>Ga0335083_10004467_pt1 | contig 17813 bp, 8 predicted proteins | sample Lox_Sample_42_FD_206716 | JGI IMG/M metagenome (GOLD analysis project Ga0335083, IMG submission 206716) | Soil microbial communities from Loxahatchee National Wildlife Refuge, Florida, United States - Lox_Sample_4.2 | ecosystem: Environmental > Terrestrial > Soil > Wetlands | place: USA: Florida...
CCAGATCCTGCCATTCCACCTGCTGGGGTGAGGGTTTTACCTCGGCGAAATTTTCCGCTCGCAGGAGAGTGCACGGCAGAAGGCAAAGGGCCGTCAGCAAGACGGCATTGGCAATCCGCAGAATGCGCACGCCGCCTGGCCAGCAAGACCTCATGGCTGCGCTCCTTTCCGCGCGAATGTGATTTTCACCGTCTTGATTTCGTATGGCTTGGTGGGTACGCTGACGACGCCGTTGTGCACAGTGAGCGGCGCAAGCGACCGCTCCATCAGGTCTGCGTCCGACGCCGACTCCGCGCCTGGCGGAAGCTGTACCTGCACATCGGCACTTTTGCCCGCCCATTCGTAGAAGCGCAGCACGAGGTCGTCGCTGTCTTCGGCTTTCTTGAAGGCGGTGAGCACCACATTGTCCTGCGCGATTTCCAGGAAAGAATGCCTGGGCGGCAGGCTTCCTGCGTGCTTCATCACCGGTATCGCCAGAAGTCCATAGTTGAGTTCGTACCCGCGTCGCACCGTCAGGGCGTCGCGCCAGTTTCCGGCATGCGCGTAGAGAGAATAGGTGAACTCGTGGTGGCCTTCATCGGCGTGCGGATCGGGCCATTCGGGCGAGCGCAGCAGCGAGAGCCGCAGAACGTTGCCCCTGGCGTCGTACCCGTACTTGGAATCGTTCAGCAGGCTGAAGCCGTGGGTAGCGTCGGAAATATCGGCCCAGCGCAGCGCGGGGACTTCAAACTCCGCCTGCTCGGCCAGCGTGTTGCGCGTCGTGGGCCGCTCGACGGAGCCGTACGGAATTTCAAACGTGGCTTTGGTGTTGTGCGCGCTGAGCGGGAAGGCGACCTTCAGCAGGATATGTTTTTCGTGCCAGTCGGCCTGCATCTTCACATCCACGCGCGGCGAACCGGCGTACATGGTGATGTCCTGGACGAAGGCAGAGCTCTGGAAGTGCTTCTTCACCTGGATCACGGCGCGCAGCGGGCCGGTTTCGAGCAGCCTTACTTCGTCGGCCTTGTCGATGTCCCAATGCTGTTTTTCGAAATCGGCGTCGATGTTCCAGGCATCGTATTCTTTCGGCAGGTCGTGAAAAGTTTGCAGCAGGTTGCCGCAGGCGTAAGTCTTTGGACCTCCGGTATCGGTTTCCGCCGGAGCCAAGGCTTCGATATGGCTGCGCTTGTCGAAGAAGCTGGTCATGCACCCGGTCTGAGGATCCACCGCAAGGCGGACGAATTCATTCTCCAGCGTGGTTGCCGTGGATTTCACTGGCGCGGCGATGCGCGCATCCGCCGCTGAGGAGCGAACGAAATATGTGCTGTAGCCCATCGCCGGTACTGTCGCGCGCAGCAGGAATTTCACGCGGTGGGTTTCAGGGTCGATGGAGAGAACCTGTGACTCGGCCGGGTGGCCCGCCGAGTCCACGATCTGAATATGCCGCGCCGGCTGCGGCAACTGCGCTTCCCCCTCGATCATCTCGGTGCGCGGCCAGGAAAGCGAATTGAAGATCAGAACGGGCTCTCCCTCGCCTTCGGTGTTCACGCGGGCGGCAATTTCGTGCAGCGAACCGTGGATGATATCGTTGCCGGCGCGGCGCACGTCTTCCAGGTTGCGCTTCGCATCGAGGTAGTTCACGGCTATGCCTGAGCCCGGCATGACGTCGTGGAATTGGTCGAAGAGAAGGCGCCGCCAGGCGCGCTCCATGTCATCTTGCGGATAGGGCCGGCCGTACAGAAACGCCAGCGACGAAACTTTCTCGGCATTCAGCAGCGTCTCTTCGCTGCGGCGGATGCGCTGCTTGGTATCGGCCTGCGTGGTGAAGACTCCGCGGTGATACTGGAAGTAAAGCTCGTCGTCCCAGACAGGGACCTTCATGCCGGGAAGCTTTTTATCGAGGTCGTCGAAGAATGCGGTGGCGGTGCTGAACTCAAGTTTGGGAAAGACCGCATTGGGCGCCATCAGGCGCGTGGCATTGTCCAGCATGGTGCGGGTAGGGCCGCCGCCGTGGTCGCCCACGCCGTACAAATGCATCATCTCGGGCGTATCGGTGAGCTTCGGCCCGTAGAGGGCCGGCGCCCACTCGGAGAGGTCCTTTGCCATCAGGTCGGCTTCGATGGGGGAGCCGTATTCGTGAGGAAAATAAGTGAGCAGGCGGCTGCCGTCGGGCGATTCCCACCAGAACAGCTTGTAGGGGAAAACCGTGAATTCATGCGCCCACAGAAGCTTCTGGGTGACGAAATAATCGATGCCGGACTTTTTGTAAATCTGCGGCAGTTGCCAGTTGTAGCCGAAAGAATCGGGGTTCCAACCGATTTTCACGTCCACGCCGAACTTCTGCTGGAAGTATCTTTTGCCGATCAGAATCTGGCGAGTTAAAGATTCGCCCGCCGGCATGTTCAGGTCGGGCTCGACCCACATGCCGCCGATCACCTCCCAGCGGCCCTCCTTCACCCGCTGCTCGATTTCGCGGAACATGTCGGGATATTTTTCTTCCATCCACACGTAAGCGCGAGCGGTGGAGGCGGTGAATTTGAAATCGGGATACTCGCGCATCAAATCAAGCGCGCTGCGGAATGTGTTGTGCACGATTTCCACCGTTTCGGTCCACGGCCACAGCCAGGCCATATCGATATGCGAGTTGCCGACGGCGCGAATGGTGAATTGCTTGAGCCAGGGATTGAGCGCTTCCAGCTTGCTCTGAGCGGAGCTGAGAGAAGCGTCGAATGCGGATTGATCTCCGCGATCGAGCGGCGCGAAGTCGATGGCCTTGACTGCGGCGTCGAGCTGCTGCTCGCGCTCCTCTTTGCCTTCGGCATAAGCTGCGATCATCGGCTCGGCGGCGAGAATCTCCTCGCGGACCAACTGCGGCGAAAGGCGGCTGGCAGGCGGCTCGATCAGCAGGCGCCCGGCGGAAATTCTGGTGTGCACGGGCTGCACGTCGAGGCGGGCGGCGATCAGGAACTTCTGCCCCGGGTGAGCGCTTTCGGTGAGAAGAATGGGCTGCTGCATCTCCTGGCTGCCGCGGAAAACCACCGATCCGTTGGAGAAAACCGTGACCACCATGGCCTCATCACTGGCGAAAGCCAGGTCCAGCTTGACCTTGGAGCCGGCGGTGGCGTAGCCATTCAGCTTCTCCGGCACTTCCACCCAACGCCGAAACACGCGGGGGCCGGTTGTCCAAAGCTGGTTGATGTTCACTACCGGCCAGTCCGAATCGTCGATCGAGGGATCTTCGGGGTGCGGCATGTCGTCGTGGTACCGCCAGTCGGGCAGGATCTGGGTGGTCAGGAACTCCAACCGGTCCAAAACCGGGCGGTAGGGATCGGGCGGAGTGGCTACCACGGTCTGGGCTGAGGATGAAAGGGCAGAAAACAAAATGACTAGAAATGCGGGCAAAAAGTAGCGCTTCATTGAGGGGATCTCATGGAACATTGGATTTGGGGATGCTTATCGGCCCGTGGCTAAAAGCCGAAACAGATAGTGTAAAGCAAGTGCCCTCCCACGGCCCAAAGGCGGGCACCGTCATCCTCAGAGGCTGTGACTTTTTGTCTGGAGACTCCCTGAAGTGTGCACCCTGAGCGAAGAACCCCGATGCAGCGGCAATCTGCGATTGGGCTGCAAGGCATTTCCACGATGCGTTTAACGAGTAAGAATGCCTTGCAGCCTCCGACGAGCTGTCTGCAGACTGGGGTGGCGGCGGCACCAGGTTCCCTGGAGCACGATTCGCAGCTCGTGACCCGCGCCAATACGGCGAACCTGTTTTTCGACGACGCCACCCAGTGAAAAATGTCCGCCCGCAGTGGTAAGGTTGAATGAAGCAGGCGGAAAGGATGATGGGCGCAGATCGGAAGACGGGCGGGCGTTTCGTTCAAGATGTCGGGCGGACGATTTTATTCGTTGCGATGGCATTGTGGTTGTTGACCCCAGCGCAGGGCCAGCAGAAGCTGGGCAGCATTCAGGGCGAAGTGCTTGACCCTTCCGGCGCAGTCGTGCCCAATGCCACGGTAACAGCGACTTCCACCTCAGGAACAGCCCACACGGCAAAAACGAACGCGCGTGGATCCTACCTGCTGCCGCGCCTCGCGCCGGGCCAGTACACGGTGGTGGCTGAAGCTCCCGGCTTCGCGGTTTTCAGCAAGGCCAATCTTCAAATCAGGCCCGGGCAGAATTTCGCGTTCGACATCAATCTCGCCGTGCCGGCTGCGCAAACGGAAGTCGAGGTGCAGGCGCAGCCGGTGGAGGTTGCGGTGTCCCCTAGCGAGAACGCCAGCTCAGTGGCGATCAGCGGTTCTGCCCTCAACTCGCTGGCTGACGATCCCGATTCTCTCCTCACCCAGATCCAGGAACTCGCCGGGCCGTCGGTGGGGCCGAACGGAGCGGAAATTTATATCGATGGCTTTACCGGCGGAGATCTGCCGCCCAAGTCGGCGATTCGCGAGATTCGGGTGAATCAGGATCCCTTCTCCGCGAGCTATGACCGGCTGGGCTATGGCCGGGTTGAAATTCTTACCAAGCCGGGCAGCGATACTCTGCACGGCAGCGGTTTCGTCATGGGCAACTCCTCGGAGTTCAATTCCAACAGTCCGTTTCTGGAAGATTCCGCTGAGCCCCCTTATCACACGGTGCTGTATGGCGGCCGACTGGGTGGCCCGCTGGGCCACAAAGCGTCTTTCTTTTTCTCCATGGAGCGGCGCAACATCAATCGCGACAACCTGGTCAACACAGAGACCCTCGACTCCAACCTGCAGCCGGTTTCATTTGTCACCGCCGTCGCCAATCCTCGCGTTCTTACCAGCGTAAGCCCGCGGGTTGACTACCAGCTCACGCCCAACAACACGGTCACCGCCCGTTATCACTACTTTGGCGTGGATGAAACTAATGACGGCGTAGGGGCGCAGGACTTGCCTTCCCAGGCCTACGATTTCGACCGACAGCACCATCTTCTGCAGGTTAGCGACACCCAGATTCTGAGTCCACGGGCGCTCAACCAGACGCGCTTTCAATTTCTGCACTTCCACAACACGCGCGACCCGCAGGACTTCTCCCCGACGCTGCAGGTGTCGGGTGCGTTCACCGACGGCGGCTACAGCGACGGTTCGCTGGACCGCAGCGAGTCGCACTACGAGTTGCAGAATGTCACCACACTCAATCTCAACCGTCACTATTTCCGCTTCGGCGGTTTCATTCGCGATATCCGCCGCCGCGAGAGTACCAACGCCAACTTCAACGGCACTTTTGTTTTCAATTCGCTCACTGACTATCAGGCCACCGAGCAGGACCTGAGCCAGGGCTGGACCATGGCGCAAATCCAGGCGGCAGGAGTCGGTCCCAGCCAGTTCAACATCACCGGCGGAAATCCCGTTGCCGAAGTGAACCGCCTCGATGGCGCGGTTTGGGTGCAGGACGATTGGAAGGCGCGGCCCAACCTGACATTCAGTTACGGCCTGCGCCTGGAATCAGAAAACGCGGTCAGCGACCACGCGGACTGGGCGCCGCGGCTGGGGCTCGCCTGGGGTCTGGGCCACGCGCAGCAAGTCAAGACGGTGCTGCGCGCCGGCTTCGGAGTTTTCTACGACCGCTTCGACGATGACGAGATGATCCAGGCCGCACGCCTGAACGGGATCAATCAGGTGAGCTATGTCGTGGCTAATCCTTCGTTCTACCCCGACATCCCGCAGCTGGATACGCTCGCGGCCCAGTCAACCAGCGTGCCCACGGTGTATAGAATTGCGTCCAACCTCAAGTCGCCATACGCGCTGGAGTCGGCGGTGAGCATCGAGCGCCAGCTCACCCGGGACGCCACGGCTTCTGTAACCTACGTGAATTCAAGAGGCGAGCGGAGTTTGCTCACCAACAACATCAATGCGCCGTTGCCCGGAACCTATGACCCCAGCGATCCAACGAGCGGTACTCGTCCGCTGGGGGATGCGGCGGGCAATGTGTACGCGTACGTCTCGCAGGGCATCTTTCGCCAGAACCAGATCATCGCCAACTTTCACGTGCGCAGGAAACGGGTTTCCTTGTTTGGCTACTACGCCTACAACGATGTGCACAGCGATACCGCCGGCGTGGACAGTTTCCCGGCGAATCCGTGGAACCTCCTCGCCGATTACGGCCGCGCCGAATTCGATATTCAGCACCGCGCATTCGTGGGCGGCAATCTCGACATGCCGTTCGGCATCGAGGTCTATCCCATGGTGATGGCGCGCTCCGGCCTGCCCTACAGCGTCACTCTGGATGAAGACCTCTTCGGTACAGGCATTCTCAACAGCCGCCCGGCATATGCCACTGCATCCACGCCCGCATCTGACGTTCGCGTAACGCCCTACGGCGCCTTCAACATCAACCCCAGCCCGACGGCAACGCTGATCCCGCCCAACACCGCGACCGGCCCCTCGGCCGTCACTTTCAATTTGCGGGTCAGCCGCACCTTTGGCTTTGGAGCCATCGGCAAGCGAAGTCACGGCGACGATGGTGGAGGCGGAGGCGACCACGACCACAACCGGCACGGCGGCCTGGGAGGCCGGGGCCTGGCGAGCGGCGGTTCCGGCCCCAGTGGTGGGAGTACGGAGCGGCGCTATGCGGTCACCCTGAGCGTGGAAGCCCAGAACCTGTTCAACCGTGCGAATTTAGGCGTTCCGGTCGGCAATCTGAATTCACCGCTCTTCGGCCAGTCCCTTGACCTCACCGGCCCCCCGTACTCCGGCCAGGGCGACGCCAGCCGCCGCATCGACATGCGGCTCTCTTTCAGCTTTTGATTTGTTCTTCGTTTTTCTTTATTTCTTTGCGACCTTGCGTTCTTTGCGGTTAGAAACCTTTCACCGCAAAGAGCGCAAAGGTCGCAAAGACGCAACTGCCCGCCTCCCGGATCCATTTGACACTCAGGTCATAATGTGGAAGCCTCGGCTGCTGGGCCCTGCGGGCCTTTGCGGAGTGCTTTTCGGCGCTGAACTGCGGATCTGCGCATGCATCTGGAGATGAAAACTCGCTGCGAAAAGTGCGCCCACGCGTTCGCTCCCGGCGAAGACGCATACATCTGCTCGTATGAGTGCACCTTCTGCCAGGCCTGCGCCGCCAATGCTCATCACACCTGCCCCAACTGCGGCGGCGAGTTGCTGCGCCGTCCGCGGCGCATTGTGGGCGCGGCGGTTCCCGCCGCCACTGCACCCACGCTGCGGCCCACCCGCTCGTGGCTCATCTGGGCGGTGAGCTTCGGGGTGTGGACTGTGGTGTCGGTGCTCGCCACCTTCACCATTTACGAATTCGAACGCATGCGCGGCACGCCCATGTCGGTCCTCAGCACCGCCGCCCTCGAATTCAGCCAGATTCTCACTTACGCTCCGCTTACCCCTCTGGTGTTCGCGCTGGCCATTCGCTTTCCCTTTCGCCTAGGCAAGTGGTGGAAGCGTTGCCTGCTGTATCTCGCGGGGGGCGTGCTGTTCTCCGCAGCACACATCGCTCTGCGGACACTCATTCATCCCATCTGGGACCCCGATGCCAAGCAATACATCTGGGCCTTCTGGAACTCGGCAGCGCACGTCATCCACATGCGCTGGGACCTGATCGAGAGCCTGTTCGTGCTCAACATCGTCGATGACATCACCGGCACCTACCTGCCGATCGTGCTGGTGGCACATGCCGTCTCTTACTACCGTGGACTGCGCGAGCGGGAGTTGCGGACGTCGCAATTGCAGGCGCAACTGGCAAAGGCGCAACTGCAGGCGCTCAAGAGCCAACTGCAGCCACACTTTCTGTTTAACACGCTGCACTCGATTTCAACGCTGATGCTGATGGACGTGCACGCCGCCGACCGCATGATGACCCGCCTCAGCGACCTGCTGCGAATGATCCTCGAAGATGCCGGGACCCAGATCACAACCCTCAGCCGGGAGCTGGAGTTCGTGAACTGCTACCTGGAGATCGAGAAGGTGCGCTTCGAGGAGCGGCTGACGGTGGTGGTGGACGTGGCTCCGGAGACTCTGGACGCGCTGGTACCGCACCTGCTGCTGCAGCCGCTGGTGGACAACGCGGTGAAACACGGAGTGTCAAAGCGCACCGAAGGCGGCGAGGTGCGGATCACGGCGGCGGCGCGGGACGGCGAGCTCGAACTGCAAGTGGCCGACAACGGCGCCGGACTGCACGCGCCCGAGACCCCATGGACTCACGGCCTGGGGCTGCGGGCCACGCGCGAGAGGCTGGAGACGCTCTACGGGCAGAATCAAAGCCTGGAGTTGCAGAGCCCGCCCGAAGGGGGCGTTGTGGTGCAGATTCACATTCCCCTCCAGTTGCAAAACCGCGACGACGCGCCGGCTCTTCCTTCGACGCCGGATGCCGAGGGCGGCCACGTCGTGCTGCGAGAGGCGCAGTTGCCGTAGCCTTGGCTGTCTCGCGCCCTTATTTCCAGCGTAGCGCCGGCGTCTCGCCGGCACGACGAGGTCGTTCCGCGGTCGGCAGCGCAACCGCACTCGACAGTGCCGGAGAGACGCCACCGGTACCATTAACCGCCAAGGGCGCGAAGTGAATGCCTCTCTTGCCTCTGCACATATTGTTTCGGCATGTTGAATGACCCGAAGGTTGCGGGCGGAACGCCGGCGCTACGCTTGCCACGAAGAGCGCTAAGTGATCTGCTAAGTGATCGTCAACAGCGGTTCACACTGCGCTGACACGCCGCCTGCCCCTTGCGTACAGCAGCGTTTACGACTGTCAGGCGGCTTGCAATAACAGGCGGTGCTTTCTACTGAACTCTATATTGTGTGGCGCGCGGTTCTACGATTTCGCGTAGATTTCGCAACTGCCCGCGCGAACGCTGTTCGTCCCAGGCACCTAAAACACGCCGTCGAAATCCCATCTCCGACTCCTGGTCACGTCAAGCCCGCTATCCGTCCCTAAGCACAAAACCAGCGGGTTTCTGGCCCTCCGCTTGTCTCTAGACATGCGATGGCTGTTGCTTGCCAACAGTTTTCCGACGCCGCGCCAAGGGCGCGGCAGTCGCTTTCGCGCGAGGAGGATTCCATGAAAACCGGAGCGAACATTGCGGCCGCAGCTCGGACAGCGCGGCAGGGCCTCACTCTCTTAGCGTTTGGGCTGGTCGTGGTCATGCTTCTGCTCGCAGTACTTCCCGCCGGGGCTCAGACCACCACCGGCTTGTTGCGGGGACAGGTGCTCGATCCTCAGGGAGCAGTCGTGCCGGACGCGCAGGTGACGGTGGCGAATCAGGCGACCGGGGTCACGCAGAAAACGGTAACCAGTTCCGCCGGCACTTACAGCTTGCCCAGCATTTTGCCGGGCAGTTACACGGTGACGGTGAGCGCGGCGGGATTCAAGAACTTCGTGCACAAGAACATCGTCGTGCTGGCGAACCAGGACAACGTCGCGGACGCCTCGCTTTCGGTCGGAACCGCGACGGAAACGGTGGAAGTTTCAGCCGGAGCGGTGGCGGTGCAGACAACCTCCTCCGACCTGACCGCGAACTACGGAGCACAGGAGATTTCGCAGCTTCCCAGTTCGGCGGGCGTGCTGAACGGCAGCCCGTTGAACCTGGCGATCCTCTCGGCAAACGTCGTGGCAACGCCCGGCGGGGCGCAGGGAGTGGGCGGCTCGGTGGGAGGAACGCGCCCGCGCTACAACAACTTCTCGGTGGACGGCGTGGATGACAATAATCTGGGCACCACCGGCAACAACTCTACGGTGATTCCGGATGCGGTATCGGAGTTCTCTCTGCAGACCAACCAGTTCAGCGCGGAGTACGGACACTCGGCCGGCGGACAGTTCAGCCTGGTCACCAAGACCGGCACCAACCAGGTGCATGGCTCGGGCGAGTGGTATCTCCAGAACCGCAATTTCAACTCGCTCGACAACCTGACCAAGGAAGCGATCGGGGCGGGAACCATCGCCGGCAAGCCGGCTTACGACGACAACCGCTTCGGCGGCACCATCGGCGGCCCCATCATCAAAGACAAGCTTTTCTTCTTCGGCGCTTATGAGTACACCACCGTCCACGGCGCGGGCTCGCCGGTGGCACTGGACAGCGCCCCGACCGCCGAGGGACTCACCATGCTGCAGGCGATGGCCGTGGACCCGGCGGTGGCGGCGGCTCTCAAGGACTTTCCGGTGGCGCCTTCCAACAACGAGGGCACGCTCGATGTGAATGGCACGGGCATTCCTGTGGGCAGCCTGGTGGCCATCGGTCCCAACTTTCAGCGCGAGCATGACGCCCAGTTCAACACCGACTACACCCTGGGGCATCACCAGCTCGGCACACGCTTCACCTTCAACCAGGAAAAATTCATCCTTCCGGCGTTTATTCCTTTGCCGGTGTGGAACCAGGATGAACCGGTCAACAACCGCAAAGTAGCCTTCACCGACACCTGGACGGCGCGCAACAACGTAGTGAACGATCTGCGGCTGCAGTACTCGTATTACTTCCTCGGCCTGCTGGATCCGTGCACGCCGGGAACGGATTGCCAGCCCAATATCACGCTCAACGACATGTATTCGGTGGACACGGCGGGCGTCGGGGACAACCAGAGCCAGAAGCAGAGCAGCTACCAGGTTCGCGACAATCTCTCCTGGGTGCGTGGCAAGCACTCGTTCAAGTTCGGCGGCGAGTACAACCACTTCATCTATCCACAATTCTTCTTGCCGCGCAGCGTGGGCGACTATGCCTACAGCTCCACCTCGGCGTTCATCAATGACCAGATTCCCGACGTGCGTGCCCTGCGCAACGCGGGCTCGGGATTCTTCCTGGGAACCCAAAGCCTGTTTGCGGGATTCGTCCAGGACGATTTCAAAGCCACTCCGCGCCTGACCCTGAACCTGGGCGTGCGTTACGAGTTCTGGACCAATCCGGTGGGAGACGAGCAGTGGAGCAAGAATTCCATCTCGGACGTTCCCGGAGTGATCACCTTCAAGAACCCGGGGACGGACAGGAACAACATCGCGCCACGGATCGGCTTCGCTTATGATCCGACGGGCAGCGGCAAAACTTCCATTCGGGGCGGTTTTGGAATCGGCTATGACGTGAAGTTCCAGAACTTCGATTCGATTTCACTGCCGCCGCAGTTGCAGAGCGAACTGGACACCGGATCGGCCTGCACCCTCAGCCCCACGCCCTCGTGGTGCAGCAGCGGAAGCGGGTTCCTGGCAGGAGGAGGGTTGCCGCAGGCGTACATTCCTCCCACCGGCCAGGCGGACGCGCGCAATCTGACCAGCGCCTACCTGCCTGACAATCAATTACCGAAGATTTTGAGCTGGAGCCTGGGAGTGCAACACGAACTGTACCGAAACGCCACGGTGGAAGTTCGTTACGTGGGAACGCGCGGCCTGGAACTGCCGGTGCAGAACCGCCGGAACTTTATTTCGTATTTCGACGCTGGCGGCACCCCACTGCCCACTTACCTGGATAGGTCGCAGATTCCCGCGACCTACACCGCCAGCACGCCGACCGATACGACGTTTTACAACTTCGTGTTCAACCAGGAACTCAACGGGCTCGGCCCGTTCGGACCAGGCAATCCGGTTCCCGGCCTTACCAGCAACGATCCCAACATCTGGGGGCAGTATGGCTTCTTCGGGAACGTGACCGCTTATGATCCGCTGGGCAGCAGTATTTACCACTCCGGCTCGATCAGCTTTACGCAGCGCACACGCCACGGCGTTTCGATCAACGCCAGCTATACCTATTCCCACACCATCGACGATGCCACCAACGAGTTCTTCACCAGCACGCTCAACCCGCGGCGCTCAGAAGACACCAACAATCTGGGAGCAGACCGCGCTAACTCAGACCTGGATGTGCGGCACAAGTTCTCGATGGGGATCGTATATCAACTGCCGAAGACAAGCGCGGACAACCGCCTGCTGAAGACGCTGGTAAACGGCTATCAGGTCAGCACGGTGTTCTTCGCGCAGACCGGGCAGCCGGTGACGATTCAGTCGGGCGTGGATTCGAACGGCAACGTGGATGCCGCCGGCGATCGCGTGGTGTTCAACTCGAGCGGAACGGCAAACACGGGAACGGATGTTCTCCCGGTTTGCGAATCTACCTTGGGGAGCACTTCCGGAGTTCCGGTGGGCGGCACTTACATCGGATCCACGACGTTTACCGCGGCACCGCTGCAAGGTTGCGCCGCCAACCCCAACGGTCCCTTCGCGTTTATCGGCGCGGGCTTCGATCCGGCCATCGGCTACACGCCGGCTGATCCCAGCGCGCGCTACGTGGTGGCCGGCAGTGGCGCGCTCACCACCGTGGGCCGCAACAGCTTCCTTTCACCGGGCTTCGCCACCTTCAACCTGTCACTGGCGAAGAACACCTATCTCAGCGAGAGCAAGTACCTGCAGATGCGGGTGGATGTGTTCAACATCTTCAATCACCCCAGCTACGCCCTGAGCAACGGCAATGTGTTCAACACCTCGGGCATTGCGATAGCGCAGTCCAGCGGCGGCTACGCGCAGCCGGAGAGCGGAGCGTTTCTGGATGCAAAGCAGTTCGGAGGCGGGATCCGGCAGATGACGCTGAGCGTGAAATTTGTGTTCTAGCTTAGCACCCTGCAGAAAAGGGACCGGTGGCCTCGACCGGTCCCTTTTCTGTTTAAGATGGAATGTGGGCTGAGGGCGTTTGGATTTGTAATTTGGTAATCGGGTAATTTGCGATTTGACGAGCCGCACGCTCGAAGGGTTTTAAATTACAAATTGCCCGATTACCAAATTACAAATTTTCAAGAGTTCTTCTCGATCATCTTCTGCACGCCCGCTCGGTAGCCACGGCTGCAGGAGAGTTCCTTGCCGCTGCGCAGCACTACGACATATTCGCCGCTGTTCACCGGGATCAGCTCTTTAATCTTGCGGGCGTTCACGATCGTGGAGCGGTGAATGCGGATGAAGCGGGCCGGATCCAGGCGCTCGGCGGTGCGGCTGATGGTTTCGCGCAGCAGGTAGGACTCCTTGCCCACGTTCAGGCGAACGTAGTTGGCGGAGGCGTCTACCCAGTCAATTTCATCGAGATCGAGAAACACGACGCGGCCTTTGGTCTTGATCACCAGGCGGCGATCAGATTCGGGAGAGGGCCGGACCTCGGACTTCACCCGCGAGAGCAGGTCGAGAATGCGATTGGTGACTTTGCGATCTTCGCTTTTGCGCAGTTCCTCGCGGGCGCGCTCCAGGGCGTGATGCAAGCGCTCGCGGTCGAAAGGCTTGAGGAGGTAATCGAGGGCGTGCGCCTCAAAGGCGCGGATGGCGTATTGATCGTAAGCTGAAGTGAAGATGACGACCGGCATCTCCGCCGGGGGCACTTCGGCGAGGACCTGGAAACCATCCAGGTCGGGCATCTGGATGTCGAGCAGGAGCAGGTCAGGCTTGTGGTTGCGGATGGCGGCGATGGTTTCGTTGCCGTCGCGGCATTCCGCCACGATTTCGATCGCCGATTCCCCATCCAGAAGCAGACGCAACTTTTCGCGGGCCAGACGCTCGTCATCGGCGATGACGGCCCGGATTGCGGTCCCACCAGCCCCGGGGGCGGGTACCTGTGCTGCACTTTCTGCGATCATGTGTGCCTGGGACCCTCCAAGCGGTTAGTACATAGACGCGGCTGCCGCGGTTTGGTTTCAGGATAGCGCGATTGCAGTTCGTCCCTCGTCCCCGGGAAAATGGGATTCGTCCCTGGAATTATGGATTCTGTACCTGGCTACCTAACCTTGCAAGTTCCCGGCGGGGTTCCTTCGCGTCCTTTGCGATCTTTGCGGTTCCGATCTTCAACAGCTTGAACCGCTAAGAACGCAAAGGTGGCAAAGAGAATCCTCTAATCCGCTAGAGGGGACGATTTTCCTGTGGTGGCGATGCGGCTTGGCGCGACTTGGAGCGCCAGGTGCGCTTGCCCCTGGCGTCGAAGCCGGCTTCGGCTTCTCCGTACTCGACCAGGCGGCGCAGTATCACTTGGAGAGAGGCGGTGGGCTTTTTGTTGTTGGCCAGAACCTCCGGATAGCGCTCCTGGATACCGGCATGGATCTGATGAACCGTGACTGGGCTTTGGGCTTCCGCCAGCAGACGGCGGCAGGACTGAGTGAGGCCACGACTGGCGCCCGAAGGAGGCGGGACGGAGCTCAGAGAGAGAAGATTCTGCAACTGGCCGTTGACCATCCGTTCGCCGAAGACGCCGGCCAAACCGTGAAGTGTCTGCTTGATGAGGGCAATGCGCTTCACAATGGCTGCGTGTTCAAGATGAAGCGAATCCAGTTCTTTGCGGATCTGGACGACTACATGTTCAACATCGGTGTTATCGGCGATGTCAGCGGCTTGAACCAGATCCGGCTGAAAGGATGGTGCGGGCTGGGAATAGGTAACTGCTGTGATTTGTTCCATAAACGATCGCGATGTGTGCCCCCGTTGAGCTGAATTGTCTAACAAAAACAGCGATTTGAAGATGCTGCTGGGACGAGCGCCACCCTGGCGTGAACCAATAGACAGAACAGTGTGACAAGAGGTGTCAGCGGGGAGGGGTGTGCTCTCGCATTGCTGGAGAGCCCGGCGCCAGGAGTGACACGCGCAGGAGTATTCGCGCCACTCGTCCCTCTTTTCGGGTTGTTTGGCCCGCTGGTGTTGGCCTTCTCGGGAAACTGGCGTCGATCACTTTGACTATGACGCCCTCGGTTGAAACCGCATCAGCGAACGGCTCTGCGATCGGCTTCGTTGAGCTGGTTCAGGCCGAATTGCGCCGACTGCTCGAGCAAAGAAGTGAGGTCGAGCGGCGCATGCGCAGCCTGGGCTGTACGTTGCGGGGATTGCAGCTGGGCGTAGGCAGGCGCGCCTCTGACGGAATGGATCGGTGCCGGCCTGGGGTGTCTGAGGGGTCATTGAGGTTGAGAGGCCAGTGGCGTGAGCAGGCCGGCGACCGGCCATTTCGGCTGCGCGGCAGGCGCACCCGGCTGGCGCGGGCGGTGCGAATCGCGCTGCTGGAAGCCGGCGGCGCTGCCTCGGCGGAAGAGATCTACGCGCGCATTGTGCGGCGGGGATCGTTTTTCTTCGGCGATACGGGCGTAGCGGTGGAAGAGGTTGCTCGTGTACTGGAAGCGGTGGGCAGGCCGATCCCCAGGTAAGGCAGGCAAACTCGCATGAGCGCTTTGGGCTTGCTGGGTGCTCCAACTTCCCGTAAGCCTTGCCGAGAACATTGGACTCTGTCGCACGGTGGCTCGAGGCGAAAATGCCATCGGGCAATCCTTGGAAATATTCGCCCGGAACCACTGTAATGAAGTCTACTTCCGGCCAGAGAGTTGGGCGGCATGGGCCGCCCCCTGAAGAGCCCCGCGCCGCCCGGGCGTATGCGCAAGTGTCGTTTCAAATTCCTTGAGCGCCAGACCCGGGTGATTCTGCTCCAGGAGCAAGTCGCCGAGTTGTTCGCGGGCCGGAACAATCGGCCCTGGTGTCACCGGAAGTTTCTCGATTGCGTCTTCCTCATCGGCTGATGAGCGCATCAGCGTCTCGGCTTCATCTGGATTCTTCGCGGCCTGATCGGACCACGCCATAACCTCGCGCGTCAGGATCCCAACCTGAGTGGCCCAATAGTTGTCGCCTGAGGTGCGAAGCTGCCCTTCGATCTGCCGCAATTTAACAATTTCCGTGCGCGCCTCGGCGGTGTGTCCACTCCGAGCGAGTCCCAATCCCCGGGCCCAAACCGCAATTGCGACAACATGAGGCGGGGCTCCTGCCAGAGGAATGATGCCGGCAGCGTCAGCCCATTCACGCCGCTCAACCACGTAACGAACCGGCATCGCGGTGGAGGCGTACGCTATCTTGAAATCACCTGCGTTCAGATTTGGCATGCTTTTGAGTTGTTGAATCACCTGAGCCGCGTCTTTGTCACGCCCAGTCTGCAGATAGGCATACACCAGATAATCCATGGCGTGCAGTTCTTCTCCCTCATCGCCCTGCTGGTGCGCCGCTTCCCTGGCCGCAAGGTTGGAAGAGATGGAGTCTTCCCATAGGCCGAGTCGCGTGAAAATGTGCGATGGCATGTGCAATGCATGAGGCGCTGAAGGTGCAATCCGGGAGTAGGCTTTCGCCGCTGGGAGGCCTTTCACTGCGAGTTCCGAGTTGTCGTAAGCATGGATTAGGTAGTGAGGGATTCCCGGGTGTTGCGGGTGGGTACGATAAAGCTCTTCAAGCAGATCGGCCGCCTGTTTCTGCTTGGCATGAGTCTTATCAGCAGGAGATGCGTTGGCCAGCAGGGCGAGCGCGTAAAAAACCTGCGCTTCGGCATCTTGCCTGTGCTCTGAAGCGAGATCGCTCATCGCCCGCTCATAGTTCGCCGCCCGGGTGTGGTATGGAACGGTGGGAGCGTCCTGGTAGATTAAGGCCAGCGCATTGATGAACTCGCGTTCACGCACAGAGCCCGCCCCGATCTGCAGGGCCCGCTGGACTTCCTTTTGCGCAATCGGAATCGTCGAGGGCACGATCGGCGGGTCCCAAAGCTGGTGAAAGTACGTCATGGCCATTCCCCAATGTGCCATCGCACAAGACGCATCCAGTTCGCTCACTCTCTGGAATGCACTTTCGGCAGCGGTGTAGGCGAAGGAGTGAAGCAGAGCTACGCCTCGATCGAACTGCTCCTGAACGGCCGGCGCGCACGAAATCGGAAACGATACTCTTCCCAGTTTCTCAGGAGCGCTGTGGCTGTGTGGTTCTTGCGCTTGCGACAGGGCAAGGATGAACAGCAGGCAAAGAAATATTCTCCACAGATGGGATATCCCTGTTTCCGTAGGCATGCAGCACCCTGGTGACCTCCGAATTCTACATCGGGGTCCGCCAACTGCCCTTTTCCTGAGTGTTGACGATGGTTCCCGAGTGACGGGCAAGCCTGCCGCTCTCCGGCGGATGACAGATTGACCCGCGCAACAGAATTGCGACTTAAGTTAGGGGATGTGGGGCAAATTCCGCGCGGCCCTGGCCGGGCGAGAACGGAGTGTCGGTAACCCAGCGGTAACAAACCGCAATTACTGGGGCAATGTTGACGCCACGGCAAATGGCTTTATGCTATAGACACGGTGAGAGAGATGTCCCAGGACGCTACATTCCGAAGCCGGTCAGATAACTCGGACGTAACGATGCTGATTATCTGCACCGTGGTGGTTTTTCTGGGCTCGTTCCTGTGGTTCTTTATGCGGTAGGCACGCGCTGCGGAGCGGCTTTCAGATCGCAGGAGGCTCCGGGCTCCTGCGGGGTTTCGTAGCGCCCGTCGTTGATTTGCGCCGGGAAGACGAAGTGGCTGCGGAGATGGGGGATGTGCTCGAGGAAGAGAACATCGTGCCCCAGCGCGACGTGGTTGAACAACACCAGGTGTTGATGCACCTGTCCCATGTCTCCCACATGGGGCGCCACCGGTAAGCGGAACTTCTTCGCCAGCAGGCTTACGGTCAGAAATTCACTCACTCCCGCCAGGCGAGTGCAGTCGGCCTGCACGTAATGCAGCGCTCCAGCCTGAAGAAAATTCTTGAACATGATGCGGTTGGGAATGTGTTCGCCGGCTGCGATTTTCACCGGCGCGATTTCGCGGGCCAGCAGGGCGTGGGCCTGGATGTCATCGGGATGAGTGGGTTCCTCAATCCACAGCGGGCGGTACTGCGCGAGGCTGCGGCACATACGAAGGGCGGCGGGCAGGTTCCAGTGCTGGTTAGCGTCGAACATGAGGGTGGCGTCGTCGCCGATCGATTGCCGAAGCATGGCCGCGCGGCGCAGGTCGCGGTTCTCATCGGCTGACCCCACTTTGAGCTTGAAGGCGGTGAATCCCTGTTCGCGGGCGCGAGCGGTGAGTTCGCGCACTTTGTCGTCATCGTAGGCCA
>Ga0335083_10004469_pt1 | contig 17807 bp, 18 predicted proteins | sample Lox_Sample_42_FD_206716 | JGI IMG/M metagenome (GOLD analysis project Ga0335083, IMG submission 206716) | Soil microbial communities from Loxahatchee National Wildlife Refuge, Florida, United States - Lox_Sample_4.2 | ecosystem: Environmental > Terrestrial > Soil > Wetlands | place: USA...
ACTGAACCATATGGTTCAGTGTAATCGAGCCCACCTGGACGCCTCGTTCGCCGCCCTGTCCGACGTCACCCGCCGCGGCGTGCTCGAGCAGCTCGGCCGCGGCGACGCCTCGATCACGGACCTCGCCGACCGTTTCGAGATGTCACTCACCGGCATGAAGAAGCACGTCGGCGTGCTGGAGCAGGCCGGGCTGGTGATCACCGAGAAGGTTGGCCGGGTTCGCAACTGCAGGCTCGGCGTGCGCGGGCTGCGGGAAGTCGCGGCCTGGATCGAGCGCTACCACCAGCTCTGGGACGCGCGCTTCGCTGCGCTGGACGAGATCGTCGAGGAATTGAAACGCAAGGATAAGACCAATGGACGCAAGAAAAAGTAGTGAGGCGGCCGTGATGAACCGCACGACGGTCGAGCGCAAGTCCGAGCGCGAGCTCGTGGTGACGCGGATGATCGAGGGCCCGCCGCGCCTCGTGTTCGAGGCCTGGAGCAACCCCGAATTGTTCAAGCGCTGGTGGGTGCCGCGCTCGCTGGGTATGACGCTCAAGTCCTGCGAGATGGACGTGCGCACCGGCGGCAAGTACCGCCTGAGCTTCGGCGACGGCATGGACTTCTTCGGCCGCTACCTCGAGGTCACGCCGCCCTCGCGCATCGTGTGGACCAACGAGGAAGGCGGCGAGAACGGGCCGGTCACCACCGTCACGTTGGAGGACAAGGGCGGCAGGACGCTGCTCGTCATGAGCGAGCTCTACCCGTCGAAGGAAGCGCTCGACGCCGCCGGTACCGGCGCCGCGGATGCGATGCACGAGAGCTTCGCGCAACTCGAGGAGCTGCTCACCACGCTCGCCTGAGGATTTACGGCCCTGCCGGGATTCGAGCCCGGGACCAAGGGATTCGCTTTCCCGCCGGCCGCGGACTTCGCGCGGTATCTCGGGCCGCACGGTGACCCCGCGCGTGGGCGCGCGCCGGCGCCTACGTGCCGTGCGGACTCAGCGCCATTTGAGCGGCGCCGCCATGCCGAGGAGCTCGAGCAGCCCCCAGACGCACAGTCCCACGCCGCAACAGAAGTACAGTGCCAGGTAGAAATGAAACCCGAGCGGATTGTCTTCGCGATTGGGCCGATAAGGACGCAGCAGCACCGAGCCGGCTGGCACCTCGCCGTTGCGGTAACCCTGCAGCATCACCCACAGGAGCGCCGCCCCCAGAGTAATGAGAAGCGCGGCCGAGGCGAGGCGCGACATCACGCGGCGGCCTGCCCTGCGGCCCGACGCGCCAGTGTCAGCCCCACCATGATGAGGGTGCACAGCAGTCCGACCATGAGGATCTCGAAGGGCCACAGGTTGTGCGAGGTGCGATCCATCGAGACGCCGATGACGATGCGCAGGATGACGAAGCCCATCAGCGCCGCCGGCACCACCGCAGCCAGGCGCCAGCCGCCGCGCCAGCGCAGCAGCGCGCGCACCGGCAGCACGACGCCGCCGACGCCGAGGGCGAGCACGCCCACCATGAACAGGCTGAGCAGCAGCGAGCTGAACGGCGAGACCGGGCGATTGGCGTAGGCCTGGGCCGCGAGGCGCTGCCGCTGCGCATCCGCGGCCCTGAGGCGCCCCACCCATTCCGGCTCATCCTCGCTGGCGCTCGCGCGCTCACTCGGCAGCACGTGCACCGGGTAGGTGAGCACGACCGGGGTGCCGCTGACCGAGCCGTCCCCGGCGGTGATGCGGATCTCGTCGACCTCGCCGCGGTTGCCACTGAAAAAGAACCAGCCGAGCGCCTCACCGTCGCCGGTGTAGCTGTAGGAGCCGTTGCTGCCGGCGTTCGCGGGCTGGCCGCGGAAATACGGCTGCGCCCAGATGCCGATCGGGTGGTCGGTGGCGTAGTGCAGGCGCAGGTAGAAGTTGGCGTTGCGGCCGAGGGTGACTTCCTCGCCGGCGGGATAGGTGTCGACGATTTCCACCGTCGGCGCCGCCTGCGCGGCCGTGCCGCAGGCGAGCGCCACTGCCGCCAGCCAGCCAGCTCGCGGCATGCGGCAGACAAAGGCTGCTGCGGTCGCTGTCATCGACTCGCTCCCTCTCCGGGTGGCCCGGGAAGCACTCATGCTCTGCGCAAGTGCGGGCTGGCGCTGCGACCTGAGTCACAGCGCACCCGGGCAGTGGCCGCCTCTCAGGAGCGGATCGGCCGTCGGCCACGCGCCGGTGGCCGGCCCGGCGAGGCCTGGGCGGTCGGCACCCAGGGCTGCCCGGTGCGCTCCTCGATGTAGTTGCGGATCAGGCGCCGCACGATCTGCGAGGTCGTGGCGTCCTCCTCGGCGCACAGCCGCTCGAAGACTGCCTTCTTGCGCGGGTCGATGAGGATCGTCAGCCGCGCGGTGCGCTCCTCCAGGGCCATCTCCTCCCCCTCTGCCGGCCTCGCGGCCAGGCACACATTGAGTTATCATTTCATTATAATAGAAAGCGCAGCCAATGACGCGAAATACCTGCCACCAGCCCACGACCAAGGGCGGCGCTTTGCGCCGCAGCGCGTAGGGACATGGCGAGCGTCGCCGGCACAGCTCCCGCCTGGCACCTGTACGTGCCGAAGCTGGTCACGGTGCTGCGCCAGGGATACGGCGCGCCCGATCTGCGGCACGATCTGGTCGCCGGCCTCACCGTGGCCATCGTCGCGCTGCCTTTGGCGATGGCACTGGCCATCGCCTCCGGCACCAGCCCCGCGAAGGGGCTGCAGACGGCGATCGTGGCGGGCTTCCTGATCTCGGCGCTCGGGGGCTCGCGTGTGCAGATCGGCGGCCCGACGGCCGCGTTCGTGCCGGTGGTGTTCACGGTGATCGAGAAGTTCGGCTTCGGCGGCCTGCTGCTGTGCACGCTGCTCGCCGGGCTCATGCTGATCGCTGCCGGGTTGCTGCGCATCGGTACGCTCATGAAGTACATGCCGCAACCGGTGATCACCGGCTTTACGGCCGGCATCGCGGTCAGCATCTTCCTCAGCCAGATCAAGGATCTCCTGGGCCTGAACATGGGCGCGGTGCCCGCCGAGTTCTTTGCGCGCATCGCCGCCTACGCCCAGCACCTGCGCGATCCCAACCCGGTCGCCGCCCTGCTCGCCCTCGGCTGCCTCGCGGTGATCATTGCCCAGCGGCGCTGGCGCCCGGCATGGCCCGGCTTTCTCATCGCGGTGGCGGGCGCGACCGTCGCGGCCGCGCTCCTCGGCGTGCATGCGGAGACCATCGGCACGCGCTTCGGCGGCATACCGGCCCAGCTGCCGCAGTTCACGCTGCCGCACATTCCCTTCGAGCGCACCCGCGAGCTGTTCCCGAGCTCCTTCACGATTGCCTTCCTCGCGGGGGTCGAGTCGCTGCTGTCGGCCGTGGTCGCCGACGGCATGATCGGCGGCCGGCACCGCTCCAACTGCGAGCTGGTGGCGCAGGGCACGGCGAACGTGGCGGCGGCGCTGTTTGGCTGCCTGCCCGCCACCGGTGCGCTGGCGCGCACGGCCACCAACGTGCGTGCGGGTGCGCGCTCCCCGCTTGCCGGCATGTTCCATGCACTGTTCCTGCTGCTGTTCATGCTGGTGCTGGCGCCGTGGATGGGCTACGTGCCGCTCGCCGCGCTCGCGGCCGTGCTGCTGGTGGTCGCCTGGAACATGGCCGAGCTCGAGAGCTTCAAGCATCTGCTGCAGGGACCGATCGGGGACCGCGTGGTGCTGCTCCTGACCTTCGCCCTCACGGTGATGTTCGACCTCACGGTGGCCATCGAGGTGGGGCTGGTGCTGGCCGCCTTCCTGTTCATGCACCGCATGAGCGAAGTGGTGGCCATGAAGTCCGACGTGGCGCTCATCGAGGAGGACTCCGACGACTTTGCCGGCGCGAGTGCGCCGAACCAGCGCGCGCAGCTGCCCGAGGGTGTCGAGGCCTTCCAGGTGTCAGGGCCGCTGTTCTTCGCGGTCGCGAACCGCCTGGATGACGTCCTCAACCAGTTCCCGCGGCCGCCGCGGGTGTTCATCCTGCGCCTGCGGCTGGTGCCCCTGATCGATGCCAGCGGGGTGACCGCGCTGCGCCAGCTGCTCAAGCGCACCAGCCATGCGGGCACGCGCGTCATTCTCTCCGGGCTGCGCGAGCAGCCACTGGCCATCCTCACGCAGATGGGCCTGGTACCCGATGGGGTGCGCCTGCGGTTCGCGGCCAACTTCGCCGAGGCGCTCGAGCTCGCGCAGGCCGGCTCAGCCTGAGTGCGGGGCCGCCTGCAGGCGGGCCGCGTGCGGTGCATAATGCCCGCGGATTCACTTACCCACGCAGCGTAGCAGTGCTCGGGGAGGCTCCCGATGTCCGCGACCCACCCGCAGCCGCAGATCACCGGCGGGGCACCCGAGAAGGGACTCGGCCACCCGCGCTGGGTCAGGCTGTCTCACTGGATCGTCGCCGCCAGCGTGCTGACGCTCGCCTTCAGTGGCTTCGTCATCCTCATGGCGCACCCGCGGCTGTATTGGGGCCGCGTGGGCAACGAGCTGACACCCGCGCTGATTGAGCTGCCGATCAGCCGCAACTACCACCACACCGGTTTTGGACCGGCTACGCCTTTCTTCGACCGGCCGGGCTCGCCGGTCACCGCCGTGCGCACCTACGACATCTTCAATCAGAACGGCTGGGGCCGCAGCCTGCACTTCCTCGCCGGCTGGTTCCTGGTGGTCACGGGCACGCTGTACGTTCTCGCCGGGCTCTGCGGCGGGCATTTCCGGCGCGACCTCGTGCCGCGGGCCGGTGAACTCGCCCCGCGGCTGCTCTGGCGCGACCTCGCCGACCACGCGCGCTTCAGGATCCAGGCAGCCGCCGGCGGGCCGCCGTATGGTCTGCTGCAGAAGGCCAGTTACTGCGTGGTGGTGTTCATCGCCCTGCCCCTGATGCTCATCACCGGGCTGGCGATGGCACCCGCGGTCACCGCCGCCTACCCCTTCCTCGCCGATGTCTTCGGCGGCTCGCAGTCCGCGCGCACCGTGCATTTCTTCGTGTTCGCGAGCCTGGTCCTGTTCCTGCTCGTGCACGTGCTGATGGTCATCCTGTCGGGCTTCGGGCGCCAGATGCGCGCCATGACCCTGGGGAGCAAGTCATGAAGGATCCGCAACTGCTCATCACGCGCCGCTCGCTGATCACCGGGCTCGCGTCCGCCGGCGGGCTGCTGCTCGCGGGCTGCTCCGAGCAGGGGCCGCCGACCTACGGCAATGTGCTGCGCATGGGCGACCTGCTCACCTACCGGGCGCAGCGGCTGCTCCTGCCGCGGCATGCGCTGGTGCGCGAGTATGACCGTCGCGACATCTCCTCCATGCCGGCCACCGGCACGGCGAACCCGGGCGACTCCAAGGAAGAGGCCTTCAGCGCCACGCACGGGCCGGTGTTCGAGCAACTGCATGCCGGCGGCTTCGCCGACTACCGGCTGAGCATCGAAGGACTGGTGTCGCGACCGGGCAGTTATTCGCTCGAGGACCTCAAGCGCTTTCCCGCACGGACGCAGATCACCAAGCACACCTGCGAGGAAGGCTGGACGGCCATCGCCGAGTGGACCGGGGTGCCGCTGCGCCGGGTGCTCGAGGCCGCCGGCGTGCAGCCGCAAGCCCGCTTCGTGAATTTCCATGCCTTCGACGAGGACGCGGACGGGATCGACATGCTCGATGCGCTGCATCCGCAGACGATCCTCGCCTACGGCATGAACGGACGTGACATTCCGCTCAGTCACGGGGCGCCGCTGCGCCTGCGCGTGGAGACGCAGCTCGGCTACAAGAGCATGAAATTCCTGCGCCGCATCGTGGTCACCGACCGCTTCGATGACATGGGCAAGCTCGGCCCGCTGCAGAACGGCTGGGCGTGGTACGTCGGGATCTGAGGCGCCTCAGGCGCTGAGCGCGCCCGCGTACCCAGCCGTCGCTTCCGGCGGGGCCGGCAGGCGTGCGAGCAGCCCGTCGCTTTCGCGGATCGCGCCGGCCTCGCGCGCCAGGTCGAGCCGGCGACACATGAGCCAGTAGCTGCCGCCGGAGACGCTCAGTCCCACCACCCAGCCGACGTCGACACCCCCGAGCGCCCGCGCCGCCGGGCCACTGTAGAGCTCCGGCAGCACCAGAAACGGCAGCGTCGCCAGGAACCCGAGCGCATAGGCGCATAACCCGCGTGCGCCCCAGGCACCGTAGATGCCATGGGGCATGAACAGGTGCGTGATCGCGTAGCGTCCGCGGCGCACGAAGAAGTAATCGACCAGGTTCACGGCAGTCCACGGCACCAGCAGATACAGCATCAGTGCCAGCGTCGCCTCGAGCAGCGTGATCGCGTTGCCACTGATCGCCAGGGTAATGAGCACCCACACCGCCGCGATGGCCAGGATCGCGCCGATCCGCAGCCGCTGAGTGGGACGCATTTCGAAGAGCGAGTTCATGCCCGTGACGATGGTGAGCATGCCGCTGTAGGCGTTCAGTGCCATGGTGACCGTAAGTGCCACGATGGCACCCAGTGCCATGACCAGCCCAAATCCCGGCTGCAGCGCCTCGCCGGCATCCCTGAGCGCCACCAGGCTGTCCTCGGCCCCGAGGCGCGTGGCGAGCCAGGCGCCGAGCAGGATCAGCCAGATTGCGGAAGTAGCCGCGCCGAGGAACACCGCGGCGATGATCTGCCGCGCCGGCGTGGCGCGCGGCAGGTAGCGCGAGTAGTCCGAGACCGAGGGTGCGTAGGTGATGTTGTAGGCGGCGCTGCCGGCGAACTGGCTGAGGAACGCGACCCAGGTGAAGCCGCCGGCGCTGACGTGCGTGGCCGGCACGTGACCGCTCGCAATGCCGAGGGTCAGGAAGGCATACAAGGGCAGCGACCCCCAGAAGCACCAGCGGAAAACGCGGTGCAGCCAGTCGTGGCCGTAGATCGTGATGATCGTGGCCACGAGCGCTGCGGCCAGTATCACCGCGGCGGAGTTCCACCCGAGCAACAGCCGCGTGCCCTGCGCGATCAGCACCGAGTCGGCGACGTTGAAGCCGATGAAGGTGAACAGTGTGCCCAAGAGCACGACGCTCACCCCGCGGAAGCCGAACTGGGCACGCGATTGGATCATCTGCGGCAGGCCGAGCTCGGCCCCCTGGGAGGCGTGGAAGGCCGCGAAAATGGTGCCGAACAGGATCCCCAGGGTCGCCGCCAGCGCCGTGTAGCCGAGGCTCAGACCCATGGCCGGCCCGACGAAGCCGATGGCGACGGTGAGGAACTGAAAGTTGCCGAGGAACCAGAACGGGGCCTGATCGATCGCCCGGCCGTGACGCTCGTACTCGGGCACGTAGTCGATGGACTTCTGCTCGATGCTCACCGGCCCCCCGCTGCGGCACACGCTGGCCGTGGCTCCCGTGCCCGGGTTCGCAGCATACTCTGCACCCGGTGCGCCGGGCCGCAGGCGATGTGCCGGCGGCCGGCCGAGGGGGAGACGACCGCATGGATCCAGAGAAACTCAAGCGCCTGCGCGCACGCTATGCCGACCGCGACGCCTTCGACGGCGATGACCCGGTGCTCGCGGCGGCCGCGCGCGCCGTGCAGTCTCCGGAGGGGCGCCGCTCGCTGCCCTACTCCGGGGTGCCGACACTGCTCGGGCTGCCGCACGCCAGCAGCGCCGACGGACTCGACATCGCCCTGGTCGGTGTGCCGATGGACCTCGGCGTCTCCAACCGCGCCGGCGCACGCTTCGGGCCGCGCGCGGTGCGCACCATCGAGCGCATCGGTCCCTACCACCCGACCATGCGTGGCGTGCCGAAGAGCCGCGCGCGCGCCGCGGACATCGGTGACGTGCCGTTTCGCAGCCGCTACAGCCTCGAAGAATCGCTCGCCGACATCGAGCGCTTCTACGCCGACCTCAGGGCACGCAAGGTGCGACCGCTGTCGGTCGGCGGCGATCACTCGATCTCCTATCCGATCCTCAAGGCGCTCGGGCGCGACGCACCCGTCGGCATGGTGCACATCGATGCGCACTGCGACACGATGGGCACCTACGATGACACCAAGTTCCACCACGGCGGCCCGTTCCGCCTCGCGGTGCTCGACGGCGTGCTCGATCCCGAGCGCACCATCCAGATCGGCATCCGCGGCGCGGCCAACATGTTCTGGGAGTTCTCGCATGCCTCGGGCATGACGGTGATTTACATGGAGGACTTCCTGCGCATGGGCGTCGCGGCAGTCATCGACAAGGCACGCGCCGTGGTCGGTGATCAGCCGGTCTACGTGTCAGTGGATGTCGATGGCTTCGACCCGGCCTACGCCCCCGGCACCGGCACCCCCGAGGCCGGCGGCCTGCAGGCGCGCGAGGGACTGGCGCTGCTGCGCGGCCTCGCGGGACTCAACATCATCGGCGCCGACGTGGTCGAGGTGGCGCCCGAATACGACCCGACCACCAATACGGCGCAGCTGGCCGCGCAGATCCTGTTCGAGGAGTTCGCGCTGATGACGCTCGGGCGGCCCTGAAGGCGCGCCGCCGCTCTCACAGCGCGAGGAATCGCGCGTACGCCTCGTACGCGACCCAGCCCAGCGCCGCCCCGGGGGGCAGGTCGACCAGGTAGTGCTGCTTGGTCAGCACGCAGCTCATGCCGATCAGCACCGGGAAGGCGAACACCGCAGCCCCGTAGACGCCGGCGAGGTGCAGCGCAGTGAGCATGGCGACCGAGGTATGCATGCTCGGGAAGCTGTTGGTCGGGGCATCGAAGCGCTGTACCAGCGCCAGCAGGCGCTCGGAGGCCGAGTCACCGCTGCCCGCCCGTCTCCAGAGGCCCGGGGTGCGCACCGGCAGGAACAGAAAGAACCCCGCCTGCAGCAGCAACAGCAGCAGGTAGCTGCAGGCGACGCGGTTGAACTCCTCGCTCGACTTCACCACGAGGTTCACGCACAGGATGGCCGGGTAGTACAGGAAGCTGTAGATCCACACCCATCCCGGCGCATAGGGGATGAACCTGTCCAGGTGCGCGGGCCATTCACGCGGCTCGAACAGCCGCCGGCGCTGGCACCAGAAGTACACCTGGTAGGCACCGATGATCAGCACCACGCTCAGTACGAGGTTGATGCACACGCCCGAATATGACACCTGTGTTCTCCCGGCCCTGGCACGGCTGTGCCGCAGGTGTTGGTTATAGCGGCCGGCCCCCTGCCAACTGCTTACACGGTGCTTACACGCCGTGCACCGCGGCATGACGGGCGGCGTGCCGGGGTCTGCAAGGGGGTTGTAAGTAGGCTGTAGGCGCCATGTGGGCCGATCCGCCGTAAGCTCTGACGCATGGGAGTTTCCACACTCAAACCGCAGCAGTGTTCACGGGAAGGTCTCATGACACCGTCAAACCACTCGGGCCGCGAGCGCAGTGCCGGGCGGTCCCGCCTCGAGAGCGTCCGCCTCGGCCTCATTGCCCTGCTCGCGACCGCCGCCCTCAGTGCCTGCGGCGCACCGGCCGGCAGCGACGGCTATAACGGCTACTTCCCGACCTTCCCGCTCTCGGGCCGCGTCACCGACTCCGCCACCGGCGCAGGCGTCGCCAACGTCACCATGACGCTCTCGGGCGATGGCTCGGGGACCACGCACACTGATACGGACGGCAACTACACCTTCGGACACCTGCTCGGGAAGTACAACGTGACGCCGAGCATCAGCGGCGGCACCTTCACCCCGGCAAGCCGCTCGGTGACGGTCGCGGATTCACAAGTCACCGGCCAGGACTTCGTGCTGACGCAGTCCGGCACGGGCGCCTCGACACCCTCGCGCGCGCACCTGGCGAGCATCGCCAGCCTCGCCGCATACGCTGGTGCGGTCTACTCCCGCGCCGGCGGCATCCTGAGCGCGCGCTCAGCAAGCGGCGCGGAGTCCGAGCTTGCGCGCGGCGAGCAGGCCGGATCGACCGCGGAAATCCTCGCTGACGCGCACGCCGTGTACTGGGTCAGGGTCTCCGATCCCGGCTGCGGCACTGACTGCGAGTGGATCATCGAGCGCGTCCCCCATGATGGCGGCACACGCCAGACACTCGCCGTCAGCCGCCGGCCCATCGTGGCACTCGCCGGCGACGCCGGGCATCTCTACTGGGAGGAAAGCCTGCCCGCCGCTGCGGCGACGCCGGGCTCGGTGGTCCGGGTCGTGGCCAAGAGCGGCGGCCCGCCTTCGGTGCTGGTCGATGAGACGCTTAACGGCGCACTCTCCGCCGCTGCGGGCGCGCGTTCCTGGGTAGCCGCGGGCAGCCTCGCCCTCAGCGCCGGCCGGGTCATCTTCGGTGTCGCCGGGGACTCTTATTGCATCGAGGCCGTCGCGCCGGAGGACCGTACGATCACGACCCTCGGCTGCGCGGCCTCCCGCAGCAGCACGCCGGCGGAAGTGATCGGGCACATCCGTACCGACGAGCTGAACGCGTACTGGATCGACCGACCGGCCCGCACGCTCGACTCGGTGGCACTCGCCGGGGGCGAGATCGAGGTCCGGGCCCGGGACCTTGAGGTACCGGAGACTGACGGCGCCCCGCTCGAGCTGCAGCTCACGCCGACGAGCGCCTACTGGCTCGAGTCGCACGGTATCGCCGCGCTGCCGCTCGGCGGCGGCCGGACCGTGCGCATCGCGGATGCTCAGCAGCCGAGCGCCCTCGCGCTCGACGATACCCGCCTGCTGTGGGGAGAGTCCGGGCAGGTGCTGGCTTCGGTTCTGGGCTCGGCCTACGTTCCCGGGCGCTGAAACTGAGGCGGCGGCGCCTGCAGGCTGCAACGCCCCAGCCTTGAATGCGTACGCCGATCTTGTAGGCGCCCGACATCCACCTGGCGCTCGTGCATCGCCGCCACCTGATCGCTAAGCCAATTGGGGGGCCGTCTTCCGCGATGCGTCAGGTATAGTCATCGCGCCTTCCTCACCTAGAAAACCCAAGAGCCGGGGCCTGCCGGGAGTGGCGCACCGCGGCACGATGGATCGGGAGCATTTGAGTGAACTCCAAGAACCGACTCGGCAAGGCTCTGTCGCTGGTCCTGCCCGGCGGCGCCATCGGCGCCTCATTCGTACTCGCGCTGTCCTCAGTCCCGGCGGCCGCGTCGCCCGCGTCGCCCGCGGGCTCGGTCTCCGCGCGGCTGACGGCTATCCGCGCCGGAATATCCCAGCTGGCTGCTGCGCCGGAGGGTCCGGGCTCCGCAGAGCCGGGCGCCGCGCGCCCGCCCGAGAGCCTCCCTACCTGGTGGGGCAACGGCGGCTGGGGCCGCTGGCATCCTGGCTGGGGCAACGGCGGATGGGGTTGGCGCAACGGCTGGCCGAACTGGCACAACTGGGGCAACGGCTGGAACAACTGGGGCAACGGCTGGCATAACTTCTGGCACAACTGGTAGAGACCCGCGCTCCCAAAGGCACCGCCCGCGTGGCCGACTACACCGAACCCGCGATCGGCGTGCTGGTCGTGCAGCCCACGCCCTTCTGCAACATCAACTGCAGCTATTGCTACCTGCCCGAGCGGGACGTCAAGGCGGTGATGGCACCGGCTACGCTGCGGGCGCTGTTCGGGAAGGTATTCGCCTCGGGGTGGCTCGGCGCCGAACTCACCGTCATCTGGCACGCGGGCGAGCCGCTCGTGGTGCCGGTGTCCTTCTACCGCGAGGCCTTCGAAATGATCGAGGCGCTGCGGCCCGCGACGCTGCGCGTGCAGCACTCGGTGCAGACCAACGGCATGCTGATCAGCCGCGAGTGGTGCGAGCTGTTCAAGTCCTGGAAGGTCGGGGTCGGGGTCAGCATCGACGGACCGCGGCGCTTCAACGACGCGCACCGCATGACGCGCGACGGCCGCAGCACCTTCGAGCGCGCGCTCGCGGGCGTGCGTCTGCTGCGCAGCGAGGGCGTGCCGTTCCACGTCATCTCGGTGCTGACTGACGCGAGCCTCGATGCGCCGCAGGAGATGCTCGAGTTCTACCGGGCCGAGGGCATCGAGGACGTCTGCTTCAACGTCGAGGAGTCCGAGGGCACGCACGTCTCCGGGCTGTTCGCCAGCCGTGCGCCGCAGGAGCGCTTCCGCAGCTTCCTCGGTCACTTCTGGCGCGCGGCGCGCGCCGATGAGCGCATCCGCATGATCCGCGAGATCGACGGCGTGCTGCCGCGAGTGTTCCGCCCCGCCGAAGAACCCCTGCGCAACATCCAGACCGTGCCCTTCGGCATGCTGAACGTCGACTGCCGGGGCAACGTGTCGACGTTCTCCCCCGAGCTGCTCGGGCTCAAGAACCCGCGCTACGCGGATTTCATCATCGGCAACATCAACACGGACTCGCTCGCACAGATGCGTGCCAGCCCTGCCCTGCGGGCGATGACCCGCGACATCGAGGCGGGCGTCGAGCGCTGCCGCGGCTCCTGCGAGTACTTCTCGGTGTGCGGTGGGGGCGCGCCGGTCAACAAGCTCACCGAGAACGGTGCCTTCGACAGCGCCCAGACCTCGTTCTGCCGCCTGACGCAGATGGTGCCGGTCGACCTGGTACTCGAGGCCTTCGAGCAGGTGCAGCGCGAGCTCGAGAGCGAGGCGCTGCCGCCGGCGGTGCGGGCGCTGTTTGAGCGCCACGGCGCCGGCGCCGGCGCCGCCCGGGCGCTGGGATCGAACATGAGCAATGAAGCTTCCTTGAAGGGATCACCATGAGAACCACCGGACCCGTGACCGCCTGGGCCAGCGCCTTAATGCTCTCGGGTGCCGCCGCGGCGGCGAGTGCCCAGGGCGCGGCCGCGCCGCCTGAAGGCGCGCAGCGTGGCGGGCAGCCGCCGGAGGCCGCGCCCGCGAACGCCAGCCCCACCCACCCGCTTCTGCACATCACCAGCGTCGAGGTCATGCGCAGCGCCCACGCGCCGTACATGGACATCATCCGGGTACGCGGGGTCGCCAGCAGCTCCGGCTGGGAAGAGGCCGAGCTCGTGCCGCTCACGCGCGCGGTGCCACCTGATGGCGTGCTGCAGCTGATCTTCGTGGCACGGCCACCGGCGCAGGCCGCGGACGCCAACGGCTTCGAGGTGGTGGAGGCGATCTTCCCGCTCGAGACCGACCATCCCTTCAAGGCGGTCAACGTGCACAGTGCCTCCGAATCGGTGAGCGTAAGCTCGCTGCCCGGCTACGCCGAGGGCAAGCGCGCCGCCGAAGACTGCAGCAAGTGTGTCGGCAAGCTGTTCGTCGCCAAGGGGGCCGCGGCGCCGGCCGGCAAGGGCGACGTGGTGCGGGAGGAGTCGCTTCCGGGGCAGTTGCGCGTCATCCGCCCCACGGAAGGCATCGCCACCTCGGACTCGAATCCCAACCGCCTGACGCTGATACTCAACAAGGACGGCCGTATCGCCAGTGCGGTATGGGAATGACCGCGAGGGGGAATGAGATGAACATCTACCAGCACGTGCGCCTGGCGGGACTTGCCGTGGCGGTTCTCGGTTTGAGCTCCTGCGGCGGCGACGACAGCGCCCCGCCGGTGTCGATCAGCTTCGGCACGACGCCGCCGAGCTCGCTGTCGGTATCGAGCACGGCCAGCATGAGCGCGCTCGTGACCAACGACACGCACAACGCCGGCGTCGGCTGGTCGGTGAGCTGTGCGGCCGCCGCCTGCGGCACCTTCAATCCCAACGGCACGGCCAGCGGCGCCACCACGACCTATACGCCGCCGGCGACACTGCCCAGTCCCGCCACCGTGACCGTCACCGCCACCGCGGGCGCGGATCACTCCAAGTTGGTGACCGCCACCATCAACCTGACGGCCGCCGGAGCGCCGCTGCTCGCCGACGGGACCTACGTGTTCCATGTCAACGGTAATGACGGCAGCGGCGCCTACTTCCTTGCCGGGGCCTTCACGGTCGCCAGTGGCGTGATCACCGGCGGCGAGCAGGACTACACCGACGTCGTAGCCGGCTCGCACGATCCCCTGCTGCCCCAGCTGTGCAGCCTCGCTGCGGCCGGTTCCAGCCTGCAGATCACGCTCGCCACCGCCAACACCAACGTCGGCAACGGTGGCATCGTGGTCCTGCGCGGCACGCGGGTGGCGCAGACGCGTGTCCTGGTGGCCGAGTTCGATCCTTCGGCCACCGCCGCAGGTTCCGTCGACCTGCAGACGAGCGCGGTCTTCCCCGGCGGCGGCTTCGCTTTCGGCCTCAGGGGCATCGACACCGGCAATGGCGCCCACCTCGTGATCGGCGGCATCCTGAACTTCAGCGGCACCGCGCTCGTGCCCGCGAGCAGCGTGTTCGACCTGAACGATGGCGGCAGCCAGCTGCTGCGCGCCCTCACCTTCTCCTCCGGAACCGTGTCGGCCGCCGACAGCTACGGGCGGGTGTCGATCGACCTGGTGCCGGCCTCGGCGAACCTGGTGCCCGAGTTCAAGCTGAGCGCCTATGTGGTCGGACCCGGGCGCCTGGAGCTGATCGAGGACCAGTCGGACGATCTGAACGCCGACCTCGGCGGCACGGCTCTCGGGCAGGGCAACAACGCCGGCAATTTCACCCTCGCCGGCGTCGCCGGCACGACCTACGTCCATGGCCTGGACGGCGCCAACGGCAACGGCCTGGCCAAGCTCGCGGGTACCTTCGTGCTCAACGCCGACGGCACCGTCGGCGGCACGCTCGCGCTGAATGACGGCGTCAACTTTACCGGCAACAACATCACCGGCAGCTACCTCGTGGACCCGACGGGGCGGGTCTCGCTCAACAACATCCAGCTGTCAGCGCTCAACCTCACCATGGTCTTCCAGCTCTACCTCGACGGCAACGGTAACGGCATCGTGGCCGGCATCGACAATGTCGAAGTGAGCGAGGGCCTGGCGTACACGCAGACCGCGACGCAGCCATTCGGCAGCAGCTACGCCGTCAACGGCCAGGGCATCCTCGGCTCGAGTGGCGTGTGGAGCGCCGCCGGCCCGGTGAGCATCGCGGCGGGCTCCCTCACCGGCAGCACCGACTACAACAACAACGGCACGCTGGTCTCGGCCACGCCGCTCACCGGCACCCAGGACAGCGGCAACGCGCTGTTCCACCTGACCGGGCTCGACGGCGACAACTTCGCCACCGCCACCGCCTGGAATTACTACCCGATCGACAACTCCCGCGCTCTCGCGATCGAGCTCGACGGGCAGATGCTCGGGCTCATCATGCTCGAGGCGGTGACACCGTGAGGATGCGGCCGCGCGCGCTGCTCGCCCTCGCCGCGCTCGGCTTGTCCGCCGCGCTGCTGGCGGCAGGAGCGACCGCCGCGCAGCTGATCGGCGCCAGCGGCAGCTGCGCCGACATCCAGGGCGGCAACCCGGTCGACGGTACGCCGCTCATCCTGTTTCACTGCCACGGCAGCCCGAACCAGGACTGGGTGGTGAGCAACGGCACCATCAGCGGCGAGGGCGGCACCTGCATCGACGTCCTGGGCAGCGCGCCGGTGGACGGCGCGCAGATCATCGTCGTGCAGTGCAACGGCCGCAGCAGCCAGAAGTGGCAGATCGCCAACGGCCAGGTCGTCGGTCTCGGCGGCAAGTGCCTGGACGTCGCGGGTGGGGGGTCCGAAGACCGCACGCCGCTGGTGCTGAAGGCGTGCGCCGCGGCCTCCAGCCAGCAGTGGTCGCTGCAGTAGGGCGCGGCAGCTCAGGGTGAGTCCGGCAGCGGCGGGATCCCCGCGCGGATCGCCGTGGAGAAGTCGCTGCTGCGATCGGCGCTGTGGGCCCGCTCACCGATGCGTCCCAGCGTGCGCAGCTGCGCCAGCGGGTAGCGCCCATCGAGCCCGCCGATCGAGTAGACATACTCGGGCAGATAACCCGGCAGCAGCACGCGGTAGCTGAACGGCAGGCCATGCACGATTCGCTGCACCATGCGGTAGACCAGCGTGGTGCAGTTGGCGGTAACGGTGTTGTAGAAGCGCGGGTGCTGTGCCAGCTCGTTGAGCTGCTCGAGATAGATCTCGAACAGCGCGCGGATCTCCGCCGCCGGCAGGCGGATGCGATACAGGTAGACCTCCTCGCCCCGGACATTGGTGCGCAAGCGGATCACGTCGCGCTCATCCGCGGCGACGATGCTGAGCTCGAACTGGCGGAAGAAGCCCCCGAGCTCGTTGAAGCGCTCGCTGCGCGGGCGACGGATCTCCACCGAAAAGGTCAGGTACTCCCCGTCGGCGAAGCCGAAGGAGAACAGCACGTGCGCGATCGCCGGCCCTCTCCAGTAGGAAGTGATCATGTCGAGGGTACGCAGCGCCTGCAGATCGTAATGGCGTGTCTCCCAGCGCGCGTCGAACTCTTCGCGGCTGCGCCACTCGAAGTTGCGCACGTCGTGCAGGGTGACCTGCTCGCCCTGCACCACCGCGGTGGCGGCGCGCGCCACCTCGTCGGCCCAGGCGCGCTCGTTGGAAGGCTTGAGCGACCGCCACCACAGGAGCATGGCAGCGAAGCCGCAGGCGCCCAGGAGCAACGCCGTCCCGGCGCGCCCCGCAGCGAGGAGCACGAGCAGCCCGGCGCCGAAGAGGGTCCACAGCAGCAGCCATGCCATGCGCCTGCCGCGAGCGGCCTTGAACCACAGTGCGGCCGCTCCCCAGGCAAGTGCGCCCATGACCAGCAGCGCGGCGCAGGCAACGGCGAGCACGTGCCCGGCCGCGATGTTCATGTCCGCGCCCGCCTCACTTGCCCGCCGGCAGGTCCGGGTCCGGCACGGCGGAGCGCTGCCACAGGCGCAGCGCGTCGTCCTCTATGAGAGTGGCGCGGACGAAGAGGAAGCGCACCATGTCGTACTCGAAGGGCGAGCCGGTCGAGTAGTAGCGAAAGCTGGTCCGCGAGCGCACGTCGATGGCGGCCAGCGGCGTCAGGATCCACCCGGCGGTCCCGCGGAACAGGTTGGCCGGGTTGATGGCGTAGTTGGTGCCGTAGTCGGCCAGAAAGCCGAAGCCGTCGCGCAGCGCGTAGGGGCCGAGGATCGGCATGACGAAGAACGGCCCGGGCTTCACACCCCAGCGCGCCAGAGTGTTGCCGAAGCCGGTGCGCGCCGCCGGCAGGTGCATGGGGGTGGCGACGTCGAACAGGCCGCCGATGCCGAGGGTGGTATTGACGACGAGGCGCGCGAGATTGCGCGCCCCGGCACGCAGACGCAGCTGCGCGAGGTAGTTGAGCGTACTCACGATATCGGTGAGATTGGCGCAGAAGTTGTGCACGCCGCTGCGCACCGGCGCCGGCAGCTTGCGGTAGTTGTCGGCGGCGGGCAGGAACAGGGCTTCGTCGAAGCGGGCGTTGAAGCGGTAGGTGAAACGGTTCATGCGCTCCCAGGGGTCGTAGGTCAGTACCGAGGGCACCTCGGAGGCGGTCAGCGGCGCGCCGAGCCCTTCGGGCTCGCCGGCCGCCGCGCGCTCCGCTGCCGCCGCCAGCTCGGCGCGCAGCGCCTGCGCCGCGCGGATGGCGGCGGCGTTGTCGGCGGCCGGTGTTTCATCCGGGAGCGTGCGCATCGAGTACGCTCCGGTCGCGCAGCCAGAGGCGAGCACGGCGCTCAAGAGCAGTGCCGCGATGCGCAGGCGGCCGCCGCAGCTCACGGCCGCGACTCCTGCCAGCGGCCCGCGAGCATCTCGAGCATATCGGCGATCTGCTGCCGTTCCCCGAGGTTGCCGAGGTGGCCGCCGTGGGGATAGACCACTATGCGGCCGCCGAGAGTGCTGCGCAGCCATTGCAGCTCGCGGGCGTCCAGGATCAGGTCATCGGCGTTGGTCTGCGCGTAGTAATCGGCATTCTCACTCAGGGTTGTGCCGATGAACTCCAGCCGATTCTGCGCCACCAGTGATTCGCGCGTGGCCCCGGGCCGGTGCGCCAGGTAATAGGGCGCAAACACCTCGTTGAAGTAGTCATCGAAGGACTTGCC
>Ga0335083_10004470_pt1 | contig 17805 bp, 17 predicted proteins | sample Lox_Sample_42_FD_206716 | JGI IMG/M metagenome (GOLD analysis project Ga0335083, IMG submission 206716) | Soil microbial communities from Loxahatchee National Wildlife Refuge, Florida, United States - Lox_Sample_4.2 | ecosystem: Environmental > Terrestrial > Soil > Wetlands | place: USA...
TCACACTCGATGCCCCGGATCCACGACCAAGCCCGGGGGCTCAGGTGATAGCCGACCCGTCCACCGCACTGACCACCACGCCGCGCAGCCATTGATGCCGGTGGTCGTCGTCGAAGGCGGGATGCCAAATCATGTGATAGGACATCAACTCGATCTCGGGAGGCACCGAGAGCGTCCGGAAGTGCAGGGCTCACCGAGTCGCTGCGTCTGCAACTGGCCGACACGACGGTGAAGGTCAAGGAGCTGGAGCCGCCGTCGGTGGCCACCGATCTTGTTCCCGGACAACGGGAAAGCGAATTCGCGATGCCGCTCGACGAGTTCGTCGACGAGGTCGTCCAACTGCTGGAGACGCAACCCGATGCCGATGAGATCCAGGTCGAGCGCGTCAAGTTCCTGCGTTAGGGCGAGGCGCGCGGCGACTACGACCAGGTAGTGGCGGCCCTGAACGCCGCTGACCCGCACAGCAACTGAGTCTCCGCCGGCTGCTTACAGGAGCGGAGAGTAAGTCGCTTGGAGGTGTTCCAACAGAACCTGCAAGCGGCGCTCATAGTCGGTGATCGCGCCGCCGGCTCTGGCCGAGTCGCCGGGCTGAGCGGTTCCGATGTCGAGGGTTTGCTCGCTTTGCCGGCCAAGGACGCGCGACAGATCCGAAAGCAGGCTCTCGTAGTCTTCGATCGCCCTCTGCGAGTCGCCGGCTTTCGCACGGTCGCGCGCGAGTTGGGCCCGTTTGACCAGGGTTTCCGGGTGGTCGCTGCCGCGCAGTTGGGTCACCCGCGCCACGGCCTGTTCCGATGCGCGCACAGCGGCGGCGGGTGTCCGGGGATCGGATCCGGCCGGGACCATCGACGTCTCCTCTCGTGCAGGTGTTCAGGTTAACGGCTGGAGTGGCGCCCGGCACGATAAGTCGACGACCCGATACACGGCGTTAACCCGCCGTGTTCACCTGCCCAACACGAAGGAGTCGACGGGCTGGTGGTGTCCGCGCAGGTTCAGGCGCCGCTGCAGCGTCTTTCCCATCAGCTCATCGGCCACGCCCGAGGCAACGAGCAGCTCCCCGCCGGCGGCGTGCTGTTGCATCCGCGCCGAGACATTGACCGTGTCACCCAGCGCGGTGAAGTCGACCACCGCGCCCCCGACGTTGCCGACATACGCGATGCCCGCGTTGACCGCCACCCCTAACTCGAGCCAGGGTCCCTCGTCACTGCCGTACCCGACCGCTTCGAGCAATTCCATGCCCGCCAGGACCGCGCGGCGCCGGTACTGCGGGCCGCTAATCCCTTGGACAAAGAACGCCATGATCTCGTCGCCGATGAGCTTGTCGATCACCGCGTCATGCCGCAGCAGGGTCCGGGTCGCGGCAATGTAGAACCGGTTGAGCAACGCGGCGAAGTCCGCGGCAACCCCGCGCTGGCCCAAGGCCGTGGAACCGCGAACATCGGCGAACAGGACCGCCACGTCGACCTCGGCCCCACCCCGGGGCAGCGCGTCACAACATCGGCTGCACAGGTTGGGGTTCTTACGCGACGGAGTGAACCCGGCAGCTGCGAAAGCCCGTCCGACTGGTCCGCCAAACGGGTTGTTGCAGACCTTGCACCGCGGCGCCGACGGCAGATAGCGAAATACCCGTCGCGCCCTCACCAAAGGCGCGTGGCCGTCCGTCAGCAGCTTGTCCCACGGGTGCCGCGGAACGGTCTCGCGTGGCATGTTTACGGTAGTCATACGGAAATGGTTGCCTCGGCGCCGTTTCAGCGCATGAGGCATCCGCCTCAAAGCCGCGCGACGGGCGTCATGTTCAGGCCAGAATTAGTGCGTGCACCCGACCGCGACGCTGCATGGCTCGACAAAGGGCCTGCGCAGAGCCGAGTTGCTGGCGGCGATATCGCTGGCGATCGACCTCGGTCTGGGGCAGCCGATGGAACACATGCTTCGGTCATCATTGATCGCAACGCGCGTCGCCGAGCGAATGGGCCTCGACGCCCAACACCGGGCCACGGTGTACTACGCCAACCTGCTTTGCTGGATCGGTTGTCACGCCGACTCCCATGAACTTTCGGCGATCTTCGGCGACGACATCGCCTACCGGGCCGACACATACGCGGTGGACATGACCGGGCTGCCCTTCCTGCGTCTGATGGTCAGTCATGTGGGTCGCGGATTGCCGAGCTGGGAGCGCGGCATCCGGTCGGCTGCTTTTGTGCTCACGGCACGAAACCAGGTTGCCAAGCTGATCCATTCGCACTGCAGTTCCGCCGGTGTGCTTTCCGATCGGATGGGCCTGGACCGAGAGGTCGGCGAGGCGCTGGCATACGTCTTCGAACGCTGGGACGGCCGGGGAATGCCGAACGGCGCTCGCGAAGAGGATATTCCGGTCGAGATCCACATTGTCCACCTGGCCGATGTCGTCGAGGTGCACTTGCGCACCGGAGGTGTTCAAGCGGCGGTCGATGTCGTCCGCTCCCGGCGTGGCACCCAATTCAGCCCGGCGGTCGTCGACGTGTTCGAACGTGACGCCGCTGCGATTGTCGACGGGCTGCTCGAAATCGATGTCTGGGCCGCGGTATTGTCACAGGCGCCGGACCGCGACCGCATTCTCGACGATGCCGAGATCGACGAATTGCTCAGGGCTATAGCAGATTTCGTCGACTTGAAGTGTCCGTGCTCGCCGGGTTACTCGCGTAACGTCGGTGATCTGGCGGCCGGCGCAGCCCGGCACCTGCGGATGCCGTCGACCGACGTCACGCGCCTGTATCGGGCGGGCCTCGTGCACGGCCTCGGCAGGTTGGGGGTGTCCAACCAGATCTGGGAAAAGAAGGGACCGCTCACCACCGCGGAATGGGAGCGGCTCAGGATGTACCCCTATCTGACCGGACGGATCCTGAGCCGAGTCGGCGGCCTGGAGTCGGTCGCGTCGCTGGCGACACAGCACGAGGAGCGGATCGATGGGTCCGGGTTTCCCCGAGGGCTTGCCGGCGCCGAGTTGAGTGTGCAGGATCGGTTGCTGGCCGCGGCGGTGGCGTATCACCAACTGCTCGAACCACGCCCGGATCGGCCCGCCCTGGATGCCGACGGTGCCGCCAGCCAACTGCGCGGCGAGGCACGCGCCGGACGCCTCGATCCCGAGTCGGTGGACGCCGTCTTGGCGGCGGCCGGCCATCGGGCATCGCGACGCACGCCGTGGTCGGGCGGGCTCACCGCCCGGGAGGTCGACGTGCTCAGGCTCGTCGCGCAGGGGCGGTCCAACCGCGAGATCGCCGGCGAACTGGTCATTGCCGAAAAGACGGCGCGCAACCACGTCGAACGCGTCTACGCCAAGCTGGGCGTCAACAACCGCACGCAGGCGACGCTCGCCGCGATCGACCGCGGGCTGGCCGGGCGCGAGCCTTAACCGCGCGAGCAGACGCGGCAACTTGGGGCAAACGCCTCATGCGACCACGGCGCCCGGCGACCGATGATCGCGACATGAACAAGCAACTACAAACCGAATCCTTAGGCGCTCCAACGCGTGGCACCCGGGTCGATGCGGTCAACGTGAGCCGGCGCATCGGCACGCGCCAGATCCTTCAGGAATTATCGCTGTCCATCGAACCGGGCGAGTTGGTCGCCATCGCCGGCGGCAGCGGCGCCGGCAAGACCACGTTGCTGGAGGTCCTCGCCGGACTACAACCGCCGACCGCCGGCGAGGTTCGCCACGATGGCGTCGCGCGCGGTTCCCGAGTCAGCCCCGAGCTGCGCATCGGCTTCGTGCCCCAGGACGACATCATCCACCTCGAGATGCCACTGCGCCGGACGTTGCGCTACGCGGCGCGGCTACGGCTGCCCGCGGGTACGCCGGCCGCCGAAGCAAACCGGATCGTCGAAGAGACCATGCAAGATCTCGACCTGGCCGACCGGGCTGACGTGCCGGTCCGTGCCCTGTCCGGCGGCCAGCGCAAACGGGCCAGCATCGCAGTGGAGCTACTGACCCGTCCGCGCCTCTTCTTCCTCGACGAACCCACCTCAGGGCTAGATCCGTCGACCGCCGCGGACGTGATGCGCCTGCTGCGCCGGCTCAGCCAACGCGGGGTCACCGTGGTCCTCACGACGCACGAGCCGGCCGCCATTGACCGGTGCGATCGGGTGGTGTTCCTGGCTCGCGACGGCCACCACGCCTTTACCGGTACGCCGACCGAGGCTCGGCGCTGCTTCGACGTGGCCGATCTGGACGAGGTGTACGAGCGGCTGGCGGGCGAACACGCCGCCATCTGGGCCAGCCGTTGCGATACGAGAGCCCTGCCGGGTGCGGCTCAGCCGCCCCTTGCAGACATCGCACGCACGGGCAAAGTCCGGCAATGGTGGCTGCTCACCCGGCGCAATGTTGACGTCCTCGTCCGCAACCGGCTGACCCTGGCGGTGCTGCTCGGCTCACCGGTACTGGTCACCGCGATGATGGCCACACTGTTCAAGCGCGGCGCGTTCGATCCACGCAGCGCAGCCGACGTCGGCCCGGCTCAAATCGTGTTCTGGATCGCCTTCGCCGGCTTCTTTTTCGGCCTGACCTACGGTCTGCTTCAGATCGTCGGCGAGATGGCTGTTTTCCGGCGGGAACGCCTGGCCGGGCTGAGCGTGGGCGCCTACGTGGCATCCAAAATCACTGCGCTGCTTCCGGTATTGGCCGCGGTAAGCGCGGTGCTGCTCGGTGTGCTCCGCGTGCTCGGACGACTGCCCGCCGTCGGCTGGGACGTGTACGCGCTTTTGTTCATGACGATTGTGGTCGAGGCGACCTCGGCGCTGGCTCTGGGGCTCCTCGCCTCAGCCGCGGTGTCCAACGCTGCGCAGGCCGCCCTCGCCCTGCCGATGCTCTGCTTCCCCCAGGTTCTGTTCGGTGGCGCCATCGTCCCGGTAGACCAGATGGCCACCCCGGGACGTCTGATGAGCCTCGTTCTTTCCAATCGCCACGCCTTCGACGCATTGGGTCGCGAACTGGATCTCGACCGATACACCGCGACGGTGCCGGCCATGTCCGCCTATCACGACACCTTCCACGGAGGCACCGCCGCCAGTTTCACCGCGCTCGGCATGTTCGCCGTGGTCCTGACGCTGGTCACGGCGTGGGTGCTCGATCGGCGCTCCGCGCCCGGCGCATCGCGGCGCTGACACGACGCTGACACGACCATGCGATTTTTACGATTCGTATGACACCAGCACGGCCGGGTGGTGCATTTCATCGCTAACCCGACCTGCCGGCCGTGTCAAAGTCCTTATTCGGCAACCCCATATCGTTGACACAGGCCCACCTTGGCCATACATTATGTGAAAGGTGTCCGGCCAACAGGGCAGGTGAGCTATTGGACCTCATCGTCGTTAACAATCCCGCACATCTTCCGTGGCAGACCAATCTGTTCGCCTGCTGATGCTGACCATGTTCGTCGCGGCCGCGGTGTACAGCGTCGTGCAGTTCCGGCGTGGCCACCGCATTTACGGCGTGGTGTTGACGGCTGCGACCATCTACGGCCTGGTTCTGGCCGCGCTGCGTGCGGCGAAGCCGACCCGTCGCATCGAACCCTTCACCGCGGCAATAATTTTCACCTACGTAGCCAGCTTCGCGGAGATGGTGATCGCAAACGTAGTCTTCGAGCGCGGAATCACCCAATACATCGTCGTGCAGATCGTGGGCTTGATCCTGATGACCGCGGTGGCCCTGTTCCCGGTCTTGACCCGCCGTCAGGAAGGGCCACCCGCGGTCGACCAGCTGGCCAGTAGTACCGGGGCGTAGTTCCACCCGAAGGAGGCCGTCATGACCATCGGTACCGCTCCCGCAAGCATTTTCGACGCCGGCCTGCCGACCCTGACGTACGCCGAGACCGAAACTCCCGCCGAGGTCTATCCCCGCCTGCAGGCGGCGCAACGGCTGGCCCCCATCGCGATGGGACCATTCGGGCCCGAAGTCCTCTCGTATCAGTTGGTCCGTTCCGTCCTGCGCGATAACCGGTTCCAGATCCCGCCCGGTTTGAACATGCTGACCCAGGGCATCACGTCGGGTCCGTTGTGGGACAAGGTGGTCAACAGCCTGCTGTGCCTCGAGGGGGACGCGCACCATCGGTTGCGCAGTCTGACGTCCAAGGCATTCACCCCTCGAGCGACGCTGCGGCTGCACGACACGATGGCCGACGTGATGAACGAACTGGTGGATCGGATCGCCGACGCGGGCCGCTGTGACGTCGTCACCGACCTCGCGCGGCCCTACCCCGTCCCGATCATCTGCGCGTTGCTCGGTGCGCCCCGCGAGGATTGGCAACAGTTTTCGCGGTGGGCCGACGACATCTTCAAGGCGTTCAGCTTCACTGTCGATCTACGCGAGGTCGAGCCCGTCGTGATGGGCGCTTGGCGGCAGCTCGACGACTACGTCGACGACATGGTCGCCCGGCGCCGGCACAGCCTGACCGAAGACTTGCTGTCCGATCTGATTCGCGCCGAGGATGACGGCGATCGCCTGAATGCCGACGAGCTGCGCATGCTCGCGGGAGGCCTGCTGCTGGCGGGGACGGACACCACCCGCAACCAGGTGGCCGCCTCGGTGCAGGTGCTCTGCGAGCACCCGGAACAGTGGGAATTGCTCCGGGGGCGGCCCGAATTGGTGATGCGGGCGGTCGAGGAGACCATGCGCCACTCGCCGATCGCGTGCGGAACGCTTCGCCTGGTGACCGAGGACGCCGAGCTGGACGGCTACATATTCCCGGCCGGGACCATGGTCCTGGTGAATACCGCTGCGGCCAACCGGGATCCGGTGGTCTACGACGACCCCGACCGCGTGGACATCGCCCGTGCGGCGGCACCGGCGATATTGACCTTCGGCGGTGGCATCCACTACTGCCTGGGCGCCAATTTGGCCAGGCGCGAGATCGCCGAAGCGCTGCACGTCATCGCACTCCGGATGCGCAACCCGCGGATCGCCGGACCCGCCCCGTGGAAGCCCATGGTGAGCCTGAGCGGGCCGACGAGTCTGCCGATCGAATTCGATACCCACCGATAAGTGCATCAACGGGTCGACCGATTACCACGTGCCCCTTGCGGCTCCGGCCGGGTGCCGGGTTTGTCAAACTGAGGATCGTCCGCGGTCGCGCATGCCGGTGCCACGAGATCCGAATTGTGGAATTATGCGCGTCAGCAGCGCCCCAGCCGCTGCCAGCGCCCGTAGCCACCAGGTGTAGACTAATGAATGGACCGTTTCCCTCAGCCATGATGCGTAACCGTAAATGCATTACACACGGGGTGCGATTCGGCCGTTGCCCGCTCTGCCACAATATGGTGGGTTGACCCCTGCAGACTCCTAAGGACATATATTCCATGGATTTTTCCAACTTGTTTTCCCACCCCCAGGAGCCTGAGTTTGTTTCTTCTGGCGACACCTCAACAGAGGCAGTGGAACACCCCACGTTCTCGGACCTGCCCCAGGCGAATACTCCGGTGCCACCAGCGTGAACGGTATTAGGGGTATGGAGCGTCTGGCGTGATGTACCTTACGGTCCCAGACGAACTGACCGTGCTCATCGAGGCTTGAGACGGCCGGTCGAAATCATCGATATCAAGATCAACTGGTCGTCGATCCAGGGGTGCCTAATCTGAGGCGATGAGTTGCGGCGCCAAGTCGATGCCCAGGTGACGCGACAGGCGTCGCCGAATCCAAGGGTACGACCAGCCGTCGCGCTACCAATTCCGAGCGCTTGACGCCCGAGCCGCCGAAACCCGAACGGCCCCAGGGCTGCACGACGGCGAGTTGTGTTCCGGTAGCTAATACACCGTGGGCTGGTGCGCCTTCGCCACACCAGCCCACCGTCATGTGTGGGTGAACCAGACGGCGGTCACTTTGACGGCCTGGGGACCTTTCGGCCCCTGCTCGATGTCGAACTGGACCCGCTGGCTTTCCTCGAGCGTGCGAAAACCGCTCCCCTGGACCTCGGAATAATGGACGAAAACGTCCTTCCCACCCTCGTCAGGTGCGATGAAGCCGAAACCCTTTTCACCTTTGAACCATTTCACAGTTCCCTATGCATTAACTTAACTTATCTCATTCAATGGATGCACCAAAAACATCCGTGGTCAGCATACACGAATAACGGTGAAACAACTTTTCGGGACATGAGCCTGCCCGCGTGGAAATCTTCGGCCGTAAAGCCCACCGAAGAGTGGTCAATCTCGATCGCTCGACCCGACCCGATTTAGCTCACAAGCATCAGAGCGTGCGCGCGTCGCAACTTTCCCGACGGTGTCTTTGGAAGCATCCCGGGCTCGAGCACCACCACATTGCGGGGTCGTACGTCGACCTCGGCGAAGATCTCGTGCACCACCTCCCGCTCGATGCGGCGCACTTCGGCGGGATCTTCATACTCCTTTGACTCGACCGCGACGGCGAACGTCTCGCGTGAAAGGCCGGCGTCCAACCGCACGGCCGCGGCGCCGCCCGGCCGAACTCCCGACACCCGGGCGGCGGCACGTTCAATGTCGCTCGGGTAAATGTTGCGGCCGGCCATGATGATGACGTCTTTGAGCCGGCCACACACCACGATGTTCCCGCTATCGGTGAGGTAGCCCAGGTCGCCAGTGTCGTACCACCCCTGCTCGTCCTGTGCCGAAACGAAACCAGCCACCGTCCTGTAGCCCTGGGTTACTGCTTTGCCGCGCAGCTGGATGACGCCGACGCCGCGGGCCGATAGGAAGTTCCCATCTTCGTCCACGATGCGCGCCTCGATGCCTTCTAGCGGTCGGCCAAGACAGGCCAGCCGTCGGATATTACCCCTGGTCGCCGGGACGGCCCGGTGTAGCGCGGAAAGCAGATCGGCGTCGACTTCGTCGATCATCATGCCCGCGCCGCACTCTGTGAACGAGACCGCCAGCGTCGTCTCGGCCATCCCGTAGGCGGGCACCATTGCCTCCGGCCTCAACCCGAACCGCGCGCCGGCGTCGCAGAGATCCTCGACGTCGGCGGCCTCGACCGGCTCGGCGCCCGAAAGCGCCCACCGCAGCGAAGAGAGGTCGAACTGGCCGGGCGCAGCCTGCCTGCGCAACCGTTTGGCCAACAGTTTGTAGGCGAAGTTGGGCGCGGCGGTCATCGTGCCCTTGTACTTGTCAATCAGCTTGGCCCACAACAACGTATCGCGGAGGAAGTCCATTGGCGTGACCTTGACCAGCTCGAGGCCGTAGAACATCGGCACGATCATGAAGCCGGTCATACCCATGTCATGAAAACAGGGCAGCCAGCTCACGGTCACGTCCGTGTCCGGGTCTAGCTTCGCACCGGTGAACATCCCCTCGGCGTTAGCCACGTAGTTTGCGTGCGTGATTTGAACCGCCTTGGGAGATCCCGTTGACCCGGACGTCAACTGCATGAATGCCAGGTCGTCGTCGCGGGTCTCGACCGGGTCGATCGGGTGGCTGTCGAGCAGTTGCCCGATGATCGCCACACGCATGCCCAATTCGGCCAGCACGGGCGCCGCCGGCATGAACGGGTCAGAGATGACCACGGCCTTCGCGTCGATCATCTTGACGACGGCGGTGGTCTCCTCCGACCAGCGCTGCAGGTCGGTGCGCGGAGTGGGCTGATGCAGCATGGTCAGGCTGGCACCCCGCATCCAGATGCCCTGCGCGGTCGGCGCGATCTCGGCCGGGTCACCGGCCAGCACGGCGACAGCGTCACCAGGTCCGACACCTGCCGCTGCCAGACCACCAGCGACTCGTCGAGCCCGCCGATGCACCTCTCCCCAGCTGCGCCGGACAGGCGCGCCCGGCTCGCCCGTGACCATGCCGTTGACGCTTAGCTGCGCAGTGGAAAATATGGCCTCGGTAAATTTGCTCACGGAAATCCCTCTGCCTTCAGGCGCGATGACGCGGCGTATTCGTACTCGGGAGGCAGGGACGCGCCCGTCACAGGGACGCGGCATCCGCGAATGGATTCTTAAGAGAATCGGCGGGGTGTCGAGTCCTGATGCGGCATTCCGCGACCCGATACCGATTGAGCCACTGGCGCTCGACTGACACCTGTCCCCACGTAAACGGGCAGGCACCGCGCAAGATCTTGGACCCTTCGTGTCGGCCTAATGTTCCGACACTCCCGGTGGAGGGGCGGCGCTGAGCATCTCGAACCCACTGACTGTACATACTCAGACCACAGAGAAGAGAACAACAGGCCGATTGTGGCGCCGATTGTTGCTGAACCCGACCGCGAAATACCACCCGCCAGCGGCCGAGAAGGGCCCGCCGCGTTGAGTTGATGCAGATGCGGGAGTCGACAGGGTACGGTGAACGCGGTTGATCCTCCAGCCTTCCGGAAACGTCACGGCGGCGATCTGGTTTCCCCGCCGACAGGCCTCAACCGGCCGATGTAAGCCGACGTGGTGTTGTGCTTTTCAGGCTGCGGGAGTGCCCCTTCGATGATGACCGGCTCAGTGTTATGCGGCACGCCGCGCCGCTTCTCCGTGCCGATGTACAGCGGCCGCATCGTCGCCCCGGGGCCGAAGGCACTGCCGTGAGCCGATTCACCGAGACGATGTATAACAATGCCCACAGCAGTCTGAAGGGTATGAACACCGGTGAGCCGGACGCGCCGGCCCGGCGTAGCTGGCGCGAAGTGCACGAGCGGAGCCGTCGAGTAGCCGGTGGTCTGGCCGCGGCGGATGTCGGGCATGGCGATGCGATTGCCGTGCTGGCCGGCGCACCCGTTGAAATCGCCCCGACCGCGCAGGGCACCTGGATGCGCGGCAGTAGCCTCACGATGCTGCACCAGCCCACGCCACGCACCGACCTACAGCGCTGGGCCGAGGAAACCACGACCATCATCAAAATGATCGATGCCAAGGCGGTGGTGGTCTCCGATCCATTCACAGCCGCCGCACCGCTGCTTTCCCAACAGGGCACGAAGGTGCTGACGGTCGAACAGCTACTCGGTAGTCCCCCGATCGACCCGGTCGAAACCGACGACGACGACATAGCGCTACTGCAATTGACTTCGGGCTCAACGGGATTTCCCAAGGCCGTGCGGATCAGTCACCGCAATATCGTCGCGAACGCGGAGGCGATGTTCGTGAGTGCAAACGTCGACCGGGAATCCGACGTGATCATCAGCTGGTTGCCGTGCTTCCACGACATGGGCATGACCGGCTACTTGACGGTGCCCATGTACTTCGGCATCGAGCTGGTCAAGGTCACTCCGATGGATTTCTTACGCGACACCCTGCTGTGGGCGAAGCTCATCGACAAGTACAAGGGCACCATGACAGCGGCACCCAACTTCGCCTACACGCTGTTCGCCAAACGCCTGCGCAAGCAAGCTCAGCCCGGCCAGTTCGACCTGTCTACCCTGCGGTGGGTGCTATCCGGAGCTGAGCAAGTCGAGCCCAACGACGTCGAGGCCCTGTGTGAGGCCGGAGCGCCGTTCGGGTTGCGTCCAGAAGCGATCGTGCCCGCGTACGGGATGGCCGAGACGACCGTGGCGGTTTCGTTCACAGAGTGCGGGTCCGGCCTGACGATCGACGAGGTAGACGCCGATCTACTCGCCGTGCTGCACCGGGCCGTCCCGGCAGCCAAGGGCAGAACCCGCAGGCTGGCATCAGTGGGCCCTGTGCTCAAGGGGCTGGAAGCGCGGATCGTCGACCAAACCGGCGACCTGCTGCCGGCTCGCGGCGTCGGCGTTATCCAAGTGCGTGGCGAACCCGTGACACTCGGATACACGACGACCGGCGGCTTCGTCGCCGCACAAGACGAGCACGGTTGGTACGACACGGGCGATCTGGGCTATCTGACGGAGACCGGCAGCCTGGTGGTGTGCGGTCGCGTGAAGGACGTGATCATCATGGCGGGGCGAAACATATATCCGACCGACATCGAGCGGGCGGCCTACCGGGTTAACGGGGTCCGGCCGGGGTGCGCCGCGGCGGTGCGACTGGACGCCGGCCACGCCCGGGAGACGTTCGCGGTCGCCGTTGAATCCGAAGCCTGGGAAGACTCGGCGCAAGTGCGCCGCATCGAACGCCAGGTTGCCCACGAGGTCGTCGCCGAGGTCGACGTCCGGCCGCGCAACGTCGTCGTGCTCGAGCCGGGCCTTATCCCGAAGACGCCGTCAGGAAAACTGCGGCGCTCGCACGCCTCGGCGCTGGTCGGCTGATCGGCGCGTACATTTGTAGCTGACCATGGTCGACTACGACGCCCAGAACGGTCGCCAGCCGCCAGAGCAGCCGGAACCGTCCGCCGCGCAACTGGAAGCGGACGAAGTCGAGTTGTATGCCGGGTTGCGCGGGGTGGCCGGCCTAGTGGCAGGCGCCCGCGGGGTCAGCGAGCTGCTCGGCGAAGTAGCCGAGTTCGCGGTCAAGGCCATTCCCGGTGTCGATGGTGCAGGCGTGGTGTTGATCGACGCTTCCGAGGGCAGACCAGGCGTCCAGAAATCGGCGTCCACGGTGGGGTTCGTCGACGAGATCGATCGCTTCCAGTACGACGAACTGGGCGAAGGGCCGGGCATCACTTGTATGCAGTCGCGGCGAGCCACCGTCAGTGGATCACTTGGGAGCGACAAGCGCTGGCCGCATTTCGGCGGCAGAGTGGCGCGGATGAGCGTGCATTCAGCGCTGTCGCTGCCGCTGATGGTTGGTGACGCGGTGATCGGGGCGATCAACTCGTATGCGAATAGCCGCGATTCGTTCGGCGAGCGCGCGGTGCGGTTGGGGTCACAATTCGCCGGACCTGCCGCGGTGTCAATCTACAACGCGCAACTACTCGCCAGAGCCCGAGATCGAACCGAACAACTACAGCGTGCCTTGGACAGCCGAGCGGTGATCGATCAAGCGATCGGCATCATCCGGAGCCGATCCGGTGTCGGCGCTCAGGTGGCCTTCGACCGCCTCATCCGGAAGAGCCAAGCCGAAAACGTCAAGCTGCATATGGTCGCGGAGCGACTGGTCGAAGAGGCCGTGCGGCGGGCCCAGGCGCGGCAACATCAGCCGTGAACCAGTCCGGACATCTCCGTCAGTAGCGCCGGACGGGAGGCCGGTTCCGCCATCAAGCGCCGCGAAACATCGGTCAGGTGACTGCCATTGGCACGCGCGTACCTCCGCAGCAAAGAAAACGCTTCGTCCACCGACACATCGAGGCGCGCGCGTAGGAAGCCCTTGGCCTGCTCGACGACAATGCGGCTGGTCAGCGCAGAGCGCAGCCGGGGTACCACCGTCGAGGGCGTGGGCGGCCGCTCCTGCAGGATCGCCACACACGCAACATGTGCCAGTGCCTGCGCGACAAGTAGATCGGCCTCACTGAGGTCACCGGGTCTTGACCCGAAGAAACCCAGGGCGCCCAACACAATGCCGGCGGCACGCATCGGTACCGCATGGACGGAAGCGACACCCGCCTCGAGCGCGGCCGGAACGAACCGTGGCCACCGCGAGGCTGAGTCGCGCAGTTCTGCGACCGAAACCGGTGTGCCGGTGGAATAACACTCGACGCACGGCCCTTCATCGGCTTGTAGCTGGAACAGTTCCAGTTCCCTGGTCTGCCCGGAGGTTGCGGCTAGCAGGTGGAGTTGTCCAAGCGGGTCGCTGAGCAACAACCCCGCCGCTGCGATATCCAGCAAGTCGGCGCAACGTTCGGTGAGTTCGGTGACCAGGTCGACGATGTCGAAGTCATCGAGCAGGGTGTCGACGAGCGATACGACCGCGTCCAGCACCCGGGTTTCACGAGGGGTTTCGGTCACCGCGCTCTCCTTTCGGATTCATCAGTCGGCGTCGAGGTTCAATCGCCGATCAAGAATGTCGCGGGCAACGTCGGTCGCGCTGCGGCCGGTGGCGTAGGCATGGCCACGCAACCGCACTAGCGCCTCGGCGGGCTCGATGTCGAGTTGACCGACGAGCATGCCGGTCGCCTGGCTGACCTCGGCACGGCTCAGCGCGTTGAATTCAACCCAGGCGTCGCTGTCCGGGTCGTTGACGGCAGCCTGCAAGTCGGAGCTGATGAGGTCCAGTAAGGGGATGCCGGCCAGCTCGGCAGCGACGAACGCACCGGCCAAATGGTCGGCCGCCAGTCCGCCGGGATGCGTGCGGAAAAGGTCGAGGGCGCCAACGTATGCTCCGGCCAACACGACCGGAATCGCGAATATGCCTCGGATCTGGTGGCCGAGCATCGCGGGGCCGTACGCCGGCCACCGAATCTCGCTGGAGCTGGCGAGGTCAGTGACGAGGACCGGGGAGCCAATCGCGACGCAGTCCAGGCAGGGTCCCTCGCCGAAGGTGAACTGAAGCTCGTCGTACACGCGCGCCGAGCCGCCACTGGAACCCAAAGTTCCGCTGGCGGCCCCTTCAAAGATCAGCGAAATGGCTGCGGCGTCAACGTCGAACAACATCACACAAGCCTCACAAAGCGAGTCGGCGGCCGCTGTCCCGCGCCGGCCGTCGACGGCCGCCCGTAGCTGCTCGCGGATCGCCACACTTAGCCGAACGAGGGTCGGGCGTCGGCAGCAGTGCCAGCGTTCCCGTGATTTCGACGTGGCAACGTCATCCCTCCACCTTCCACTAGTTCTAGCGAATTTACGAATTTGGGTGCAAAAGACCGGCCGCTGTTCCCTAATACGATTCAGCCGATCGACATGAGCTGGTCGATCGAGTCCCTGGCGAGATCGCCGTCAACGACCGCCGTCACCTCGAGCTTATTGAGGTTGATCGCGCCCTTATGCTTGGCCAGAAAGGCGATGTCCGCGGCATCGCGCCCGGTGGCGATGCGCATCAACGACTGCCGTGGTGCCAACAAGGTCCCGTCGACCACTCGCCATTGGCCCTCGACGAATGCCTCAGCGACGGCATGGAAGTCCATCGGGTACAGACCCGGCGCGTACACCGCAACCACACGGGCGGGCACATAAACGGCCCGCAGCAGTGCTACCACCAAGTGTGCGAAGTCACGGCAATACCCCGGCACCGGCAAGCATGGTCTCCACCGCCCCGTCAATCGGGTCGCTGGAGCCCGGTACGTATTCCAGCCGGTTGCAAACCCACAGGGACACCCGCTCCAGCAGAGCTGCCGAGTTCGAGGTAATTTCCGAATTCCGTTGTAGCAAAACCATATAACTTATCTTCCTCGGCGTAGCGGCTGGGGCGCAGATACATGGACAGGTCGTATTCGGTCACCGGCGCCGGATCGGTCCGGCCGACGATGGTCGGGGCGTAATTGACGGCCAAGTTGCCCAACGGCACGTCCAACTTGTGGATTCGGGTGCAGTGCGCACCGCTGATCTCTAAGGGCTGGACCAGATTTCCGTCCAACACGAACGACAATCGCCCCGAAACTTCAGTGTTCGGATGCGGCGCAACGGCAATCTGGAACCCAAGCGTTGTCGGAGCGGTGATCTCGACGTCGAGCTCCGCGGCAACCTCGCGCTTCATCGCGTCGACGAAAGCCGGGAGCAGGGTTGACTACCAAGCATTCGACCACTACGGCTACTCTCCGGGGTTTCCCCGCCCCTGTTGGATCCCACATCGACTGTGCCGCAGGGATATCGAACCTGTGCGCGATTTTTTGCATGAGTTATGTCGCTGGCCGCCAACGGAATACGGCTCGCTGTCGGAGGATCTGTGTCATGCCCGCCTCGATCTGCCCGCGGTACCGAGCTGTGCGTTGGATTTGAGAAAACCCTCCACGTTGCCGAGTCCCGTCTTGCATTTCCCCACTTATTCTTCGCCTTTCATCATGGCCTCGGTTGGGTAGTGGGCACGCATTGTGTCGGTTATCCCCTCACCGCGCCATGGTGACCGATGCGCCGCCAAACAAACCTGGTTCGAGATCTATCCGGTGTCTTGCGGCCGATCTCACCATGTGAACAACCGGATGTATTATCCGACAACAATCTCGACGTTCGGGGAGCTCCGGTAAGGGTGCATCAACCTGTGGCGACCGGATCTGGTGCACCGGCGTGCGCGAGACGAGCGGTCCCCAAGCGTCGTGCGCACAGCGCGCCCTCAGCACGCGCGGTACTCACTATGTGCTCGCCGGTCCGAAATTCCCGAGTGTCTCGCTCTCGAGGCATGATAGGAAGAGTCGCGGCTTGACGCAGCACCATGACGGCAAGCATGTTGGAGGTTCTGCACGGTACCACGAGCAGGCTCGCGGAGGCGGTCCTGCCGGTGACCATCATCAGACGGTGGTGGGCGATCACCGCGCTGGGATCCCTGATAATTCGGCAGTTCAGCGCGTCGAAATCTGGTGACCCTTCCCACGGTGACCAGTTGACGCTCATGGCAATGATTTCGCCTAGTCGCGCAGAGAGAGCATCGACCAACTCGGGAAGCTCTCCCGCTACCGACGCGGTGTGCGGCCACCACGCGCCGTCAAGGGACGACCCCAATTCGAACGCCAACGAAAGCCTGACCGGGCTGGCCAAGCGCCGGCCACGCACGTTTCCGTTCATGGTGCTGACAATGTCGCGGGTGCAACTGCGGCACACGCAGGAACACCCAATCGCCCGATTAAGCCTGAGCAGGTTGGGGCGAATGAATCCCGCACCGGCGCAAGACAACCCAACCACGACTCTCGGCGATCCATAGGCGATCCTTCACTTCGGGTTGACCCGACACACGAGTGCGGGGATCGACAAACGAAGCCAATCGCAGACGACCATTTTACGGCGGTGGTCGCACCCGAGATCAGCGTTGGCGACGAAATGTTCTCTGTCAACACTACACCCCGCGGGTCACAACCGCGGTTATTCCGGCTTCATGGCAAAAGCATTTCGGCGCTCAACCGGCTTCTATGTACGTACCGACGGTGCGCGCCAAGACCGAAATGCGCGAAATCCGCGGTGCCACGCAATAGATCGCACCACCAGAGCCGGGCCGGGCTGCGACGCTTGACCGTGCTACCCTGACGCAGGATGTCTTTCCGGATATCCATCCTGAAATGAGAGAAGTTGCAAAGAGTATGACACAGGGAACTGTGAAGTGGTTCAACAGCGAGAAAGGCTTCGGTTTTATCGCTCCTGACGGCGGCGCAGAGGACGTGTTCGTTCACTACTCAGAAATCAGCGGGAGCGGTTTTCGGTCGCTTGAGGAAAACCAGCGCGTTGAGTTCGAGGTCGGTCAAGGGGCCAAGGGCCCTCAGGCCGTGGGAGTGACAGCCGTTTAGCGAGCTACTTCGTCATTTGTGGGCTGACAGGCAGACGCCTGGCAGCCCACATCCGTTTGGACGCCCGAACCAGAGCAGGCGTACGCTCCGGGGACCGGGACCATCCAGGCCCCATCGGAAGGGGTCCGTGATGTCTGATAAATCTCCTCGGCAATCTCTGAGCAAGAAGCAGAGCGTGACGCTCAAACAAAAGCGCGCCGTCAAGCGCGCTAAGTCCGAGCAGGCAACGCCCAGTGCCGATGTGCCGAAGAAGAAACACGGCTGAGACCGACCAGCAGGGGGTTTGCCTGCCGTCGACATCTCACGGAGAGCAGTCACGAATTCGCCAGCGATACGGGTTATTTCGCGAGGCTCGGGGTTTCTGGTGCTTTAGCGATCGCGGCCAATGGCGGTTGGACATCCCGTAGCACATTTGCCGAGGATAGCGCGATCCAGGTGACCACGATCGTGGACCGGTCTAGCACAACTACATAGCCGGGTGGTGGAAAAACTTGAGCTGCAACATGTCCCGGGTGGGGCGAAACGCTGCCGGCCAGCCACACGACACGGTGGCCCAGTGTGACCCCTGGTCGACTCCTCCCTCAACTGCCGGGTGCGAGTAGTATCGGCGACATCGGTGGTATGTCGCACACAACCGTTTGAGATCGTGTCATCGCCGATTTAACTAATCCGGCCGCTTCG
>Ga0335083_10004471_pt1 | contig 17800 bp, 14 predicted proteins | sample Lox_Sample_42_FD_206716 | JGI IMG/M metagenome (GOLD analysis project Ga0335083, IMG submission 206716) | Soil microbial communities from Loxahatchee National Wildlife Refuge, Florida, United States - Lox_Sample_4.2 | ecosystem: Environmental > Terrestrial > Soil > Wetlands | place: USA...
CGCCGTCGATGTTCACCCGCTCCTCGTAGGTCACGCCGTACGGGTCGGTGACGTCGCGGCTCGGCGTCGCGGTGTTGACGAACGCCTCGGCGTTGATGCGCGTGCGACCCGAGAGCGGAAATCCCAGTCCCGCCCACGCCTGCCAGCCCCAGCCGCCGTAGGTCGCATCGAAGCTCGTGTTCGACTGGTAGTCGTCGGCCGAGAGGTGGAGCACCTCGTAGCCTCCCGACGCGCCGAAGTAGGGGATCACCGACATGTTCTCGTCGCCCGAGAACTGCGCGAACGCCACGATCGGGAAGAGATCCTCCGACGCCCGCGAGAGATCCTGCTGCACGGTGATCGTGGTGCCGCCGGGCCCGGTGCTCTGGTGGCTCACGTTCGAGGTGTTGTCGGTGATGTGCGACCAGTCGACGCCGACGCCGAGCTGCACGTGCGGATCGACGAGCGGGCCGCCGCGCATGCCGAGCACGAACTGCCGGCTCGCATCGCCCTGCGGATCGAAGAAGCCGGCGTGGATCTGCGTCACGCTCTCGTCGCTGCGGCGCCGGCCGTAGCCGCTGCTGCGCGGCCGGTAGTGCACGCCCTCGAACTGCTCGTCGGGCGCGGCCATGTGAACGATCTCCACGGTCGCATCCGGCGAGCCGGTGGTCGCGAGAACGGGCGTGGTGATCGACTCGAGCGACGGCGCGGGCAGCGCAGCCGCCGGGGCCGTGGCGGGTGTGGCCGCGGCGTGGGCGCAGGTCACGCCCACGAACGAAGCGAACAGGGCCGTGGCCGCCCAGGTGCGTCCGATGCGAAGCGAACGGGTGTGCATGTCATCCTCCCTGCCGGTCGACGGGGTTCTTCCGGCCGATCGTCCGCCTACCCGATTGGCACGCGCCGTGCCGAAGCCCCGCGCGCGCGTCATCGCCAAGGCGGGACGCGCGTAACGCTAGCGTATTTCGCACTTGCGGCGGGGCGCGGGTCCGTCAGCGCGTTGCCAATTCGTCGCGACCTGTTGCGAGCGCGCCGCACCCCCGTTACCGTCCGCCACCCTTTCCGGACGCCCCCATGCACTCGATCGCGCACCGTTCCGCTCCGCTCGCGCTGGCCGCGCTCCTCGCAGCAGCGGTGCTGCTCCACGCCCGCGAAGCGTCTCCGGGCGCGCTCGCGCCGGACGCGGCGGGCGCGCCCTCGGCGACGCCGCCGGCGAAGGGCCCGACGCTCGCGGTGGAGGACACGATGCACACCTCGGTGCCCGAGGTGCTCGTGAGCGCGCCGCGCGTCACCCTCGCCGAGATCCTCGACCGGGTCGCTCGCGGCGAGGCGCACCGCGACTCGCTGATCCAGGACGTCAGCTTCCTCAACACGCTGCGCGTCGTCGGGCACGCGGACGACGGCAGGACGCCGATGCTGCTGCAGGAGGACGTCGACCAGGTCTGGCAGCGCCGGCCCAAGCAGTCCCGCACCGTGCGGCTCAAGCACTGGGAGCTGCACCCACCCCGGCACAAGGGCGATGAGAACGGCGACGTGCAGATCGAGCTCTCCGCGGGCATGGGCGAGGACATCGTCAACTTCGCGTTCCAGCCCAGCGCGCGCCGCGAGTACCGCTACCGGATCGAGTCCCGCGAGCTGCTCGGCGACCACCTCGTCTACCGCATCGCGTTCGAGCCGATCTCGCCGCTCGCGCTCGATCAGCCGGGCGGCGAAGTGTGGGTCGACACGCGCGACTTCGTGATCGTGCGCCAGGAGGTGACGTTCCGGCACTCGCCCGTGCCGCTCTTCCTGCGCGGCATACGGCGCATGGTGGTCGAGCGCGAGAAGATCGGCGATCTCTGGATGCTGAGCCGCGTGCTGATCCGCCTCGAGACCACGATCCCCTTCCCGCACTTCGGGCGCAGCGTGGACCTCGCGATCACGTTCACGCAGTACGCCGTCAACACCGGCCTGCCCGACTCGCTGTTCGTCGACCGCAAGGGCGCCAGGTGAGCGCGCGGGGCCCGGCGCGACGCGGCGCGCGAGCGGCGCGGCGGTTCGGAGCGCTGTCGCTCGCGCTGGCGTTCGCGCTGCTGCCGGCGCGGGCGCACGCCCAGGGCGCGCCCGCCGACAGCGCGCTCGAGCGCTACGTGCGCACGATGGCCGACTCGACCGACGCCTACTTCGGGCTGAGCGCGCAGGCTCCCGACACGACGGGACTCGATTCCCTGCGCGCGTTCGTGCTCGCGCACCCGCGCGCGCGCCGCGGCGGCACCAGGCTCTCGCCCTCGTTTGCGCCGCAGGGCGCGTTCAACCGCGCGCTCGGTCCCGTGGGCGGCGCGAACGCGGGGCTCGACCTGCCCTTCGGCTTCGGTGGCCTCGAGGCCGACGCGCAGTGGGCGGGCGGCGCGGACCTCTGGCTCGGCGGCGGCTCGTGGACGAAACGCTGGAACGCCGACGAGGCGGGATTCGAATCGGTGAAGCTACGGATCGCGGGCGGGCGGCAGAGCGCGAGCATGGACCGCGACTTCTTCGATCCGGTGCAGAGCTCGCTGCGCGCCTTCCTCACCGGCTCGGATCGCAGCAACTACGTGCTGCGCGACGGCGCCGAGATCGAGCTCTCGCGCCGCAAGTCCTCGCTCTGGGCGGGGCTGCTCGCGCGCGATCAGCTCGAATCGCCGCTGCCGACCACGGCGTCGTGGTACCTCGGGCATCACGGCCCGGTGGTGTTCCCGAACGACACCGCGCGGGCGGGGCGCACGCACGAGCTCTCGGCGTGGCTCGGCGGGCGCGTGCCCAACGTGCCCGTCACGCTCGAGGCGCGCGGCTGGACCGCGGGGGGCGCGCTGGGCGGCGCGCTCGCGTACACGCGGGTGCGGCTCTCGGCGGGCGGCGCGTTCGGGCTCGGGCGGCACCTCGCGCTCGTGCCCGAGGCCGACTGGGGGCGCCTGCACGGCTCGGCGCTGCCGCAGGATGCGTTCGACCTGGGCGGCAGCACGCTGCGCTCGCTCGACGCCGAGAGCGTGCGCGGCACCGGCCGCGCCGCGGGGCACGTCGATCTCCTCGTCACCGACGCGGTGCAGACGCTGCTCGGCTTCGATCGCGAGCCCACGTTCCCGATCCAGATCGGCGCGTTCGCGGGCTCGGCCGCGGCGTGGGGATCGGATCCGGCGAGCGGCAACCCCGAGCTCGTCGCGCGCGACTGGCCGCTGCGGCAGGAGTGGCTCTCCGAGGCGGGCGCTTCGGTGCTCTACCGGCCCGGGCTGCCGCATCCCGATTCGTTCGTGCGGCTCGACTGGGCGATTCCGATCGGCCCCGACGGCCGTCGTCCGCGGCTCTACCTGTCGTACACGCGCTCGCTCGGGTTCCTGGGTGGGCGGCACTGACGCGCGGCGCGCGGACGCACGAACGCCCCGGCGGATCGCTCCACCGGGGCGTTCTCGCGTCGCCCGACCCCTTGCCGTGGATCACGGACGACGCGTACGGCAGGTTCTCAGCGCACGCGATCGTTGTGCTTCAGGCGATAGATCTTGCGGCTCTGGCGGTCCTGCGCGCGGGTGATGCGGGCCCGCTCGCGCGGCGTCACGACGCCGTTCGCCTTCGCGCGACGCTCCATGCGGTTGATGTGACGCTGGCCGGCGCGCAGCCGGGCGGCTTCGCCCGGCGTGAGCTCGCCGCTGCGGACACCCTGGTGGATGCGCTCGTGCTGGCGCACTTCGCGGCGGTCGATGCGCGGCGTGGAGTCCTGCGCCGAGGCGATCGAAACGGTCGTCATGGCGATGGCCATGGTCAGGATCAGCAGACGGACGCTCTTCATGATCTCCTCCTCGAGGCCTCGGCCTCGCTTGCGGCTCCGGGCGATCCGCCCGTGGGGGGTGGTGGCCTTCGAAGCGGGCATCGGCCCGCGACGCCGGATCACCAGTGCAGCCGTCGTGCCGCTCGTGCCGGGACGCGCAGGAGCGCACGGTTTCCGGCACTTAGCGCGCTCGTCAGGCCGGTGTGGACCGAAGGCTGCACCCGGCGGTGCACCCGACCCCGGCTCTTCTGCACGCCAGGGGGCAGTGCGGCGCGCTCTCGGGCGACCCGCTCGCGCGTTCGACGCCGCCGCGCGTCGATGCGAGGCTCGGCGCCGGTTGCCTCGCTCCGTCCTCGGGAGGGCTCGTCGTGAACGCGGTTGCGTCGCTCGTTCTGCCGCTCGTGGCGCTTGCGGGCTTCGCGCGCGCGGGCGCGGCGGCCGCCCCGGCGGACTCGGGGCGATTCGAGTTCCACACGGTGCGCGAAGGCGGCGCGAAGCACCGCTACGCGCTGTGGCTGCCGCCCGGCTACTCGGCGCGCGGTGCGCGCTGGGCCGCGATCCTCTTCCTGCACGGTTCGGGCGAGTGCGGGGACGACGGCGAGAAACCCACGCGCGTCGGGCTCGGCCCCGCGCTGCTCGCGCACCCCGAGCGCTGGCCGTACGTCGTGATCTTTCCGCAGAAGCCGACCGAGGACGAGGAGTGGGAGGAGCGCGAGCGGCTCGTCTTTCGCGTGCTCGCGGACGCCGGGAAGCGGGCGCGCATCGATCGCGGACGCCTCGCGCTCGTCGGCCTGTCCCAGGGCGGGCACGGCGTCTGGATGCTGGGCGCGCGGCATCCCGAGCGCTGGACCTGCCTCGTCCCCGTGTGCGGTTACGGCCGCGCGCGCTCGGTGCAGCGGCGGGCGGTCAAGCTGCCGGTGTGGGCGTTCCACGGCCTGCGCGACGATCTCGTGAACCCCGAGGACACGCGAGCGATCGTCGCCGGCCTGCGCGAGCAGCGCGCGAAGGCGGGGCTCGATCCCGCCGACGTCCACATGACGCTCTTCCCGGACGCGAACCACGACAGCTGGGATCCGGCGTTCGCGAGCGACAGCCTGACGGCGTGGCTCGGAGAGAAGCTGAGGCCGAGGTAGGCGGCGCCTACCCCAATCGCCCCCATACCCGCGCGGCGCACTCGCGGGCGCGGGCCGCCACCTCGCCTTCGTCGACGCCGACCACGACGCCGTTGTCGACGAGCACCTGCCCCGCGACCATCACGCCCGCGACGGGCGCGCGCAGCAGCCCGGCCCAGAGGTGCGCGCCGAGCGTGCGCGTCGAGAGCTCGGTCGCCGCGCGGTAGTCGAGCAGGATGAAATCGGCGGGCGCGCCCGCGCGGATGCGCCCGAGCTCGACGCCGAAGTGCTCCGACGCCCAGGCCGAGCCGATGACGAACAGCCGCCGGTAGAGCGCCTCGCCGAGCGCCGGCCCGTGCGGCCCGTCGGGCAGCGGCGGCGCGTTGACGCCGTCGTCGCTCCCCCACGCCACCTCGTTCTCGCGCACCAGTGCCGCGACGGACCCGCAACCGGTCGCGCACAGCGTGTCGCCGCGCTCGCGCACGGTGCCCAGCAGTCCGCGCGGGGCGCGCTCGGCGTGCGCCCACAGCGCGGGCAGCGCCGTGCCGGGCAGCGCATCGGCCCGGCTCCAGCGCTCGGCGGGCGTCAGATCGAGCGCGAGGTCCACGTGGACGGCGAGGCCGCCCCCCGCGCTCTCCATCGCCTCCGCCAGCAGCGTCTCGATCCCGCGCAGGCTCGTCGCCTGCACGCCGAGCATGCCGCGCAGCCGTCCGCTCCTCTGCCGCGCGAGATCGCGCGCGAAGCCGACGCACTCGTCGATCGCCGCGCGTCGCTCGAGCGGCGTGTCGTCCTCGGCCGCGCCGTAGCACGTCGCGACGCGCACGCCGACGCGTTCGGCCGCGGCGGTCACCTCGCTGAGCGAGAGGTCGAGGCACGCGCCCGAACGATGGAAATCGACGACGGTCGTGACGCCGTGGCGCAGCCCCTCGATCAGCGCGGCCTGCGCGGCCCACGAGACGTCCTCGGCCGAGAGGCCGCGGTCGTAGCGCCGCCACTCCGCCGATGTCCTGAGGCTCAGCCCGCGCGCGAGATGGCGCGCGAGGTGCGCGTGCGAGTTGACGAGCCCCGGCATCAGCACGCGGCCGCGCGCCGGCCACAACGTCTCCTCGGGATGCGCCGCGGCGAGGTCGCCGAGCGCGCCGACGCTCGCGATGTGCGCGCCGACGACGCGCACCGCGCCCTGCTCGAACACCTGCGGCTCGGGCCCGCCGCTCACGATGGTGCACGGGCCGACGATCACGCGAGGCTCCCCTGCGCCCGTTCGAGCAGCGCGCGGCCTTCGCGCTGCGCGTCCGCGACGACCTCGAGCGGATCGAGCGTCTTCCAGTCGCCCCAGTCGTAGAGCACCCTCCCGGCGACGACGGTGAGCGTCACGTCGCTCGAGTTCGCGCCGTGGACGAGCGCCTCGTACGGCCGCTCGATCCCGAACGGCGCGCAGCGCGGCGTCGAGACGTCGACGCAGCAGACGTCCGCCTGCTTGCCGGCCTCGAGCGAGCCGATGCGGTCCGCGAGCCCCAGCGCGCGCGCGCCGTCGATCGTCGCGAGCGCGACCACGTCGCGCGCCGTGAGCGCTTCGTCGCGCCGCCGCGCGCGCGAGAGCCCCGCGGCGAGCCCCATCTCGGTGAACGTGTCGAGCCGGTTGTTGCACGCCGCGCCGTCCGAGCCGAGCCCGCAGCGGATGCCGTGGGCGCGCCAGGCCGCGACGTCGGCGACCCCCGAGGCGAGCTTCAGGTTCGAGCCGGGGCAATGGACGAGCGCCGCGTCGGCGTCCTTCATGAGGCGCATCTCGTCCTCGTCGAGCCAGACGCCGTGCGCGCCGATGAAGCGCTCGCTCAGGGCGCCGTGGCGCGCGAAGTAGGGCGCGGCGTGGACGCCGACCGCGCTCTTGACCTCGCTGCCCTCGTTCGGCGCCTCCGCGATGTGGGTGTGGATCACGAGCCCGCGCTCGCGCGAGAGCGCCGCGACGTCGTGCCACAGCGCCTCGCTGCACGAGAGGATGAAGCGCGGCGCGAGCGCGACCTGGAGCCGCCCGCGCTCGCGCGCGGCGAAGTGCTTCGCGAGGCGCTGCACCTCCTCGAGCGAGTCCTGCGCGCTCCTCAGCATGCCGGACGGCACGCCCTCGCCCGAATCCATCAGCGCGGGGCCGAAGAGCGCGCGCAGCCCGGTCTGCTCGAGCGTCTCGCCGACGACCTCGGTCAGCCGCACGGTCCCCATGTCGTTGATGCACGTGACCCCGCCCGCGATCAGCTCGCACGCGCCGAGCCGCACCGATGCCGCGATCGAGCGCTCGGTGTGCGCGTGCTCGAGCGGCCAGATGCGCTCGCGCAGCCAGCGCAGCAGGTCGCTCTGCTCGGCGAGGCCGCGGAACAGGGTCTGGCAGAGGTGCAGGTGGCCGTGGACGAAACCGGGCAGGACGAGGCAGCCCGCGGCATCGAAGCGGCGCAGCTCGGTGCCGGGCGACAGCTGGGCGAGCGCGGCGGGGACGTCGTCGCCGAGCGCCGCGATCCGATCGCCGGCGATCAGCAGATCGCCCGATCCGACCCGGCCGGCGGCGTCCATGCGCACCAGCGTTCCGTTGTGGATGTGCAGCGCGTCCACGACTGCGCCTCCCTGCGCGATCCCAGGCGACGGCATCCGTGCCGCCCCACCGACGCGGCGCAGGGTCGCCCCCGGCCCCGGCCGCGTCAAGCGCGGCGTGACGCGCGCCCGCCGCTTGCGTCATCATGAATGCCGTCCCGGAGAGCCTTCATGCTGCGCCGCGTCCGGTTGTTCCTCGCCACGAGCCTCGATGGCTACATCGCGGGCCCCGGCGACACCCTCGACTGGCTGTTCACGGACGATGGCTACGGCTACGACGAGTTCATCGAGCAGATCGACACGCTCGCGATGGGCCGCCGCACCTTCGAGACGGTCGTCGCGCTCGGCGAGTGGCCGTACGAGGGCAAGCAGGCCTGGGTGTGGACGCGCCGCGGCGGGGCCGACACGCCCCGCGCGCGCTTCACCGCACAACCGCCGGGCGAGTGGCTCGCCGAGCGCATGCGCGAGGAGGGCCGCGACATCTGGATCGTGGGCGGCAGCGAGCTGATCCGCGGCTTCCTCGACGCCTATCTGGTCGACGAGATCGCGGTCGCGATCCATCCGGTCGTGCTGGGCGGCGGCGTGCCGCTCGTCCCGGCGGGCACGCGCCGGCACGCGCTGCGCCTGACCGGGCATCGGGCGTATCCGTCCGGGCTGGTGATGAACACGTACGTCGTGCAACGCTAGGGGCCGGCCGGCCCGCGCTGCGGCGGGCGGGGCGCGAGGCGCCAGCGCCCGCAGCCTCGCGACGATCGCCCTCCCGGAGGTTCGATGCAGCGCGCAGTGATGAAGTTCGGCGGCACGTCGGTCGGGATCGCGGCCAACTTCGCGCGCGCGCTCGAGCTCGTCGCGCGCCGCGCGCGCGAGGACGCGCGTCCGCCGATCGTCGTCGTGAGCGCGCTGACCGGCGTGACCAACCTGCTCGTCGAGTGGTGCGCGCTGCCGTCGCGGCGCGAGGCGCTGGCCGCGCGGTTCGTCGAGCGCCACGAATCGTTCGCGGACGAGGTGGACGTCGCGCGCGCGACCATCGCGCCGCTCCTCGCGCAGTGGCGCGAGCAGGGCGCGGCCGCGGGCCCGGCCGGCGTGAGCGGCGCCGCTCGCGACGAGGCGCTCGCGTTCGGCGAGCGGCTCGCCGCCGCGCTCTTCGCCGCGGGTCTGCGCGCGCACGGCCTCGCGGCGCAGGCCGTCACGGCGGGCGAGGCCGGGCTCGTCACCGACGAGCGCTTCGGCGCCGCCCACCCGCTGCCCGAGGCCGCGGCGGGCCTCGCGCGCACGCTCGGCGCGCGCGACGACGTCGCCGTCGTCACGGGCTTCCTCGGCCGCACGCCGGAGGGCCGCACGACGACGCTCGGCCGCGGCGGCTCGGATTACTCGGCGGCGATCGTCGGCGCGGCGCTCGGCGCGGACGAGATCCAGATCTGGACCGACACGAGCGGTCTGCTCTCCGCCGATCCGCGCATCGTGCCCGAGGCGCGCGCGGTCGCGTCGCTGTCGTTCGCCGAGGCGAGCGAGCTCGCCTACTTCGGCGCGCGGGTGCTGCACCCCAAGACGCTCCTGCCCGCGATGGAGCGCGGCATCGCGGTGCGCATCCTCAACACCGCGCGCCCCGACGATCCGGGCTCGCTCGTCACCGCGGAGACCACGCCGTCCGACGCCCCGTGGCGCGTGAAGTCGATCGCGTGCAAGAAGGCGGTCACGGCGGTCACGATCGTCTCGACGCGCATGCTGCTCGCGCACGGCTTCCTGGCACGCGTCTTCGAGGTGTTCGGGCGGCACCACCTGGTCGTCGATCTCGTCACGACCTCCGAGGTCTCGATCTCGGTCACGCTCGACGATCCGTCGCGCCTCGAGGCGGCACTCGCGGAGCTCGAGGGCATCGGACGCGTCGAGGTGCGGCACGGGCTCGCCGTGGTCGCGGTGGTGGGCGAGGGCGCACCGACGCGGATCGGGCTGCCCGGCCACGTCTTCACGCTGCTCGGCGGCGTCGGGATCGGCGTCGAGATGATCTCGCAGGGCGCCTCGCGCGTGAACCTGTCGTTCGTGGTGCGTGAAGAGGATGCGGACCGCACGGTGCGCCTGCTCCACCGCGGGCTCGGGCTCGACGCGGAGGCCGTGGCGCCGGCCGGCGCGCGGGCCTGAGCGAGTTCCGCCCCGGGAAGGCCGCGCGGCGCGGCGACGCTCTCGGACAGGGCCCGGCTGGGGTAGTCTGCGCGCCATGCCCCCGCGCGCCGGCCTGCCGCTCGTCCATTCGCTCGAGCTCTCGCGTCCGCTCGCCCCGCTGCGCGCGCTCGCCGGCCTGCCGCACGCGTTCCTGCTCCACTCCTCGCTCGCCGACGAGCGCCCCGAAGGCCCGCGTCGGGCGCGCTGGTCGTTCTTCGGCGCCGATCCGTTCGCGCTCTTTCGCGGCGGCGATCCGGCCGAGGCGGTCGAGACGTTCCGCCGCGTCGCGGCGCGCGTGCGTCACGCCTCGGGCGACGTCGCGCCCGGCGTGCCGTTCACGGGCGGCGCGGTGGGCTACTGGGCGTACGACTACGCGCGCCGGCTCGAGCGCGTGCCGGAGTTCGCGCGCGACGACCTGGGGCTCCCCGACTTCGTGATCGGGCTCTACGACGTGATCGGCGCCTACGACCACGACACGCAGCAGACGTGGCTCTTCTCGAGCGGGCTGCCGCTCGAAGGTCTCGCGGCCGAGACGCGCGCGGCCGAGCGGCTCGCGACGTTCCGCGCGCGGTTGCTCGGGCCGGGGCGCGCCCCGCTCGGAATCGAACGTTCGCCCGAGCCCCCCACCGTCCGCGGCACGTTCACCGAGTCCGCGTGGCGCGACGCCGTGCACGCGGTGCAGGAGCACATCCGGCGCGGCGACATCTTCCAGGCCAACCTCGCCCAGCGCTGGCTCATCGAGCTGCCCAACGCGACGCTGCTCGCGCCCGCGCTCTACGAATCACTCGCCCAGCTCTCGCCCGCGCCGTTTGCGGCGTACGTCGGCGCGGGCGACCACGCGCTGCTCTGCGCGAGCCCGGAGCGCTTCCTCGAGCGGCGCGGCGAGCGCGTCGAGACGCGCCCGATCAAGGGCACGCGCCCGCGCGGCGCGACGCCGGCCGAGGACGAGCGGCTCGCGGCGGAGCTGCTCGCGAGCGAGAAGGATCGCGCGGAGAACGTGATGATCGTCGACGTGCTGCGCAACGACCTCGGCCGCGTCTGTGAGCCGGGCAGCGTCGAGGTGACCGGCGTGTGCGAGCTCGAGCGCTTCCCTCACGTCATGCACCTGACCTCGACCGTGACGGGCAAGCTGCGGGCGGGCATCGACGCGTTCGACCTGCTGCACGCGTGCTTTCCGGGCGGCTCGATCACGGGCGCGCCCAAGCTGCGCGCGATGGAGGTCATCGAGATGCTCGAGCCCGTGCGCCGGCATGCCTACACCGGCGCGATCGGCTGGCTCGGCTGGGACGGAGACGCGGACTGGAACGTCGCGATCCGCATGGCGACCGTGACGCCGTCGGCGATCGCGTTCCACGCCGGCGGGGGCATCACCGCGGACTCGGACGCCGAAGCCGAGTACCGCGAGACGCTGGACAAGGCCGAGGGGCTGCGCCGCGCGCTCGGCGCCGTGATCGGCGAGTTCGCGCTGCGGCCGGGCGTGGGGGCGGGCGCGTGACGCCGCTCGCGCTGCCGCCGGGCTCGCGCCTGCCGGATCACGCGATCTGGATCAACGGCCGCATCGTGCGCGGCGACGAGGCGGCGCTCAGCGTGTTCGATCGCGGCGCGCGCGACGGCGGCGGGATCTTCGAGACGCTGCGCGTCGAGGGCGGCCGACCGGCCGCGTGGGACCGGCACCTCGAGCGCCTCGTCCTGAGCGCGGCCGAGCTCGGCTTCCCGGTGCCGCCCGCGCCGTCGCGACTGCGCGCGGGCGTCGACGAGCTGCTCGCGGCCTCGGCGCTCGAGGACGCGGTGGTGCGCCTCACGGTGACGCGCGGCATCCCCGGCGGACGCCCGACGCGCGCCGGAGCGTGGATCGAAGCCGAGCCGCTCGCCGGCCGGCTGTGGGCCGGGACGCGCCAGTCGGCGGGCAGCGCGATCATGTCGCGGACGCCGTTCGAGACCGGCTGGATCGGCCGGCACAAGACGACGAGCCGGCTCGCGTGGGATCTGGCGCGGGAAGAGGCGCGCGCGGTCGGGGTCGACGAAGCGCTGCTCGTGGGCCGCTCGGGCCACGTGCTCGAGGGTGCGGCGAGCAACGTCTTCGTGACCAGGGACGGCGAGGTCTGGACGCCGCCGCTCTCGGCCGACGTGCTGCCCGGCGTCACGCGCGCGCTGGTCTTCGCGCTGTGCGCCGAGCTCGAGATTCCGTGCGGCGAGCGCATGCTGGGCCTCGCGGAGATTCGGGCCGCCGACGAGATCTTCCTCACCAACTCGGTGCAGGAGGTGCTGCCGCTTGCAATGCTCGAAGGCCATCCGGTCCGCGGCCGCGAGCTGGGCCTCAAGCTCCTCGCGGCGTATCGGGAGCGGATGAAGAGCTAGCGGCCGGCGGTCGTGCGGCTCACTCGCCCCGGCCCCGAGCGGCCACGGCGAAGCCGCTCCGACCGCGACCGCGCGCAGCGGTACGCCCGCTGCGCCCTCGCGCGCACCGGGCGGGTTGAATCGCGCACCACGAGGCCGGGCCGACGCGCTCCGGCCGCAGCCGCGGCCGCCTCGCGCCAGCGCTGGCGAGGCGTTGCGCGCACCCCGCGCTCAAGGCGCGCGCGATTCGGCCGAGAATCACCGTGGGACCGATTGGGCGCGCGCCGTGGCATGGGCCGTGCTCATCCATGACGTGATCTCCGCCGGCAGGTCGCGCCGCCGGTCCGACCCCAGGTCCTCGGCGCACCCCGGCGCACCCGAACCGCATCACGCGGGAGCGCGCACATGCAGGTCAAGGGCGGCCGGCTCGAACTCCTCGTTCCGCACATGCTCCGCAGCCAGCTGCTCCGGCCGGGCTTCGTGCGGATGAGCCTCAAGCTGGGCGCCGCGCGCCAGATGCCCGCGTGGGCCAAGCTCCAGTTCACGAGCCACGGCGTGACGCCCGCCGATCTCGAGCAGGTGCTCGGGCACGTCGACAGCCTCGAGTCGTGGTCGAGCGAGTGGGAACGCCTCGGGCGGGAGCACGAGCAGCGCGGCCGCGATGCGCTCACCTGGGGCCGCAAGGACGAAGCCGCCCGGCGCTTCCTGACGGCTTCGGCCTGCTACAACTTCGCGCAGTACGTCGTCTTCCTGGAGATCGCGCGCAAGCGCCAGCTCCACGACGCCTGCGTCCACGCGTACGCGCAGGCCGCGCCGCTCTTCGACGTGCCGGCGCGCCTCTTCGAGGTGCCGTTCCGCAACCGCGTCATCCGCGGCTACCTGCGCGTGCCTCCCGGCGATGGCCCGCGGCCGGTCGTCGTCATTTTCAACGGCACGAACGCCGTGAAGGAGGAGCTCCACTGGTGGGGCGAGGCCGTGCTCGCCCGCGGCATCGCGGTCGTCACGTTCGACGGCCCGGGCCTGGGCGAGACGTTCCACCGCCTCGGCCACGTCGCCGAACCGCGCCCGGTCGGCGTCGCGATCATGAACCACATCGAGAGCTGTCCGGAGCTCGACCCCGACGCGGTCGCCTACATGGGGCTCTCGCTCGGGGGTTACTGCGCGATCCGCATGGCCGCGCACGATCCGCGCGTGCGCGCGGTCGCCGCCGTGAGCCCGCCGTTCTCGGCCGAGGTCTACTGGAACATCACGCTCCACTCGCTGCGCCACGAGCTCGCCGCGCTCTACGACATGCGCATCGAGGAGATGGACCGCCACATTCCGCGCATCACGCTCGCCGACACGCTGCCCAAGCTCGACCGGCCGCTCATGGTCGCGGGCGGCGGCCACGACATGATCACGCCCGGCGAGGAGGCGTTCCGCATCTTCGAGACCGCGCGCTGCGAACGCGAGCTGGTGTTCTACCCGCGCGGTGCGCACGACTGCTTCAACGTGCTCGCCGACCTGCGTCCACGCATGGTCGGCTGGCTCGCGCGCCAGGTGACGCGCCATCGCGAGGGCCTCGTCGCGCGACCGCGCCGTGCGGCGGCGCCGCCGCGCGATCCGGCGTGGATGGCCGGCGAGGCCGTCGATCCGGACTTCGCCGACGAGCTGCGCGGCGAGCCGCATCCGGTCGAGTGGCACGAGCCGGTCGAGCGGCCGAGCCTGGGCGCGCTGTTCCGCTGGCCGTGGGCGGCCGAGCGGCGGCTCGAGGTCGTCCACAAAAGCGTGATGGCGTAGAGCGGCCCGGCGCGGCTCGACGCGCCGGCCCTGCGCAGGGCGTTCGGCCGCAGGCTAGTCGCGCGTCCTGGCCTCGACGGCGCGGCCGATGTGCTTGTTCTGGTACATGCGCCGGTCGGCCTCGCTGATCAACTCGCCCGCCGACATCGCACCGTCCCACTCGACCACGCCCAGCGAGAGCGACGAGTCGAACGGCGAGCGCGCCATGAAGCCGTGCTGGATGCGCCGCGCGAGCACCTCGGCGCCGGTGCGATCGGCGAGCACGATGAGGACGAACTCGTCGCCGCCCACGCGGTAGCCGCTGTCCGTGCCCTCGCGCGAGCAGGAGCGCGCGACGTTGCCGACGACGCGCAGCGTCTCGTCGCCGCCCGCATGGCCGAAGCGGTCGTTCACGACCTTCAAGTCGTCGACGTCCATGTAGAGCAGCGCGAGCGGATGGTCGAGCCGGCGCGAGCGCAGCATCGCCTTCGCGAGGTCGCGCTCGAGCCCGCGGCGGTTGCCGAGCCCCGTGAGCGGATCGGTGAGCGTCAGCTCCTCGAGGTCGCGGACGTGCTGGCGCGCAACGCGCCGCTCCCGGCGCAGCAGCACGATCACCCAGATGCCGAAGCCCACGGCCGCGGCCGAGGCGACGACCGAGGTCCAGAACTCGCGGTCCGAGCGGACGAGCGTGCCGGTCTCGAACAGCGTAGCGAGCCACGGCATCGACGCGAGCACGATCGCACCCGCGAGCAGCGGGATCGTGCGCGGAGCATTTCCCGAGATAGACGCCTGGGGCTTGGGCTCGGCCATACGGTCCGCTCCTTCGGGCCTGGCGGGGGACCCGGCCGGTATCGGCATTATCGCGCCCGGCCCTTACCCCGCAAGATCGGCGCCCGCGCGGCGCGCGCCCCGCCCCGCCAGTTCGCCCGGACCCCGCCGGCGATTGCGTCATCTCAAGAAGCGGCGGAGTTCCCCATCCCGGTCGGTGTGTTGCTCGCTCGGTGCGTTGCACTCGCCCAAGTGCGCGCCGGGCTGATAGGCTCAGGCGGTTTGCCGCTCTCGCCTCCGCCCCGACCCGGGAGAACCCATGCCCGAAGTGACGTCCGAAGTCCGCATCCGACCGCTCGACGAGCTGGACCTGAGCGGCATCGTGCGGATCGACGAGAAGATCGGCGGCCGCTACCGGCCGGAGATCTGGGAGCAGCGCGTCATGTTCTACACGCGCCGCGATCCGGGCGCCTCGCAGGTCGCGGAGGCGAACGGTCGCGTGATCGGATTCATGCTTGGCGACTGCCGGGCGGGCGAGTTCGGGCTCGAGGAGCCGAGCGGCTGGATCGAGCGCTTCGGCATCGATCCCGAGTTCCGCGGGCAGGACATCGGGCGCCGCATGTTTGACGCGATGTGCGCCCATTTCAGGGCCGAGGGCGCGACGCGCGTGCGCACGCTGGTCGATCGCAACGATCCGGCGCTCGCGGGCTTCCTCGGTGCCATCGGCTTCCGTGACTCGGCGCTCACCGCGCTCGAGCGCACCATCTAGGGGACACGCGCCATGGCGCTCAAGGTCGAGAACGTCGATCTGCCGAAGAAGTACCACGACGCCGTCGAGCACTGGCGCTGGCACAACTTCAAGGACTACGACCTGCTGCTCAAGTACTGGGACAAGTACTTCCCCAAGGACGACGCGTTCTGCCTGTGCGCCAAGCTCGAGCTCGGCACGCCGGACGTCATCCAGATCGGCGACGACCAGGGCAAGCCGAAGCGCCTGAAGCCCGACGAGCTCTCCGAGGACCAGGCCAAGCACCTGCTCGCGATCATCCGCGCGCAGGCTTCGACCGAGTTCGGCTCGATCCAGCAGCACTCCGGCACGATCGACCGCGCGCGCGACGACGACGACAAGTTCTGGACGATGCGCGTCATGGCCGAGGAGCTGCGCCACGGCTACCAGATGATCCACCTGCTGCTGTCCGAGGACTGGTCGCACGTCTCGGGCGGCCAGACCGGCGAGCAGATGGTCGAGGACATCCTGTCGATGACGACGGGCAGCCACGTGCTCGACGCCTTCAACCTCGACTACGACTCGTTCGTCGACAACATCGTGTTCGCGGCGTGCATCGACCGCGTGGGCAAGTACCAGCTCACGATGCAGAAGGTCTGCGCCTACAAGCCGATGGCGGACAGCATGCCGCCAATGCTGCGCGAGGAGGCGTTCCACCTCGCGGCGGGCGTGATCCCGATGCGCCGCTGGGCGCAGAAGGCCGCGACGGGCGACGTGTTCGTCACGATGACGATGATGCAGCACGCGCTCAACAAATGGATGCCGCGCGGTCTCGAGATGTTCGGCGACGAGCGCGGCGGCGACAAGAACGTGAAGTTCGGCTTCAAGGACATGAAGAACGCCGAAGCGTCCGACCTCTACTACGACGAGGTGCAGAAGATGGTGCGCGACATCAACGCGCGCTACCTGCGGGCGCGCTTCCCCGAGGACGGCCCCGAGAAGACCGAGCAGGTGCTCGACGAGCTCGCGCGCTCGCGTGGCTCGTACCGCGGCGTCGCGTGGGACGAGCTGCTGCGCGTGCCGGATCGGCGTTTCTTCCGCCGCAAGGGCCAGCACGCGTTCCTGATGTTCGGGATCGACGGCGAGCCGTTCACGGACGTCGAGGACTACCTGCGCGACCTCGCGAAGAACCTCAACGAGGGCTACGTCTCGAGCCGCGACATGCGCGTCTACGCCGAAGCGCTGCGCAAGGTGGCGGCCGGCGAGCTCTCGCGCGAGGACGCGGTCAGGAACAGCCCCAGGCTCAAGCGCGTCGGCGGCAGCTGCCCGTGCAGCAAGAGCGTGCGCTGGGTCATGGAAGACGGCGCGGACGTGCAGAACGCACGATCGGCGGCCGCGCCGCGCTGAGCGGGGCGCACGCACCCTCGAAATCGCTGGCCCGGGCCGGGGCCGCCCGCTAGAATTTCAGCTCAACGCGGGCCCCCTGCCATCCTTTCTCCGCCCATCGTCCGGCGGAGACCACATGCGCCTCGTCGCGGCCGCACTCGGCGTGCTGCTCTGTTCCTCGACGGCGTTCGCGCTCGACATCCTGCCCGCCCGGCCGCGCACGCCGTTCGAGCCGGGCCAGGTGATCGTCGCGCTCGCGCCGGGCGCGGACCTCTCCGCGACCGCGACCGGCGGCATCGCCACGCGCTCCGCGCTCGCGGCCTCGGCGCTCCACGCCCTGGCGCTCGGCCACGCGCGCATGTTGCGGCGCTCCGCGGCGGCGAAGGACCGCGTCGAGCTGCTGCAGCTGCGCAGCGACCGCGCGGACTTCGACCCGGTCGCGGCGGCGGCGCAGCTCCGCACCCTGCCCGGCGTGCTCGCGGCGTCGCCCAACGTCCACTTCCGCCTCGACATCGCGCCCAACGATCCGCTCTTCGCCGAGCAGTGGCACCTCGGCACGAGCGCCGCGGGGATCAACCCGCAGCCGGGCTGGGCGCTCGAAAAGGGCTCGAGCAGCGTGCTCGTCGCGATCCTCGACTGCGGCGTGGATCTGCAGCACGCCGATCTCTACTCGAAGATCTGGGTCAATCCCGGCGAGATTCCCGGCAACGGCATCGATGACGACGGTGACGGCTACCAGGACGACGTCAACGGCTGGGACTTCGGCGACGGCGACAACGATCCCGATCCCGACCCGATCATGGACCCCGAGTCGGGCGTCGACGTGGGCTGGCATGGCACGTTCGTCGCGGGCCTCGCGGCCGCGGCGACGAACAACGGTCTCGGTGTCGCCGGCGTCGCGTGGAACTGCAAGATCCTGCCGTGCAAGGTCTCCGACATCTACGGCGATCTGCCGCTCTCGGCGATCCTCGAGGCGATGGATTACGCGATCGCGCACAACGTCGCGGCCATCAACATGAGCTTCGGCTCGACCGACACGACGACGCGCGGACTGCTGCAGCCGCTCGTCGACGAGGCGACGAGCGCCGGGATCGTGTGCGTCGCGGCCGCCGGCAACACCGGCACCGACACGCCGGAGTTCCCCGCCGCGTGCACGAACGTCCTCGCCGTCGCATCCACCAACGTCAGCAACCTGCGCTCGAGCTGGTCGAACTGGGGCTGGTA
>Ga0335083_10004472_pt1 | contig 17791 bp, 11 predicted proteins | sample Lox_Sample_42_FD_206716 | JGI IMG/M metagenome (GOLD analysis project Ga0335083, IMG submission 206716) | Soil microbial communities from Loxahatchee National Wildlife Refuge, Florida, United States - Lox_Sample_4.2 | ecosystem: Environmental > Terrestrial > Soil > Wetlands | place: USA...
CGGAGGCATGATGGAATCGGTGAGCGGCAACCCCACCGATTGCGTCCACGTCGACGGGTCCACTGGGGCTTGTGGATCGGCCCCGTCTTTCGTGGATGGCGACACGCTGGCCGGGATCGTGGATGGTTCCAACACCTCGTTCAGCCTCTCGCAGACACCCAGCCCGGTGGCGAGCCTTTCCGTGTACCGGAATGGTGTCCTGCTCAAGTCGGGCGGACAGGACTATTCGCTCACCGGCAACACCATCCAATTCGCCGCGGCGGCGATTCCGCAGCCCGGCGATACGCTTCTGGCCAGTTACCGTATCGACTCCGGCGGCAACTCGACCAGCGGAACTCCGGGGGCCAGTCCGCAAGTGCTTTGCAGCGGCGGCGGCTCCAACACCAGTTCCGCGTCCCTCACCACCATCGCGACCTGCACCATACCTGCCGGCCTCTTACAGACCGGCGACCGCCTGGATATTCGATTTGACGTGGCGCATCAAGGCACGGCGGGCGGGTTCTCGCTGGAACTGCACTGGGGATCCACTGTGGTGGTGCATCGCGACGCCGCTTCATCGGAAACGCTGGCGACCGGGCGGGCCGACGTATCTCTACTCGCGTCGGGCGCGCAGACCGGCTCGCAAACCTGGGGGACGGCTTTATCCCTGCTCGCGACGGCCGGAAATGCATCGGATGTTTGGGCGAATGGCCTGACGATTACGGTATCCGGCTCGGTCGGGCAGGCGGCCGACAGCCTGACGGCCAATAATCTGACGGTGGTGCGGATTCCGTAGACCTTACTTCGTCAAACCCTGCACAAAGATGGCACGCTGTCCATTTACCACGGACTCCGTGCCATTGACTTCGATGATGTGCCCCATGTGCTCGACAGCCGCGGCCTTGGCGTCCACGCCGCCGTCACGCCGCGGATGATGCTCTTCCGGCATCAACACATACAAGGTTCCGTCTTTCGCCAGGAGGCCTATAGGTTCACCATTCCGCGCGCACTTCTGTCCGCAATCGCGATGTGGTTCACCGTGTTTGCCGAGTTGCAAATAACACGAGAAGTCGACGATTTCCCCCACCACCGAGACTTCCTTGCCGGAGTTGGGCTTCTTGGCCACGGCGGCTTCGACAGTCGTGGACGTCCATGGCTCCGCCGATTTCACGCCGATCGTAGCGGCCGGCTTGTCGTACGAACCCGTTTGAACGGCCATCTCGGGGTGTAGAATTCCGGAGCTCTGCGCCAGCAGACTCACCACGGCTATCGCCGCCAACAGTAGCGTTTTGCGTTTCACTCGGTCCCTCCTCACTTTTTTGGCTCCTGCCAGCGTATCACAAGCCGAACGCATCATCCCCGCCAGTGCTTTACGAAATGGTGACAGATCGGACGATGTTGCGGCGCCCGCGGGCGTATGGCATGATCGGCCCTGACCAATGAACGACCTGCGCTTTGGGATTCGCCTGCTGTCGCGCAGCCGCGCGCCGAGCCTGACCATCGTGGTGCTGCTTGCCCTCGGAATCGGCGCCGGCACGGTAATATTCAGCCTCTTCGACGCCATCGTCTTGCGGCCGCTGCCGGTGCGCCATCCGGAGCAACTGGCGCGCATGGTAGTGTGGCGTCCGCGCGCCGGAGCGACCAGCCAGTTCACGTATCGCATTTATGAGATGTTGCGCGACCGCGCCACTACCATGACCGCCATCTTCGGCGAAGCGGGCGACTACTTGCACTTCACCCTGACCGAGCCCGCGCCGGCTCAGCAGATTGTGGTCTACGCAGTGACGCCGGAATACTTCGACGCTCTCGGTGTGGAGGCGCGGTATGGCCGCGTCCTGACGGCGCAGGATGGCAGGGAGACCTCCGGCTTGCCTCCCGCAGTGCTGAGCTACGGTTTTTGGTCGCGGCGTTTCGCGGCTGATCCGCGCGCCATCGGCCGGACATTCGCCGTGGATGGCCATCGATTCACCATCGTCGGCGTGCTGCCTCGTGAATTCAACGGCCTCGCCGCCGATACCGCTCCCGATGTGCGGATTCCGCTTTGGGCATTCCCGCTTCTCGGCCATCCGCGGGATCGGTTGACGATGCAATTGGCCGGCCGCATGAAACCGGGCGTGACACTGGCGCGGGCCGGCAGCGAAGTGCTGGCGCTGTGGATCGCCATGGTGGATGCCGAAACTGACAAGGACGCCGCCGCCTGGGACCGGCGTTATCCCATCTCGCTCGACCCGCTAGCCCGGGGCTTTTCGACCTTGCGCTCCCGTTTCGGGGACGTGCTCGGGTGGGTGATGGCGTCGGCGATCCTGCTGGCGCTGCTGGCGTGCGCGAACGTCGCCGGTCTTTTGGCGGCGCGGGCAGCCGCGCGAAGTCACGAAATCGCGGTCCGCCTGGCGGTCGGCGCCACTCGAATGCGGCTCCTGCGGCAAATCCTCGCCGAGAACCTGTTGCTGACGGCTCTGGGCGTGGCCGGCGGGTTGGCCCTCGCGTTTGCGGTCACCCCGATTCTGACTCGGTCCTTGCCACCTATCCGCCAGTTGGACAGTTCCCTGCTCCCCCTGGTGGTCGACGCGCGGATCAACAGCCGTGTGTTGCTGTTTTCGCTCGCGCTGGCGTTGCTGACGATGCTGCTGTTCACGGTCGCGCCGGTGATGGCGGGCTGGCGTTCCGGTATCGAGACGATCTTGCGGGGGGCGCGATCGAGCGGAGGCTCGCGCGGGCGCCACGTGCTCATCACGGTGCAGATTGCGTTATGCACGTTCCTGCTGTGCGGCGCGGGCTTGCAGGTCCGGACTTTCCGCCGGTTGCACGATCAGAAACCGGGATTCGACACCGCTCACGTGGCCACGTTCACCCTCGATCTGACAATGCACAAATCGCCGGCGTCCGACGACTTCGCACGGCTTCTGGGCGAGCGTGTGGCTCGCTTGCCGGGAGTGACATCGGTGGCGTTTTCCGAGCGCGGAGTGCTGCGCGATCGCGGTGTGGCGACCACGGTTGCGCCCGAGGGTCGTGCGACTACACAAGCCGACTTCCTGAACGTGGATATCCATGGGGTATCGGCCGGGTATTTCGAAACCATGGGCATTCCGATTCTGGAAGGGCGCAGCCTGACTCCGCAAGACGGCCCCGGCGCTAAACCCGTGCGTGTAGTGGTGAACGAGGCATTCGCCCGCCGGTTCTTTCCCAACCAGGACCCTGTCGGACGCCGGTTCGGCAGAGGTGTGGACACGGTGGTCGGCGCCGATTTCGAGATCGTGGGCCTCTGCGGCGACGCCAAGTACCGGTCGATGCGGGAGCCATGGAAGCCCGTGTTTTACGCGCCGATTCAGTCGCACGACGCGTTTGTTCTGAATGTCCGCACATCGGCGCCGCCCTCAGTCCTGTTGGAGCCCGTACGGAAAGTGCTGACTTCGCTCGATCCCTCGCTAGCGTTCCTTGAAGTACACACGCTGGCGGAAGAAGTGGACGCGAGCACCGCCGGCGAGCGGCTGGCCGCGGCGATCGCGGCGTCCTTCGCGGGCCTGGCGGCGCTCCTTGCGGGGGTCGGTATCTACGGACTGCTGGCGAACGCGGTCACGCAGCGGCGGCGCGAAATCGGAATTCGCATGGCGGTAGGCGCCGATGCCATGGATGTCGCCGGCTTGCTTTGGCGGCAGACAATGGCGATCGCCGTTACCGGAATCGTTCTCGGCGTTGCAGGGATGTTCTGGGTTGGGCCGCTGATCCGGTCGGTATTGTACGAGGTGTCGCCGCACGATCCGCCGTCGCTCGCCGCCGCCGCCGCGCTCGTGGGCGTCATTGCGATCGTGTCGGCCGCCGTGCCTGCCTGGCGCGCGGTGCGGATCGATCCTGCGAACGTTTTGCACGAGTAGGAGTCTCCACACAGCCGGTTTCCGAACCACCGGTTGCGCGGATTCACTCCAACGGCCGACGGCGCTGCTGTCGCGGCTGCGACAGGGCTTCTGGCCCGATGCGCGAACGCGTATAATCCGGTATGGGTGTTCTGTGACCGAGCCCAACACGGGAGCCCCCAGGGTATGTTTCGGAGTTTTTGAGCTTGATATCCTGGCTGGGGAACTCCGCAAATCCGGCATCCTCCTGCACCTGCCGCCGCAGCCGTTCAAGATCCTCGCCCTGCTCGTCAACCACGCCGGCGAACTGGTGACTCGGGAGGAGATCCGCCGCCAGGTTTGGGGCGCCGACACGTTTGTCGATTTCGAACACGGGCTCAACTTCGCCATCAAGAAGATTCGCGATGTCCTGGCTGACGATCCCGACACGCCGCGATACATCCAGACACTGCCGCGCCGCGGCTATCGGTTCATCGCGCCGGTTGGTGTCATGGCTTCCGCACCCGCCGCAAGACCGGAAACGGAGGCGCCTGTTTCGACCGGACTGCCGCCGCCAAAGCCACGAAAGACTCTGTGGACAGCCGTGGTAGGTGCCGGAGTCGTGCTCCTGGCCGCGCTCCTGTTTGCTTTCAACGTGGGCAGCCTACGGACCCGCCTGTGGGCATCTGCCGGTTCGAGGAATCCATCCGCGCTTGGACTCGAGTCCATTGCCGTTCTGCCGCTGGAAAATCTGTCGCGCGATCCTGAACAGGAGTATTTCGCCGACGGTCTGACCGATAGTCTGATCACCGACCTCGGCAGGATCGGCACGCTGCGGGTGATTTCGCGGACCTCGGTGATGCAATACAAAGGGACCAGAAAAGCCCTACCGGAGATCGCTCGTGATCTGAATGTGGATCTCGCGGTCGAAGGGACGGTGCAACGTTCCGGGGGCCGGGTTCGAATCACGGCGCAATTGCTTCTGGCGCGCAAGGATCAGCATCTGTGGGCGGAGACTTATGAACGCGAGTTCGAAGATGTCATCCGGCTGGAGAGGCAGATCGCCCTGGCGGTCGCGCACGAGGTGTCCGGGCGGGTCAACCCGGCCCAGGAGACGCGCCTGACTCGCAGTACGACCGCCAACCCGCGCGCCTATGACGCCTATCTCCGCGGGCGTTACCTTTTCAACCAAAGAAAACCGGAATCGGTCAGGGTGGCAATCGGATATTTCGAGCAGGCGATACGCGAAGATCCTCGCTTCGCACTGGCCTATACCGGCCTGGCCGATTGCTACGGGGTCGGATGGGGAATGACAGACTTGCCCGTAGCGGAGAAGTATGCCCGAAAGGCGCTGGCGCTCGAGCCGGATATGGCGGAGGCACACGCGTCGCTGGGAATTATTCAGGACTATCAGTTCCACTTTACGGATGCCGACAGAGAGTTGCATCGGGCCATCGACTTGAATCCCAACTATGCGATGGCCCACCACTGGCGGTGTTTGCACCTGGTATTCCTCGGCCGGCTGCAGGAGGCGCTGGCGGAGAACGACCTGGCACGGCAACTGGATCCGTTCTCGCTCCCGGTGAGCAACTCGCGGATGTTCCCGCTTCTGGGCCTGCACCGCTACGATCAGGCCATTGAGCAAGCCGAAGCCGAGGCCGTCATCGCACCGGAGGTCCCCAACCCCCACGATTGGTTGGCTCGGATCTACTGGATTCAAGGCAAAATCGAGCAGGCCATAGCCGAAGAGAAAAAGGCCGCCGCAATGGGACGTGGCCAGACGCAGCTCCACGATCTGGAAGAGCTGGCGGCGGTCTTCGACCGAAAGGGCCCCCGCGCGGCAATCGTGCGATCGGCGCAGATCAAGGAAAGAGGCTACAAAGCGGCTTACACCGCCTTCGATATTGCCTGCCAATACGGGGTCGCCGGGGAATCGGAAAAGGTCCTGCAATGGCTGAACCAGGCGTCTCGCGACAAGCACGTTGTCGCCTACCTCCAAGCCAAAAGCGCGCCCGAGTTCGACTGCCTGCAATCCGATCCCCGCTATCACGATCTGCTCCGCCACATGGGCGTCGAGCAATGAGCTTGCAGCATCCGCCGCGCCCAAGCGAATTTCGGCTGGCCGTGAAGCTTACTTCTTGCCGATGGCGACGCAGGCGCCGGCCTCCCAGGCGCTGCTGGCCTGACCCCATTCAAAACAGGTCATTCCGTGCGGAACCAGATTGCCGAAGTTGAACGGGATTCCGTTCAGGCTGATGGTTTCGCTGATCGTCAGGTCAGCCGAAAAGATGAAAGTGTCCGACGCCAGCGCGTCACCGCTGCGCACCATCGAGGCCTCCCGGATGAACGTAGCCACGGGGGTTCCCCAGGTGCTGCGTTTGGTCAAGTCGCTGAAATCGCGGGCCGTGGGCTTACTGCTGTAATAGATGATCCCCTCACCTGCTGGAGCCAGCGCCAGGAAATTGCTAGTGGGCGAAGGAACCGTCAACGGCTGGACGCTGAAATCCGACACCCAGAGAAAGTAGGAATGCGCCCGGTCGATAATCGCATTACCCGACGAGTCGGTGACGAACAACGACGTCACGTCCAACCCGGCGATCACAGGTAAGTACCAGATGCAGATACCCGTCGTGGAAGAGGTCCAGGTCGAACCACCTGTAAATCCAATAGCCACCTGCGCCCCACCGGCGGCGCCGCCGGCATTGATACGCGATTGGCCCCAGACCGGCAGCGACACCGCCAGCGCCAACGCCACGAACTGCAGAAACCGACTTTGTTTCATCTCCATTCTCCTTTGTTGAAATTCGCGAGGGTCGATTCTCGCTGCTTTCACCGATCACACTGGCACCCCTCCGGTGCAGCGTCAAAACAGCTTTCGGTAAGTTCGATGTGAGCGGCTAAGTGACGGAGCCGGCAGGAGTTCTCACCGGAGGAAAGCGGCGGTTTGCACGGCCTGAGATGGGTGCAGTCCGGAGTTTGACCGCCGAAGCCGGCCGTCTGCACGAGTAAGGGCTAATCGTGTGCGCGAACGCTGCCCCAATCGATTTAGCAGTGGCTCCGGTAGTCCGCTCTCGATCTCCGGGGTGATCAGCCCAACCCAGGCGCCGGCTCCGAATATTCGGGACGAACCTTCTCGCCCGCAAAATCAGATGCACGGGCCGCCTCGCTGATGGCTGACCCGCCTGCACCAGCATGTCTTCACCGGCGACATGCCGGTGTTGCAGGCCAAATGGCTCGATGGCCTCGGCTATCTTCTGTAGATCCTCGCGGCGAACAGCAATGTCGATATCCTTGGTCAGTCGCCCGGCGTCCGGCTCACGTTCCTCGATACAGGTACGCCGCCAGTCCCCCGGCCACGCGATAGTCGATTCCAGCCTTGGAAAAAACCTCGTTCACCCGCGCCGCCAGATCGAATAAGTCCTTCACGCGTTCCTCGAAAAACGTGTTGACGAAAATCGGCCCGCTCATTTCATCCCGCGAGTATCCAGCAGCGGAATCTTTTGCTTCTCCGCCAGCCGGTTCAAATTGAGCAGATCCTGGCTGAGAATACCGTCCCACTTCGCCAGTTGTTCTTCGATCTTCTTGCTCAGCATTTCGAATGTCTCCGCCTGTCCCTGGGTCGGCGCCGCGTCCCCCGCGTCCACGTATCCGTTCAAAGCGCTGAGCTGTTCGTCCAACATCGTGGGGAAATTCAGATCGCCCTCCGTGCTCTTCACCTTGACCTGCACAAGTTGTTCTTCGACGGCGGTCAGTTTCTTAATCAAATCGTCGGCCGCGGGACGCAGCGGATCCCATGCCGCCACGCCTGTGTACTTCTTGTTCATCGCCTGCACTTCCGCCCGCAGCGCCCGCAATTGGTTGACGGCTTTATGTTCCGAATTGAGGCGGCTGTTGATTCTCTGCTCCAGTTCGAACTGCTTCTCCAGATCCTCGCGCGTGACTGAGGCGCGCGAATCCATCTTGAGTTCCAGCGCGACCGTCTGGCTCTTGCCGCCGGCGGTCAGCTTTACCTGGTAGGTCCCCGGCAGCGCCATGGTGCCCTTGGGTGGGATCTCGCTTTCGTAAAATGCGCCTGGAATCGTCACCGGATCCTCGTACCGCATATTCCAGGCGAAGCGATTGATACCGGCTTCGGCGGGCAGCGTGTCGCTGAGCTTTTGCACGTCCGGCCATTCGCCAGGAGCCAGCGTCTCTTCTTTCTTGATACTCGAGTAGGTCTTCAACAGCGTCCCTTTCGAGTCAAAAATCTCGAGTTTCACCTCGTCCTTCGGCGCCGACTTCAGATAGTACGAAATCATCGCGCCCGGCATGGGATTCTGACCCGCCGGCTGCCGCTTGTCGATGGCATCCGGCCATCGAATGCGCGCCGCCGGTTCGGGCACAAACAGAACCGCATCGCGATCGGCGGTCTGCGCATTCCACTCGCGCAGCGGACCCAGATCGTCCAGCACCCAGAACGACCGGCCGTGCGTCGCCACTACCAGGTCGTCATTCTTGATCACCAAATCGTGCACCGGCACCGTCGGCAGGTTGAGTTGCAAACTCTGCCAGTGCGCGCCGCCGTCGAACGAGACAAACATGCCGGTCTCTGTCCCGGCGTAGAGCAAGCCTTTGCGCTTGGGATCCTCGCGGACAGCGTGTACGTAGGCGCCATCCGGAATCCCCGCCGCCACCATCGACCACGTCTTGCCATAATCGGCGGTCTTGTAAATGTACGGCTTGAAATCGTCCAGCTTGTGGCGGTCCACCGCCGCATATGCCGTTCCGGCATCGTGCGGCGACGGCTCGATCAGGCTGAGCATACTCCATTCCGGCATCTCTTTCGGCGTGACATTGTCCCAGCTCTTTCCGCCGTTGCGCGTCACGTGGATGAGTCCGTCGTCGCTGCCGGCCCACAGCAGTCCTTTTTCGACTGGGGATTCCGCCAGCGTGAAGATGGTGTCGTAGTACTCGACGCTGGTGTTGTCCTTGGTGATCGGACCGCCGGACGAAATCTGCTTCGACTTATCATTGCGCGTCAGATCCGGGCTGATGACGCTCCAACTTCGTCCCTGATCGGTGCTCTTGAAGACCACTTCTCCGGCGGTATAGATGACCGAAGGATCGTGCGGCGAAAACAGAATGGGCTCGGTCCACTGGAATCGATGGGGGAAATCGCCGACCCCGTGGCCGGAGGTGTTGATCGGCATGGGCGAGATATCGAACGACTGCTCGCTGCGCTTATCGAAGCGCGTGACACCCTGCCCGGCGGCATACAGGATCAGATCGTTTTTCGGATCGGGCGCGAGATAGGCGCTCTCGCCGCCGGCTACTTCGTACCAGTTGCGCATGGTGATCACGCCGATGTCGCTCCAGTTGGCGATCGCTACCGAAGAGTTGTCCTGCTGCGCTCCGTAGATGTAATACGGGAAGCGATTGTCGGTGGCCACGTGGTAGAACTGCGCCGTCGGCTGATTGTATTGCGTGCTCCAGTTTTTTCCGCCATCGATGCTGATGGTCGCGCCGCCATCGTCGCCATTGATCATGCGCTGTGGATTCGTGGGGTCGATCCACAAACCATGATGGTCGCCGTGCGGAGCCGGCAGCAGCGTGAAGGTTTTGCCGGCGTCGGTGGATTTGAACATTCCGGTGTTCAGCGCGTAAACCGTGTCGGCATCTTTGGGATCGGCGAAGATGTGGCTGAAATACCAGGCGCGCTGGCGATATTTCTGATCGTCGTTGATCAATTGCCATTTTTCGCCGCCATCATCGGAGCGGAACAGGCCGCCCTTGTCGGCCTCAATCATGGCGTAGACGCGGTTGGAGTCGGCCGCGGAGACAGAGATGGTGATGCGGCCCAGAGGACCATCGGGCAGTCCGTTGCCCTTCACCTGCGCCCAGGTGACGCCGCCATCGGTGGACCGGTACATGCCGCTGCCCGGACCGCCGCTCTCGAAGATCCACGGCTGGCGCAGCGCCTGATACATCGCGGCGAATACGATCGACGGGTTGTTGGGATCGAACTCCACATCGATGCCGCCGGTCTTATCGTCGACGTAGAGCACGCGATTCCACGTCTTGCCGCCGTCGGTGGTGCGGAAGATGCCACGCTCGCTGCTAGGTCCGAAGGCGTGGCCGAAAGCCGCGACCAGCGCGATATCCGGATTGCGGGGATGAACGATGACACGGCCGATGTGGCGCGAGTCCTTCAGCCCGAGGTTCTTCCACGTCTTGCCGGCGTCCGTGGACTTGTAAACGCCGTCGCCGTAGGAGATGTTGCCGCGCAAACAGGCCTCGCCGGACCCGACGTAGAGAATGTTGGGGTCGGACGGCGCTACGGCGATGGCGCCGATCGAAGACACCGACTCGTGCTCGAAGAGCGGCGCCCAATGCGCCCCTGCATCCACTGTCTTCCAAACACCGCCCGAAACGGCGCCGAAGTAGAACGTGTTCGGATCGCCGGCGATTCCAGTGACGGCCAGCACGCGGCCGCCGCGATACGGCCCGACGAGGCGATATTGCAGGCCTTTCCAGAGCTTGTTAGTCGATTGCGGCAAAAGGGTCGTGGCGGCGAGAGCGGCCACAAGCGCGAGGCGGAATTGCATCTTCCTAATCTACCGTGGCGCATGCACCTCTGCGTGCGCCACTGCTACTGTGTGTCTTTCGGCAGCGCGCCCGTCATGAACTCCTGGACGTCGTGCTTCAACTTCACATGGGAGTCGCTATCGATGTACAGCATGTGCCCGGCCTGATAAAAATCCCAGGTGATGTTCTTGTGGTTCTCCGGGCTCAGCCCCATGTGATTGAAGGTGTACTCGACGGCGAAATAGGGCGTTGCCAGGTCGAAATATCCCGCGGCAATCATCACCTTCATATAAGGATTCTTCACCATGGCATTGCGCAGCATCGCCGTGGTGTCGCCGAAGCCGTTCTGCACGCCGTAATCCCAGGGCTGGATTCCGCCGCTCGGATAGTAATACATGTCCGTCTTGTAGCCCAGTTCGTTGCGGATGTAACTGGTGAAGGCCGCGGTGAAAGGCGGTGTAATGAGCGTGCTCGATGGGTCGTACTCGCTGGTCTCGCCGGTGTTGAACGACGCCGGACCGGCCAGCCGCCCGTCATATCGCCCGATGGTCTGGTGCGAATCGCGCAGCAATTGCCGCGCGAAGTGCGAGACATCCCAGCGCAAATTGGATTCGTCGATATAGTGCGAATCCAGGCCGCAATAGCGCACCAGCTTGTCGATGATGGCTCTCCGTTCGGCGGCCGGCAGTTCATCGCCCTTGGCCAGAGCCGCGGCATATTCGCCCATCGCGAATCCTTCCACTTCCTTGAGGAACGATTTCAGGTCCTTCTTCTGCAAATCGGCCGGAACTTTCTTGTGATAGTAGGCGTCCGCCGCGTAGGTCGGCAGTTCCAACTGGTACACCAGATCGTCGCTGCGGCTCCAGATGGTCTCGAGATTCAGCGTGGTGCCGATCAGGATGATGCCGTTGAACGCGATGCCGCGATCCACCAGGTATCCTGCCAGGCCGGCGCTGCGGAATGTGCCATAGCTTTCACCGGCGATGAACAGCGGCGACAGTTCGCGGTTGTTGCGCGTGATGTACATGCGCATGAATTCGCCGACCGATTGGATGTCGCCCTGCACCCCGTTCATGCGGCGCGCGACTTCGATACTCTTGGCCCGGCTGTAGCCGGTGCCGACGGGGTCAATGAAAACCAGATCCGTCTGGTCGAGCCAGGTCGACTGGTTGTCGACGAGTTGATACGGGGGCGGCTCCATGCTGCCGTTGGGCTTGAGCTTGGGGCTGCGCGGACCCATACCACCCATGTGCACCCACATCGAAGCCGATCCCGGGCCGCCATTAAAACTGAACGTGAGCGGCCGCTTCGAGACATCGCTCACGCCATCGAGCGTGTAGGCCATGTAGAAGATGTGCGCTTCGGTTTCGCCCGCCGCGTCCTTCAATGGCATCTGCGCCACCGTGGCGGTGTAGTTAATGGTCTTACCGCCGACATTGATGCTGTGGTGCGTCACCACGGGAGTCTCGTCAATCTCGCCACCGATCGCCGGTCCCGGACCGGAAACTCCTCCGCCGCGCGCTCCGCGTCCGGCCGGCACTTGCGGGGCGGGAGTCTGAGGAGCGGGAGTAGCCGGCGTTTGCGTGGTCTGCGCGCCGCGGCCCTGGCCGAAGGCGAGCGTAGAGGTCAGTACCAATGCGATTGCGAGGAATTTCGACATTGGGTCAATGATATGTCAAATCGCGACCCTGCGGCCTGGTCGCACGGCTACTGCGTCGTCAGCTTCACTTCGCTGCTGGTCTCGCCATGCCGTACCGTAAACCTCACAGTCAAGCCTGGCGGCACCACCATCGGACCAAAAAGTTTCGCTACGCTGAGCCGCTCCGTCGGAGCGCCGTTGATCGTGAGGAGCCAGTCGCCTGCCTCGATCCCTGCCTGCGCTGCCGGACTATCGGCGGCCACTTCGACGATCTGGACCGGCTCACCCTCGCGGCGCCGTAACCGGACGAATCCCAACCAGCCACCTCTACCGGGCCTGGCCGGATCCGGCGCGCTCATGGTGTACGTCACCTCCTTCACTTCCTTGAAGTGGGGCGCCTTTTCCAGGTACACCATCCGATGCCCGTAGTCGAGCGTCACCTTGTACTGCTGCAGAATCTTGTTCCCGATGACTCCCGCCACATACTCTTCCGCCCCGCTGCCGCTGTTGGAAAGCATGATGGCCGGATGTTCGGCGGAGAGCTTCAGATTGCCGATCGTAAATTGGGACGGCTTGAACAGAACCATTTCGGCCTCCCCGCCCACCCCCTCCGCCGAGTTCTTTTTCCCCGATCCGTACTTGCGCAACAAGCCGTTCCGCTCGGCGAAAGGGTGGTTGACGGTCAGCGACATGTCCTGCCCCGTATCCAACTGAAATTCGCCGCGGATGCCGTTCAGGCTGCCGTCCACCAGAATCTCGGTGATCGATGCGAATTGAATCGGAAGAGCGATGGCGCCGGCCGGTGGGTGAAAGGCCTCCGGCCTGGCGAAGGTGATGTTATGGGACGCATAATCGACAGTGACGATGGCGCGCCTGGCCAACTCGTAGCCGACCCCTCCATCAAGCGGTGGACCGCCGGCATCCGGAAGCGCCGTCGTATCGACGATCTGGTCGCGCATGGTCAGGCCGCCGATCTCCAGACGATCGACCTTGGTCATGCCGTTGTCGACGGCATCCGGACCGGCTCCGTACGCGGCGCCGGCCTTCACCACGCTCAACCCCAGCGTTTTCGCTCTGGCGGCGCTGATGGTGTTGTTCATTCCCGTGTCGAAAACGAAATTCTCCAGGCGGTGACCGTTGATCGATACGGGTATATGGATGTGGCCGTCGGCATAGTGGAAATCAATCGTGACCGCGCTGCCATCGGCTGGAAACTGCAGGCCGTCGATTTTGGCCGGAGGGGGATCGAACACGCCTTCGGGCGGATCGCGGTTGATTTCGATGGAATCCGCCCTGGTAATCGCCAGGATTTTTCCGGATTCGGCGCCGCGCTCCTCGGTGGAGAACGGCAACTGTAATCCTTGAACGGTCCGAAAATCGCCGTAGCTCGTGATGTCCGGATCCGGGCCCGTGACCGGCGCGGCGCGGCCGACCAGATTCGTCGCCGGGTCGATCCACAACTCGAAAGGTGGATCGCCTGGCGGAGTCATCCGCAAGATATGGAAGCGCCGCTCCCCGTCAGAATCGCCTTTGACCCGCAGGTCAGCCGGCGGTGCAGCCATCAAGAGATACGCAAAAGAATCAATGTAGGCATTCAAAGCCGCATTGCGCCGCGCTTCCTCGGCGCCCGCCACGCAGACATCGCCAGTCTGATCCGCCGACCAGGAGACCTTCCCGTTCCAGCCTTCGGTGGACCGTACGCCGCCGAGCACGGGATTGGAGAACAGCAGGTCGACGTACGATCGCTGCCGGCGGGGGTCGAACCACGATTCGAATGTCCCTTTGAGATCGCCGATTTCGACCGCGCCGCGCATGTGCAGCGTGCGAACCTCGTCCCAGCGAGCGCCGCCCATGGCCTGCCGGACCGCCGAAAGCCATCCGGCCGCGTCCGGGGCCTTGGCTTGCGGCCAAACGAGCGGCGCGCACATCCAGACGATGCCCGCCGCCAGCCCTGCCCGTGAGGCCCGTGTCATTTCGCTGGAATCAATTTTAATTCAACTTTCTCATGCGCCTTCGGTTCGATCGTGACGGCAGCGCCGAGCGATTCCAGCGGTTTCAAAAACACCGGATCCAACCACGCGCCTTGTTCCACGTCCTCCCACGCGAATGCCAGGTACCGGCCTGGGGCTACGTCGCGGAAGGTCACGTTCCCCGCGCTGTCGCTATCCGATTCGTGAGTCGTCACTTCACACCGCAGGGCGGGATCCGAGGGAATCAGCACGACCGTCGCCTCGCCGGCCGGTTTGCCGTCGCGCGTCACCACGGCTTCGAATTGGCCGCCGTCGGTCGCCAGCGTAATCTCCAGCTTCCCGCCGAAACCCGACGAGAAATCCAGCGTCTGTCCCAGCTTTTCCTTGTTATCCCACCGCACCGATTTCACATAGGCCCCGGCCGGCACGCTCTGCACCGATATTTCGTACGGGGCGGGAGCCACTTTCTTCAGCGCAAATTCGCCCGCTTCGGACACGGCCGCGAACACCGGCATACTGGGCGCGCTCGATCCGCCTCCCATCATGATCCGCACCGTCTGCAACGCCACCTTACCATCGCCATCCACGCCGACCCGGCCCTGCACGGTCCCATCGGTCTGCCCACCCAGCAGCACGTCCTTCACGCCGTCCTCCGGGACCACCAGCGTCTGCATGTGCATGGTAGGCGACGCCCCGGACATTTGCATGGTCGTGATCATATACGTTCCCGGCGCGACATTCGCGATTTCGAAACGTCCCTGCGGATCGGCCAGCATCTGCATCCGCATGGATCCAGGATCCACCCCGGCCATCAGCATGATCATGCCGGTTTTGAGCGGTGTGCCGTCGGTGTCCAAAGCCTTGCCTTTGACGCGTACGACGTGCGATTTCTGTAGCGTAATGACGAAGCCGGGCAGGTCGGCGCCGGCCGCGACGTCGATGGTCCCGGCCGCCGCTACGTCGGTGGCTTTCGGATAGTAGGTCCTGACATACCCCATTTCCGGCGATCCGTCCTTGGGGGCCGGTGGAGGCGCCTGCATCATCGCCGACGGGTTTATTCCAGTCGACGCCATAACGTAATACCGTCCCGGCGGCAGTTTCCCCAGCCGGAACTCCCCGCGATCGTTGGCCTGCGCGGTATCGGCCGGAATCAACAGGCGATGCCCGCTGTCGTACGCGTATTTTTCGGCCGAGACCATGGCGTTGCCCACAGGATCGCCGTCTTCATCGATCACCCGTCCGCTGATGGCGCCCTGCGGAACCATGCGGATCACCACGTCCTTCAACTCATCGCCCGGCTGCAGATGAACCTTTCCCTCCAGCGCAAACTTGCCTTCCGGTTTGTAGATGACGTCGCCAAATGTGGCGCGGGTGGCCTTCAGGTAGTAATCGCCGGCTTCCACTTCGAAGTGGAACTTGCCCATGGCATCGGTGGTCGCCGAATAGCTCTTCTTCGGCGGTTTGGACGCGCCCGGCGCGGACGGCTCGTCGAGCCCTCCCATGAACTGCGCCATCACTTTCTCCGCCTCATCGTTCAACAGGCTCGTCACAAGCGTGAGATCCGTTTTCCGTACGGGCTCGCGCGTCACGGAATTGACCACCGTGCCTTCCACGATGGCCGGTTTTGGCGGGGCCTGCTGCGCGGCCCCAACCGCCGCCAGCAATAGCGGCATAAACCACGTAATCCGCATCTGGAATCCTCAAAACGGGTATAGCATACTGATTACCTGCCCACATCCGGACGCGGCAGGTTGCGCGCCGCCCGGTAGAGCAGCAGGTCATAAATAATCTTGCAGCCACCCGCCAGAAAGAACGGTACTCCGATCAGCGCCGGATGATTGAACAGCGCGCCGGCAAATGACGGCGCAATGGCCGCGCCCGTGGTCCGCGCCACGCCCGTCACCCCCGCCGCCGCCGAGCGCTCTTCCGGCCGCACAATCGCCATCGTATAGGATTGCCGCGTCGGCACATCCATCTGGCTGATGCTGAAGCGCAATAACAGCATCCCGACGGCCAGCGGCAAAGTCGGCATCAACGGCACCAGAATCAGCAGAATATTCGACGGCAGATGGGTAAACACCATGGTGTTCACCAGCCCCAGCCGGGAGGCCAACCGCGACGCCAGCAGTGCCGACACCGCCGCGAAGAGGTTTGCCCCGAAAAAGACCCCGCCGAGCACGGCGGCGTCCACGCCGAAGCGCAGGTGAAACCAGTACGCCGCGAAACTCTGGATGACGAAGCCGCCGCCAAAGGCGTCCAGCGCGAACAGGCTCGACAACTTCAGCACCGCGCCGCGCGACGGACCCAATCCTAAGCGGTGCGTCACGGAATCAGGCGCCGGCGCTTCCGCCTCGCGCGTCAATCGCAGGAACAGCAATGCCAGCACCATCCCCATCGCCGCGTATAGGATAATTACCGCGCGTTCGCTCGATTCCGCCGTCGCCCCCTGCTTCCGCAGCGTCTCCACCAGCAGCCCCGCGAACAGCGACCCCAAGGCGGTGGCGAATGCTCCCGTCAACGTATACCAGGCGAACACCTCGGTGCGCAGTCGCGCCGAGACCACCTGCGAAAGCGCCGCCTGTTCGATGGATAGAAACGGTCCTACTTCATTGCCGCTGGGACTGATCACGCCGATAGTGCCCGCCAGGAAGAGCACGGCGGTATTTCGTGTCACAGCGAACACTGTCCCGGCTGCCGCCATCAGCAGAGCGCCCGCCATCAGCGTGCGCCGGCGCCCGGCCTGGTCGGCGCGCGTCGTAAGCCACAGCGAGACCGCGGTATCGCCCAGGAGCGTCATCGTCAGCAGGGTTCCGCTTTCCGATGCGCTGAGCCCGATTCCGGTCAGGTACAACACCAGGACCACGGAGAGCGCGCCATAGGAAAACAGCCGCACCACTCGCGCCGAAAACAGCAGCCATCCATCCGGGGTCAGGGATTTTAGGGCCGTCGGGATCATCTCGTTAACGCCAGCGCGGCTCTCGCATTCCTGCCCGCGGCGCGATCACTCGTGAGCGCGTGGCCGTCGGCAAGCCCCCGCGCGCCGACAGGAGTGTCGGAGTTGCACGAGTGCGCCCGCCACGTTGCCTTCGCGCGGCCGCCGTGATCCTGGCTATGGGATCGGACGCTGCCTACGCCATATTCGGCGCCCATACCGGTGAGCCGGGTCGGTTTTGAAATCCGGTGTGGGTCCGCGGCGCAGGCTCTCCGCAGGCCGCGCCGGGACTCATCTCGCCGCTTGTGTACGCCGGCAGCGGAGAAGGGCGCATCGAGGCGAGCTTCGATGCGGAACGCTGGAAGCGCGCGCCACACTACCTCTTTATTCCTTCGTCGAAACCGCCTGCTTCTCCCACAGGAACTTGTGCAGGAACGTCTCCATGCGGCCGAGCGTATAAATCCACCGACTGTGCAGCAGCGATTCGTGCACGTCGTCGGGGAACACGATGAGCTCGTAGTACACGTCGCGCTGGCGCAATAACTGGATCAGCCCGGTCATCTGCTGGAACGCCACGTTGCGGTCGTCGTCGCCCTGGATCAGCAGCACCGGCGACTTCCAGCCATCGATCGCGCCGATGGTTGACGACTTGTACGAGACCGACTCCGGATCGAGCGAACTACCGAACAGATGCACGCCCGCCAGGTCGACGCCGGCCGCGAAAATATCGGAGTTGCGCGCCAGCGCCTGCGACGTCAGCAGGCCGCCATAAGACAATCCCCAGATACCGACTCGCGTGGGATCGACGTCCGGCCGGCTCTGCAGGTACTTGCCGCCGGCTACCACATCCTGATATTCCGCGTTGCCCTGCGCGCCG
>Ga0335083_10004473_pt1 | contig 17786 bp, 16 predicted proteins | sample Lox_Sample_42_FD_206716 | JGI IMG/M metagenome (GOLD analysis project Ga0335083, IMG submission 206716) | Soil microbial communities from Loxahatchee National Wildlife Refuge, Florida, United States - Lox_Sample_4.2 | ecosystem: Environmental > Terrestrial > Soil > Wetlands | place: USA...
ATCGCGTGGGTAAAGGCCCACGATAACCGGGGTCGTTAAAGCAGTGACGCGTGGTGAGAGCGGCCGCGACGGAAACCTCCAGGTTATTCTCCGGCGCGTCCTTACGACATGAATGTGGCATTCATGTCGTTGGCAGGTGGCTGGACGTGGGGGGCCTGTGCCAGGTGAGGTCTGTGGTCCGGATGCGTTTGGTGAAGTCCAGCGACGGACGGACGAGCTAGCTGGCGGCCCAGATTCCGCCGTCTACGGGGATGATGGCGCCGGTGATGTAGGAGGAGCCGCGGCTGCTGAGGAAGACGGCGATGCCGGCCATGTCGTCGGGGCGGCCGATGCGGCGCAGCGGGGCGGAGGCGGCGATCTCGTCGCCGCGGGTTTCCAGCGTGTAGGCCATCATCCTGGACTCGAACGGGCCGGGGGCGACGGCGTTGACGGTGATGTGCCGGGGGCCGAGCTCGCGGGCCAGGACCCGGGTGAGCTGGTGCAGGCCGGCCTTGCTGGACGCGTAGGAGTAGGTCTGGAAGGGCGGGACATGCAGGCCGTCGATGCTGCCCACGTTGATCACCCGGGCCGGGTCGTCGGCGGTGCCGTCCGCCTCCAGCAGCGGCAGGAACGCCCGGGTCAGGTAGAACGGCGTCTTGAGGTTGAGGTCGACGACCTTGTCCCAGCCGTGGGCCGGGAACTCCTCCAGGGGCGCCGCCCAGTTGGTGCCCGCGTTGTTGACCAGGACGTGGACGCCCTCCTCGGAGCGGCCGACCTCCTCGGCCAGCCGCACGCACTCCTCCTCGCGGGCCAGGTCGGCTGGTATCGACAGCACGGTGCCGAACTTCGAGAGCTCCTCGACCGCCACGTCGCCCGCCTCGGCCTTGCGCGAGCTGATGTAGACCGACGCGCCGGCCTGGAGCAGGCCCCGGGCCATCATCAGGCCGATCCCGCGGGTCCCGCCGGTGACGACGGCGACCTTGCCGGTGAGGTCGAACAGGTCCACGAAGCTCCTCCAGGTCCCGGGAATCTCTCGGGGCATTGTCGGCCCCGCGGTAATTGTCTGGCTCAGGTGGCGCGGCCGGGGTAGCCGCGGGCGACGGTCCGGGCCAGGATGCCGAGCGTGGCGCGCAGCGCTAGCTCGGAGACGACCGGGAAGATCCCGGCCTCGCGATACTGCGGGTGGATCGTGGACCAGTCGTAGTACGAGGTGACCAGGGTGCCCCCGTCGGCCGGCTCGAGCCGGTACCCGTAGGTGTGGCCGACCTGCGGCCGGATCCGGCCGGTGATCCCCCAGGCGATCTCGGTGTCAGGGACCAGCGTGAGGATCGTGACGGTCACGTCGTAGCGGCCCAGCGGGAAGTCGTTGAGCGCCTCGCGGTCCATGTGGACCACGAAGCTGTCCCCCACCGCGGCGACCGGCTCCCCGGTCGCGTCCATCAGCATGCCCGTACTGTCGATGGCCACGTGCCCCTGCGGGTCGCACAGGACGCGGAAGATCGCGGCCGGCTCGGCCTCGATCAGCCGCTGGACCTCAAGCCGCTCTGCTGCTTGCGGTTCTGCCGCTTGCGGCTCCGCCGTTACCCGCTCGTCCGTCATCCGCTCATCGTCGCATGGGCGGCAACGGCGTCAGGGCCGGGGCCGGCGGCGGACGCCAGGGCTGCGGCGCAGCCGGTTCTGCCAGCAGGTGGTGTGCCAGTGCCGGCGCTCTTCCACGCCGACGCCGCCGGCCATCCGGGTGCCGTCGGCGGGCCAGGCCACGATGTGCGGGGTGCCCGGCACGATCTCCTGGTCGCAGCCCGGGCAGCGATACGCCTTGGCCGTCCCCGCACCGGGGACGCGGCGGACGATCCAGTCGCCGTCCGGCCACGACTCGGTGCGCTCGGGCCCGGGCACGGGTTCGGCCGGACCTGAGCGGTCGCGGCGGATCCGGCGCGGGCTCACGCCTGTTGAGCTTAGTGAGCTGCGCGTAGTAGGCAGGGCGGGGCGGGCTGAGCTTAGGGGCTGGGCTTAAGGGCGGGGCTTAGCGGCAGAGCGCATCGGTTGGCCGGCTGGGGCCAGTAGAGTTACCGAACGTGCGGCTCGTCATCGCCCGGTGCAGCGTCGACTACGTCGGCCGGCTCACCGCTCACCTCCCCGAGGCCCTGCGCCTGCTCATCGTCAAGGCGGACGGCTCCGTGCTCGTGCATTCGGACGGCGGCTCGTACAAGCCGCTGAACTGGATGTCCCCGCCGTGCCGGCTGTCCGAGGAGCCGGGCAAGTGGACGGTCACCGGCAAGTCAGGCGAGTCGCTGGTGATCAACCTCACCGAGGTGCAGAGCGACACCTCGGTCGAGCTCGGCGTCGACCCGGGCCTGGTCAAGGACGGCGTCGAGGCCCACCTCCAGGAGCTGCTCGCGGCCCAGCTCGACCTCCTCGGCGAGGGCTGGCGGCTGGTCCGCCGTGAGTACCCGACCCCGATCGGCCCGGTCGACATCATGTGCCGGAACGAGTCGGGCGAGAGCGTCGCGGTGGAGATCAAGCGGCGCGGCGAGATCGACGGCGTGGAGCAGCTCACCCGGTACCTGGAGCTGCTGAACCGCGACCCGCTGCTGGCCCCGGTGCACGGGATCTTCGCCGCCCAGGAGATCAGGCCACAGGCCCGCACCCTGGCCACCGACCGCGGCATCCGCTGCGTCACCCTGGACTACGACACCATGCGCGGCGTGGTCAAGGAAAATACGCTGTTCTGAGTTGTCCTCGGGGAGCGCCGCCCGCATTATGCCTCCACACTGCCTCCACGCGATCTCCATTCGACCTCCACATCAGCTGAGCTAGCTGTATTCGAGGAGGGGGCGGCTGTCATGAACGACGATTTCGAGGCAATCGGGTCAAATGCCGCGGCGCCGTTCTCGTTAAAGCTCCATCGCGGCGACGGAATGCTCCTACTCGCCATGAACTGGAAGAACGGCACACCGCCTGATGACTTCGCCGGATTTGCCATCGAGTACCAGGAGCCCAACGGAGACCGGTTCTACCCGCTGAAGAACCGGCTCTCGTTCAGCCCGCCCACGGATAATGCACCCCCTAATCAGCTGTCGACCAGGCTCTCCCCGATCCAGAAATTCCGCTGGGTGCATTTCCCGCGCAATGCCGAACTCGCCGGCCCGTTCACCTACCGGGTCACCCCGGTCTTCATGGACAGCACCGACACGCTGAGCTACGGGGAGGCACAGGAATCGGCGCTGGAACTGCGGCGCGAAACATACCCAGGTGAGCTCAATGTCGCCTTCACGCGCGGGTTCGTGTCGTCGCAAGCCTTCGTGGACCGCTACGGTGCCGAGGCGATCCCTGCCCTGCTTCCGGCCAGCGCCAAGGAGGGACTGGACTTCGTTCCTACCTATCCGAAAGCCACCGAGGCGCTGGCCTGGATGGGCTTCGAAGCGCGGACCGCGATCCTCGAGGTGCTGGACCAGGCCATAGCAGATCCGGATGCCCAGGTCCGGGTGATCGCTTACGACCTGAACGAGCCGGACGTCGTGTCGCGCCTGGAAAGGCTCCGAACGCGCCTGAGAGTGATCGTCGACGATAGCGACGAGCACGGCCAGTCCACCTCGGCCGAGACGAAAGCCGCGAACAGGCTCTCAGCCTCGGCGGGGGCCGCGAACGTGAAGCGTCAGCACATGCGGAACCTCCAGCACAACAAGACCATCGTGGTCGACGGCCCGGTGGCCCAGATAGTGGCGTGCGGCTCGACCAACTTCAGCTGGCGCGCGTTCTTCGTGCAGAACAACAACGCGATGATCCTGCACGGCGCCGGCCCGGTCGCCACGTTCTCCGAGGCCTTCGACAACTACTGGTCACAGCCGCCGGCCGCGTTCGGCGATACGGATTCCGCGAACTGGGCACCGCTCGGGCTGGCCGGGATAGACGCACAGGTGACGTTCTCACCGCATGCTGCGGCCAACGCGCTGCTCGAATCGATCGGTAACGACATCGGGACAAGTACCACCTCGAGCCTGTTCTACTCACTGGCCTTCCTGTATCAGACGACCGGCCCGATTCTGGATGCGATCAAGAAGGTATCGGGGGACGGCTCGATATTCGTCTACGGCATCTCGGACCGGAAGGTCGGCGGGCTCGATCTCCAGAAACCCGACGGTAACGTCTCGCCGGTCTATCCATCCCAGCTGAGCGGGAACGTGCCGCCGCCCTTCTCCAGGGAGCCGACAGGCGGCAGCGGGATCCGGATGCATCACAAATTCGCCGTCATCGACTTCGACAAGCCGACGGCCCGTGTCTACCTGGGCTCGTACAACTTCTCGTCACCGGCCGACACCGAGAACGGGGAAAACCTCCTGCTCGTCCGGAACCGCCGCATCGCCGTTTCCTACACCGTCGAAGCGCTGCGCATTTTCGACCATTACCACTTCCGGGTCCGCCAGCGCGCCGCCACGAGGTCGAAGAAGCCGCTTGTCCTGGCCAAGCCTCCCCAGCAGGCGGGTGACGTGCCGTGGTGGCAGGAAGACTACGCCGTGGCCCAGAAAATCCGCGATCGAGAACTCTTCGCGTAAGCCTGTATGCCTTCGGGCCGCGCCGCGGGTGATCAGCCTCCGACCGGGATCCGGCGCAGGCGGCGTTCGACGGGCTTTTCCACCAGGTAGTGCAGGACGGCGGAGGCCGCGATGACCAGGGCCAGGAAGGCCAGCAGGTAGGCCAGGCCCTCGAGGCCGCCGGGGTTGTCCCACCAGCCGAAGCGCGCGGTGAGCACCATGGCCGGGGCGTGCACCAGGTACAGCGCGAAGGACCAGTCGCCCAGCCGCCGCAGCGGGGCCGAGCCTAGCCACCAGCCGCCCGGCTGGGTATCCCTGGTCGCGCTGGCGGCGAGCAGCGCGGCGAAGTACGGGATAGCGAGCAGGGCCACCAGCGGCCGCACGACCGGGATGCCGGTCCGCACCGTAAACGACGTCATGATCCAGGTCAGCCCGCCGACGCCGACCGCGGCCGTCAGGGCGGTCAGGGCCGGGGCCGGGATGCGCAGGCCGAGGACCATGGCCCGGGCGAGCAGCATGCCGAGCAGGAACTCGCCGAACCGGTAGGGCGGGAAGACGAAGAACAGCCAGTAGTACAGGTTGGAGTAGGTGTCCACCCCGGCCTGCGCGACGATCAGCGGCAGCGCCGCCATCAGCACCAGGGTCACCCCCGCGGTGACCGCCAGGCCGCGGCCGCGCAGCCGCCGCAGCAGCACGATCGCGAACGGGAAGACCAGGTAGAAGAACATCTCCGCGGACAGCGACCAGGTCACGCCGTTGCCGCCGGCGTAGGTGGGATTGTCAGGGGACCAGGACTGGAGCAGCAGCAGTTCGAGCACGTGACCGAGCGGGCCCGGGGACTTCACGTGGCTGGCGATCGCCGTGTAGGCGAACGCCATCAGCAGGAACTGGAGCGGCCAGATCCTGGCGAACCGCAGCCACCAGAACCGGCGCGCCGTCTGCGGCGTGTCCGACCAGGTCAGCACGAACCCGGACAGCATGAAGAAGAAGCTCACCCCGACGTAGCCGTACGCCTCGGCGACCGTCAGCGAGGGGGCGTTGGCGAACCCGTGGCCGACGTGGCACAGCACCACCGCCACCGAGCCGAAGATCCGCAGGCCGGTCAGGCTGGGCAGGCGGCTGCGGGACGGCTTATGCGGCCCGGACGGCGGAGGCTGGCGGCCGGACGGCGGCTGCGCGGCAGGCAGGCGTTCCCGGCCGGAGGGGACCGCGGGACCAGATGGAGGGGCATGGCCGGGCGGGGCCTCACGGCTAGGCGGGTACCGCAGGGGGGCTGCGACTTCCGTAGACACGAGTTCCAGCTTCCCGCCTCTTTCGGAGGACGCTGGGAATCAGCTGGGGAATGTCACAGTAATGTCACGACTCTCCCGCGAGCCGAAGGGCGCGATCCCGTCTGGACTGAGGAGTGAGGAGCGCAGCGACGAACGACGAGGGAAGACGGGATCTGCGGGCGCCCGGAGGCGAGCGGGGCTAGCAGAGCGAGCGGGGCTAGCAGAGCGAGCGGGGGCTAGCAGAGCGAGCGGGGGCTAGCAGAGCGAGCGGGGGCTAGCAGAGCGAGCGGGGGCTAGCAGAGCGAGCGGGGGCTAGCGCTGGCGCATTGCCCCGGCGGCCGCCGCGGTTATCAGGGCCAGGGCGGCGGGGATCAGGAGGGCGTTGCGCAGGCCTATACCGGAGGCGATGGCGCCGATGGCGACCGGGCCGGTGAGCAGGCCGGAGTAGGCCACGGCGGCGATCCGGCCGATGTTGCGGCCGGCCCGCGCGGGGTCGAGCGCGGCGGTGACGGTGACGATCTGCGGGAAGATCACGGCCAGGCCCGCGCCGAGCAAGGCGAAGCCGGCGATGGCGGCCGCCGGCGAACCGGCCAGCAGGCCGGCCGCCAGGCCGAGCCCGGCCACCAGGCCGCTGGCCCGGACCAGCCGCACCGGGCCGAAGCTGGCCGCCAGCCGGTCGCCGGCCAGCCGCCCGGCCGCCATCGTGACCGAGAACGCGCCTAGTGCCGCGGCCGCCAGGCCGGGCGTCGTGCCCAGGTTGACGTGCAGGTAGACAGCGCTCCAGTCGCCAGCCGAGCCCTCCCCCACCTGCCCGCACAGGGCCAGGAGGCCGAGGATCCAGATCAGCCGGAGAGGGTTTCGCAGGGGCCTGGGGAGGCCAGGGTGGTCTGATAGATCTGAAGAGTCTGGTGGGGTTGAGGAAGTTGAAGGGGTTGGAGGGAGTACGACGCGGGGGCCGAGCAGCAGGCTGAGGGCGATGAGCGCGACGGCGGTCACGGTGAACGCGGTCAGCGGGCTGGCGCCTAGCCAGGCCGTGATCCCGCCGATCCCGGCGCCGGCCAGCCCGGCGATGCTGAACCCGGCGTGCAGCGAGGACATGATCGGCCGGCCGTAGCCGAGCTCGAGCCGGGCCGCGCAGGCGTTCATCGACACGTCGAGCAGCCCGAACAGCGCCCGATCCCCGGCGAGCCGAAGGGGCGCGGCCCCGTCTGGACTGAGGAGCGAGGAGCTTGCGACGAGCGACGAGGGAAGATGGGGCCTCAAGAGCGCCCCGGAGGCGAGCCGGAAAGCAGAGCACCCGGACCAGGCCGAAGCGGTCGGCGGCCCGGCCGCTCACCGGCAGCGTCAGCACGCTGCCCGCGGGCATCGCGAACAGCGCCAGGCCCAGCTGCCCGTCACTGAGGTGCAGCGACTCCTTGACCGCAGGCAGCCGGGCTCCCCACACCGCAAACGCCGTTCCCAGGATGAAGAAGTACCCACCAATCGCGACCCGCGACCAGCGCAGCTCGCGCGTGGCGGTCATGTCACAGCTCCCCGCGAGCCGAAGGCGCCGTCGGCGACTGGACTGAGGAGCGCCTCCCGCGAGCCGAAGGGCGCGTCGGCGTCTGGACTGACGAGCGAGGAGCTTGCGACGAGCGAGGAGGGAAGACGCCGACTGCGGGCGCCCGGAGGCGAGCGGGGCTAGCAGAGCGGGCGGGATAACAGAGTGCGGGACTCGACGAGATGGGCGTTCACCGCCCGCGCGCGGTCGGCTAGTTCGGGTACCTCGGTGAGGGCGACGCCGGCGGCGCGGAGTTGCTCGGCGCCTTCCCCGTCGGTGAACAGGCGGGGCTCGCGCCAGGCGAAGACGACCCGCGGGATGCCCGCCGCGACGATGTGCTGGACGCAGGTCAGCGGGCGCGAGGCGCGCGCGCCGCAGGGGACCAGCGAGCTGTAGACGGTGGCGTGCCGCAGCCGGGGGTCGGGGCCGAGCTTCCCCCCCGTCAATTTACGGAGAGCCACTTCCTCGGCGTGGTCGTGGTCCTCCTGCTCGCGGGAGAACCCGGTGGCCAGCACCTCGCCGTCCTCGGCCACGATCACCGCGCCGACCGAGAACGCCGTGGCCGACGGCGGGCAGCGCCGGGACAGCTCGACCGCCCAGCGCAGGAACCGCTGGTCGGGGCCGCCGGGGCCGAGCAGGTAGCGCAGCACCGCGACCTCGCCGACCTGACGGGTCTCGGCCAGGGTCATCGGGGCAGCGGGGATGACGGCGGGGAGATCGAGCCGCGGGCCGGCCGGATCGGCGACGAAGAACGGGGCCACTGCGTGCTGGAACTCATCGGCGAGGCCGTCCGCGAGGAAGTCGCCCAGGAGCCGCGCGCCGCCTTCGACCATGACGCGGCGGATACCCCGTTCGTTCAAATCCTGGAGCATGAAATCGAGGGACAGCGGATCGCCGGCGTCGATGATTACGGCGGTGTCTTTGAGGTGCTTCTCGGCCGGGCCGACGGCGGGGGTGGCGCAGTAGACCAGGCGGAGCGCGCCCGGGGCGAAGAAGCGGGCGGCCGGGTCCAGGTCGCCGGTGGCGGTGAGGGTGACCCGGGCCGGGTGCGCGGGCAGGCCGTGGGCGGTCCGGCGGGCGCTGCGGCGCGGGTCCCTGATCAGCAGCCGCGGATCGTCCGCGCGGATGGTGTTGGCGCCGACCACGATGGCGTCGCAGCCCGCCCGTTCCTCGTCCACCCGGTCCAGGTCAGCGGGCCCGGACAGGATCAGCCGCCGCGGGCTGGCGTCGTCCAGGTAGCCGTCGGCCGACGTGGCGCAGGACAGCAGGACATACGGGCGAGACGGCACGAACCCCAGCGTAGCTTTGCAGGCGGGGGCGGTGCTTTACTGGTCGAACGATGCTTGAGACAGTCAATCCGGCGACCGGGGAAGTGCTGGCCACCTTCCCCGTACACGGGCGCCGCGAGGTAACGGCCGCGGTGGCCCAGGCCCACGAGGCCGCCACGTGGTGGGCGGGGCTCGACTGGTCCGGGCGGCGGCTGCGGCTGCTGGCCTGGAAGTCGCACCTGACCAGGTACCTGGGCCGGCTGGCCCAGCTGGTGCACGAGGAGACCGGCAAGCCGCTCGACGACGCCCGGCTGGAGATCATCCTGGCCATCGTGCACATCGACTGGGCCGCTAAGCACGCCCGCCGGACGCTGCGCCCGCGCCGGGTGCGCCCGGGGCTGGCGGCTTTGAATCAGGCCGCCACGGTGGAGTACCAGCCGATCGGCGTGGTCGGCGTGATCGGGCCGTGGAACTACCCGGTCTTCACCCCGGTCGGCTCGATCGCCTACGCGCTCGCGGCCGGGAACGCGGTCGTATTCAAGCCGTCCGAGCTGACCCCGGCGACCGGCGACTGGCTGGTCCGCTCGTTCGCGTCGGCCCTGGAGGTCTGCGGGGACGTCAAGCCGGTGCTGCAGCTGATCACCGGGGGCGGGTCGACCGGGGAGGAACTGGCCCGCAGCGGCGTGGCCAAGATCGCCTTCACTGGTTCGGCGGCCACCGCGCGCAAGGTGATGGCGGCCGCGGCGGACACCCTCACCCCGGTGCTGGCCGAGTGCGGCGGCAAGGACGCCCTGCTGGTGGCGGCCGACGCCGATCTCGAGGCGGCCGCCGACGCGGCCGCCTGGGGAGCGATGTCCAACGCCGGGCAGACCTGCATCGGGATCGAGCGGGTGTACGTGGCGGACGCGGTGTACCACAGCTTCCTGGAACGGCTGACGTCCAAGGTCAAGGAGCTGCGGCCGGGCTTCGACAGTGAGGCCTCGTACGGGCCGATGACGCTGCCGTCGCAGCCGGAGATCGTGGCCAAGCACGTGGCCGACGCGCTGGCCCGCGGGGGTCGTTCGGCGGTCGGGGGGCCTGACGCGGTGGCGCCGCCGTACGTGCGTCCTGTCGTGCTGACCGACGTGCCCGAGCATTCGGCGGCGGTGACCGAGGAGACGTTCGGTCCGACGGTGACCGTGACACCGGTAGCGAACCTGGCCGAGGGCGTGTCGTTCGCCAACGCCGGGCGGTACGGGCTCGGGTCGGCGGTGTTTTCCCGCGATCGCGCGGCCGCCATGGCGGCGGCGCGGTCGCTGCGGACCGGGATGACCTCGGTGAACTCGGTGGTCGGGTTCGCGATCGTGCCGGCCCTGCCGTTCGGCGGGGTGGGCGAGTCCGGGTTCGGCCGGATCCACGGGGCCGACGGGCTGCGCGAGTTTTCCCGGCCTAAGGCCATCACGCGGCAGCGGATGAAGCCGCCGCTGAACCTGACCTCGTTCGGCCGGACCGACAAGGACATGCGCCGGATTGTCACTGTGATCACGCTGCTTCACGGAAAGCTCTACCGGCCTCGCCGGTCTCGCTTAGGTCTTTAGTCCCTTGGTTTAGCCCGGCACTGGATTTAGCCTTGGGCCTAGCGGAATGAATTAGGTTAGGCTAGCCTAATTTCCCAGCGGTGGATGACCTTGCCCCTCCGGACACCTGGACAGTCTATGAGCGAACCCAAGATCCTGCTGCTCGGCTTCATCGCCGGGGTGACCATCCTGATCGGGCTGCCGCTGGGCCGAGTACGCTCGGTCAAGCCCTCGACCAGGCAGTTCCTCAATGCTCTGGCCATCGGCATCCTGCTTTTCCTGATCTGGGACGTGCTGGTGCACGCCTTCGAGCCGGTGGACAACGCCCTGGGCAAGCTGCACGACGGGAGCGGCGGGGTCGGGCCCGTCGTCGGCTACGCGGTCCTGTTCTTCGCCGGCATCACCGTCGGGCTCGGCAGCCTGGTGCTGTACGAGGGCTGGCTTGGCTCCAAGGCCAAGGCGGCCATGGCGCCGCCCCGGAAGTTCGGGCCGGGCACGATGGCGCCCGAGGAGCTGGCCGTCACTCAGGCCAGGGGCATCACGAGCTGGTCGGCGGCTCGCCGCCTGTCGCTGCTGATCGCCATCGGCATCGGGCTGCACAACTTCGGTGAAGGGCTGGCCATCGGCGGCAGCGCCGCCTCGGGCGAGATCGGCCTGGCCACCATCTTGGTCATCGGGTTCGCGCTGCACAACGGGACTGAGGGGTTCGGCATCGTAGCCCCGCTGGCCGCCGAAGGGGACCGGCCGTCCTGGGCGTTCCTCCTGATGATGGGGCTGATCGGGGGCGGGCCCACGTTCGTCGGGACCGCGGTGGGATCGCAGTTCACCAGCGACCCGATGAGCGTGATCTTCCTGACGCTGGCCGCCGGGTCCATTCTCTACGTGGTCATCCAGCTGCTCGGGGTGGCGTTCAAGGCCGGCAAGAAGGACCTGATCTACTGGGGCGTCCTGCTCGGGCTGATCGCGGGGTTCACTACCGACATGATCGTGACGGCTGGCGGCGCCTGAGCTTCGAACACGGGCGGCTTAGCTGACCGCCGTCACCATGGCGTCGATGGGGTCGGCGGGGTCGGAGGCGGCTAGCGGGGCGCGGCCGGCGATGAGGTCGGCCGCGCGTTCGGCGATCGCGATCGTGGGGGCGTTGGTGTTCCCGCGCGGCACGAACGGCATGACCGACGCGTCGACCACCCGGAGCCCCCGGACGCCGCGGACTCTCAGCTCGGGGTCGACGACGCTGTTCCACCGCGACTCGCCGCCCATCGAGCAGGTGCCGACCGGGTGGTAGAGGGTCACCACGCTGTTCCGCACGTACTGGAGCAGGTCGGCGTCGGAGCGGACGTGCGCGCCGGGGGCCAGCTCGCTGGTGCAGATGTCGGCCATCGGCTTGGCGGTGACGAACTCCCTGGCCATCTTCAGCCCGGCGGCCAGCGCGCGGGTGTCCCGCTCGTCGGACAGGTAGCCGGGGTCGATGGCCGGGCGGTGCCGGGGATCGGCGCTGCGGAGCCTGACCCGGCCCCGGCTGGCCACGTCGATCAGGCCGACCAGGACCGTCATGGCCCGCTGGGCGGGGTCGTCGAGGCCCTGGTTGACGTACGGCGCGGGCATCACGTGCAGCTGGAGGTCCGGCGCGGGCAGCCCGGGCTCGGAGTGCGCGAAGCCCCCCGACTCGGCAATGTTGCTGGTCAGCGGGCCGCGGTGGGTCAGCTGCCAGCGCATCAGGTTCTTAGTGTTAGCTCTCTCCCACAGGCCGCGGATACTGGGCGTGGACCAGACCACGGGCAGCACCGGGTGGTCGCTGAGGTTCTGGCCCACCCCGCGGCTCTCCGCCACCACGTCGATGCCCATCTCGATCAGGTGCTCGGCCGGGCCGATGCCGGACAGCATCAGCAACTGCGGGCTGTTGACCGCGCCGCCGGACAGGATGACCTCGGCCTCGGCCCGTGCTGTCTTCGGCTCGCCGTGGTGAAGATAGTTCACGCCGACGGCTTTACCGCCCTCGATGAGCACCTTGGTGACCAGGGCGTCGGTCTGGACCGTGAGGTTCTGCCTGGTCATGGCGGGGTGGAGGTAGGCGGTCGCCGCCGAGCAGCGCTGGCCGTTGCGGATGGTGGTCTGGTACCAGCCGACGCCGTCCTGGCGCGGGCCGTTGAAGTCGTCGTTGGCCTTGGCGCCCTGCTCCTGGGCGGCCTGGATGAACGCCTCGCAGGCGGGTGACTTGTACCGGGGGTCGCTGACCCTGAGCGGGCCGCCGGCGCCGTGGTAGGCGCTGGCGCCGCGGGAGTTGTCCTCGGCTCTTCTGAAGTACGGCATGAGGTCTTCGTAACCCCAGCCGACGCAGCCGTGTTCGTCCCGCCAGGTCCGGAAGTCGTGGCGGTTGCCGCGGATGTAGATCATCGCGTTGATGCTGCTGGAGCCGCCGAGCGTCTTCCCGCGCGGCCAGTAGACCGTGCGGCCGCCCGCGCGGTGCTGGGGAACGGTGCTGTAGTTCCAGTCGTAGTTCGTCTGGAACAGCCGGTTCAGCGCGGCCGGGGCCCGGATCTCGTCGGCGTCGTCGGGCGGGCCCGCCTCGAGCAGCAGGACCCGGACGCTCGAGTCGGCGGACAGGCGCGCCGCCAGCACGCAACCCGCGCTCCCGGCGCCGACGATGATGTAGTCATACACGGCGGTTTCCACGGCGGTTTCCACGGCGCTCTCTCCTCAGGGGGATCAATGGGAACAATAACGCGCCGTGCTGGTCGGACGCCTCCCTTAGGGTGGGCTCATGGCCCGTAACCGCAGCGAAAATCCGGTCGTGCTGTCCCGCATCTACACCCGGACCGGCGACGATGGCACAACCGCCCTCGGCGACAACAGCCGGGTCGCCAAGACGGACTCGCGCCTGGCCGCCTACGCCGACACCGAGGAGGCCAACTGCGCCATCGGGGCGGCGATTACTTTCGGTGACCTTCCGGCGGACATCGCGCAGTTGCTCGCCCGGGTGCAGAACGAACTCTTCGACGTCGGCGCCGACCTGGCCAACCCGATCAGCGACACGCCGCCGCCCTACCCGCCGCTGCGGGTCGACCAGGCTTACATCACCCGGCTGGAGGGTGAGTGCGACGCCTACAACTCCACGCTGCCGACGCTGCGCAGCTTCCTGCTGCCGGGCGGCAGCCCGGGGACGACGCTGCTGCACACGGCGCGGACGGTGACCCGGCGGGCCGAGCGCAGCACCTGGGCGGCGATCGGCGAGCACGGCGACTCGGTGAACCCGCTGACCGCCAGGTACCTGAACCGGCTGTCCGATCTGCTGTTCATCCTGGCCCGGCAGGCCAACGCGGGCCACGACGACGTGCTGTGGAAGCCGGGCGGCGAGCGCGGATAACAGGGTCGCGGCCGGGAGTCGCGGCCGGGAGTGGGCGAGTGGCCAGGAGCGGGGCGGATGGCCAGCCCCGTTCGTTAGATGGCTATTCCGAGGTGGGAGCCGGGTGGTGATGCCTCGAGCCAGGACAGCAGGCCAGTGAGGGCGGCCTCGCCCAGGGCGAGCTCGACGGTCACGGGTTCTGGCGGCTCGGCGGCAGCGGCCTCGGGTCCCTCGGCCGAAGCGGCACCAGAGTCCGAAGAAGCCTCAGGACCCGAATCAGCACCGGGTCCCGAGGCAGTAGCCTGGCGGTCACCCGCACCGGGCCCGCCGCCACCAGAGCCGGAGCCGAGCTGGCTGGTGTCCTCGCCGAGGCGGCACTCCACCACGATCATGCCGGGGCCCAGGCTGGCCGCCTCGGCTTCGGTGGGCAGGCGGCGGGACACCACGGTCAGGTCGCGGCGCGGGAAGACCTCGTCCGGGCGGACCGACAGACCGAAGATGCCGTACCAGTGCAGTTCCTCGCCCCGGTACCGCGCCACGCCGAGGCGCCAGGAGCCGTTCTGGCGGCGCAGGCCGCACTCGACCGTGCCACCGCCGCGCTCGAGCAGGAACCGGCGCGCGGCGATCCCGGACGCGGCCAGCACCAAGATGACCAGGAAGGCGGCGAGGAGCCACGCTGCATCAAGCGCCAGCCCCTCGCCCACCGACAACTAAGCCTGGTCCCCAGCGGCCCGCAGCTGCGCCCTGGCGTACTTGACCTCGGCCGGCTCTTCCGGTCCGCTGCCCTCGGATTGCGCGGCGTCGAGTTCGCGCCGCGCCTCTTCCCGGTCCACTTCGTCGCTGAGCCGGGCCCGTTCGGCCAGGATCGATACCCGGTCGTCGGCCACCGACAGGAACCCGCCGCTGACCGCGGCGCGGACCGGGTCGGCGTCGTCGCTGAGGATCTCGACCAGGCTGCCCTCGGCCAGGATGCCGAACACCGGCGAGTGCCCGGTGAGCACGCCGATGTCGCCCTCGGTGGTCTTGGCGATCACCGTCCTGGCCTCGCCGGCCCACAGCTCGCGGTCCGGCACGACCAGCGCTACCCGCAGTGTCACCGTTCCAGCTCCCTGGCCTTCTTCTCCACGTCCTCGATCCCGCCGACCATGTAGAACGCCTGCTCAGGCAGGTTGTCGTACTCGCCTTCGGCGATCGCCTTGAACGAGGAGATGGTCTCCTCGAGCGGGGTGAACACGCCCGGCTGGCCGGTGAACTGCTCGGCCACGAACATCGGCTGGGACAGGAACCGCTCGATCCGCCTGGCCCGCTGAACGGTGATCTTGTCCTCCTCGCCGAGTTCGTCGACGCCGAGGATGGCGATGATGTCCTGCAGTTCCTTGTACCGCTGCAGGATCCGCTGCACCTCGCGGGCCACGTCGTAGTGGTCCTGGCCGATGTACCTGGCGTCCAGGATCCGTGAGGTGGAGTCTAGCGGGTCCACCGCCGGGTAGATCCCCTTCTCCGTGATCGCCCGGGACAGGGTGGTGGTCGCGTCGAGGTGAGCGAACACCGTGTGCGGAGCCGGGTCGGTGATGTCGTCGGCCGGGACGTAGATCGCCTGCATCGAGGTGATCGAGTGGCCCCGGGTCGAGGTGATCCGCTCCTGCAGCTGGCCCATCTCGTCGGCCAGCGTGGGCTGGTAGCCCACGGCCGAGGGCATCCGGCCGAGCAGCGTGGATACCTCGGAGCCGGCCTGGGTGAACCGGAAGATGTTGTCGATGAACAGCAGCACGTCCTGCCCCTGGACGTCGCGGAAGTACTCCGCCATGGTCAGCGCGGCCAGGCCGACCCGCAGCCGGGTGCCCGGCGGCTCGTCCATCTGGCCGAACACCAGGGCGGTGTCCGCGATGACGCCGGACTCGGTCATCTCCAGGAACAGGTCGTTGCCCTCGCGGGTGCGCTCCCCCACCCCGGCGAAGCAGGACACGCCGCCGAAGTTCTGGGCGACCCGGCGGATCATCTCCTGGATGAGCACGGTCTTGCCCACGCCGGCCCCGCCGAACAGGCCGATCTTCCCGCCGAGCACGTACGGGGTGAGCAGGTCGATGACCTTGATGCCGGTGGTGAACATCTGGGTCCGCGGCTCGAGCTGGTCGAGCGGCGGCGGGTCGCGGTGGATCGGCCAGCGCTCCTGGATGTCCAGCGACGCGGTGGGCACGTCGAGGGACTCGCCCAGCGCGTTGAACACGTGCCCCTTGGTGACGTCACCCACCGGCACCTCGATCGGCGCGCCGGTGTTGATCACCTCGGTCCCGCGGACCAGGCCGTCGGTGGGCTGCATCGAGATGGTGCGGACGATGTTGTCGCCGATGTGCTGCTCGACTTCCAGGGTCAGCGTCCTGGAGGCCTCGCCGATGGTGACGTCGGCGTGCAGCGCGTAGTAGATCTCCGGCATGTGCTCGGCCGGGAATTCCACGTCCACGACGGGGCCGATGACCCGCGCGACGCGGCCTGCGCCGGCGGCGGCTTCGCCGCTCTCGGCGGTGTTTTCTACGGTCGCGGTCATGTGTTCCTCACTCACTCGTTGCGCTTGCGTCGGCCAGGGCGTTGGCACCGCCCACGATCTCGCTGATTTCCTGGGTGATCTCGGCCTGCCGGGCGTTGTTCGCCTCACGGGTCAGGGTCTCGAGGAGATCGTTCGCGTTGTCGGTGGCCGCCTTCATGGCCCGGCGCCGCGAGGCCAACTCGGAGGCTGCTGCCTCCAGCATCGCGTAGTAGATCCGGCTCGCCACGTACTGCGGCATCAGGGCGTTGAGGACTTCCTCGGGCCCGGGTTCGAACTCGTACTGGGGCAGCGGCCCGGACGGGCCTGGCTCGTCGGTTTCCTCGATCTCCAGCGGCAGCAGCCTGCGGACCGAGGGCCGCTGGGTCAGCATGGACACGAAGTCGGTGGCGACCAGGTGGACCTCGTCGACGCCGCCGTCGTCGGCCCCGGCGTTGAAGGCCTCGATCAGCAGGTCGGAGATCACCTCCGCGTCCCGGTAGCGCGGCGCGGCGGAGAAGCCGTCCCAGTTGCCCGCCAGTTCGAGCTCGCGGAACCGGTGCCAGCCGATGCCCTTGCGGCCGGTCACGTACAGCACCGGATCGACGTTGTCCTCGCGCAGCGCCGCCCGCAGCCGGGTGGACTCCCGCAGGACGTTGGCGTTGTAGGCGCCGGCGAAGCCCTGGTCGCTGGTGATGATGAGCACCGCGGCCCGTCGCCGGCTCGCCGGCTCCTTGGTGAACGGGTGGTTGATCGTGGTCGAGCGGCTGATCACCGCCTCCACCGCGTTGGTGAGCTCCCGCGCGTAGGGCTCGGCGGCGCGCATCTGCTGCTGCGCCTTGACGATCCGGGACGACGCGATCAGCTCCTGGGCACGGGTGATCTTGGCGATGGACTGCACCGAGGCAATCCGCCGCCTGACGACCCTTAGCTGGGCTGCCATGGGCTACTACTTCCCGGTCTCGGACTTGGGCACGCGGCGGTGGATCTTCTCCTGCCCCTCGTCCTCCAGCGGCTCGGCCTGCTCGTCCTCGCTGCTGAGCAGTTCGCCCGCGCTGGTCTCGAAGCCCCGGCGGAACTCGTCGATCGCGTCCTTGAGGGCGGCGATCGTGTCCTCGGACAGCTGGAGCGACTCCCTGATCGTCTCCAGGATGCCCGCGTGCGACCGGCGCAGGTAGTCGAGGAAGTCGGTCTCGAACCGGCTGACGTCCTCGACCGGCACGTCGTCCAGGTAGCCGTTGCCGCCCGCCCAGATGGAGACGACCTGCTCTTCCACCGGGAACGGCGCGTACTGCGGCTGCTTGAGCAGCTCGACCAGCCGGGCGCCGCGGTCGAGCTGGGCGCGGGAGGCCGCGTCCAGGTCGGACGCGAAGGCGGCGAACGCCTCCAGGTCGCGGTACTGCGACAGGTTCAGGCGCAGGCTGCCGGCGACCGACTTCATGGCCTTGACCTGCGCGTTACCGCCCACCCGGGAGACCGAGCGGCCGACGTTGATCGCGGGCCGCACACCGGAGTTGAACAGGTCGGTCTCGAGGAAGATCTGCCCGTCGGTGATCGAGATGACGTTGGTCGGGATGTAGGCCGAGATGTCGTTGCCCTTGGTCTCGATGATCGGCAGCCCGGTCAGCGACCCGCCGCCCCGTTCGTCGGAGAGCTTGGCGCAGCGCTCGAGCAGCCGCGAGTGCAGGTAGAACACGTCGCCCGGGTAGGCCTCGCGGCCCGGCGGGCGGCGCAGCAGCAGCGAGATGGCGCGGTAGGCCTCGGCCTGCTTGGACA
>Ga0335083_10004474_pt1 | contig 17786 bp, 15 predicted proteins | sample Lox_Sample_42_FD_206716 | JGI IMG/M metagenome (GOLD analysis project Ga0335083, IMG submission 206716) | Soil microbial communities from Loxahatchee National Wildlife Refuge, Florida, United States - Lox_Sample_4.2 | ecosystem: Environmental > Terrestrial > Soil > Wetlands | place: USA...
CCCGGGGCGCCCCCCCAACGCCGCGCTGTTCCCGGAGCTCGACCTCAACGCCGCCGGTGCGCGGGCGCGCAGCAGCGGAGAGGTGACGGCGCCCGTTCCGATCCGGCTGACCACCGACTTCCGCATCGCCCTGTCCACGTCGTTCGAGGTCGACTTCTGGGGACGCCTGCGGCGGATGGTCGAGGCCGCGCAGGCGCAGGCGCTGGCGACGCATTACGCGAAGGACGTCGTGACGCTGTCGCTGGCCGGACTGACCGCCCAGACGTACTTCGCCGTTCGCTCCCTCGACGCACAGGTCCAGGCGACGCGCGAGACGCTCGCCACGCGCGAGGACTATCTGGACATCGTCCGACGCCGTGTCGACGCGGGACTTTCCTCCGACCTCGACTACAACCAGGCGCTCGGCGCCCGCGCGGACGCCGCGGCGCAGCTGAAGCAGCTCACGGCGCAGCGCGCCCTCGCCGAGCACCTGCTCGGGACGCTGACGGGCAAGCTCGACCTTCGCCTGCCCCCCGGCGGCATCGACCGCCTGCCGACGCCGCCGATGCCGCCGCCCGGCATGCCGTCGGCGCTCATCACGCGGCGGCCCGACATCCGGCTCGCGGAAGAGAATCTCGTCGCGGCGAACGCCAACATCGGCGTCGCGAAGGCGGCGCTGCTGCCCCGCATTTCGCTGACCGGCATGTTTGGCGCCGAGAGCCAGGATCTGCAGGCGCTCGCGAACACGGGCGGGCGCATCTGGTCGATCGGATTCGCGCTTTCACTGCCGATATTCACCGCGGGACGCCTGAGCGCGGAGGTCGATGCGACGACCGCGCGCGACCGGCAGGCCATCGCCATCTACCAGAAGACGATCCAGACGGCATTTCGCGAAGTGGCCGATGCGCTCGTCAACGTCGAGCAAACGGGCGCGACCGCGGCGGACCTCCAGGCGAGCGTGGACGCCGCCGCAAACGCGCTGCGGCTCGCCACTCGCCGCTATGAAGTCGGCTATTCGCCGTACATCAACGTGCTCGACGCTCAGCGCTCGCTCAACCTCTCGCAGCTGGCGCTGATTCGCAATCGCCAGAACCAGCTCGCTTCCGCGGTCGACCTCATGAAGGCGCTGGGCGGAGGCTGGAAGGACCCGGAGCCGCTGGCGGCGCAGTGACTAGCCGTGCGGCTTGCTGATGCCGAACAGGGCGTCGACGCCGTTCCACAGGATCTGCACGCCGATGCACAGCAGGATGAACGCCGACAGGCGCATGACGACGGCGAGGCCCGTCTTGCCGAGCGCGTGCTGCAGGCGCTCGGCGAAGGCGAAGCAAAGGTACGTCGACAGGCAGACGATGAACGCGCCGATGACCGCCGAGATCGCGTCGTCGAAGAACGGCTGCGGCGTGGAGGGAAAATTGGCGCCGATGGTCACGGCCACCGAGATCGCGCCCGGCCCGACCGTGACCGGAAGCGTGAGCGGGTAGAACGCCTTGGCCTCGAGCTGGCTCTCGTCCTCGACGATCCGCCCCGGCGGCTTGTCCCCGCTGTCGCGCAACAGGCCGAAGCCGAGACTTGCCACCACGAGCCCGCCGGCGACCTGCAGCACGGGCACGGAGACGCCGAAGAAGTCGAGGATATAGTCCCCGATGAACACCGCGACGACGAGCAGGATGAAGCCGTTGATCGCCACCTTGCGTGCGAGCGAGCGCCGCTCGCGGTCGGTGAGATCCGCGGTGAGAGTGAGGAAGAGCGGCGCGTTGCCGATCGGGTTGACGATCGGGAGCAGCGCCGCGACCGCGAGCAGCACGCCCTGCACGATGCCGTGGATCTCGACCGTCATGGCGATTTCGGGGGTGCCGTGGGCGCGGGCGCCGTGGGCGGCGTGAACGCGACCTCACTCGCGAGCGCCTTGACGCCGTTCCACGTGATCTCCACGCCGATGCACAGCACGATGAACGCCGACAGGCGGAGCACGACCATCATCCGGGTGTGGCCGAGCCATTGGGCGATGCGCTCGGCGTAGCGATAGGCGACCCACACCGATGCTGCGATGATCGCCGTGCCCGTGATGCCGGCGAAAAGACCGATCACGACGCGCGTGACGCCATGCGCATGGTTCGCGCCGATCGTGATGGCCACCGATATCGCGCCGGGATCGACGGTCAGCGGCAGCGTGAGCGGATAGAACGCCCGCAGAATCACGCTGTCGACGCTGACCGGCGCTTCCACGGGCGCGGATGGCTCGCTGTTCAGAAGGTTCCACCCGAGCGCGCACAGGACGGCGCCGCCGGCCACTTGCACGACCGCGACCTCGAGCCCGAACACCTTCAGCACGTAGGCGCCGAAGATGAGCGAGCCCATGATGAGCACGAACGAATTGACCGCGACCTTGAGCGCGAGCGTGGCACGCGTCGATTCGTCCGCGCCGTGGGTCATGGCGAGGAACATCGGCGCCGAGCCGACCGGATTGACGATGGGAAGAAGCCCGCCGACAACGAGGAGCAGCGCCGTCAGGTAATTGCGGAGGTCGTCGGAGATCATGGCGCCTTGCGCGGGGGGCGGCGGTACACTAGCACAGCCCACGCGCGCCGGTTGCGCGTCCTACTCGTGCCCGCCACCCGCCCGCTCTTCGGATTCCACGCGGTCACCGCGCGCCTGCGGCAACGCCCGGAAGCCGTGCACGCGCTCTACGTGCAAAGCGGTCGCCAGGATCCGCGGCTGCGCGATCTCATCGCTCGGGCCGAATCGTCGCGCGTGGCGGTGCATCCTGTCGATGCCGCGCGCCTGGCTGCCCTGGCCGGGAACGGCCGACACCAGGGCGTGGTGGCCATCGTCGACGATGCGCTGCCCCACGTCACGCTCGACGATGTGCTGGAGTCGCCGGCCGAGCCGCCGCTCCTGCTGATCCTCGACGGCGTCACCGATCCGCACAACCTGGGCGCGTGCCTGCGCAGCGCCGATGCGTTCGGCGCGCTCGCGGTGGTCGTGCCGAAGGACCGCGCCGTCGGCGTGAACGCGACCGTCGCCAAGGCCGCCTCGGGCGCGGCCGACACGGTCCCGGTCATCGCGGTCACCAACCTCGCCCGGTCGATGCGCGAGCTCAAAGAGCGGGGCGTGTGGCTTCTCGGCGCCGACGCCTCGGGCGAGCCTTTGCACGAAACCGACTTGGGCGGCGCCATCGCATGGGTGCTGGGCGCGGAAGGGGCCGGCCTGCGCCGCCTCACACGCGAGTCCTGCGACCGCATCGTGGGCATACCGCTCACCGGCAGCGTGGCGAGCCTCAACGTCTCGGTAGCGGCGGGCATATGCCTGTTCGCCACCCGCGTGGCGAGGCTGCGTGCTTAAATAAGGCGATGCTGCGCTTCCTGCTCACCCGGGTCAGCCTCGTCGTTCCCACGTTCATCGGGATGACGCTGCTCGCGTTCTTCCTGATCCGCCTCGTGCCCGGGGACCCCATCGAGACGATGGCCGGCGAGCGCGGGATCGACGCGGCGCGCCACGACGCGCTGCTCAGGGAATACGGGCTCGACCGTCCCGTGCTCGTGCAATACGGCATCTACATCGGCCGCGTGCTGCACGGCGACCTCGGCAAGTCGATGATCACGCAGGCGCCCGTGCTGCGCGAGTTCTTCGCGCTGTTCCCCGCCACGATCGAGCTCGCGCTGTGCGCGATCCTGTTCGCGCTGATCGTCGGCATACCGGCCGGCATCATCGCTGCCGTGAACCGCAACTCGCTGTTCGACCACGGCGTGATGGGCGTGTCGCTCACCGGCTATTCGATGCCGATCTTCTGGTGGGGGCTCCTGCTGATCCTGCTCTTCTCGGTGCAGCTCGGCTGGACGCCGGTATCGGGGCGCATCGACGTCAGGTACTACATCGAGCCGGTGACGGGGTTCCTCACCATCGATGCGCTCCTGTCCGGCGAGAAGGGCGCGTTCAAGTCGGCGGTGAGCCATCTCGTCCTGCCGACCATCGTGCTCGGCACGCAGCCGCTCGCCATCATCGCGCGCATGACCCGCTCCGCGATGCTCGAGGTGCTGGGCGAGGACTACATCCGCACCGCGCGCGCGAAAGGCCTGTCGAGCCTGCGCGTGGTCGCGCTTCACGCGCTGCGCAACGCGCTCATTCCCGTCATCACCGTGATCGGCCTGCAGGTCGGCGTGCTGTTCACCGGCGCCATCCTCACCGAGACGATCTTCTCGTGGCCGGGCGTAGGCAAGTGGCTCATCGAGGCGATCAACCGGCGCGACTATCCCGTCCTGCAGGGGGGCGTGCTCCTTCTCGGCGTCATCGTCATGGCCGTGAACCTCCTGGTCGACGTGACCTACGGCATCATCAACCCGCGCATCCGCCGATCGTGACGAGCGAAGCCACCCTGGTCGCGCCGGCGCCCGCGAATGCGCCGCGCGGCCCCCTGCGCGAGTTCTGGGGCTACTTCAGCGCCAACCACGGCGCGGTGGCGGGGCTGATCTTCATCGTCGCGGTGGTGCTCACGGCCGTGTTCGCCAACGTGCTCGCGCCGTATCCGCCCGACCTCACCAACAACGCCGTGTTCCTCAAGCCCCCCGCGTGGCAGGCCGGTGGCGCCTGGGCCTATCCCCTCGGGACGGACGCGATCGGCCGCGACATCCTGTCCCGGCTCATCTTCGGGGCGCGGCTGTCGCTGCTGATCGGCGTCGCCGTCGTGGCCATGGCGATCGTGACCGGCATCGTGCTCGGCATGATCGCGGGCTTCTTCCGCGGCGCGGTCGAGATCGCGATCATGCGCCTCATGGACATCATCCTCACGCTGCCGTCGCTGCTTCTCGCCATCGTGATCGTCGCGATCCTGGGCCCCGGCATCATGAACGCGATGCTCGCGGTGGCGGTCGTCGTGCTGCCGCACTACGTGCGCCTGACCCGCGCCGCGGTCATCACCGAGACGTCGAAGGACTACGTCACCGCGGCGCGTGCCGGCGGCGCGACCAAGCTTCGCCTCATGTTCTCCGAGGTGCTTCCCAATTGCTCGGCCCCGCTCATCGTGCAGGCGTCGCTCGGCGTGTCCACGGCGATCCTCGACGCCGCGGCGCTGGGCTTTCTGGGCCTCGGCGCGCAGCCGCCGGCTTCGGAGTGGGGCACCATGCTCGCCGACGCGCGCGAGTTCGTGCTGCGAGCGTGGTGGGTGGTGACGTTCCCTGGGCTCATGATCCTGCTCACGGTGCTCGCGTTCAATCTGTTCGGCGACGGCCTGCGCGACGCGCTCGACCCGAAATTGAAGCGCTGAAGCCTTATCCCTGACATGGCGCTCCTCGAGATCGAAGACCTGCACGTCGAGTTTCCGACCCAGGGCGGCGTGATGCACGCGGTCCAGGGCGTGAGCCTGTCGCTCGACGAGGGCGACGTGCTCGGCATCGTGGGCGAGTCGGGATCGGGCAAGAGCGTGACCATGCTGGCCCTCATGGGCCTCGTGGCGTTTCCGGGACGGGTACGCGCACGCCGCCTGCACTTCGCCGGCCACAATCTGCTCAAGCTGTCCGAGCGCACGCGGCGCAAGGTCATCGGCCGTGACGTCGCGATGATCTTCCAGGAGCCGACCACGAGTCTCAACCCGTGCTTCACGATCGGCTTCCAGCTCGCGGAAACGCTGCGGCTGCATCTCGGCATGGACCGCCACAAGGCCCGCAAGCGCGCCGTGGAGCTGCTGGAGCTCGTCGGGATCCCGGCAGCGGCCAGCCGCCTCGACGACTTTCCGCACCAGCTCTCGGGCGGCATGAACCAGCGCGTGATGATCGCGATGGGCATCGCGTGCAACCCGCGGCTCTTGATCGCGGACGAGCCGACGACCGCCCTCGACGTCACCATCCAGGCGCAGATCCTCGACCTCCTGCGCGACCTGCAGAACGAGCGCGGCATGGCGCTCGTGCTCGTCACGCACAACATGGGCGTGGTCGCCGAGATGGCGCGCCGTGTGGCGGTGATGTACGCGGGGCAGGTCATGGACGAGCGCGTGACCGACACGCTGTTCGCCGCCCCGCAGCATCCGTACACGGCGGCGCTGCTCGCCGCGATGCCGGAGCGGCACGAAGGAAGTGGGCGCCTCGCGACCATCCCGGGGGTCGTGCCCGGGCTGCTCGACCGGCCCGCGGGCTGCCTCTTCTCGCCGCGCTGCGAATACGCGACCGCGGCCTGCCGGACGCGCCCCGAGCTGCGGGAATGGCAGCACGGACTCGTGCGCTGCCACTATCCGCTCGGCGATCCCGCCCGGGAGGCGAACCGCGCGCGCGATTCGGCGACGGTGAGCGCATGAAGGCCGTCATCGAAGCCAAGGAATTGCAGCGGGTCTACGAGGTCCGCCGCGGCCTGTTCAAGGAGCCCGCGCACCTCCAGGCCGTGGGGGGAATCACGTTCGCGATCGAGGCGGGCCGCACGCTCGCGGTCGTCGGCGAGTCGGGGTGCGGGAAGTCCACGCTCGCGCGCGTGGTCGCGCTGATCGAGAAGCCCTCCGCAGGGCATCTCTCGCTCGCGGGCAGCGACGCCGTCAACGTGCGGCCCTCTCAGCAGCGCAAGCTCCGGAAGTCGGTGCAGATGGTGTTCCAGAATCCGTACGGCTCGCTCAACCCGCGCAAGAAGATCGGGGCCATATTGGAGGCGCCGCTTGAGATCAATACCAGGCTCGCCGCGCGCAGCCGCACCGAGCGGGCGCGCGCCATGCTCGCTAAGGTTGGCTTAAGACCCGAGCACTACGATCGCTACCCGCACATGTTCTCCGGCGGCCAACGACAGCGCATCGCGATCGCTCGCGCGCTCATGCTCGATCCCGCGCTCGTCGTGGCCGACGAGCCCGTGTCGGCGCTCGACGTGTCCGTGCAGGCGCAGGTGCTGAACCTCCTGGCCGACCTGCAGCACGACCTCGGGGTCGCGTACCTGTTCATATCGCACGACCTCGCGGTGGTCCGCTACATCGCGCACGAGGTGCTCGTCATGTACCTGGGCCTCGCCATGGAGCAGGGCGAGAAGGAGCACATTTTCGAGCGTCCGCTCCACCCGTATACGCGGGCGCTGCTCGCCTCGACCCCCGCGCTGGGCGGCGTGCGAAAGACCCGCGTCGCGCTCACGGGCGAGCTGCCGTCGCCCCTCGACCCACCCGTGGGCTGCGTCTTTTCCACGCGCTGCCCGCACGCGATCGACCGCTGCCATGCGGAGCGCCCGGCCCTGCGGCCCCTCGACGGGCGCCAGGTGGCGTGCCATCTGGCGGAAAAAATCGCGGATTCCAGTCATAATGTCGGGTTCGGTGCGCAGCGGCACTGACCCATTTTGAAGGAGGAGACTTCTATGAAAAGACCGACCATGGCCCGTCCGACCGCGCTCGCGGCCGCGCTGGCGCTTGCCCTGGCCGCCGCGGGCGCGTCGGCCAAGACGCTCGTGTTCTGCTCGGAAGGCAGCCCCGAGAACTTCTACCCGGGCATCAACACGACCGGCACGTCGTTCGACGCCAACAGCCAGATCTACAGCCGCCTCGTCGACTTCGAGCGCGGCGGCACGAAGGTCGTCCCCGGGCTCGCCGAGAGCTGGGACATCTCGGCCGACGGGACCGTCTACACGTTCCACTTGCGCAAGGGCGTCAAGTGGCACAACCACCGCGCGTGGAAGCCCACGCGCGACATGAACGCCGACGACATCATCTTCATGCTGGAGCGTCAGGGCAAGGAGGACAACCCGTACTTCAAGGTGACGAGCTCCAACCATTCGTACTACAACGACATGGGGATGGCGAAGACCATCAAGTCGATCCAGAAGGTCGACGACTACACGGTCAGGATCACGCTGAACAAGCCCGAGGCGCCGTTCCTGTCCAATCTCGCCATGGAATACGCGGGGGTGCAGTCGAAGGAATATGCCGACGCGATGCTCAAGGCGGGCACACCCGAGAAGCTCGACCAGGAACCCATCGGCACGGGTCCCTTCTATCTCGTCCAGTACCAGAAGGACGCGATCATCCGCTACAAGGCGTTCCCGCAATTCTGGGGCGGCAAGGCCAAGATCGACGACCTCGTCTTCGCCATCACGCCCGACGCGTCCGTGCGCTGGGCCAAGCTGCAGAAGGGCGAGTGCCACGTCATGCCCTATCCCAACCCGGCCGACCTCGACGCGATCCGAAAGGATCCCAACGTGGTCGTGCTGGAGCAGCCGGGCCTGAACGTCGGCTACCTCGCCTACAACACCACGAAAAAGCCGTTCGACGACGTGCGCGTGCGCAAGGCGATCAACATGGCGATCGACAAGAAGGCGATCATCGACGCCGTTTACCTCACCACCGGGGTCGCTGCGAAGAACCCGATCCCGCCGACGCAATGGTCGTACAACAACAGCATCAAGGACGACCCATACGACCCCGCAGCGGCGAAGAAGCTCCTCGCCGAGGCCGGCTATCCGAACGGCTTCACGACCGACCTGTGGGCCATGCCCGTGCAGCGCCCGTACAACCCGAACGCGAAGCGGATCGCCGAGTTGATACAGGCGGACCTGGTCAAGGTGGGGGTCACCGCCGAGATCAAGAGCTTCGAATGGGGCGAGTACCGCAAGCGGATGCAGAACGGCGAGCACCAGATGGGCATGCTAGGGTGGACCGGCGACAACGGCGACCCTGACAACTTCCTCGCCAACCTGCTGAGCTGCGACTCGGCGAAGACCAACGGCAGCAACGTCGCCAAGTTCTGCTACCAGCCGTACGAGGACCTCATCCAGAAGGCGAAGGTCGCCACGAATCAGGCCGAGCGCACGAAGCTCTACGAGCAGGCGCAGGTGATCTTCAAGGAGCAGGCGCCGTGGTTCACGATCGCGCACGCGGTCCAGTTGAAGCCCGTGCGCAAGGAAGTCGTGGACTTCAAGCTGTCGCCGTTCGGGCGCCATACGTTCTACGGCGTCGACATCAAGGAAGGACAGTAGCGGCCATCGCATGATCCCGCGGGCCCACTCCCTTCGGCCCGCGGGCTTTCCTCGATGCTGGCGTTCATCCTCCGCCGTCTGCTGCAGTCCGCGCTGGTCATGGCGGTCGTCGCGTTCATCGCCTTCGGCCTCTTCAACTTCACCGGCGACCCGGTGCAGTTCATGGTGGGGCAGGACACGACCCTCGAGGAGCGGGCGAGGCTGCGCGCCGAGCTCGGCCTCGACAAGCCGTTCTACGTCCAATTCGTCCGCTACGTCGAGAACGCGGTCCAGGGCGAGTTCGGCCTGTCGCTGCGACAGGCGCGCAAGGTGTCCGAGCTCCTGAAGGAGCGGATGCCCGCCACACTCGAGCTCGCCGCGTCGGCCGCGCTGCTCGCGCTCCTCGTGGGTATTCCGCTGGGCGTCTACACGGCGCTGCGGCGAAACAGCTGGCTGTCGCACGTCCTGCTCGCGGGCTCGCTCATCGGCGTGAGCCTGCCGAGCTTCCTCATCGGGATCCTGCTGATCCTCCTGTTCGCCGTGCAGCTCAACTGGCTGCCGTCCTTCGGGCGCGGCGAGACCGTGGCCTTCGGCTGGTGGACCACGGGCCTGCTCACCAAGAGCGGGCTCAAGGCGCTGATCCTGCCGACGATCACCCTGTCGCTCATCCAGATGACGCTCATCATGCGGCTCGTGCGCTCGGAGATGCTCGAGGTGCTGCGCACGGATTACATCAAGTTCGCCCGCGCCCGCGGCCTGACCGACCGTTCGATCCACTTCGGCCACGCGCTCAAGAACACGCTCGTGCCGGTCATCACCATCGTGGGGCTGCAGCTCGGCGCGATCATCGCGTTCGCCATCGTGACCGAGACGGTGTTCCAGTGGCCCGGGATGGGGCTCCTGTTCATCCAATCCGTGTACTTCGCGGACATTCCCGTGATGGCGGCGTACCTGTGCCTCATCGCGCTCGTGTTCGTGCTGATCAACCTCGTCGTCGACCTGCTGTATTACGCGGTCGACCCGCGCCTGCGGATAGAGCGAATGGCTCAAGCGCATTGAGTGGCCTCAACGGTGGAATCTCATGAGCCCTCCTGAATACATACGCAAATATCACGACGAATTCACGGCGATCCGTCGCGATCTGCACGCCCACCCCGAGCTGGGCTTCGAGGAGCATCGCACCGCGCGCGTCGTGCTGGAGAAGCTCGCCGCGCTCGGCATCGAGCACCATCCCGGCATAGGCAAGACCGGGATCGTTGCCGTGATCCCCGGCCGCAGCACGGCGAGCGGGCGCAGCGTGGGCCTGCGTGCCGACATGGACGCGCTGCCGATGCAGGAGGAGAACGAGTTCGCGCACAAGTCGCGCTACGAAGGCCGCATGCACGGCTGCGGCCACGACGGCCATACGACCATGCTGCTCGCCGCGGCCAAGTACCTCCACGAGACGAAGTCCTTCGACGGCACCGCGTACTGCATCTTCCAGCCCGGCGAGGAAGGCTACGCCGGCGCAAGGGCGATGATCCAAGACGGACTCTTCGAGCGCTTTCCCGCCGAGCAGGTGTTCGCGCTCCACAACTGGCCCGGGCTGCCGCCGGGGCAGATCGGCATCACGCCGGGTCCCGCGATGGCCGCGGCCGACCGGGTCGAGATCGTGATCGACGGTAAGGGCGGCCACGGCGCGCACCCGCACGCCGCGATCGACCCGGTGCTGGTCGCCGGCCACATCATCACGGCGGCGCAGTCCATCGTGAGCCGCAACGTGAGCCCGATCGACACGGCGGTCGTGAGCCTGTGCGCCATGCACGCCGGACACCCCGGCGCGATGAGCGTGATACCGTCGCACGCGCGGCTGGTGGGAACCGTGCGCACGTTCCGCCCGGCCACGCAGGACATGATCGAAAAGCGCCTGGGCGAGCTCGTGCACTCGATCGCGGCCGCCTTCGGCGCGCGCGCCACGCTGCATTACGAGCGCGTGTACCCGGCGACGATCAACCACGACCGCCAGGCGATGTTCGCCGCCGACGTCGCCGAATCCCTGATCGGCGCCGAAAACGTCGTGCGCGACTTGCCGCCGTCGATGGGTGCGGAGGATTTCTCCTTCATGCTCGAGGCCAGGCCGGGCGCGTTCGCGCGTTTGGGCCAGGGCGGCGCGGAAGGCGGTTGCTTCCTCCACAACAGCACCTACGACTTCAACGACGCGGTGATTCCGCTCGGCGCCGGCTACCTGGCGGCACTCGCCGAAGCGGCGATGCCCCTCGAATCCCGATGAGTACGGATCCCGTCACCGGATTCTCGGCAACGTACGCGGAAGCGCGCGACCGCTTCACCGCCGCAGCGCGGGGGCGCGGCCTCGCCGTTGTGCGCCACGTCCATCCCACGGCGCGCGGAGCCGAGGGCGAGGCGCTGTCGATCGACGTCGCCGCGCTCGGTCCCGCGAACGCGCGAAGCGTACTCCTGCTCATCTCCGGCACGCATGGGGCGGAGGGTTTCTGCGGCTCCGGTTGCCAGGTCAACTTCCTGCGCGACGACGCGTTCTTTGCCGAGATGATGGCAAGCGGCGTGCGCATCGTCTTCCTGCACGCGCTCAATCCCTACGGCTTCTCGCACATCCGCCGCACCAACGAGGACAACGTCGATCTGAACCGCAACTTCCGCGACTGGACGACGCCGCCCCCGGCGAATGCGGCTTACGCGGAGGTGCACGATTTCATGGTGCCGGCGACCTGGCCGCCGTCGCCCGCGAACGAGGCGCGCCTCACGGCCTACGTGCAGGAGCGCGGCGAGCGCGCGCTGCAGAACGCGGTGAGTGGCGGGCAATGCGAGTTTCCGGATGGCTTGTTCTACGGCGGCTCGCGCCCCGCGTGGAGCAACGGCGTGCTGCGCAAGGCGCTGCGCGAGCACGCCGCGCAGGCCGCGTCGCTCGCGTGGATCGACTTCCACACGGGCCTCGGGCCGCGCGGTTACGGCGAGAAGATCTACTCGGGACGCGACGTCCCCGCCGATGTCGCGCGCGCCAAGGCCTGGTGGGGCAGCGACGTGACGTCGTTCCACGACGGCTCCTCCACGTCGGCCCCGCTCACCGGGGTCAACTACAACGCGGCTTACGAGGAATGCCCGCAGGCGGCGTACACGGGGATCGCCATCGAGTACGGCACCCAGCCGATGATGGCCGTGCTGCAGGCATTGCGCGGCGACCAGTGGCTCGAGAACCACCCGGACGCGCCGGCGGAGCTGCGCCGCTCGATCAAGCGCGCGGTGCGCGACGCGTTCTACCAGGACGTCGACGACTGGAAGCGCACGATCCACGAGCAGGCGCTCGCGCACGCGAAGAGCGCCATCGCGCATCTGCGTTCATGAACGATACTGCCGTTGCGCTCGCTTCGCCTGCGTCGCTGCGCGCACGCCTTCGGGCCGCGTGGGACGGCGACGTCGCCTGGAGCTTTCGCCACTCGCCGGTGGCGATCGGGTCGCTTCTCGTCTTCCTGATCTGCGTCCTCGCCGCACTGCTCGCGCCGTGGATCGCGCCGCACAACCCGTTCGACCTGCGCACGCTGAGCCTGTCGGAATCGCTGCTGCCCCCGGCGTGGAGCCCGGGCGGCAAGGCCCTGTTCGCGCTCGGCACCGACGACCAGGGCCGCGACGTGCTCTCCGCGATCATGTTCGGCGCGCGGATCTCGCTGCTCGTCGGTATCGCTTCCGTCGCCTTCGCCATCATCCTCGGCGTTTCCCTGGGGCTCGTCGCGGGCTATGCAGGCGGCAAGCTCGACGCCTTCATCATGCGCGTGGCCGACGTCCAGCTATCGTTCCCCGCGATCCTGATCGCGCTTCTCATCGACGGCGTTGCGCGCGTCGCCCTGCCGCGAGGCGCGCACGACCAGGTCGCGCTCTACGTGCTCGTGCTGGCCATAGGACTGTCGAACTGGGTGCAGTACGCGCGGACGGTGCGCGGCTCCACGATGGTGGAGAAGAACAAGGAGTACGTCCAGGCCGCGCGCGTCATCGGGGTCGCGCCCGCCGGCATCATGGCGCGCCACCTGCTGCCGAACGTGCTCGGCCCGGTGCTCGTGCTTGCGACCATCAACATCGCCACGGCGATCCTGACCGAGGCGACGCTGTCGTTCCTGGGCGTCGGCGTGCCGCCCACGGAACCCTCGCTGGGGACGCTCATCCGTATCGGCAACGAATTTCTGTTCTCCGGCGAGTGGTGGATTACCATCTTCCCGGGTGCCGCCCTCGTCGTCATGGTCTTGTCGATCAACCTGCTCGGGGATTGGCTGCGCGACGCTCTGAACCCCAAGCTGCGGTGACGGAACGAACTGCATCAGGCGGATGTTTTGGAGACTGACATGCGCAAACCGTATCTCCTGCTGATTCCCGTCCTGGGCGCGCCGACGTTCCTCGGCGGATGCCAGACCTGGGGTCCCACGTGGAGCGAGCTCACCGGCGCGCGCTACAACGTCACCATCGTGAACCGGCGCCCGGCCTTCATCGACCGCGTCGACGACCAGGGCTCGTTCCCGAATCCGAATCTCGTCAAGGTCGAGCCGGGCGAGCACCGGCTCGTGGTGCAGGGACCGGCGCCCGGCTGGCCCGGCGGGCCGCCGCTGCAGGTGATGATGCTCGACGCTCGGCCGTGCCAGCGCTACTACATCAACGCGCAGTTCGACAACACGATCACGACGCAGTGGACGCCGGTCGTCGACTTCGTCGAGCCGATCAGCGGCTGCGTCGTTCCCCAGGCCACCAAGACCACCGCCACGTGACGGACGTGCCGGCGGCGCAGCCGCTGCTCGCCGTCGAAGGGCTGCGCGTGGAGTTTCCCACGCGGCGCGGCACGCTCGTCGCCGTTCACGACGTCACTTTCGCGATCGCGCCGGGCGAGGTGCTCGGCGTGGTCGGCGAATCCGGCGCCGGCAAATCGCTGACCGGCGCCGCCATCATCGGCCTCATCGATCCGCCGGGGCGCATCGCCGCGGGAGAGATCCGCCTCGCCGGCCGGCGCATCGACAATCTCCCGTACGAGACGATGCGCACGGTACGCGGGCGCGAGATCGGCGCCGTCTTCCAGGACCCGCTGACCTCGCTCAACCCGCTCTATACGGTCGGCCGCCAGCTGGTCGAGACGATCCGTACGCATCTTCCGATGAGCGAAGGCGAGGCGCGCAGGCGCGCGATCGAACTCCTCGAGGAGGTCGGCATCCCCGGCGCTGCGCGCCGCATCGATCACTTCCCGCACCAATTCTCCGGCGGCATGCGGCAGCGCGTGGTGATCGCGCTGGCGCTCGCCGCCAATCCGAAGCTCATCGTGGCCGACGAGCCGACCACGGCGCTCGACGTGTCGATCCAGGCGCAGATCATCCAGCTCATGAAGCGGCTGTGCCGCGAGCACGGCACCGCCGTGATGCTGGTCACGCACGACATGGGCGTCATCGCCGAGACGGCGCACCGCGTGGCCGTGATGTACGCGGGGCGGATCGTCGAGATCGGGCCGGTGGCCGACGTCATCCACCGCCCGCAGCACCCCTATACGGTCGGCCTCATGGGCTCGATTCCTTCGATCGCGGAGGAGCGCGAGCGGCTGACGCAGATCGACGGCTCGATGCCGCGTCTGACCGAGATTCCGTCAGGCTGCGCGTTCCATCCGCGCTGCCCGCATGCGGTTGCGCGCTGCAGCGAGGAGCGTCCCGGGCTCATGCCCGCGGGCGCCTCGCAGGCGGCCTGCTGGCTTCGCTCCGCCCCATGACCGAGCTCGTCAAGCTGGAAGGCGTCGCGCGCTACTTCGACGTGTCGCCGCCGTGGCTCAATCGCGTGCTCGAAGGCCGCGGCCGCGTGATCCTGAGGGCCGTCGACGGCGTCGACCTCACGATCCGCAAGGGCGAGACCGTAGGGCTCGTGGGCGAGTCCGGCTGCGGCAAGTCGACCGTCGCGCGCGTCATCGTGGGCCTGTACGCGCCTACGCGCGGCACGGTTCGCTACGACGAGGTGGCCATCGCGGGCGAAGGCGCCGCCTCCGACCCGCGCGCGTTGCGCAGGGCGCGCCGCGGCATGCAGATGATCTTCCAGGACCCGTACGCGAGCCTGAACCCACGTTGGCGCGTGGCGGAGATCGTCGCCGAGCCGATCCGAAGCCAGGCGCCGGACACGCCGCGCGGCGAGATCGCGGCGCGTGTGGCCGATCTCCTGTGCCAGGTCGGCCTCGCCGCCGCCGACGGCGCGAAGTACCCGCACCAGTTCTCCGGCGGGCAGCGGCAGCGCATCTCGATCGCCCGCGCGCTGTCGACCAACCCCGCGTTCCTCGTGTGCGACGAGCCGACGTCGGCGCTCGACGTGTCGGTCCAGGCCCAGGTGCTGAACCTCATGCGCGACCTGCAGCGCGGGTTGGGCCTCACATACCTCTTCATCTCGCACAACCTCGCGGTCGTGCATCACATCGCCGACCGCGTCGGCGTGATGTACCTCGGCCGCATTGTCGAGCTCGCTCCCACGCGCGATCTCTTCGCCGACCCGCAGCACCCCTACACGCGCATGCTGCTCGACGCCGTGCCGGATCTTACGATGACCGGCGAGGCGCGCACCGCCGTCGCGGGCGAGGTGCCGAACCCGCTCGATCCGCCGCCGGGTTGCGCATTCCATCCGCGCTGCCCCTACGCCGACGAGCGTTGCCGGCGCGAAGTCCCGGCGCTTCGCGCCGTCGGCGGCAGCAGCGACGGACAGGCCGCGTGCCATGCGGTCGAGGAGGACCGCCTGTCGCCGCGCGTGGTCCCGATCGCGGCGCGCTGACGCGCGTCGGCGAGCGCGTCCTTTCCGATATAATTCGCCGATTTGGCGCAGCGCTCTGCCGCGCCCGGCAAATTCTCCTTAGAAGTACCCGCCTTGCGCCTCACGAATATCAAGCTCGCCGGCTTCAAGTCGTTCGTCGATCCCACGGCCATCGCCACGCCCGGGCAGCTCGTCGGCATCGTCGGGCCGAACGGCTGCGGCAAGTCGAACGTGATCGACGCCGTGCGCTGGGTCCTCGGCGAATCCAAGGCCTCCGCGCTGCGCGGCGAGTCGATGCAGGATGTGATCTTCAACGGCGCCGGCGAGCGCAAGCCGGTGGGGCGCGCCTCGGTCGAGCTGCACTTCGACAACAGCCTGGGCCGCATCGGCGGCCAGTGGGGCCAGTACGCCGAGATCTCGATACGGCGCGTGATTACGCGCGACGGGGACTCGACGTACTACATCAACAACATCCCCGTGCGCCGCCGCGACATCCACGATCTCTTCCTGGGGACCGGTCTCGGCCCGCGCGCCTACGCGATCATCGAGCAGGGGATGATCTCGCGTGTCATCGAGGCGCGCCCGGAGGAGCTTCGGATCTTTCTCGAGGAGGCGGCGGGCGTCTCGAAATACAAGGAGCGGCGCAAGGAGACGGAGGGACGGCTCGCCGACACGCGCGAGAACCTGGCCCGGGTGGAGGACATCCGGCTCGAGCTCGCCGGCCAGCTCACGCGCCTCGACCAGCAGGCGCAGGTCGCGACCCAATACCGGGAGCTTTCGGCGCGGCTTGCCACGTCGCAGCACCTCCTGTGGTTCGCCAAGCAGCAGGACGCGGTGAAATCGCGCGAGAGGTGCGCGAACGAGATCGCGTCGCTGACCGTCGCCCTGGAGGCGGTGCAGGCCGAGATCCGCGCCGCCGAGGCGAAGCTCGAATCGCTTCGCAGCGCGCACTATGCCGCCGGCGACGCGCTGCACGACAAGCAGGGCGCGTTCTACGCCGCCAACGCGGAAGTGACGAGGCTCGAGCAGCAGCTCGCGTTCGCGCGCGAGTCGGAAACGCGCATCGCGCAGCAGGTCACGCAGCTCGACGAGGCGATTGCCGCGCTCGCGAGCCAGGAAAGCGCGCTCGCCGAGGACCGCGCCGCCGGCGACGCAGCGCTCGCCGAAGCGCTTCGCGCCCGCGCGCACGCCGTCGCGCAGGAGCAGGGAGCGCAGGCCGAGCTGCCGGCGCTCGATGCTGCGGTGGAAGCCGCTGAGGCCGCGCTCTCCGAGCACCAGCAGCGCATTGCCGCCGCGGAGCAGGCGCTTCGCGTCGCCGAAACGCGGCGCGAGAGCGTGACTGCCGCGCTGATCGAGCTCGACGCGCGCCGCACGCGCCTTGCCCAGGAGCTGGCGGCGGTCGCCGCGCCCGCCGGCGACTTCCTGCGCGAAGTCGAGGCGCAGCTCGCACAGGAGAACGCCGATCTCGCCGGCAAGCAGGAGGCGCTCTCCGCATTGCAGACGACCGTCGAGACGCTGCTCGCGGACCAGCGGACGAGCGCCGACGTCTGGGAACGCGAGAGCAAGCATCTCGCCGACCTCGAAGCGCGCCAGCAGGCGCTTGCCGCCTTGCAGGAGAAGATCGGCCGCGGCGTGGATATCGACGGCTGGCTTGCCGACCACGGCCTCGCGCGAGCGCGCAGGCTGTGGCAGGTGCTCGACATCGAGCCCGGCTGGGAGGACGCGCTGGAAGCGGTCCTGCGGGAGCGGCTTTCCGCGCTCGAGCTCGACCGCCTCGACGAAGTCACCGACTGGGTCGCAGGGGAAGCGCAGCCGCCGCGCCGCGTGGCCGCGTATGCGCCGGCGCCGGCGCGCCACGGTCCGGCGTCGTCGCACGACGCGCTGCTCGCCAAGGTTCGCCTGAAGCACGAAGGTGTTGCGCGCGTGGTCGCCGACGGGCTGGCCGGCGTGCGCTGCCGCGAGGATCTCGCGAGCGCGCTCGGCGAACGCCATGCGCTCGCTGTCGGCGAGGCCTTCGTCACGCCCGCGGGACATCTCGTCACGGCGCAGGGCGTTGCCTTCTTCGCGCCGGACAACGAGCTGCACGGCGTGCTCGCCCGCCAGCGCGAGTTGGACGAGCTCGAAGGCGCGATGGAGGGAGCGCGCTC
>Ga0335083_10004477_pt1 | contig 17780 bp, 14 predicted proteins | sample Lox_Sample_42_FD_206716 | JGI IMG/M metagenome (GOLD analysis project Ga0335083, IMG submission 206716) | Soil microbial communities from Loxahatchee National Wildlife Refuge, Florida, United States - Lox_Sample_4.2 | ecosystem: Environmental > Terrestrial > Soil > Wetlands | place: USA...
ATCGGTGACGACGGCCATCGGGTCGGTCATGGCCTGGGTCATCATCTCGGTGGTGAGATCCCGTGCGGCGAACGCGAGCACGCGCAGCCCGCGCTCGGACAGCTGGCGGTTGGCCGCGATGATCTCCGCGCGGACCGTGTCAACCGGCACCTGCCTGCCGTGCCACAGCGCCGAGCCGCAGCGCTCGAGCACCACGTCGGGCGCGCCCTTCACGCAGGTCAGGTGGGGCCGTCGCAAGATCCCGCCGGCCAGCGACTCGGGGCAGTCATGGAACGTCGCCATGAACTTGTACTCGGAGTCGAACGGCACCTCGCTCCTGCGCGGCAGCGCCGCCCTGGTCTCGGCCGCGTCGACGCCCATCTTCGCGGCCAGCACGACGAACGCGGCCTCAGTCGGATCGCCGATCACCGACTCGTCGTCGCCGACGGTGGCGTCGGTGCACAGCGCGAGTCCGAGCGCCAGGCGGCGGAAGTCAGGGTTCCGGCCGCCGGCCACGCCCATGATGGCGCCCGCCTTCTGGTAGCCGGGGCCGGCGACGGTGTACCAGTCGCCTCCGGCGAGCAGGGTGGTCGCCGTCATCGCGTTCATCGTCAGGGTGCCGGTCTTGTCGCTGTTGATGACGGTGGTGCCGCCCAGGGTCTCCACGTCGGACAGCGACTTGACGACCGCCTTGGCCGCGGCGAGGCGCTGCGCCCCCGATGACAGCATTGTCTGCACGAAGGTGGGCAGGCCCACCGGGATCGACGCGATCGCGGTGGACACGCACAGCAGCACGAGCGTGGTGATGTCCTGGCCGCGGACGATGCCGACGATGGCGATCACCGCGACGGCGAGCCAGGCGATGGTGCCGAAGACCTTGGTCATCCCGTCGAGCTCGCGCTGCAGCGGCGAGCGCGACCGCCTGGTGGCGGAGACCATGCCGGCGATCCGGCCCATCTGGGTGGCCTGGCCGGTCGCGGTGACGACGAACATCGCCGAGCCCCGCGTCACCTGCGTGTTCTGGAAGACCATGTCGGTCCGGTCGCCGATCCCGACCTCACCGCCGGGCAGGACGCCCCGGTCCTTGGCCACTGGCGCGCTCTCCCCGGTCAGCGCGGCTTCCTGTACCTCCAGGGTGGCGGAGGAGATGATCCGGCCGTCCGCGGGAACGACGTCGCCCGCCTCGATCAGCACGATGTCGCCAGGCACCAGCGTGGTCGAGTCGATCTCGAGCACCTCGCCAGAGCGCCGCACCCGCGCCTTGGGCACCTGGAGCTTGGCGAGCGCGTCGACGCTTGCCCGCGCCTTCATCTCCTGGTTGGTGCCCATGACCACGTTGAACGTCACGAGGGCGAGCACCACGATGGCGGTCGGGACCTGTCCGATGGCGATGCTCGCGGCGCCGACGATCATCAGCATGATGTTCATCGGGTTGAGCAGCTGCCCGCGGGCGACGGCCCGCCGGCTGGGCGGTGGCTCCTTCGGCAGCTCGTTGGGCCCGTGCTCGGCGAGCAGGCGCGCGGTCTGCGCGGGGCTAAGGCCCTGCGTGGGGACGACGCTCAGTCGCCGCGTCGCGTCCTCCGCCGACAGTGAGTACCAGGCGACGTCCTCGGACTTGGGACTGATGGTGGTCATTCCGACGATCCCACACCCTCGGGTTGCCGCCGGCATCACCCCTCGTGGGTGAGGCATCAGGCCGGCCCGAATGGGGAGGATGCGGATGCGTGCGATCGCGGCCGGGGTGGTGAGGGTGCTCGGATGGTTGCCTGGCCTTCAGGCGGTGAGGTCCTACCGGCGCGCATGGCTGGCCAGCGACATCGCCGCGGGGCTCGTGCTGAGCACGCTGCTTGTGCCGCAGGGCATGGCCTACGCGGAGCTGGCTGGCCTGCCGCCCATCACCGGCCTGTACACGTCGATTCTGTGCCTGCTCGGCTATGCGGTGTTCGGCCCGTCCCGGATCCTGGTGCTCGGGCCTGACTCCGCGCTCGGGCCGATGATCGCCGCCACGATCCTGCCGCTGGCCGGCGCGGGCGGAGACCCGAAGCGCGCGGTGGCGCTTGCCTCGATGCTCGCGATCATCGTCGGGGGAATCATGGTCGTTGGAGCCGTGGCGAAGCTCGGCTTCATCGCCGACCTGATCTCCAAGCCGACGATGATCGGCTACATGAACGGCCTGGCGCTGACCATTCTCGTCGGCCAGCTGCCGAAGCTGTTCGGGTTCAAGATCGACGCCAAGGGCCTGATCGGCGAGGCCACGGCGTTCTTCAGGGGGCTCGCCGACGGCAAGGCCGTGGCGGCGGCCGCCGCGGTCGGCATCTGCGGCATCGCGCTGATCCTGGTGCTGGAGCGCTGGCTGCCCAAGCTGCCCGCCGTCCTCATCGCCGTGGTCCTCTCGATCGCGGCCACCACGATCTTCGGCCTGGAGGCCCGCGGCGTCAGCCTGGTCGGAGTGCTGCCCAAGGGATTCCCGCCGCTCACCCTTCCCGATGTCCGGCTGGACGACCTCGGGCCGCTGTTCGCCGGGGCGGCGGGCATCGCCCTGGTGTCGCTGGCCGACACGATCTCCACCGCGTCGGCGTTCGCCGCGCGGACCGGGCAGGAAATCGATGGCAATCGCGAGATGACCGGGCTCGGCGCGGCGAACCTAGCCGCGGGCCTGTTCCAGGGGTTCCCCGTCAGCACCAGTGCCTCGCGGACGGCGGTCGCGGAACGGTCGGGCGCGAAGACCCAGCTCGCCGGGGTCATCGGCGCGATGGTGATCGTCATCATGATCCTGCTTGTCCCCGGCCTGTTCCGTAACCTGCCCCAGCCGGCGCTCGCGGCGGTGGTGATCACCGCCTCGCTGTCGCTCACCGACATCCCAGGGACGGTGCGGCTGTGGCGGCAGGCCAAGGCCGAGTTCTGGCTCTCGCTGGCCGCGTTCGCCGGCGTCGCCTTGCTCGGCGTGCTCCCCGGGATCGCCATCGCGGTGGGGCTGTCGATACTTAACGTGTTCCGGCGGGCCTGGTGGCCCTATGAAACCGTGCTCGGGCGCGTCAGCGGGCTCGAGGGCTATCACGACGTGCGCGGCCACCCGGGGGCGGACCAGCTGCCCGGCTTGATCATTTTCCGGTTCGACGGCCCGATCTTCTTCGCGAATGCAACCAGCTTCCGCGACCAGGTCATGCGGCTGGCGAGGACCGACCCGCCGCCTCAATGGATCGTGGTGGCCGCCGAGCCGGTGACCGACGTGGACACGACGGCGGCGGACATGCTCGAGGATCTCGACGAGACGCTGACCGGGCGCGGCACGAGGCTGGTGTTCGCCGAGCTCAAGGACCCGGTGCGGCGCAAGATCGAACGGTACGGGCTCGCCAGGAAGATCGGCCCGCGGGACTTCTACCCGACCGTCCAGTCGGCGGTCAAGGCGTTCCGCGCGAAGACCGGGGCCGAATGGCCCGTCAGCTCAGCCGGAGCGGGGGAGGCCCGTTGATGGCGGGTCTTGCCGTGCCCGCTCTCTTCGGCCGCGGCCGAACAGCGCGGGCACGGCGAGTCGCCCAAGCCGGTGCATCAGCCGCGGCCCGAACGGCACGCCGTCAAGCCGCGGCTGGTAGTGCAGGAAGGCGAATCCGAGGCGCCGGGCGAGCAGCCCGTCGGTGGGGACCTGATCGCCGATCACCGCCCCTGGCCGGGGAAGGTCACCATAGGGCGCCGTGCGCAGCGGCTTGCCCGCCGAGGAAACGTACCTGACCTCCAGGTCCCCGGCGGCCGGGATCACCGACGGGCGCCGCACGGAGTTGGTCGAGAAGACAAGCGCGCGCAGGGACGGCAGCGTGGCGACCTTGCCCACGACCATCGCCACGCCCCAGTCGAGCGATTCCTGGGTGTTGTCCCACCAGGACACGAGGGGCTCGATGTCGACGATCAGCGTCTGGACCGACAGCTTCCTCGCCTCGTCAAGTATCTCGTCGAGTTCCGTGTAGCGTTCGTAGCGGCTTTTCACCCTCTCACCTCAGCACCTGCGGGCGCGGGTGGCCGGCCCCGGACGCGCCAGCGTCCCGCGAGCCGCGGCCGCCGGCCGCGAGCTGCCAGAGCCTGCTCCAGTTCAGTTCCGGCTTGGGGGCGGGGATGCCGGGCCGGTCGCGCGGCACCCAGACCCGTAGTGCGCGGTGACGGATCGCGCACCGCACGGGAACCGGTAGGTACACCGCCTCGCCGTCGATGCCGACCGGCACCTGCTCCCTGTCCGCGTTGACGAACACGTCTCGCGCGGTGAGCGCGCGCAGCCCGGCGGCGCGCTTGCCATTGATCAGGCCTGCCGCCTCGCGCGCATTCGCCACCGTGACGGCCACCACGCCGAGTTCGCCGCGGTCCAGCCGGATGCGACGGCCAAGGCCGGCAATGTCGCCGGTCCCGTACGGGTTGTTGCCGATGAGGAGCGCCTGCGGCCCGCTGATCTCCATGCCGTCCGCCACCGCGGTCAGCCGGGTGCCGCGGTGCCCCTGCAACAGGTCGGGCAGCAGTTGCAGTGTCGTGCCGAGCTTGTCGTCGCGGTAGGCGGGATCCTCGACGATCTCGGCGTAGGCGCCGAACGACGCGTTGTTCACGAAGGTCCTGTCGCCGATCAGGCCGAGGTCGACACGCAGTTCGACGGCGTCGCGGAGCGCGCTGAGGCAGGCGGCGGGGTCCTCCCTGTCGAGCCCGAGGTCGAGCGCGAAGTGGTTGCGGGTGCCCGCGGTGATCACCACGAACGGGAGGTGATGCTCGGCCGCGATTCCGGCAACCAGCGCCTGCGTGCCGTCGCCGCCCGCGACGCCGAGCAGGTCGGCGCCGTCGGCGACGGCCGCGCGGGCCACCGCGGCGACGTCGACAGGCCCGGGGCCTTCGAGCAGGAACACCTTGGCGCCGAGCTCCTCGGCCTGGCGTTTGAGGTCGAACTTGACGACCTTTCCGCCGCCCGACTTCGGGTTCATGATGAAGAACGGGCGCTGGGCCGGCCGCCGCACCGGGTATTCGGGCATCCGCCAGTCCCCGATGTCGCCGGCCAGCGCCTGACGGCCGGTGAACGCCGCCAGCAGCCACCCGGCGGCCGCGGCCAGCGCCACCCAGAGCAGCGAATGGAGCGCGTACACCACGATGACCGCGACGGGCGCGGCCACGAACACGGCAAACGACACCCAGCGCACCACGCCACGGCGGGACAGGAACAGGTAGATGGCCTCCAGGCTCACCACGGCGGCCGCCAGGCCCACGGCAAGCATGCCAAAACTGCGCAGCCCGGCCTCGACCCCCACCACGGCGATGGCGCACGCGACGAGGACGAGGCTGAGCCGCGCCAGCCACGGCGCCCATCGCGACCCCGGGGGAGCAGCTTCCTTCGGCATTTTCCAATGGTCATGTTCCGCGCATCGCCTGACATCACCCGAACAAGGTGGTTGACGGTCGCGGGACAATCGGCACGTGCCGGAACAACTGGAAGTGCAGCGGGCGGTGGCGGCGTCGCCGGCCGAGATTTTCGCGGTGCTCAGCGATCCGCGTGGGCACGTCGCCATCGACCTTCCCGGTGATCCCGGAAAGCGCCCTGCGTGCCACCCTCGGCATCCTCGCCCGCACCGTAGCCCCCGGCAAGCCCCGCCCCGAACTCTGACCCGCCCGGCGCTATAAGTTACCGGGAATTGTCGGCGGCAGCCGATAGCGTTGGTCGGAAGCTCGGCACGGGAGGTCTACGAATGGTGTCCGCTCCGGACATGACGGTGGTGCCACTGTTCGGCCATCACTCCGACGCGGCGACGCTGACGGCGGCACTGTATCCGCGTATCCGATACATGGGGAGCAAGTACAAGCTGCTGCCGCATCTCGCTGAGGTCTTCTCGGAGATAGGCGGAAGGACCGCGCTCGATGCCTTTTCTGGCTCCGGTGTAGTGTCCTACCTGCTAAAGCGGCAGGGATTCGCTGTCACAGTCAACGACATGCTGGAATTCCCTGGGGTGTTGGCCACTGCCACAGTTGTCAACAACTCGGTCAGGCTGACCGCCGACGATGTCATGACGATCGCAGGTCCTCCAGCCGACGGCCGCGACTTTATCCGAAGCACCTTCGCCGGTATCTTCTTCAACCCTGACGATCTCGCGTTCCTGGATTCGGCCTGGTCGCATATCGCGGCGATGGACGGGAGCAAGCGGGCTCTCGCTATCAGCGCGCTAGTACTGTCGGCGGCCCGCAAGCAGCCCCGTGGCGTCTTCACCATCTCGGGCGACCTGAGCAGCTATGACGATGGCAGGCGTGACCTGCGGATCCCTATGCGTGAACACTTCATTGAGCACGTCGAAGACTACAACCGCGCCGTGTTCGAGGGACCGTTGGCTAGGGTGACTCGGCAAGAAGCATCGCAGATGGAGTCGCGGGCGTACGATCTCGTCTATCTCGACCCACCCTACGCGCCGCCCAGCGACGACAACTGCTACGTGAAGCGGTTCCACTTCCTGGAAGGGCTGTCGAGGTACTGGGAAGGCGACACGCTGATGCTGGACACCCTCACCAGGAAGCTTCCCAAGCCGGTCACCGGATACAGCAACAAGCGCACGATCGTGGAGGCCTTCCGCGATACATTCAAGCGATACCAGGACGCAGGGGCCATTGTCTTGTCCTACGGCTCGAATGCCCTGCCCAGCAAGGAAACGATCACGGAGCTGCTCCGAGAAGTGAAGCGAGACGTCGAGGTGCGGGCAATACCCCACACCTACCACTACGGCACCCATAAGGCGGCCGCTCGCCGGTCGGTCGACGAGTACATCTTCATCGCGCGGTAACCGTGCCAATTCTCTCCTACGACGAGTACGTCGCAACTCTCGGCCGCCTCACGCAGCACATCGACCCCACCACCCCGACCGCTAAGGCAGACCTTCAGGCCCAAGCTCAGTTCAAAAAGCTGATCTAGCAGCTCGCAGTCTGGGACCCCGTCACGAGACGGGTCAGAACTGGTCCGAGGAGTACTGGGTGAGGCCGTAGCCGGAGGCGATCGGGTTCCACAGCACGACGAAGGAATCCTTGTACTGGGTCGCCTGGCGGTTCGGCGTCATGGTGGCCTGATATCCGGGGTCGCTCGTGTCGTTGCGGACGCAGCCCTGGGTGATCTCGTCGTTCGCCCACTGCGCGTAGGCCTGGTCGGCGGTGATCGACGCCTGCCAGGCCTGGCTCAGGTCACTGACAAGCGCGGGGGGCAGGGTGTTCCTGCCCGGCATCGAGGTGAGGCTGGCGAGCATGGTCCGCCGTGAGGCGGCCGCGTCAGCGAAGACCTTCGGGTCCGCGTTGAGGTTGGGGCCGCAGTTGCCGATGTCGGTGGCGGCGCCGATGATCGCGCTGCGGTCGGAGGCGCTCTGCGACAGCATCGAGGCGACACCGGACGCGGCCCGCTGCTCGGCGGCGCTCGTCGCCGTCGTGGACGACGTCCCGGAGGCGGTCGAGGCGGGGGAGGCCTTCGCGGATCCGGACGCATGCGACTTCCGCCCGGCGGGGGCGGCGCGGGAGGCTGCGGCTGTCCCGGTGCTCGCCGCCTGACGCTGGTTGTGGTTGCCGAACGGATGGGTGACCAGCAGCACAACGCCAGCTCCCACGCCGGCCAGGAGCAGCAGCAGGATGGTCCACAGGCCCGCGTTCGACTCGGAACGGCGGCGGTCGCCGCGCGGCGGCCCGGGCGCTGGTCCCGGCTGGTAGGGGCGGAAGGGCTCATAGCCAGGCGGGCCGCCAGTGGGCGGCGGCTGGAACGGCTGGTGTTGAATCGGCTGGCGCTGCGGTGGCACCACGGATCCGGGCGCTGGCGCGTGCGGCGGGTAAGGCCGCGGCGGGGGTGGCGGCGTGATCGTGTACCAGTCGTCCCAGTCGCCGCGGGTGCTGTCAGCCGGCCGCGGTTCCGGCGCCGTGGGGCTCGCCAGCGCGGTCATCGTCGGCGGGTGCGGAGTATCGGGCGTCGCGGCGACGGCGCGCTGCCCGCAGCGCGGGCAAAAGCGCGCATCCGGCCTCAGGACCGCCTGGCAAGCCAGGCACCGGCCGTTCATCTGATTTGCGGCGTGGCGCCCCTGGCCTTCAGGCCGGGGAGGAAACGCCGCTTCCCCCTCTCACGTGTCGGCTCATCCATATAAGGAATCCTTCCGGTAGCATTCAAACATGCGTACGGCCTACAAGTGCCGGGCCTATCCCGACCCCGAACAGGCGATCGTGCTGAACCGCACGTTCGGCTGCGTCCGCGTGGTGTGGAACCGCACCCTGGCCTGGCGGCAGGCCCGCTACCGCGACGAGCTGGCCAGCACGAGTTACGCCCAGGCCAGCGCCTACCTGACCGCGATGAAGGCCAGCGAGGAGCTCGGCTGGCTGAACGAGGTGTCGAGTGTCCCGCTGCAGCAGGCGGTCCGCCACCAGCAGGCCGCTTTCGCCGGCTTCTTCGCCGGGCGCGCCTGCTACCCCCGGTACAAGTCCCGCAATGGGCGGCAGTCCGCGGAGTACACCCGCCCGTCCTGCGGCACCCGGCACGACCGGGACGTCAACGCCGCGAAGAACATCCTGGCGGCAGGTCTTGCCGTTACTGCCTGCGGAGCTGATGTCAGACACCCCTGGACCTCCGGGGTGCGGTCGGCCGTGAAACAGGAACCCCGGACCGTGAGGGCCGGAATCCCCGTCCTTCAGGACAGGGAGTAGTCAACCCGTCCATGGCGACACCCCTCAGGATCAGGGTAAGTGAGCGCCTCACGGGTGCCAAGACCCCAGCGCGAGCCGTGATGCGGACAGTGCCGGTGAGAACGGGGGTGGCTGGGTGCGGTTGTGCCCGCGTCACCGCCGGCGGCGGCCGTCACGCGTGCGCGGGAACATTGCCGGACCCCGGGCGATCGTATACGTTCCTGCGAGAACCAGGCGAACCGGAAGGCTGGCGCATGGACGACAGCGAGCAGCGGCGGGCGCTCGACGGCGTGCGGGTCCTCGACCTGACGCACCAGGTGGCGGGCCCGTCGGCGACGCTGATGCTCGCCTTCCTCGGCGCCGAGGTCGTCAAGGTGATCGCGCCTGGCAGCAGGGACAGCTACGACGCGGTCCCGTTCTACCTGAACAACGCATCGAAGAAGTCGGTCGAGCTTGACCTGAAGTCCGGTGCCGGACGCGAGACGGCGCTGCGGCTCGCGGACCGGGCCGACATCTTCGTGGAAAACTTCTCTCCCGGTGTCATCGACCGCCTCGGGCTGGGCTGGGAGGTGCTTTCCGCCCGCAACCCCCGGCTGATCTACGCCCAGGTGAAGGGGTTCGCCGAGGACTCGCCGTACCGCGACTACCCGTGCTTCGACCCGATCGCGCAGGGCTTCGCCGGCGCGTCATCGATCACCGGGGAACCAGACGACCTGCCGATGAAGCCGGGCCCCGACGTGGGCGACACCGGCACCGGCATGGTCCTTGTCGGCGCCATACTCGCGGCGCTGTACCAGCGGGAGAAGGACGGACTCGGCCAGCGGCTGCAGATCGCGATGGCCGACCAGGTCGCCACGTTCATGCGGATCCACTACGGCTGGCCGATCGAGCGCTCGATGGACACGCCGCGGTTCGGCAACCGGCCGCCGTTCCTGTTCCCGACCGCGCCGTCTGACATCTATCCCTGCCCGCCGTTCGGGCCGAGTGACTACGTGCACATCCACTGCGGCAGCGACCGGCAGTGGGAGCGGATGGCCAAGCTGATGGGCCGCGAGGATCTGCTCACCGACACCCGGTTCGCCACGATGCTCAGCCGCGGCGAGCACAAGGACCTGGTCGACGAGGCGGTGCGCGCCTGGACGTCCGGGCTCGACAAGATGGCCGCGATGCGCGCGCTCGGCGAGGCCGGGGTGCCGGCCGGCGCGCTGCGCTCCACCACGGAGGTCCTCACCGACAGCGACCTGCGCGAGCGCGGCATCTTCGTCACCGTAGACGACCCGGGCCGCGGCGCGGTGACCATCCCCGGTTACCCGGTGCGGATGTCCCGTTCCCCGGTGCGGGTGACACCGCCGCCCCAGCCGGGCGAGCACACCAAGGCGGTGCTGCGCGACTGGCTCGGCGAGGACGCGAACGCGCTCGGCTTGCCGGGAGAAACGGGCTTGCCCCGGGAGGCGCCTTGATCAGGCCCGAGGCGGCGATCGTCGGGATCGGCCAGACCAGGTACGGCAAGGCACTGCCAGGCACCGCCTGGGACCTCGCGATGGAGGCGGTGCTCGCCGCGTGCGCCGACGCCGGCGTCGACGTCACCGAGGTGGACGGGATGTGCCGGTTCACCGCGCCGTTCGAGCCGGTCAGCGAGGCAATGCTGGTGCGCGGGCTCGGCATACCTGAACTGTCGTTCTTCGCCCAGGCGCCGCACGGCGGAGAGGCGCTCGGCGCGGTCGTGATGCAGGCGGCCGCCGCGGTCAGCGCCGGCCTCGCCTCGGTTGTCGTGGTGTACCGGGCGCTGTCGCAGTCCACCGGCGGCCGGTTCGGCCGGGCCGACGGCCGCGGCCCGGCCAGCACCCAAGGGGCGAGCGCGCAGGGACCGCACGGAGCGGCCGAGGGCGACATCGTCGTGCCCGAGCAGGACAACCTGTCGTTCGCCTGGCCGTACGGGCTGATGTCACCGGGTCAGCTCTTCGCGCTGTGGGCCCGCAGGTACGCCGCGGTGCACGGGCTGACCGATGAGGACCTGACCCGCGCACTGGGCACGATCGCGATCACCCAGCGGGCCTACGCTCACCGCAATCCGAACGCGATGATGCGCGACCGCCCACTCGACTGGGACATCTACCGGGGCGCGCGGATGATCAGCGAGCCGCTGCGGCTGTTCGACCTGTGCCTGGAGAACGACGGTGCCTGCGCCTTCGTGGTCACCACCGCGGACCGGGCCAGGGCGCTGCGCGACGACCCCGTCTGGATCTTGTCGGCGACCCAGACGCTGTCGCCTTACCGGGAGCCGATGGGCATCTACACCGGCGGCGAACTGCTCGAACTGTTCCCGCCCGCCGCCGCGGCCCGGCTGTTCGAGCAGGCGGGAGTGCGGCACGCGGACATCGGCGTCGCCGAGTTCTACGACGCCACCTCCTACATGCCGCTGCGCTCACTCGAGTCCTACGGCTTCGTGCCCGACGGCCAGGCCTGGCGCTACGTCACCGAGCAGGGGACGGGACCGGACAGCCCGCTGCCGGTCAACACGCACGGCGGCCACCTGTCCGAGGCGTACCTGCACGGCATGAACGGGATACTCGAGGCCGTCCGCCAGCTGCGCGGAACCGCCGCGAGTCAGGTGCCAGGCGCGGAGGTCGCCCTGGTCGGCGCCCCGGCCGGCAGCGCCACGATCCTGGCGCGGTGACCTCATGAGCACAGGCAGCCCGGTGACCGGAGCGGGTCGGCGAACCAACACGACGAGGTGAGGCGATGGCGGTAATCCCGGCGATGACCGAGCGGACGGCGCCCTACTGGGCGGCGGCCCGTGAGGGGCGCCTCGCCGTCCAGGAATGCCAGTCGTGCCGGCAGGTGTGGCATCCGCCGCTGCCGCGCTGCCCGCACTGCCACGCGGACCACTTGGGCTGGCGCGACGTGTCGGGGGACGGCACCGTCTACAGCTACACCGTCGTCCGGCACCCCACGCACTTCGCCTTCGCCGACAGCATTCCGTACATCCTGGCGATCGTCGAACTGGCCGAGGGCCCGCGCCTGGTCACGGCCCTCAGCGGCATCGCGCGGGAAGAGGTGTGTGTGGGGCTCCCGGTGCGCGTGGTGTTCCGTGCGGTCACCGACACGGTGACCCTCCCGTACTTCGAGGCGGCCCGCGAGCGAGATAACAGCAACAAGCCGCCCGGCGGGCCAGCACAGCCGGCAGGCTAGGAGAACAGCCATGGGACTTCTCGACGGCAAGGTCGCCTTCGTCACCGGGGCGGCCCGCGGGCAGGGACGCTCGCACGCGGTGCGCCTCGCGCAGGAGGGCGCCGACATCATCGCGCTTGACGCCTGTGACACACCCGGCTGGCTGAGCTACCCGCTCGCAGGAGAGGAAGACCTCGCGCGGACGGTGGCCGAGGTCGAGGCGCTCGACCGGCGGATCGTCGCGCGCAAGGCCGACATCCGCGACCTCGCCGCCATCGAGTCGGTGCTCGCCCACGGCCTCGCCGAACTCGGCGGACGGCTCGACATCGTCGCGGCGAACGCGGCGATCATCTCCTGGCCGCGCGACACCTGGGCGATCGACCCGGCCGAGTTCCGCGAGCTGATCGACGTGACGCTGACCGGGACGTTCCTCACCGTCAAGGCGGCGGTCCCGCCGATGATCGCGGCGGGCAACGGCGGCTCGATCGTGCTGACGTCCTCCGGCGCGGCGATCACCGCGGGCAAGGGCCTGGCCGACTACAAGGCGGCCAAGGCGGGAGTGCTCGCGCTCAAGGACACCCTGGCCTGCGAACTCGCCGAGCATTTCATCAGGGTCAACGCGATCTGCCCGACCGCCGTCGACACCCCGATGATCCAGAACGAGGCGCTGCACCGTGCCTTCAGGCCCGACCTGGAATCTCCGGGCCGCGATGACGTCAAGGCGGGCTTCGCGGAGATGAACCTGCTGCCGATCCCCTGGGTGGACCCGGTCGACATCTCCAACGCGATCGTCTGGCTCTGCTCGGACGCGGCGCGCTACGTGACCGGCATCACGTTGCCCGTCGACGCGGGCAACCAGCTGAAATGCTGAATACGGAAAGGGCAGAGACATGCGGACGCAAGCGGCGGTGCTGTACGAGGCGGGCACCGACTGGAAGGTCGAGGACATCGAGCTTGACGCGCCGCGGGCAGGCGAGGTGCTTGTCCGGGTGGCCGCCGCCGGGCTGTGCCACTCCGAGGAACACCACCGGGTAGGGGACGTGCCGTTCGCCGGGCCGCTGATCGGCGGGCACGAGGGCGCTGGCTTCGTCGAGCAGACCGGTCCCGGTGTCACCCTGGTCAAGCCGGGTGATTACATCGTGTTCTCGTCCATGCCGAACTGCGGGCGCTGCCCGTCGTGCGTGCGCGGCCGGCAGAACCTGTGCGACCTCGGGGCCGGGATCATGAGCGGCAGGCAGATCACCGACGGCACCGTGCGGCATCACGGGAGCGACGGGCGCGACCTCACGATCACCTGCCTGGTCGGCTGCTACGCCCGGCACACCGTGGTCAACGAGGCGTCGGTCATCCCCGTCGACCCGTCCTTCCGCCCCGAGGCCGCCTGCCTCACCGGCTGCGGCGCGGCGACCGGCTACGGCTCGTCGGTCTATGCCGGCGGCGTAAGGCCCGGCGACGCGGTCGCCGTCGTCGGCGTGGGCGGGCTCGGCTCGGCGGCGGTGCAGGGCGCGCGGATCGCCGGGGCACGGCACATCTTCGCGATCGACCCGGTGGAGTTCAAGCGCACGTCAGCGCTCGGATTCGGCGCGACCCACACCGCGACCGACGTGGCGGCCGCCTTCGAGCTGATCCGCGAGGTCACCTGGGGCCGGATGTGCGACGTCGTCGTGCTGACGATGGGCACCGGGCGCGCCGACCTGATGGACGCGATCCTCGCCTTGACCGCCAAACGCGGCCGGGTCGTGGTCACCAACATCTACCCGGTGAGCGAGACCAGGCCGCAGCTGTCGCTGCTGGGGCTCGCCCAGTGGGAAAAGCAGGTCGTGGGCTGCATCTACGGCTCGGTCAACTCCCGCGCCGACGTGCCGCTGCTGCTCGGCATGTACCGCGACGGCCTGCTCGACCTCGACGGCATGGTCACCAGGACCTACCCGCTCGAAGACATCAACCAGGGCTACCAGGACATGCACGACGGCAAGAACATCCGCGGTGTCTTGCTGATGTGACCGGACCGGGGACCGCCCCGCGGCGCTCCCCGGCACGTTAGATCTGCGAGGGCTGGACCTTGGGCAGGCCGTTCTTCTTGGCGAGGGGGTTCCACAGCTCGACGAAGGCGTTCTTGTTGACGGTCGCCTTGTTGTCGAAGGGCAGGGTGACGGTGTAGGTCTTTGCCTTCGTGACCGTCTTCTTGTTGCAGTGACCAGCCGCGCTGTCCGCCCACTTCGCCAGGTCGGCGTCCACCGTGGCCGACGCCTGCCAGGCGTTCGTCAGGTCGGTCAGCATCTCCTGGGACAGCGCGGACCTGCCGGGCAGCTTCGCGAGCTTGGCGAGCAGGGTGCGCCTGTTGGCGGCGGCCTTGTTGAACACCGTCGCATCCTTGGCCAGGTCCTTGCCGCACGTTGACACGTCGGTATACGCGTTGCCGACGTCGGTGCGGTCGCCGCCGCTCTGCGATAGCAGCTGGGACAGCGCCACCGCCGCCTGATGCTGCGTCTTGGCGATCGCGCTCGCCGAGGAGGTGCCGGTCGGGGAGCCGCTTGCCGACATGCTCGCCCCCGCATTGGCGGCGGTCTTGCCGTGGCTGGAGAGCATGAAGCCCACCACCGCGATCACCACGACACCCACCGCCGCCAGCGCGATGATCGGCCCCTTGGACAGCCGGAACGGCAGGCCGCCGCGCCGCGGACCAGAACCGCCGCCGAGCGGCATTCCGTCCGGGCCGTACTGCACGCCGGGCGGGAACTGGCCCTGACCGTAGCCGCCGTACTGTCCCTGGCCGCCGCCGTACTGGCCGTTCTGATAAGGCCCCTGATACCCGCCGCCCGCAGGAGCGGCGCCCGGCGGGTACTGACCGCCGGCCTGGTATCCGCCGGCCGGAGCGCCGGGCGGCGCGGGCGGCAGCGCGCCGGTCGGCGCCTGCGGCCACGGCTGCGGCGGTCCCGGCTGCTGGTAGCCCCCCTGGTACTGGCCGCCACCGGGCGGGTACTGGCCGCCGCCCTGCGGGTATCCGCCCGGTGCGGGCGGGTAGTTCTGCTGCCAGTCGACGGGCCGTGGCTGCTGGTTCTGGAACAGGCCCTGCGGCCGCAGCATCCGCTCCACCGTGTCCGAGATGGGCGCCTGCTCGGCGGTCGGCTCGCTGGCAGCCGCGGCTCGGCGGGGCGCCGGCGAACCCGGCTGCTGTCCGCCTCCCGGCGGGGGTGGCCAGGCCGAGCGGCTGCCCGCCATCGGCGGCGGGGCGGAGACCTGCGTGGGTGACCCCTGGAATGGACCGGGGAGTGACTGCGCGGTGACCGTGGGAGACGGCATCAAGGCAGCGCCGGACTGGGCCGCGGCCGCGAACTGATATCCGCAGCCGTTACAGAACCGCGTCCCCGGCTCCACTGAGTACCCGCAAGACGGGCACCAACTATCCATACCAACCATCATGTCCCTTTCGGGTATCCCAAGCAGGCTAGTCCCAGGGGCGGGGACTCGCCACGCGAACGGCGTGACTGGGCGCGCTATATGGCGAAGCTCGCACCCGTTCGGAAGAAAATTCAATCGCAACCGGCGCCCGCGAGTGGTCCGCACTGACAGAATGCGTGGGTATGCGTTCGGACGTGCTGGGAGGTAGCCCGATGCGGATCGCTGGCCGGCTGGCAGCGGGTGCCGTGGCCGCAGGACTGATCGTAATGGTGAGCGCGACCGCTCCCGCCGCCCGGGCCGCAACGGCGGCCAGCACCGGCAGCGCGGCCGTAACGTCGGCCGTCACCACGGGCCCGCTCGCCGCGGTAAGGGCGCGGTGGGCGGAGATCGCGGTGGCCGCGACCGGCAAGGACCTCTGGTCCCGCTCATCGGTCAGCGAGCGGCCGATGGGGTCCATCACCAAGGTGATGACCGCGTACGTGGTGCTCACCACGCCCAAGCTCAACCTCAACCGGGTGATCACGGTGCCCGCCGCCGTCGTCAGCTACGACGAGGAGTTCGACGCCTCCACCGCGGGGCTGCGTCCGGGGGAGAAGCTCACCACGCTGCAGTTGCTCTACGCGATGATGCTGCCGTCCGGCTGCGACGCCGCCTTCACGCTGGCCACCGCCTACGGGCCGGGGTTCAACGGGTTCATCGCGAAGATGAACGCGACCGCGCACAAGCTCGGGCTGACCAAGACGCACTTCACCGACCCGGCCGGGCTGCCGAACCCGGGGCAGTACAGCACCTACTCCACCGCGCACGACCTGGTGAACCTCGGCAGGGACGCGATGAAGCTCAAGACGCTCGCCGCGGTCGTCGCCGCGCGGAGCTACCACGTGGCGGCCACCAGCGCGCACCGCGCGCACACCTGGAAGAACCTCAACCCGCTGCTCACCATGTATAAAGGCGCGCTCGGCATCAAGACCGGCTACACCGGGGCCGCGGGGCAGTGCCTGCTGTTCGAGGCGAAGCGGGGGACCAAGACGCTGATCGGCGTGGTGCTCGACTCGTCGTCGGACATCTCCAAGATAACCGCCGCGTCGAAGGACGCGGCGGTCATGCTGAACTGGGCCTTCAACAAGTACGGGACAAGCTAGGTAAGGCGCGCTCGGGCGTCAGGACGCCTCGCCGCCGAGGTAGCTCGCGGCGAGCAGCGCGCTGTTGCCGCTGAGTTCCGCCGCGGTGCCGCTGGCGGCAAGCTCGCCGTGGGACAGCACGTAGCCGCGGTCGGCGATCTTCAGCGCCATGTGCACGTGCTGCTCGACGAGCAGCACTCCGGTCCCGGTGGTCGTCGCGTACTCGCGCACCACCGGCAGCAGGCGCCCGACGATCACCGGGGCAAGGCCGAGGCTCATCTCGTCGAGCATCAGCAGCCGCGGCTTGCGGGCCAGGGCGCGGGCGATCGCGAGCATCTGCTGCTCGCCGCCCGACATCAGCCCTGCCTTGCGGTCCTTGAGCGAGCGCAGCGCCGGGAAGTGGTCGAACGCGGCGCCGGAGTCGCTCGCGCCGCTCTGGCCGTCGAGCCGGAAGTGCTCGGCCACGGTCAGCCCGAAGAACAGCCCGCGGTCGGATGGGACGTGCGCGATGCCGAGCCGGGCCCTGGCGGGCGGCGCTATGCCGGACAGGTCGGAGCCGCCGAGCGTCACCGTTCCAGGCGCGTGCCGCAGCAGGCCGGAGATGGCCCGCAGTGTCGTCGTCTTGCCGGCGCCATTGGCACCGAGCAGCGCCACGACCTCGCCGCTACGCACAGTTAGCGTCAGCTCGCGTATGACCGGGGAGCGGTCGTAAGCGACGCTCAGATTGTTCACTTCTAGCACGGCACCGGTGTCAGCCATCGTTTCCTGAACCCACCTTCACCGGCGCCAGGCCGGATATCGCCACAGATCTCAACATAAGGCTTGTACAGCACAAACGCATTTGATGCCAGCTACATGGGCCGATGCGGTAAGACATTGGGTGCATCGCCAACTTGCCGGGCACGGATGTGTGCTCTCCGGACACTTGACGTGATTGTGACCTCGATCGTTAACAATCGTTGTTGACGCAATGCCGGCCATGGCTCATTTTTTGGAGGACTAGCACGCCATAACTAGTACGTGCCCACATTCGGAGTTGGCGATGAAGCGAATCCCGGTCACGCACGCAGGAAGCCTGATCCGTCCGCCGGAGTTGCTGTCCTTTCTTTCCGCGGTCGATCACGGACGGGCGGCGGCGGAAGGCGACGAGTACCAGGCCGCCCTGGCCAAGGCGGTCGCCTACGTAGTGCGACGGCAGGCGGAGACGGGCATCGACGTCATCGACGACGGTGAGATGGGCAAGGCCACCTGGATCACCTACCTGTACGAGCGGACCACCGGGCTTGAGGCGCGGCCGATAACGGGCAACTTCTCCTCGATCCTGCCGGCCAGCAGGGACCGGCAGAACTTCCCCGGCGCCTACGCCGAGCTCGACATGCTCGAGCACGACGCGACGGTCAGGGTCAGGACCGAGATCAGCGGCCCGGAGGTGGAGGAGGAGGAGGAGGCCGCGGCCCG
>Ga0335083_10004478_pt1 | contig 17777 bp, 14 predicted proteins | sample Lox_Sample_42_FD_206716 | JGI IMG/M metagenome (GOLD analysis project Ga0335083, IMG submission 206716) | Soil microbial communities from Loxahatchee National Wildlife Refuge, Florida, United States - Lox_Sample_4.2 | ecosystem: Environmental > Terrestrial > Soil > Wetlands | place: USA...
GAGGCCGTGGAGCGCCGTCACGTCTTCTTCGTCGAGGGCGAGGCGCGCGCGGTAATCACGGATCGAGCGCGCCGGATCGCCGAGTTTGTCGAGGGCGCGCTCCGCCGCTTCACCGAGCGCCGCGCGGCGCGCCGAGAGCTCGGGCTCGAGCGCGGCGAGCACTTCGAGGAGCCCGACGAGCTCCGCGTCGGCCTGCTGGTCGCGCAGGATCTCCGCGAGGCGCCGGCCGGCCTCGAGCGCCGTGCGCGGCCCGGCGTCGCGCAACGCCACGACCTCGCGCATGAGCTCCGCGGCCCGCGCCGGCGCGGCGAGCGCCCGGTCGCAGACCGTCGCGGCCTCCCACAAAAGCTCCGCCTTGAGCGCCTGATCCTCGAGCCCGCGCGCGATGCTCACGAGCGTGTCCGCCCGGCGATCCTCGGCCGGCAATCGACCGGCGAGCTCGGCGAAGCGGGCGCGATGCGCCGCCCGCGGGTCGATCGACACGAGCTCGATCAACGTCTCGAAGGCTCCCGGCGCGTCGTCGAGCGCGTCGAGTCTGAGCTCGGCGACCTCGCTCAGGAGCTTCGCCCGCTCGCTCCAATCGGTCGACGAGTCGACTTCGATTTCGAGCATGCGCACGACGTCGACCGTGTTCTTTTGCGCGCGGTAGCGGCGTTCGAGCAGCCGTGCCGCGCTCTCGAGCACGCTCGCGGATGCGGCGGCGGCCGTTTGGGTGCGCGCGGCCGGCATCGCCAGCATGCGTTCGAGCAGGGCGACGGCGCCCGCTTCGTTGTCGCCCTGCTCGAGCAGATCGCGGGCGAGCGCGAACGCAGGCGGCGTCTCGCCGAGGTCGAGCCAGAGCGCCGCGATGCGCGCCGCGAGATCCCCGCGCTCCTCGATGCCCGGCCCGGCGAGGCGCAAGGTCAAAAGATCGATCAGGGGGCGCGTGCGGCCGTGCCGCTCGTACAGGCGCTCGAGCGTCGCTTCCACGCGCGTGTCGCCGGGAGCCAGTCGATTGAGCCGCTCGAGGTAACCGAGGGCGCGCTCCGCGTCGCCCGCGAAATCCTTCGCGGCCATGGCCGCTTCACGCAGGAGCGCCGCTTCGTCGCTCGGTTCGGCGCCCGCGGCCAGGCGCGCGTCGTACAGCGTGAAGAGCTCCTGCCAGCGGCCCGCGGAGTTGAACGTGAGCTTCAACCGATCGAACGCCCAGCCCGCGGTCGGCGCGAGCTTCATCACGCGCTCGAGCACGCGCAGGATGCGGTCGGGATCGTCGAACCACTCTTCCAGGAACTCGACCATCCGCTGGCCCATCGCGTCGGCGACGGCCGGCGGCAGATCGCGCTCGAGAGCGCGCTCGTACGCTTCGGCGACGGGCCCGGGGTCCCCGAGACGCCGCGTGATTTCGTGCGCGGCGTCCCAGAGCTCGGTTTCTTCGGGGGCTGCTTCGGCGCCCTGGAGCGCGAGGCGCAGCGCTTCTTGCGGTTGGGCCTGCTTCGTTTTCAAGAGCTGGGAGAGCCAGCGCGTGCGGGCGCGCGCCAGTTCGGGTGCCTCGGCGGAGACGGCGAGGAGCGCCTCGATCACCTCGGCGCGACTCACGCGGTCGTCCTGCACCTCCGCGAGCCGCTCGAGGATGCCCGACGCGCGCGCGCGGCACTCCGGCAGATCGAAGGTGCGATGGACGAGCCGCAGCGCCTCGAGATCGCCCGGGTTCGCCTCGAGCACGGGGGCGAGCACGTCGAGCGCTTCGAGCGGCCGCTCGAGGGGCGAAACGAGCAGGGCGGCGAGCTTCACCGAAGCCGCGTAGCGCATCTCGCCTTCGGCGCGCGCCTTCAGCGCCTCGAGCGCCTCGAGCGCGCGCTCGGTCCGGCCGAGGCCGAGCTCGAGCCGCGCCATCTCGCTCCAGGCGTCGACGCGCTCCGGGTCGATTTGAACGATACGCGCGTAGAGATCGGCGGCGCCCTCGCGATTACCGAGCCGGGTTTCCTCGGCGAGCGCCCACTCCCCGAGCACGTCGGTCGGGCTCGCCGTGCGCGCGAGCCGCCACTCGAAGAGCCAGCGGATGTCGAGCGCCCGCGCGGGCGTGAGCGGCGCGCTCTGCAAGAACGTCGTGAACGCCTCCGCGTCGGCGGCCGCGTCTTCGCCGGCCCGCTCGAGCAGCGAGCGATAGAGCGCGACCGCGTCGTCCTCGCGCCCTTCGAGCGACCCGATGGCGCGTGCTTTGGCGAGCAAGAGGTGGCGCGCGCGCGCAGCCCCGACGCGCGCGATGCCCGCGTCGATGAGCCGCACGAACGCGTCGAGCCGTCCGCTCGCCACGGCGCGATCCTCGAGACCGAGCAGGAGCATGATCACGTCGCGTTCGCCGGCGAGGCCGACGAGCACGCCGAACACTTCCTCGAGCCGATCCCAATCGCCCGCCTCCGCGAGCAGCTCCGCCAGGCGCTCGGCCGCTTCGCGCGAGCTCGGATCGGCGTCGAGCACGCGCTCGTAGAGCTGGCGCGCGCGCTCGTGATCGCCGCCGGGCGCTTCACACAGGCGCGCGCCCTCGAGCCAGACGCGCGCCGCGTTCGCGCGATCCTCGAGCATCCACGCGAGCACGTTGCCGAGGCGCTCGAGCAGGGCGCCGCGCGCGGCCGGTTCCGCCGTGTGCGCCAGGGCGCGTTCGAGCGCGGAGCGCGCCGTCGCCCCGTCGCCGCACTCGCGCGCGAGGTGCTCCACCGCCTCGAGCACTTCGTCCGCGAGATCGGCGCTCTGCATGAGCTCGCGGTAATGCGTGAGCGCGAGCGCGCCGTCGCCGCGAAACACCGCGACCTCGCCGAGGCGCAGGAGCAGCAGATTGCGCCGGTCGCCGTCCGCGAACGGGAGCGCGCGCTCGAGCTCGGTGTAGAGCGCCGGCCAGTCGTTCATTTCCGTGAGCGCGCCGACGAGCGCGTCGTGCGCGATGGTGTCGCGCGGCTCCTCGGCGAGGGCGCGCTGCCAGAGCGCGAGCGCGCCGGGCACGTCGTCGAGCTCGCGCGATTTGAGCGTCGCCATCGCGTGCAGGAGCTCGCGGCGGCGCGCCGGCTCGCGCTCCTCGGCGAGCGCGGATTCGTAAAGCGCGAGGCGCTGCTCGGGCGCGCCCTGCTGCGCGAGGAGCTCGTCCACGCGCAAAATGAGCTCACGGGAGCTCGGCGCGTACGCGAGCGCGCGACGGTAGCAATCGATGGCGCGCGGCAAGTCACCCGCGTCCGAGAGCGCGGCGCCCGCCAGCCGTGCGAGCTCGAAGAGCTCCGGGGTGTCGACCGCTCGCGAGCCGAGCGCGTCCGCGAGAAAGATGGCGCGCCACTGGCCGCTGCCGTGCGCGCTCAGCCGTTCGACGTTCGCGAGCCAGGTCGCGATGTCACCGCCGAGCGCGACGGCGCGTTCGAGCCCCCAGCCGGCGAGCTCGAGCGCCTGATCGACGTTGCCCAGGCGATTTTCGGCGATGTCGAGCGCCTCGCGCAGCGCCGCGAGCGCCGCTTCGGGCGAGCCGAGCTCGGCGCGCGCTTCGAGGACGCGGACGAGCCCGGCGCTCGCGCCTTCGGCCCGGTAAATCGGCTCGAGCGCGTCGGCCGCGAACAGCCGGGTCTCGCCGGCCGCGAGCAGCCGTTCGAGCGCCGCGCGCGCCGTGGCTTCGGCGGGGTCGGCGCGCAAGACTTCCGAGAACGTGCGGAGCGCGCTTTCGACGTCGCCCAAGTGGCTCAAGCGCAACTGGCCGATGCGCACGAGGAGCGGGAGCCGCTCCGTGGCGGACGCCGTCTCCGCGCGGCGTTCGAGCAACGCGATGACGTCGCCGTAGCGGCCTTCCGCTTCGAGCAACGGCAGGAGACGCTCGTCGATCTCCGCGCTGTGGCCGTAGCGCTCGGCGAGCGTCTGCCACGCGAGGATCGCGGCGCCGCGGTCGCGCGGGCGACGCGAGCGCATGTCGGCGGCGCGAAACGCGAGCTCGCGCGCTTCGGCCGTGTCCGTCGCGGCGTCCGCGCGCAGAGCGAGCACGTCGGCCATGCCCTCTTCGTCGCCGGACTCCTTGTAAATCGCCTCGAGCCGCTCGAGCGCCTCCACGTTCCACGGCGAGCCGATGAGCGCGCGCCACGCCGTCGCGGCCCGCGCCCCCTCGCCCGGCTGCTGATCGACGAGGCGCGCCAGACGGCGCGCGAGCGCCTGACGCTCGTCGCGTTCGGGCTCGAGCTTGATCGCGAGCTCGAGCGCCGCGGCGAGCTGCGCGGGCTCCTTCGACTCCTGATAGAGCTCGATCAGGCGCTTGGCCGCGCGGAGCGTCGCGCGGTCGTCCGCGGCGAACTCGGTCGCGAGCTGGAACGCGGCGGTGGCGCGGTGGGTGTCGCCCGAGCGCAAATACACGTCGCCGACGTCGGCCGCGACGCGCGCCCGCACGGCGGGGTCGCGACTGGTCTGCAGCGCTCGGGACAAAAGTCGCGCCGCCTGCGCGGACTGCTCGAGCGCGAGACTCAGGTTCACGAAGCGCTGGCGCAGATCGTCGTCGCCGGGGTCGCCCGCCACGACGGGCCCGATGAGCTCGAGCGCGCCCGCCGCGTCGCCCAGCACGTCTTGCCGCAAAATTCCGAGCTTTCGCTGCACCTCGACGCGCCGCGGGCCGCGCACCTGCTTGAGCTCGAAGCCGAGCATCGCCACGGCTTTGTCGATCTCGCTCGTCCGCTCGTACGCCGTCGAGAGCGCGGCCGCAGCGCGCAAGCCGAGCTGCCGGTGCTCGACGAGCTCCTCCGCGAGCTTCCGCGCGTGCGCGTGGCTCGGATCGATCACGAGCAGCCCCTCGACGTGCGTGAGCGCGCGCTGCGGATCGCGCAAGACGCCGAGGCTGATGTCCATCGCCTGCTCGCGCAGGAGCTTCGCTTCTTCCGGCTCCGGCGCGGGCTCGCGCTTGAGCGACGCCTCGAGCAGCTCGACGACTTGTTGGTGCTTCCCGCCCGCGAGCAGGCGCTGCATCAGATCGTCGCGCACGCGGCCGTCGGCGGGGTCGAGCGCGAAGAGCTCGCGCTCCACCTCGACGGCGAGCTCGGGTGCCGCCTGGCCGCCCGCGAGCAGCGCCGCGGCGCGGCGAAGCAGCGGCAAACGCGCTTCGGTCGTCGCGCTCCGGGCGCTCGCTTCGTAGTAATGACGCGCGAGACGCGGGGCTCCTTCCGGCGTCGAAAGGAGCTCTTCGAGCAACGCGAACGCTTCTTGGTGCGCGGGCACCGCGGCGACTGCGCGCTCGGCGGCCATGACGGCACCCGCCTGGTCGTTCAGCACCTCTGCGAAGAACCACGCGGCGCGCAGGTGCAGGTGCGCCTGATGCTCGGGCTGCATCAGCTTCACGCGCTTGTCTTGCGAGACGGCTTCGTACGCGAGCGCCAGGTCCCCCTGTTGGTTGTTGCGCACGACCGACTCGTGGAGCTTGTCCCACGCCTCCGCCGTGTCCTCGCCCTTGCCGAGCGCCATCAAGAGGAGGTCGAGTACCTCCGCCGGTTGCAGCGCCTTGTTTTCGAGCGCCTCTTGCGTCTCGAAGAGCTTGAGCGCGAGCGCGCTCACCGTACGACGTGCCACGGACTTGGGTGCAATCGACGTCATGATCGAAACGAGCGAGCGGCGCTCGCGCGGAACGCGCCTAGCCCAGAGCTAGAGTACAGGATCCGCCCGGGATTTCGCGGTTGTTTGCAAACTCGCCCCGCGGCGCTGCGCAGATGATCATGTGCGAGAACCGAGCCTTCGGAGCGCCCCGAACAAGAGGGGCACGCGGCCCGGCGCGAAGCGCGAGAGCAACCAGAGCGCGCGAGCCTCGAGACCCACCGGGACGACCGCGATTCCGCGCTCGGCCGCACGCACGATCCGTTCGGCCACGCGTTCTGGCGACAACCGGCGCCGGCGAAGGAGGTTGGCCGCGGCGCGCCGGCTCGCCTCCGGGTCGTCACCTCGCACCCGCGCTCGCTCGAGGATCGGCGTATCGACGAAGCCGGGGCACACCGCCGACACCGAAATCCCGTGCCGCCCGAGCTCGTCGGCGAGCGCTTGCGTCAGCCCGAAAAGCGCATGCTTGGTCGTGCCGTAGGCGGCGATCTCGCTTTGCGTCGCGAAAGCGGACGCCGAGGCGACGTTGACGACGGCGCCGCCCGTGCCGCGGGCGATCATCGCGGGCAAGAAGGCTCGGCACACGTGCACCGGGCCCTTCAAATTCACGCCGATCACGTGATCCCAGTCGTCGGGCGTCGTCTGCGCGAAGCTCCCGAGCACGAGCACGCCCGCCGCGTTCACGAGCAGATCCGGCGCCCGCCGCTCGGCGAGCGTCAGGGCCGCGAAACGTTCGACCTCGTCGACGCGGGTCACGTCGGTTGTGCGGAACGTGACGAGCGCGCCGCGCGCCATGAGCTCGTGCGCCACCCGCTCGAGCCGCTCGGCGTCGACGTCGCAGAGCGCGAGCTCGGCTCCACGGCGAGCGAGCTCGCGTGCCGTCGCCCGGCCGATGCCGCTCGCCGCCCCCGTGACGACCGCGAGCCGCCCCTGCACGTGACCGAGGCCGCGCGCCATGGTCATCCTTCCGCGAGGTACGCGAGCGCGCGCAGGCTCGGCATGAACAAATACGCGCCGCCGCGCACCCGCACGAACCGCTCGAGCGGCACCGTCCGGCGATACGGCGACGCCGGAAGCGAGAACGTGTCGGCGTCGTCACCCGCGCTCGCGGCCCAGGGGACGAGCGGGTCGCGCTCGTGCGTGAGGCCGCCGAACTTCGGGTTTCCGAGCCAGGCGCCGTGCATGAACTCGAACTGCCGCTCGAGATCGGCGCAGAGCGCCATGAAGAGGAGCCCCCGCTCGCGGCCGTCGGGCTCCGACGCGCTCGCGAGCTTCTCCCCGTAGAGCCTGCCGCGGCGGATGACGCGGTGCTTTTGCACGAGCGCGAGGCTCGCGGCCGGGTCGGCGCCGAGCGTCTCGCGCGGGTTCGCGCGGCGGGCATGCGCGCCGAACGGGCAGCGTTCGAGGCGCGCGCCGTCGAGCGTGCGCCCCACCAAGTGCTCCGCGAGACGCGTCGCCGCGCGCGGGCCGGCTTCGGGCCAGAGCGCGCCGCCCGTCTGCGCCGCGTAGCGCCAGAAACCCGGCACGTCCTGGGCGAGCTTGCGCACGGCGACGAACGTCCCGTTGCGCCCGAGATCGACGGCACGGCGCGCGTCGACGAGCGGCGGCAGCGCGCGCGCGCTCGTGCGGAGCGGTGCGCGCGGTCCCTCGGCGAAGTGACCGTCCGTGTTGCGATAGCCGAGCACGAACTCGCCGGCCGGGAGGGCGCGCTCGAGCGGATCCTGCCGTCGTAGTCGGAAGCCGCGGCGGATGTGCGGGTTCGAGCGCGGGTCGAGGAAACCGAAGTGCCCGCGGCGATCGGCCGGCAAATACGCGTCTTCGACGTGCGCCTTGATGCCGAAGCGCTCGAATTCGTCCTCGAGCTCGTCGGATTCTTCGTCGAGCTCGTCGGGGTCAGTCGCGTAGGCGAGCAGGAGCGCGTCGACGCGCCCGCGCGCGCCGCCGAAATCCCAGTGGTCCGCCGCGTTCTCACCGCCGTCGCCGAGCGCCGCGGCGCGCTCGGGCGCCGCCATGCCGTCGAGAAACGCGCGCGGGAACGTCGCGAGCGCCGGCTCCGGCAGTCCGAGCGCCCGCAGGCCGCTCGCGCTGAACGCGACGTTGACGCGCCGGTCCGCGCGCCGCTCGCGCCGCTCGCTCGTCGAGATGCGAAACAGGAGCCGTGCGAGCCACGCCGCGCCGCCCGCGGCGAGCTCGAGAAACCAGTAGCGCGCGAACGGTTGCCGCGCGTAACCCGAGAACACGAGACCCTGGATATCGTCGAGCTCGAGCATTCAATCTCGCACGAGCGCGAGGAGCCGTGCGGCGCCCGGCGCGTCGAGGTCGCCCGCGAGGAGCGCACGAATTTCGGCGTTGGCGCGCATCTCGTCCGCGCCGAGCTCCGGGTAGGCGCTGTACCAGAGCGGCGTCGAAAGCTCCCCCGCCGCCGCGAACGCCGCGAGACCGAGCTCGTCGCGCGCGCCGCCGGCGAACCAGCCGAAGGAGCGCGGAAAGCCGAGCGTTTGGGACCACACCATGCCGACGAGCGCACTCGCGCGCAGGGCGAACGCCCCGAGCGCGGCGCGGAGGCTCCCGTCGTGGTTCGCGAGAAAGACGAGCCGGCCGTCGTCGAGAAGCACCCAGCGGGCCGCGAGGATCGAACGCGTGCCCTCGGAGCCGCCCGCCGCCGTGGCGGCGAACGAGAGCGCCGCGAGCGCGCGGAGCGCGAGCCTGAGCGCCGCGCGCCGAAACCGGCCGGGCTTCACGCGCGCCACGTGCGAAAAGCAGCGCTGGGCGCCGAGCGGCGCGGTCGAGCCCGCGCCGGGAGCGCGCTCGAGCCGGACGCTCGTGTCGAGCCAGAGCTCGCGGACGAAGTCGATCACGTCGGCGAGCGCCGCGCGGAGCCCGGTGAGCGTCAAGCCGGCCCACGCCGCGACGGCGAGCCGCGGCCGTTCGCGCGGCGACCGCCCACTCGGCGCCGTGACGCTCGCCTTCGCGACGCCGAGCTCGGTCTGGGCGCGGGTCCCAATCTCGAGCGGCGAAAGTTCGCGGAGCTCGGTGGCGTGCGCGTCGAGAAAGCGCGCGAGCTCACGCCGCAGGCGAGCATCGTCGCGCACACGCTCGACGCCGAGCGCGTCGAAAGCCGTGAAGAGCGCGGCGCTCGGGCACGCGCCGCGTTCGAGGAAGCGCGTGAAGTCGTCGAGCGTGGCGGGCGCCCGCCAGCCGGAACAGTGCGAGAAAATCGCGGCAAGCTCCGGCCCCGCGTGCTGCCAGAGCTCGGCGAGGTGCGCCGCCGCCTCGTCGTCGAACGTCGTCGCGAAAAGGAGCTCGCTCGGTGCGCCGGGCGGGCCGAGGAGCGCGCAGCGCGCGAAGTGAAGCGACGGCACGCTCCGGAGCTTGCCGCGCACCGTCGCGGCGCTCGCGGCGAGCAGCAGCGCGAGCGGCTCGCCGAACCCCGCCTGCACGGGGAGCACCGCCGTCAGCGCTCGTTTTCGTCCGGGAGCCGGCACGTCCGCGCCGGAGCTCAGTCGAGCGCGCCGAACGTCTCTTTGAGGCGCGCGAGATCCGGTTCGCCGACGTAGCCGCCGAGACCGATGCGAAGCGAGATCGTGATCTCGTCGCCCCAGGGCCACCAGAGACCGAACGCGACCAGGCGGCCGAGCTGGTCCATGGTGTAAAGGCGCTGGTCGGGGCGCACCCCGCCGGTGGTGTCGGCGATTTCGCGCGCTTGCGCGGGTGCGCTGGCAATGCTCTTCGAGGTCCACTCGTGCGGCAGGTAGGCGAGCACCACCGCGCGCGCCTCTCCTTCCATCTCGACGTTGAACGACGAGGCGACACACGAGTAGCGGCTGTCCCAGCTCCAGCCTCCCTTGATCCAGCTCTTCCTGAGCTGACCTAGGGACGCAAAGAGCGCAGCCGACGATCCGGGGCGGGCCTCCATGGCCGGAACGATACCCGAGGTTACCCATCGTGGGCTAGTGCACGGCTAGGGCCGCTGCACTAGAGTCCACCACCCCGCGATGTTCGCCACGGACGACGTTCGAATCGACCGGCTGCGGCCCCTCTTGCCGCCGGCTATATTGATGGAGGAGCTCCCCCTCGACGAGGACCAGGCGCGACAGATTGCGACGGCGCGCTCCGAGGTCGGCGACGTTCTGACGGGGAAGGACGACCGGATGGTCATCGTGGTCGGCCCGTGCTCCGTCCACGACACCAAGGCGGCGCTCGACTACGCCGCCCGACTCAAGCAAGCCGCCGACCGCTACCGCGGCGAGCTCGTGGTCGTGATGCGGACCTACTTCGAGAAGCCGCGGACGACCGTCGGGTGGAAGGGGCTCATCAACGACCCGGACCTCGACGGCAGCTTCGCGATCAACCGGGGCCTCCGGGTGGCGCGCGGCTTCCTGCGCGACGTGGTGGCGCTCGGGCTGCCGACGGCCACGGAATTTCTCGATCCGATCACGCCGCAGTTCGTGGCCGACCTCGTCGCCTGGGGCGCCATCGGCGCGCGCACGACCGAGAGCCAGGTGCATCGCGAGCTCGCGTCCGGTTTGTCGATGCCCGTCGGCTTCAAGAACGGCACGAGCGGCGCCGTGCAGATCGCGGTGGACGCCGTGCGCTCGGCCGCCTCCCCGCACCATTTCCTGTCCGTGACGAAGCAGGGCCTCGCCGCGATCGTGAGCACGCGCGGCAATCCGCTCTGCCACGTGATTTTGCGCGGCGGCTCGAACGGGCCGAACTACTCGGACACCCACATCGCCGAGGCCGTCTCGGCGCTCGAAAAGGCGGGCCTCCGCGGCAGCGTGATGGTCGATTGCAGCCACGCGAACAGCGGCAAGGATCCGCGCCGCCAGCCCGAGGTGTTCGCCGACGTGGCCAAGCGCGTCGCCGCGGGCGAGCGCCGCATCTTCGGTCTCATGCTCGAGAGTTTTTTGGTCGAGGGCCGGCAAGATCCGAAGCCGGACGAGACGCTCGTCTACGGTCAGAGCATCACCGACGGATGCCTGAGCTGGGACGGCACCGAACCGCTGCTTTCAATGATGAGTGAAGCCGTGCGCGCACGGCGAGGACGAACATGAGCTTTCCCGAGAATTTCGTGTGGGGCACCGCCGCCGCCTCCTACCAGATCGAAGGCGCCGCAGCCGTTGACGGCAAGGGTCCGAGCGTGTGGGACATGCTGTGCCGCAAGGAGGGCGCCGTGTACGACGGCAACACGGGCGAGGTCGCCTGCGACCACTATCACCGCTACGCGGAAGACGTCGGGCTCCTGAAGAGCATGAACGTGAAGGCGTACCGGCTGAGCATTTCCTGGCCTCGTGTGCTCCCGACTGGAACCGGTCCCAGTAACGAGGCCGGCCTCGACTTCTACGATCGGCTGATCGACGCGCTCCTCGCCGCCGGCATCACCCCCTGGGTGACGCTCTTTCACTGGGATTTCCCGCTCGAGCTCTACTACCAGGGCGGCTGGCTGAACCGCGACAGCGCCGACTGGTTCGCCGAATACGCGACCGTCGTCGCGCGCCGGCTCGGCGATCGCGTCACGCACTGGATGACGCTCAACGAGCCGCAGGTCTACATCAACGCCGGCCACCTCGAAGGCCGGCACGCGCCGGGCGACAAGCTCGCGTTCCACGAGGTGCTGCGCGCGGCGCACAACACGCTCCGCGCCCACGGCCGCGGCGTGCAAGCGCTGCGCGCGATGTCGCCCGGACCGTGCCGCGTCGGTTACGCGCCGGCGAGCCATCCGAAAGTCCCGGCGAGCGACGCACCCGCCGACGTCGAAGCCGCGCGCCGCGCCTTCTTCGCGACGACCGGCAAGCACCTCGCGACCATGTCGTGGTGGCTCGATCCGGTTTTTCTCGGCAAATACCCGGAGGACGCGTGGTCCTACTTCGGCCGCGACGTGCCGCACGTGCTCGCGGGCGATCTCGAGCTCATCAGCCAGCCGGTCGACTTTTTCGGCGTCAACATCTACGCGGGCGATCGCATCCGCGCGACGCCGGGCGGCGGCTTCGAGCGCGTCCCCTTCCCGCCGGGCCATCCGCGCACCGCGTTCAACTGGCCCATCGTCCCCGAAGCCATGTACCACACGACGCGCTTCTGCCACGACCGCTACAAGAAGCCGATCGTCATCACGGAAAACGGCATCTCGTGCACCGACAGCGTCGACCTCGACGGCCGCGTGCGCGACCCCTTGCGCATCGACTTCACGCGCCGCTACCTGCTCCAGCTCGAGCGCGCCATCGACGCCGGCGTCCCCGTCGAGGGCTACTTCCACTGGTCCTTCATCGACAACTTCGAATGGGCCGACGGCTACAAACAGCGCTTCGGCCTCGTCCACTGCGACTACGCCACGGGCACCCGCACCCCGAAGGACTCCTCGAAGTGGTACGCCGAGGTCATTCGGACGAACGGGGCGTCGCTGCGGGCGGGGGGGTAGGCGGAGCGAAGGGCAACCGCAGGAGCGAACGGCCCACCGACCGGCGCCGTGTCGGAACGAGCTCGGAACCGTCATCAAACCCTTGTGAAGACGGGTCGCTGTGGTAAGAAGGCGCCCCACCGCTTACGGGGCGGTAGTTAAGTTGGTTATAACGCCGGCCTGTCACGCCGGAGGCCGCGGGTTCGAGTCCCGTCCGCCCCGCTAGAGTTTCCGTAGTCCTTACGAATACCTAGAGAGTTCCGAGTAATTCCGCGGATCGATTGCGGATCGATTCGAGGCAGCCGCGCTAGAAGCTGAGTCGGCAGCGGTGGGAACACGGAGCCGAATCCGGCGCCGAGAGACTCCGCGACACGCATGTACTTCCGCATGGTCGGCCAGTCCTCGTGCCCGGTGCGCGCCCAGATGCGTTCGGCGCCGTCGCCGCGGACCGCCCACCACGTGACCGCTGTCGCGCGTAGATCGTGAAAGCGGAGCCCGATGCGCGTCGCGTCCGAGGCGAAGAGCTCGGCGCGCGTCACGCCCGCGGCCGCGACGAAGTAGCGCAAGAGCTCGGCGAGGTCGCGGACGCGCGGCATCATCACGACCCGCCCGGAGCCGCCGGCTTCCTTGTGCATAGCGCCCAGCAGCGGCAACAGCTCAGACTCGACGCCGAACGTGCGCGGCTCCTTGTTGTTAACCGACTTGGTGCCGGTGCGATCCCGATCCACGGCACGGTGAATCGTGACCTTTCCGTGGGCGAGATCGATGTCGTCCCACTCGAGCGCTTCGAGCTCCCCTGCTCGCGCACCGAGATACGTCGCGAGCGTCACGAGCCGGCGCCAATCGAGCGGGACCTCCGTGCACGCAGCGAATTGTAGGGCCGAGGGCGCGCACAAAGGCCGGTACATGGCTTTCAAAGGTGCTAGTGCTCGTCGTGTACCCATGACCTTAGTCGTCGCGGCCTCGAGCAGAGACTCGATCTGGATGCTTACGGACCGCCGACTTTCTTACGGCAAAGTCAAGCCGCCAACAGACAAGGCGCACAAGGTTATGGTCTTACAGGCTACCGATGGCGTCGCCATTCTGGGTTACTCGGGGCTAGGGGCGACGAACGCTGACACAGAGCCAGCCGATTGGATGAGTCGCGTGATTCGAGGACGTAACCTGACTCTCGACGCGTATTTGAAGGCAATCGCAGACGCGGCCGTCCGAGAGTTGCCGTTCTACCTTTCTCATCTCCGCGACCCCCGACATACCATCGTTGTGCCAGCAATCGTGGGCCGCAAGGTTCGCATTTATTCTATCGAGTTGAACTTCGATCGATCTAAGAAAGAGTGCACCGTACAACGCAAGCTAAACGTCTATAAAATACCTACTGGGGCGCTCGTTCCGCTAAGGGTATTTGCCGCCGGATCGGGCATGAAGTATTTGCCGAAAGAGCAGAGTCACGCTCGTTGGCTTTTTCGACTGCTGAAAGCGACGGACCGAGGGCGGATGACGCCTGAGAGGATGGCACAGGAGTTTGCCAAACTTAACTATGAGGTGCACGTGAAGGCAGCCCGTGAAGAAGAACCTCCGACAGTAGGTCGTTCGTGCATCGTGGTTTGGAGGTATCGAAAGGGTGGCGCGCACGGAAACGGCCATCGGTTCTTTACGGATATGTGCCCCGACGCGAACACGCCGACGCTGCCATCAATTGGCTGGGGCGGAATGGATATGGAGGCATTCCACAATGCGACCTTTCCTCCTAGCGCGGAGCTCCTAATCAAACAGCTCGAAGCTTTTGAGCAGGGCCGAGACCCGAATCAGATCGATACTAAAGAATACCAAGCAAAGATAGATGGCGCTCTTGCGACGCTGAAATATGCACCCGACGAACGACTTCGGTGATGGCCCACGACGCTCCGCTGCCCGTCGAAGCCGTGCACGACCTGCTTGGCATCGCACGAGCGCTCTTTAGGCGCTGGGGTTATGCGTCCGCAAGCTGGCGACGGCGAGCTGGCTTCTTCCGAGAAGCCAAAGACTTCTCGGCGTGCCACAGGTCAAATTGAGCTTGCAGTGCCATCCAAAAATCCGGCTCCGTACCTAGTACACCGGAGAGCAGGATGGCGGTCTCGGCCGTCATGCCGCGCTTGCCGTTGATCAGCGTGTTGATCCGCTGGATCGGCATGCCTGTCTTCGCCGCAAGCTGGAGCTGCGTCATATCCAACGGCTTGAGGAAATCTTCGAGCAGCGCCTCACCAGGGTGCGTGGGGGGTCGGTTATTCGGCAACATGGTAGGTACCTCTGAATATAGGGGTCGACTAAACAACAGTATTTAACAAGCCGAATTGTAACTATTTCGCATAGTGCTTTGAGATTCGAACTCCCGACGCTTGGGCCGTCTTCTCATCGTACTTGAATAGGATTCTGTATTGAATGTTGATGCGGATCGACCAGTAGTCTTTGAGCTGTCCCTTCAGTTTCTCGAGATTCGCACCGGGGACGGCGTTGAGTTGACCAAGGTGTCGGGCGGCGTTCAAATAGTCGAGCAACCTTCGTGCCCTTCGCCACAAGTCTTGAGGGATGCTCCGGGCAGCCTTGGAGGGGTTATCATGGTAGATGTCCTCCGTGGCTTCGTCGTGAAAGCTCGCTATCACGACCACACTATAACGTTTACACGGCATTCGTGCAAGTCGCCGTCATTTCATCATGATTACGACAGGTTACGCCCGTGGCTCTTGCGTGGGCTTTCCCCCGGCAGTATTCTCGAGCGCGTACTTTAACCAGGCGAACCCATGCCCAGCCTCCACGATCGGCTCATCGCGCTTCGTGAGCACCAAGTTCAGACTGCTGACGCCTTCATCGATCGAGCGGTGCAGATACAAGGACGCCTACGCGACGCCCTCATCGAAGTTCTTGGATGCCCGCCACAAGCGGTCCAGTGGGTGCGGTTCAGCGTCGAAGACAAGAAGATTGAACGCCAAGCTGGCGAATACGGGCTCTTGACCGAAGCCGGCTTCTGTTCGTTGCTTCGCTTGGGCTTATCGATGGGCCGCTACGTTGACATCCCGATCTGGCTCATCCCGAACGGCAAGAGTTTCACGATCAGAAGCGGCAAGCGAGTCTTCGAGCAGGGAGATGACGTCAAGGGATGGGCGCAATTTGAAGCCGCCTCCCTTGAAAGCTATCTGACGGTTAGCGGCTTGGACGCGATGATCACCGCTCGCGTAGAGGGTGTTGAGGTTCCTGAGAACGACGCGGATCTAACGCTCGGCGAAGAGCACGAGAAAGGCGAGCCGCCCACGGCGAAGGGGTCACCACCAACCTAGGGTGTGACCTCCAAGCCCGGCCGCGGTGATGATCGCCAGGGCGATGATCACCCTCCCCCAGGGCGGCAGCACCGAGAGGACGGCGATGATGATCGGCTTGTCCGCCTTCGGTGGCACCGAGACGTCGAGCCCGGCTTTGACGTTCCCTGCCCCGACGTTCTGGACGACAATCTTCGAGCCCGTGGCGTGAATGTGCGTGACGGAGCTGTCCTCGTCGGGGATCGATTCACGGAGCCGGCGGATCTTGTCCCTGAGATCATCCTCGGCCATTGGTCCCAACCCGCCGCTGTAGCTCACGGATCTCCGCCCCGTGAGAATCGCTCAGCTCGATGAACCTCGAGTGCAGCTCTCGCACCATGTCGTGCGTCAGAGCCGTCACCTGAGCCACCTTCTGGATGGTCCGGTTCGCGATCGTCTGGTTGGCCTCGAGCCCGAAGCGCCGATGACGATCGTGTCCGCCGTCACGCCCCAGGTCATCAACACCACGTCCGCCGAGCCCGCGTTATTGCGGCCCACGATCATGTTGGTGCCCTGAGAAAACCGCATGCGCCCGGAACCCACCGTCGACCCCGAGAAGTCGACGACGCCCGTCCCCATCAGGAGGTTGTTGCCGTTCATGGTGCGTCCGCAAGCGCTTGGGAGTACGCGCGGCGCCGACCGTGGAAGTCCACGGGCAGCGTGTACTCGTCGCCGTCGAGCACGACGCGCTCACGCTCAGTCGGCTGGCGCGTCTGGACGAAAGCGCCGTTCGTGCCCGCCTTGGCGTCCCACGGCTCGATTCCCCACGCCCGCGCGAGGTCTCGGCGGAACGCCTCCGCGTGCGAGACCTTGATCTTGGCCTCGCCTTTTCGATCGCCACGGCGCGACGGGAACACGAGCCCGCCACGAGGACGACCGTTCTCGTGCCCCCAGCCGAACAGAGCCATGCGGCTAATCGCGGGCACGGTCACGGCGCCTTCGCGCACGAGCGCTCTGAACGTCTGACGAATGGCGTTGAGCAAGTGTTGAGCGCTCTATCGGCTCTTGCCGTCGCGCTTGCAGCGATCGATCGCCGCGCGTTGACCCCGTTCCGCCCGCTGATTTCCCTGTTCGGGCGGATCGGCGCCCGAAGTTAGCACGACCCGCCTGCGGCCGCCCGAAAGGCGCCTGAAAGCGTCTCTCCGCGCATGCTGCTACCATGGCTCGCATGACCGGACGACCAAGCGTCAACAAGCGGCAGCGTGAGCTCGTGCGAAAAGAGCGGCAGGCCGAGAAGCTCCTGCGACGCGACGAACGTCGGACCAAACGGAACGTCGATCCCGTTGCGCCCGCGCCCGAGCCAGGCGTGGCGGATGAACCGATCGGGCCGATCGGGCTCGTGCTCGAGGTGCCTCCGACAACGAGGTAACGCGCGCGTTCGGGTCGAGCTCTTGCTTCCGCATGCCGTCAGACGCAGCGCGGTGGTGGCGGTTGATCGCCTCGAACGGACCCCGCAAGCGCGCGCACGTTGCCGTGTCCGCTTCTGAACGCCGCCGCGCACCTCGAGCTAGAGTCTCCGCCGCGCAAAGAATGCTCATTGACCGGAGCGTCGAGGCCTGGAGCCGTGGCCAGGCAAAGGCACCCGACGCCGCCAAGAGCTAGTAAGCGCCTTTCCTGTTAAGACTTCTTCCGGTCCCAACGCTCCATGATCCAAGTCACCACGCGTCGCCAAAGAAAGGCGATCGCAACCAACAGTGCGAGGAAGAAGACGGGACCCACGAGCCGACCTTAGCGCTCATCGCCGTAGATGACTCCGCGTGACGGCGCCCTGCGTGCTTAAAAAATGACCATGCCGGCCCGTGCTCGCGGCGTTGACCCCGAGCACGCGTTTCGCTCTGATGTCGGGTGGACTTTCATGCCCGGACTTTTGAATACGCCGAGGGAACGCGCCGTGAGAACGCTTGGGTTGCTCGGGGTAGCGCCGTGACTGCGGAGCCGGCCGAATGAGAGAGGTCGAACCATGGCGACGCTCCACGTAATTGGTCGTCTCATCGCCGCGGCGGCTGGCTTCTGCCTGGCACAGGGCTGCGGGGATGATTTCGCTGATCAGCACGGCGCTGGAGCGGGAGGCGAGCCCGGTCATGCCGGAGGCGAAGCCGGAAAGCTCGAGTCGGGCGGCGCTGCTCACGCCGGTTCCGGCGGTCGCGCAGGTGGCTCGAGCAGCGCCGGCGGCGCGGGTCGTGGCGGCAGGAGTTCGGCGAATGGCGGCAAAACGAGCGAGGGCGGCGCCGAGGTCGGCGGATCCGGTGGCACTGCGGTGCACGGAGGGAGGGGCCAAGGGGGCGTGAGTGGCAAGGCCGGTGCGAACCATGGCGGGGCGAGCGGCAGCGCAGGGACGATCATTCATCCGGAAGCGGGAAACGGCGGCGAAGCTGGTAGCGCGGCGGGAGCCGGAGCCGGCGGCGAAGATGGCTCCGAATGCAGCGACACCGTGTGCAGCTCAGCATGTGTCGACTTGACGAGTGACGAGAACAACTGCG
>Ga0335083_10004479_pt1 | contig 17774 bp, 20 predicted proteins | sample Lox_Sample_42_FD_206716 | JGI IMG/M metagenome (GOLD analysis project Ga0335083, IMG submission 206716) | Soil microbial communities from Loxahatchee National Wildlife Refuge, Florida, United States - Lox_Sample_4.2 | ecosystem: Environmental > Terrestrial > Soil > Wetlands | place: USA...
CATCAGCTTGATGGCTTCGAAGTTCTGGACGCCGCCGCCGACGCGCTTGGTGGTGTAGAACAGCACGTAGGGCTTGGCCGAATAGGGATCGCGCAGCACGCGGATGCCGACGCGGTCGACCACCAGATAGCCGCGCGCGAAATCTCCAAAGGCAATGGAGTAGCTGTTCGCGGCGATGTCGGGCATGTCCTCCACCTCCGTCACCGGGTAGCCGAAGATGGTGGCCGGCTGACCCGCGGACGCGCCCGGCTGCCAGATGTAGTTGTCGGTCGTGTCCTTGAACTTGCGGATCGCCGCCTCGGTCTTGCGGTTCATGGTCCAGCGGCCGTTGGCGCGATAGGCCTGTTTCGGCGCATAGGCGAGATCGAGCAGCGCATCGGCGGGGTCGGACGAGGCGAAATCGCCCGCCGCGCCGGAGGCGACGTAGCCGAGGTCGCCCCAGCTCCACGAGGCATCGGCGACGTTGGTGTAGCTCAGGAAGCCTTTGGGCTGCGTCGTGCCGTTGCCGCTGACGAAAGCGGCCCCTTCCTGCTCGGCGAAGACGATCTGGATTTCGCCGGCCAGCCATTGCTCGATGTTCACTTGCGAGTCGTCGAGCAGCGTCTGCGTCGCCGCGGGCATGGCGTAGAGCTCCATCGTCGGGAAATCGACGATGGAAAGCACGGGCGAATCCGTCTCGGTGCGCGCATCGGTTTCCGCGACCCAGCCGGTGGCGGCACCCGTGGTGGTGACGGGCTTCTTGTAGACGTTGGCGCCGATCTGACGCACCGTCGCGATCGTGCGGATGGGCGAGGATTTCGCCAGCACGCGGTCGATGGTGTCGGCGATCTCGTCCGGCACGACATAGCCGCCGTCGGCGTCGGTGCCGGCGGAAAGCGCCTTCACTTCCAGCGCGGCATAGCCTTGGGTGTCGCCCTTGCGCATATAGCGGTCGAACGCGGCCTTGCGCTCGCGATTGTCGGGCGCGTGCTTGTATTCGCCGCCGAGCGCCGGACGGACGGAGGCGAGCTGCAGCTCGTCCAGCGCGCGCTTCTGTTCGGTGAGCGCGGCGTTGATGCGGTCGACCTTGTCCTCGGTGACGACGTCGGCCGAGCGGCGCTCGAGCTGGGACAGACGCTCGTCGTTGGCGCTCTTGAAGGCGTCGAAGGCGCACAGGAAATCGTCGAACGCGTCCTTGATCTCGCGGTCGGCGGGTACGGTGGCTTTGGTTTCCAGTTCCATGTGGTTTGTTCTCCAGGTTGTTGACGCGCGAATGGCGAATAGCGAGTGGCGAATAGGGTTCGCTCGGTTCGCGGCCGGTTTTCCCTATTCGCCATTCGCCATACGCGATGCCGCCGCCCTGATATGCGAGGCGGCGGCATGTTCGGTTCCGATGGCCGTGACGGTACTGCCGGTGAGGAGCGGGAAGGTCACGACCGAGACTTCCCACAATTCGATTTCGAGAAGGCGGCGGGTTCCGCCGCGCGCATCGCGCACCGCGCGCCGCGTGCGGAAGCCGATGCTGAGGCCGTTCACCGCGCCGGCGGCGATGAGCGCGCGCGCTTCCGTGGCGCGCTGCACCAGGCCCGTGAGGCGGCCGCGGACGTAGAGGCCGCGGCCATCCTCGCGGATCGTTTCCCAGGCGCCGATGGGTTCGTGCGCGAAATGCTGCCACAGCATGCGGATCTCGCTGGGCCCGCGGCGGCGCAAGGACGCGGCGAAGGCGCCGGGCTCGACCACGTCGCCCGCGCCATCGGCGACGCCGAAAAGCGAGGCGTAGCCTTCGAAGCTGTCGGCCGACAGCGAAGCGAGATGCGCAAGCGCTGTGTGCCGCGCCAGAGGCCGGCGCGTGAGGGCAAAGGTGTGGGACATGAATTGTCTCAATGATGATTGTCATCCCCGGCCGAGCGAGCGTGAGCGAAGCGAGGGGAAGGGGATCCAGGTGGCCGAGAATTGTCTCGTTGTCACCACCTGGGTCCCCTTCCCTCGCCTCTTGCTGACGCGCGAGGCTCGCCGGGGATGACAATTTTGTTTAAGGCGATGAGCGCGTCGGCTGCTCCCCGTCCATCCGGTCCAGCTTGTTTTCCATGCGGTCGAGCTGGGTGCGGATGGTGGCGATCTGTTCCTGCATCACCGCGACGCGCTCGATGGCCGCCTGGTCGTCGGCGACCGTGCGCTCGAGCGTCGAGATGCGCTGCGCGGCGGAGCCCGCCCAGAACAGCGCACCCGCCGTCTGCAACAAAAAAGCCGCCACGAGGGCGGCCGGGATGCGCTTGTCGAGCGATGGCGAGATGCGTTCGGTGTAGGCGGTCATGGCACTCTCACAGTGGCGAATGGACATGGGTGAAGATCGCCGCCGCCACGCTGCGGCGGACGGCGACGATTGCAGCCAGTCATTCGGTTTCGTTGTCGTTTCGCGGCTTTTTCCGGACCTGGTGCTCGGACAGCACGTGGCCCAAAAGTCGCGTCATCCGCTCGGACAGGTGACCGATGACCGGGCTGGAATAATCCGCCGAGATTGGAGCGAAGAATTCCTCCGACCATGGCAGCCACAGAATGCGATCGAGATCGAACCGTGTCGCCTCGTGCAGCCCGGCCTCATACATCTCCTGATAGTTCACCACGAAGAAATCGTTGGGGCGCGTCTGGGTCTTGAGCTTCGAGGTTCCATAGACGACCTGGACCTCGGGCTTCATGTCCTGTTCGCCGATACCCGTCGTAAGCACCAATCCGGGACGATGCTTCGGGCCCGGGTTTCCCAAGTCGAGATAGTCAGGAAACCGGCACCAGACAATGTCCAGCGGCGCCGGCAAGGTGGATACCGGAAGGTACTTCCAGCTAGCCACGTTATTCGCCGGGCAAGTCGATGCCCTCGACCAAGCAGCGCTTGTGCGCCGGGTCGTTGATGTCCGCGACTGCTCCCTTTAGCTTCGCAAAGGCCTGGGGATCGATCTCGTCGTTATAGCTCACGGCCGGAATCGCCGGCCGCGTCGCGACAGGTTTGCGGCCGGTGGAGCGGCGAGGTCCGGTCATTGTCTTGTCCTCATCTTGTCGGTCGCATCAGGTGCCGATGATAGCCTGAAAGCACAACGCAATACAGGGCAAGCCCACGTTTTCTCAGGCGAAATCGAAGCGCCCTCCTTCATCCCGCCGAATCCCCGCCGGCCACCGGCGAATACCCCGCCGCGGTGCGTTTTTCGTTCAGGGTCAGGAAGGTGGCGGCGTTGAGCTTGTCCCAGGTGGATTCGCGCTGCTGCGCCAGGGCCTCGACCGCGTCGGAATCGTAGCCAATGCGAAGCGCGTCGCCGAAGCGGGGCGCGAGCCAGCGCGTGAGCGAAGCGGCAGTCTTGGCCACCAGCGGCAGCACCGTCTGGCGCCAGAACGAAAGATTGGCCTCCTGATAATTCGAATAGGTGTTGTCGCCCGGGATGCCGAGCAACATCGGCGGGATGCCGAAGGCGAGCGCGATCTCGCGCGCGGCGACGTCGCGCGTGGCGGCGAAATCCATGTCGGACGGCGTGTAGCTCATGCTGCGCCAATCGAGCCCGCCTTCGAGCACCATCGGACGGCCGGCATTGGCGGCGCCTTGATAGGTGTCTTCCAGCTCCTGCTTGATGCGCGCGAATTGCGAGTCGGTGAGGCCGGGCGCGCCGGCGGGGCCGTTGTAGATCAGCGCGCCGGACGGCCGCGCCGCGTTGTCGAGCAGCGATTTGGTCCACGCCGCGCCCTGATTGTGCACGTCGATGGCGCGCGCCGCCGCCTCGATCGGCGAAAAGCCGTAGAGATCGTCGAGCGGATGGAACAGCGTGGCATGCAGCACCGGAAGAAAGCCCGTGTCGTCGCGGCCGATGCGCAGGGTTCGGCTGTCCACGGTGTATTCGTAGGCGCTGGGCCAGCCGCGCGGGCCGGGCACCACCTTCACGCGGTCGGGGCGCAAGGCGTAAAGCTCGCGGATGTCGCCGCGCAGAGACGCCGCCTCGAGATAGGCGTTGCCGGCGCATTCCAGAAACGCGTACCAGCGTTCGAAGAGCTGCGGACCCGACTCCTGCGGGTTCGGCTTTTGCAGCAGCGCGAGCAGCGGATGGGTGTCGAGCTCGGTGTCGCCGTCATAGACAAGGAACGGCACCGAGGCCGCGCCCTCGGCGATCATCCGCACGCAGCGATAGACCACAGCGTTCTGCATCACGCCTTCGCGCGCCAGCGTGGCGTAGTCGCGCCTGGACCATTGCGCCTGGCCGATCAGTTGCAGTGCGACGAGCGGGCCGGATTTCCGTTCCGGCGCGCGTTTTCCAAAGAAGCGTTCGAGCATGGTTGCTACCTATTCATGCGTGTCGTTGCGTTTCCTCCCCCGCCTTGCGGGGGAGGTGGGTCGCCGCGAAGCGGCGAGACGGAGGGGGCGGCGGCGTTCTATCCTTGCAAGTCACCTCCACCCCCACCGCCTCGCTCGCGAAAAGCTCGCTCGGCCTGCCATACGCTGGCGCTATGGCAGCCCCCGTAAAACGGGGGAGGAAGAGAGCGGCGGTCGTCAAGCATTCCGTATCCGCGGCCCGGTCTCCATTGCCGGGAACAGCTCCGACAGCGCCCAGACCAGCGCGTCGAGGCGGTCGGGGGATGGGCCTTTGCCGTCGTATTGGCAGAGCTGGTCTTCGAGCTCCGGAAACGTGCCCGCGTGACGGACGCGGCCTTGTTCGTAGAGCATCGACGCCGGCGAGGCGCGAGTCATCTTGTCCCGTGTCGCGTTCACCGCGCGGATGGGCAGGTTCGCGGCGGCGCGGCTCAGCACCTCGCGCACCATGGCGCCGCCCTGGTTGGTTTCCACCACCACGTAATCCGCCTTGAAATCGGCGAAGGCGCGCGCCACGCGTTCCGCCCATTGCGACGGATGAAGACCGCCGGCGGAGCGATCGGCGAGCACGTAGCCCGCACGATCCTCCGCCCGGCCGGCGACAACGATTCCGCATTCGTCGCCATGAAGCGACGCCGGCGGATCCACGCCGACGACGACGGTGGAGAGCGCGGGCGCCGGGGGGTGAATGCGCCCGCGCTCGATCCAGCTTCGCTGCCAGAGCGCGTTTTCGTTGTCTTCGATCAATTCGCCATCGAGTTCCTGGCGGCCGAGACGCGTGCCGCCATAGCGCGCGATCAGCGCGTCCACCACGCCGGGCGCGAGGTGGACTTCGTTGTCCATCGTGCCGCTCCGCGTCATCGTCACGTCCTTTCGCGCCATCAATTCCTTCAGCGCCGCAATCGGCCTGGGCGTCGTCGACAGCATCAGCCGCGGATCCTCGCCCAGACGCAGCGCCATCGACAGCATGTCCAAGGCGTCTTGCGGTTCCGGCCATTTCGCGAATTCGTCGCCCCAGGCGCCGTCGAACTGATGGCCGCGAATCGAATCCGGCTTGTCGGCGGAGAGCAATGTCGCCACCTGCCCTTCCGGCCACAGCACGCGGTTGTTCGCCGGCTCGAAGCGCGCTTCCGGCGCGGATTTGAGCAAGCCCGATGCGCCTTCCACCATCACGGCACGCGCCTCGCCATGCGTTGCGGCGACGAGGGCCACGCGGTGCATTCGGTTGTCGCGCACACCTTGCGCGATCCATTCGGCGCCGGCGCGGGTCTTTCCGGCGCCGCGGCCGCCGAGGAACAGCCAGACGCGCCAATCGCCTTCCGGCGCGACTTGCGCGGGGTTGGCGTAGAATGCCCACGAACGGAGAAGTATTTTTCTCTGCGCATCAGTCAGCCTCTCCATAAACCAGAGACGGTCCGCTTCTGGCCATCGCTTCAGCAACCAGACGCTCAAGCGCGGCTTTGACATCTTCTTCGTTCTCCTCCTGCTGCGCGCGGACGGAAGCGCGCTGCTTCTCAAGCTGCATCAGCCGCTCCAGCGTGCGTTCGAGAGACGCAAGCGTGCGCGCGTTCTTTTCGCTCTGAATGGCGGCTTCCATTCCCGCCTGTCCCGTATCCTGCTGCGCCGGCGACTTCTTCTCGTCCCCGGGCTTGGACGGCTTCTTCGCAGCCATTTCGATCGCCTCTAGTCCGTGTTCGAGCGCGAGAAACATTCGCCGAATGATCCCATCCAGCCATTCCGGGAGGTGGAAGCGCAGCCAGGATTCCCCTTCCTGCGCTTTCAACTCCTTCTCGGTGCGGTAAGCCCTGCCCGCAGCCGGATCGCCTGCGCGTGCCATCGCCGTGCTCCTTCTGCCGGACGCCGCAAAGCAGCCCGCGATCGACCGTGATTCCTAGGTGTTCAGTCTCGCGCTGGGACCGGGGAAGCGGCGGATTCGGACGAATCGCGCCAAAGGTCCCGGAAACATTGGGTTTCCAGGGCCTTCCGGCCGGACGCACTTCGTGAGATTTAGGAAATATGGCACGAGCAGCGTCACGCTGCAAGGACTAATTGGAAAAAATCGTGAAATTTTTGTTCGCCCTGTACATCAAGGGCTTAGCGGCGAATCCGCGGGGATTCCCCTACCCCCTGCCACAAATTCTTTGACCGGCCTCAACGCAACTTCCACCTTTCGGGCGGATTATGCAGGGGCACGGTCCGGAGAACCCCATGGATACCGCCCGCGAATTGCGCAAATTGGCCCAGTGGTACGAGCGCTCGGCCCGCTTCATGCAGATCGAGCAAGACCGCGAAATGCAGCTGCGCTACGCCGACCATTTCCGCCGCCTGGCCGAGACGCGAACCATGGACGAATCCGGCGACCTGCAGCCGGCGTGAGCGCTGGGGCCACCTTGGCACGATGACAGGGTGGGATGAGTCCGGTGCAGCTCAGTCGAACAGCTTGACGTAAGGCTCGTAACGGAACCGGCGATGGCGCCGGTTTCCGGTGATCTCCCGCACCATGTCCTTCTTTTCCATGCGGTCGATGAGCTGATTGGCGGCGGCGAAGGTCACCTTCAGCAAATCCGCCGCGTCCTGCACCGATATGATGGGCCGCTCGAACATGTGCTCTAGAAGGCGCATGCCGTTTCCAGCGGCGCGGCCGAAATCGTCGGCCAGCAATCTGCGATGCGCTTCGCGCAAATCGACGATGCGGCGAGCGGTGGCGGTGGCTTCCTCGGAAACCTCGGCGACGCCGCGCAGGAAGAAAGCGAGCCAGTCTTCATAGGCGCCGGTCTCACGCGTCGCCTGCAAGAGTTCGTAATAGCGGGAGCGATGGCGCCTCAGATAGTGCGAGAGATAGAGCACCGGTTTGTGCAGGATGGCCTGCTGGCACAGCAGAAACGTTATGAGCAGACGGCCGACGCGGCCATTGCCGTCGAGAAAGGGATGGATGGTTTCGAACTGCGGATGCGACAGGCCGATCTTGATCAGCGCCGGGATGTTGTCATTGGCGTGCAGGAATTTCTCGAATGCGCCCAGAAGCGCATTCAACTCGCCTGGCGGCGGCGGGATGTAGCTCGCGTCCTTGATCGTAGAGCCGGCATGACCGATCCAATTCTGCGAACGACGGAATTCGCCGGGCGCTTTGTTGCCGCCGCGCACGCCTTGCATGAGCTCGGCATGAATCTCGCGGATGAGGCGCAAGGATAGCGGCAGCTCTTCCAGGCGTTTCAATCCGTAATTGAGAGCGCGCACATAGTTGATGACTTCTTCGACGTCGCCGGGCGCATCCGGATCGAAAATCTTGGCTTCGGCCTCGAGAACGTTTTCCAGCGAGGCTTGCGTGCCCTCGATTTGGCTGGACAATACGGCTTCCTTGCGCACATACATGAAGACGAAGAGATCGGGATTGGGCAGGGTCTGGATCGAGCCGTCGAGACGGCCGAGCGCGCGGTCCGCTTCGGAAAGTAGCTTCTGCAATGCCGGCGAGGTCTCAACCGGCGGCTTGGGCGGCAACGGCAACGGGATAAAGGCCTTGTAACCTCCCGGCTGCTTCACATAGTGACCCGTGTTGCGCGCAACCAAGCCACGGCTCCTTGTTATCGTCAGGAACGACATCGCTCGCAAGCGAAGCTATATTATAGTCACAATTTAACATGGATGAGTTCACCCGTCCATATTCAATGGACGAATATTAACGCCCAACACAAGCCGCCAGGTCGGCTCGCGAGGCGCCCCCGTCTTGAATCCGCCGCAAAGGACAGGCACTTAGCGGCCGGCATGGGCGGTTTTCGTGCGTTCCTGATCGAGCTTTGGGCGGCGGTCCAAGACTGGTTCGCGGCGCATTGGCGCGGGCTCGCGCGCTGGGGCGGGTTCGCGCTCGCGGTGTTGGCCACGCCCGTCGCGCTGCTCTATCTGCTGCCGTCGGTGCTCGGCCTGTTCGCGCCGAAGATCGATTTTTCCAAGGATCTCTACGCGGTCAACCGGCCGGTGGCGTTCACCTTCCTGGACGCGAAGGGACGCGTGGCCGGCCACCGCGGCGCCGTCGTCGGCGACCGGCTGACGCTGAACGAGATGCCGCCTTACCTGCCCGCCGCGTTCATCGCCATGGAGGACCGGCGCTTCTACGATCATCACGGCATCGATCCGCGCGGACTGATCCGCGCCATCGTCACCGATCTGCGCGCCGGACATTGGGAACAAGGCGGTTCCACCATCACCCAGCAGACCGCCAAGATTCTGTTCACGCAGCAGGAGCGCACCTTCAACCGCAAATTCGCGGAATTGTGGGACGCGGTGGCGCTGGAGAAATCCCTGTCCAAGGATCAGATCCTGGCGCTTTATCTGAACCGCATTTATCTGGGTTCCGGCGCGTATGGCGTGGACGGCGCGGCGCGCGTCTATTTCGGCAAATCCGCGCGCGACGTGACGCTGGCGGAGGCGGCGATGCTGGCGACGCTGACGCGCGCGCCGACCGTGTTCTCGCCCCGGCGCGATCTGGCCGCGGCGCAGCAGCGCGCGGGCGTCGTGCTGCACGCGATGGTGGAGACCGGCGCGATCACGCAGGCGCAGGCCGACGATGCGATCGCCCATCCCGCCGACGTCGTGGACCACACGACGGTGGACGCGCGCAACTACTTCCTGGACACCGCGGCGGACGAAGTGAAGAAGCTGGTCGATACCAGCGGCGACATGCCGGATCACGACCTGATCGTGCACACGACGCTGGAGCCCAAGATCGAGGAAGCGGCGCGCCATGCGCTGGCCGCCACCATCGCCAAGCGCGGCAAGAAGCTGCACGCGAGCGAAGGCGCCGTGGTGGTGATGAAGCTGGACGGCGCGGTATCGGCGCTGATTGGCGGCACCGATTACGACGAGAGCGTGTTCAACCGCGCCACGCTGGCGCACCGCCAGCCGGGATCGGCGTTCAAGCCGTTCGTCTATCTGGCGGCGGTCGAGAACGGCATCAGCCCGTGGGACACGCGCACCGACGGGCCGGTGGACATCGACGGCTGGACGCCGACCAATTACGGCGGCCGCAGCTATGGCATGGTGACGGTGGCGGACGCGCTGGCCCATTCCATCAACACCATCACCGCCGAACTGGCGCAGGAGGTGGGCATCACCACCGTGGTCGACGCCGCCAAGCGGCTGGGCATCGCCTCGCCGCTCGAAGCCAATGCGTCGCTGGCGCTGGGCACGTCGGAAGTGACGCCGCTGGAATTGACCAGCGCCTATGCCGCCTTCGCGTCGGGCGGGATCAAGACCTATCCCTATTTCGTCACCCAAGTGACCGACACCGCGGGACGCGTGCTTTACCGGCGCAAAGCCCCGCCGCAGGAGCGCGTGATCGCGAGTCACGTCGACCGCGACATGACCGAGATGATGTACGGCGTCGTGACCGACGGGACCGGCCGCGGCGCGGCGCTGCCCGGCCGCGAATGCGCCGGCAAGACCGGCACCACGCAGGATTATCACGACGCGTGGTTCGTGGGCTTCACCACCGACTACGTGGCGGGGGTGTGGATCGGCAACGACGATTCCTCGCCGATGAAGGGCGTGACCGGCGGCAGCCTGCCGGCGGCGGTGTGGAAACAGGTGATGGAAGCCGCGGAAGCGGGAAAGCCGGCCGAGCCGCTCGACAAATCCGAGCCCGAGGAGACGACCGACGAGACGGTGATGATGTCGGGCGGCGTGGACGACGAACAAGGCGGCGGCGACGACGACGAATCCGGCGCCGCACCGCAGAACGGCGGGCCGCGGCAAAGCCGGCAAGGGTTCTGGGACTGGCTGTTCGGACACCCGCAGGCCGCGCCGCCGCCGGGCGAATACGAAAACGGCGGCGCGCCGGATTCGAGCGTCGAGACGCCGGACGACGAAGATCAGAATCCGAACGGGCAAAATCCGCCGCCACAACCGCACATTTGGCGCCAGCGCGAAAATCCTCCGCCCCCGCCGCCGGGAAATGACGGCGGCGGCGGATATTGAAGCGGGCTACGCCGCGCGCCTTCTGCGGCGGACCGCGCGCAGAAGCGTTTCGTTGATGCGGCGTTGCCAGCCCGCGCCGTCCGCCTTGAACGCGTCGATCACTTGCGCGTCGAGACGGAGCGTGACCTGAATCTTCGGGTGCTCGGCGCGCGGACGGCCGCGGGCCCGCTTCGCCGCCTCGACGATGTCGGGAAACACCTCGCGCATCGGACGCGCGCGGCGGAAATCTTCCGCCGTCCATTCGGGATTGTCGTCGTCCGGTACACCCCATCCGGGCGGATGCGGAATCCGTTTATCGGCCATAGCGTTTTCGCTCCATCCTGTTTGCGCGCCGGAAACTCAGGACCCGCACCACGCCGCCATTGCGCGTGAATGCCACGCTGTGCATGACGCCGCGAAAAAGACCCCACGCGCGATAGCGCACTTCGCCGTAATCGCGCCGCGCGTCCCGCGCGACGATGGCGTCTTCCCAGGTAAACTCCGCAACCTCCGCGAAATCGAGACCGTGCTTGGCGAGATTGATTTGCCGCTTGGTCTCGTCCCAGGTGAAGGCCGGCGCCGGCATCGGAAATTATTGTAGTGCGAAAAATAACCCTGTCAATGGCGGAAGCCGGGCAGCGGCGATCGTGGCGTACGCAACCGTACGGAGATGGTGAAAAACTCCCGTTTCCCGGTAAAATCGCGGGTTCCCTGTGCGGTGGCGGGGAGTCGGGGTTGGGCATGCGCATCGTGTGGAAGGCGGTCGCGTCAGGGCTGGCCGGCGTCGCGTTGGGCTTGCTCGCGACGGGCCTGGTGCTGCGCGGCGGGATGCCGGGCGGCGTCGTGGATGGGCCGTGGCAGACGAGCCTTACCATCGGCAGCGCCGGCGGCGACGCACTGACGCGCGCGCAGGTGGCGCTGCACGGATTGTTCGCGCTCAACCGCGGCGAGACGATCTATTACACCGCGCGCCGCGACGACGGCGGCGAGGCGCTGACCGGCGATTGCCGCTACCGCGTGAGCGGGCGCGATCCCGCGACGCGGTGGTGGAGCATCACCGCCTATGGCGCCGACGATTTCCTGATCCCCGATCCGGGCAGGCATTATTCGGTGTCGAAGAATTCGGTGACGCGCGACGCGCATGGCAGGTTCGCCGCCACCGTCTCGGCGGCGCCCGCGGAGGGCGATTGGATCCGGGTGGCGCACGCGCCGTTCAGCCTGACCTTGCGGCTCTACAATCCCGAGCCGGGCGTCGCGGCCGATCCCGCGCACGCGGCGTTGCCGAGCATCGAGAAGGTCGCCTGCGGATGACGGCGCTTGCCCGCAACTGGCCGTGGTTCCTGCTGGCGCTGGCGGTCGCGGCGACGACCCATCTCGTCAGTATACGGATTATTCCGCACCTGGTGATGGCGCGCGTGCTGGACCGCGTGGGGCCGATGGATGCGGTCAGGCACGGCAGGCGGCCGGACGAGAATTCGCGCGCCGTGGTCCGGCCGTCGCCGGACCTGCTCTACTCGACCTGTCCCTACGACCTTTCGGCCGGGCCCGTGCGGGTCACCGCGCCGGTGCCGCCGGGGACCTATTGGTCGGTGTCCGCCTTCGACGCCGACACCGACAATTTCTTCGTCGAGAACGACCGGCAGGCGGCAGACCGCGTGGATTTCGTGATCGCGCGGCACGCCGCGGCCGCCCGCGCGCACGGATTGCCGGTGGTGGTCTCGCCGACGAACCGGGGATTGATATTGTTCCGCACCCTGATCGACGACGAGAAGCGTTTGGGCGAAATCGACCGCGTGCGGCGGCAGGCGGCTTGCGGGAGGTTGAAGCGTTAGCCGCAAACGAAAAGGCGCTATATAAGCAAGCGAATCGCCTCTCCCCTCGCGGCGGAGAGGACCATCTGCCGGAGGTCTTGGGTGAAGCGGTTGGCAATCGTCGCGTCGATGGCCGCGCTCGCGGCGTGCGGGCCGGAGCAGCCGCCGAACGCGAATGCGCAGTTGACGCACATCGTCTTCGTCACCGATTGGAAGGCACAGGCCGAGCACGGCGGATTCTACGAGGCGCTGGCGGAGGGGTTGTACAAGAAGCACGGACTCGACGTCACCATCATGCAGGGCGGGCCGGGCGTGAACGTGCCGCAATTGCTGGCCGGGGGCGCGGCGACGTTCGGCATCGGATCGAACGGATTCATTCCGCTCAACATGGTCGAGCAGAACGTGCGCATCAAGGCGGTGATGGCCGTGTTCCAGAAGGATCCGCAGGTGCTGATGACGCATCCGCGCGCCGACGTGAAGGGGCTTGCCGACATGAAGGGCAAGCCGATCATGATCGCGGACGCCTCGATCTCCGCGTTCTGGCCGTGGCTGCGGGCGAAGTACGGCTTCGAAGATTCGCAGATCCGCAAATACACGTTCAACCTGGCGCCGTTCCTGACCGACCCCGACGCCATCCAGGAAGGCTACCTCACGAGCGAGCCTTACACGGTCGAAAAACAGGCCGGGTTCAAGCCGCAGGTCTATCTGCTGGCGGACAACGGCTATCCCGGCTACGCCAACATGGTGCTGGCGCCGGTCGATTGGATCGCGCGCCGGCCCGACGCGGTGCAGGCCTTCGTGGATGCGTCGATCGAGGGCTGGATGGATTATCTCTACGGCGATCCGAAGCCTGCGAACGCGCTGATCGAGCGCGACAATCCCGACATGACGGACGACACGATCGCGCAGGCGCGCGCGAAAATGAAGAGCTACGGGCTGGTCATGGGCGGGGACGCGGCGCGGCTTGGATTGGGCGCGATGACGGACGCGCGCTGGCGGACGTTCTACGACACCATGGCGGATGAGGGGCTGTACCGCGACACCATGGATTACAAGCAGGCCTTCGACACCCGCTTCGTGGACAAGAAAGTGGGATTGGAGAAAATGAAACCGTAACGCCTTTGGCGCTTTTTCGAGGACGTGGCCGGAAAGCGGATGCCCCATGCATGCCAGCGCGCTGATCGCGATCTTCGTTCTCTTGGCCCTGCCGGCGGTGCTGTGCCATGGCGGCTCGTTCCGCGAAGTGGACGAGCAAAGGGACAATCGGCGCGCGGAGGCGCGGCGCATCAACGTGAATCGGCCCGGCTTTCAATCCCGTGTCCGCCGGCGATAGGATCGCCGGCTCAATCGGGGCGATTCTTGGCGGCGTTGCTCACATTGGAAGGCATTTCGAAGCGGTTCGATGGCGGCGTCGAGGCGCTGGCCGCCGTCGATCTGCGCATCGGCGCGGGGGAATTCGTGTCGCTGGTGGGGCCTTCCGGTTGCGGCAAGTCGACGGCGCTGCGGGTCATCGCGGGGCTGCTCGCGCCGTCGCGCGGCGCGGTGACGTGGCCGGGCGGCAAGCCGGCAATCGGATTCGTGTTCCAGGAACCGACGCTGATGCCGTGGGCGGATGCGGTGGGCAATGCGCGACTGCCGCTCGATCTCAAAGGCGTCGCGCGCGGCGAGGCGGAGGCGCGGGCGATGCGCGCGCTTGCCCGCGTCGGCTTGGACGGATTCGAGCGCGCCTTCCCCCGCGCGCTCTCCGGCGGCATGAAGATGCGCGTGTCGATCGCGCGCGCCATCGCGGCGGAACCCAAGCTGCTGTTGATGGACGAGCCGTTCGCGGCGCTGGACGAGCTGACGCGGCAAGCGCTGAACGACGATCTGCTGAAGCTCGTGCGCGAGGATGGGCTGACCGTGATCTTCGTGACGCATTCGGTCTATGAGAGCGCCTATCTATCGGACCGCGTGGTGGCGATGACGCCCAGGCCCGGGCGCGTGGCGGCCGATCTTGCCTTGTCGCCGCCGCGTGTGCGCGATCAGGGCTATCGCCTGACGCCGGAATTCGCAGGTGCGGCGGGGCGCGTGTCGGCGGCGTTGAAAAAAGCGAATAGCGAATAGCGAATAGCGAATAGCGAATAGCGAATAGCGAATAGCGAATAGCGAATAGCGAATAGCGAATAGCGAATAGCGAATAGAAAGGCGATGAGGATGAAGGAGCGCGGAAGTCAACAGTCCCTATTCGCTACTCGCTATTCGCTATTCGCGATCCCTTTCGCGCTTGGCGTCGCGGTGCTGGCGGCGTGGGAGTTTCTGGTCAGGCATTACGGCGTGCCGGCGATCGTGTTGCCGCCGCCATCGGCGATATGGGCCGCGTTCGCGGGAAATTTCGCGTCGCTCATGGCGTCGCTGTGGGTCACGTTTTCGGTGACGCTGGTCGCGATGGCCGCGGCGTTCGCGGGCGGATTGCTGCTGGCCGTGATTTTCAGCCAGAGCCGGCTGGTGGAGGCCGCGCTTTATCCCTATGCCGTCGTGCTGCAGGTGACGCCGGTGATCGCGGTGACGCCGCTGATCCTGATTTGGGTGGGTTTCGACCGCATCGATCTGGTGCTGGTGATCATCGCCTGGATGATCGCGTTCTTTCCCGTGCTGGCGAACACGACGCTGGGCCTGAAGTCGGCGGACCACAATCTGATCGATCTGTTCCGGCTCTACGGCGCGTCGCGCTGGCAGATCCTGACGCGGCTGCAGATGCCGACGGCGCTGCCCTATCTGTTGGGCGCGATGCGCGTGTCGGGCGGGCTTGCGCTGATCGGCGTGGTGACGGCGGAGATGGTGGCGGGATCGGGCGCGGCCACCGGATTGGGTTGGCGCATCATCGAGGCGGGCAACCGGCTGGAGATCGCCAAGATGTTCGCGGCGCTGGCTCTGTTGTCGATCCTGGGCATCGCCATTTTCTTCGCGCTGTCGCTTCTGGAATGGGCCACGCTCCACCGCTGGCACGAAAGCGCGGTGAAGAAGCAGGGTTGAGTAATCAACCGTAGTCGCATCAAATCTATTCTTGAATTGTTGAGCGGAAGCGGCTATGTTCTCGCCATCTGGCTCCAGCAGTACGTCCGCGAAAACCATTGTTTGCGGGCCGACCCTTGGAGCCTTTTTATTTCCGAGGTCGACATGTCAACCGCCATATTTGTCGATGCCGGGTTCTTCCTGAAGAGATTCGAATCCGTGTATCCGGGCCGGACGCGCGCCCGCACTTTCGTCACGTCCGGCAGCGGCGATGTTTTCCGCGATTTGGGCTTTTCCGCCGGCGAGGCTGCGGAACTGAATGCCAAAAGCGTGTTGATCGATGCGCTGGCCGATACCATTGCGCGCCGCAAACTGACCCAGAGCCGGGCGGCGAAGTTGTGCGGCACCGATCAGCCGACGCTTTCGAAGGTGCTGCGCGGACGGATGGAGAGCGTGACCATCGACCGGCTTGCGGCGTGGTTGACGGCGCTGGGGCAGACGGTGGAAATCCGCGTGCGGCCTTACAACGGCAAGGCAAAAACCGGCGCATTTGTGGCGATCTAAAAGCCAACCTCTTCGCCCCCGCGCCAGGCGATTTGCGGACCGTTCACGTATAGTATTTCGACGGCAGATCCGGCGCGTTGGACGGGAGGTCCACCAGCGAGGTCTCGAGCCAGCCTTCGGGCTTGCCGTTGGGATATTTGCCGTGCGCATAGGCGCCGACATAGGGCATCATGCGCGTGATCTTGTAGATTTGCGGGGTCCAGCCCGGCGGCGCGACGAACACGGTGGTGGCGCGCTTCTCGCTATAGGGCGAGGCGCCGTAGGTCGAGATGTTCCACAGCGATTTCTTGTAGGCGTCGTAATCGGCGCCGTGGCGCTTTCCGCCGGTGACGCCGTGCGCGGGCCAGCCTTCGAGCTGCATGAAGGTGTTGTAGTTGCCCTTGTCGGTGGGCAGGCCGTTGACGGTGCGTCCGAACAGAAGCGCCAGCAGCAGCTCGCAGCCATAGGGCGCGAAGTCGCTGGTGATGTTCAGATAATACTGTCCCGTCGTGTTGCCGACCGTCGCATAATGCGAATTGAAGGCATCGCCGCGCTGCGCGAGCGAGGAGCGGCGGAAATCGTAATAGAGGTCGCGTCCGGGATTGGTCAGATTCTGCTTCTTGAAATCGTCGTCGGCCGAAATCCACACGAAATGGCTGCCGCCGGCCAGCAGCGAGAGGAAGTTGCGCACCACCTTTTCGCTCCAGGCGATCTTGCCGCCCGCGTTCGAGGCGAAGGCCGCGCCTTCGTAACCCGAGAGCGTGAACACCGCCGGGCTGGAGTTGGCCCGATAGGCGATGCGCGGAATCCACAGCACCATCGACGGCTTCGCCTTGTCGACGATGAAATCGCGCAGGAAGCGCAACATCCGCCAATCGTCGCCCTGGATGCCGTCGCTGTCCATCCAGCTGCGATAGAGCGCGTCGACGACGCGGCTCTGAAGCTGGTTGCCGGTGAAATCGGCTGGCTTGAACGGCACGCCGGTCTGGCTGAAGGCGCTCTCGACCAGCGAAGGCGCGCGCATGTTGGGGCCGAACATGCTGTTGGCGAAGTTCTGGCAGGTGAGATTGGAGTAATAGGGATTCTCGCCCAAGGGAACGCAATAGGCCGTCTTGCCGTCGGCGCCGGTGACGGCGACGCCCTTGTAGAGACTCAGCGCCGCCGCCGCCGGATCGCCTTCGTAGTCGGCGCGGTCGGTGCCCGACACGTATCCGGTCTTCTGCTTCTTGGCGTAGACGACGGTGTCGCCCTTGTCCCAGGGATGATTGTAGAAGATCGTGAAATAGACGAGGCCGTCGTCGCTGTCCAAATCGAAGGTGCCTTTGTTGCCGCCGAAAGGCGAGGCCTTGTTGTAGGCGGTGACTTTCAATTCGTCCCCGGGTGCGACCGATTTCTTGTTCGCGGTCGCGGCCGGACCGGTCTCGCCGCGCGCGTTCTTGAAGACCAGCGTGGCGGAGGTGCGGTTGTAGACTCTGATCGTAAGGGTGCGCGACATCGGACGGTTCCCCCAAAGACTTCGGAAGTCATGATTGCACATTTCGCGAACGGCCCAAAACGCCGGTCCGCCGGATTCAGCGGTCGCGCTTGGCCGGCGCGGTCTCGCGCACGATCCACATGACGATCAGGCCCACCACCAGCGCCACGGTCATGTAATAGGCGGGCGCGATGGCGTCGTGCGTGAAATCGGTGAGGGCTGCGACGTTGTACTGCGCGCTGCCGCCGAAGATGGCGATGGCGAGCGCGTAGATGACGGAGGTGCCGGCGGAACGGATGCGCGGCGGCATCAGTTCGGTGGTGGTGATGATGGTGGTGTTGCCGGAGGCGGCGAAGACGGCGGTGAGCACGAAGGCGACGCCGAGCAGGACCGTCTCGCTGCGCAGATAGTTCAGCACCATGAAGGCCGGAATCGTGATCGCGATCAGGATGACGGTCTGCACCATCATCACGGGTTTCCGGCCGACGCGGTCGGAGACCAGACCGGACAGCGCGGCCGAGACAGCGCCGGTGAGCCCGATCACCATGATGGCCGCGAAGGCATTGGTGGCCTGCATGTGCAGCGTGTGCTGCGCGTAGGTGGGCAGATAGAGAATGACGTAGGTGCAGATCGTGGCGTGCGCGAGCAGGAAGAGGCCGCAGGCGGCGTCGCCCAGATGGCG
>Ga0335083_10004481_pt1 | contig 17769 bp, 15 predicted proteins | sample Lox_Sample_42_FD_206716 | JGI IMG/M metagenome (GOLD analysis project Ga0335083, IMG submission 206716) | Soil microbial communities from Loxahatchee National Wildlife Refuge, Florida, United States - Lox_Sample_4.2 | ecosystem: Environmental > Terrestrial > Soil > Wetlands | place: USA...
CGCACGTACGTCCCGCCAAACGAACCACCATAGTAGCGCCACCCGAGCAGGGGCTCCGCGGCGCGCCAGTCGCCCTGAGCCGCCCGCAGCGTTCCCTCGATCGGGTCCACATCCGCCTTCGTCATGACGGCGCGCAGTCTCGGCAACAGGGCCGCCGCACTGTCCAGGCGGCGCGCCAGAATCAACTTCTGCGCGTAGCTCGTCCCGTTCGCGGAGAACAGCGAGTCCGTCTCCCAGGCGCGGCGAGCCTCCTCGATGGCCGCGTCGATCTGGCCCCTGGCGAGGAGCGCGTCGCTCAAGTTGCAGTGCGACCAGCCGTCATGGGGATTCAACGAGATGGCATGACGTGCGAGGCGCTCGGCTTCCCGCGCGTCGCGGTCGAGTGCCAACACCGCCGAGGCCAGCGTGGCGTAGGCGCTCGCCTGCGAGGAATCGCGGGTGATGGCCTGGACGGCGGCTTCCTGCGCCCGCCGGTACCCCTCCGATGGCAGCACGAAGCCGTCCGCGAGTCCCTCCCAGGCCGTCGCCTGCCCGGCGAAAGCGGCGGCGAACCCCGAATCCCGTGCGATCGCGCGGTCGAAGTGTCGGATCGCTTCGCGCTGCGAAGCCTCGTCGAAGTTGTCGTGCACCAGTCGCAGCCCGCGCAGGTACTCCTCGTAGGCCAGCGGGTCGCGCGTCAGTGGCCGGTCGAGACGCTTCCGCTCGTCCGGCAGCAGCTGCCCGGTGATCGCCTGGGCCACGTCGCGGGCGATGTCCGATTCCACCGTGAGCAGGTTGCTGCTGGTCCGGTCGAAGACGTCCCCCCACATCTGGACCCGCGTCGCCGCCCGGATCAGCGCCACGCGCAACCGCACCTGGTCGCCACCCCGCTGCACGCTCCCGGTCACCAGATAGGCGGCGTTCAGTGAGCGGCCGAGGGCCGGGGGATCCGCGATGGCCCGGCCACGAAACCGCTGTACCTCGAACCGCGACTTCACCTCCAGACGCGGTACCTGACCCAGTCGGATGATGATCTCCTCGGTGAGCCCGTCGGCGAGGTACGCGTCGGCGGTGTCGCGCGAAAGGTTGTCGAGATAGAGCACCGCGACGCTGTTCGGCGCCGGGGTCCGCACGACGGTTTGGGAGCAGGGCGGCGGGGAGCCGTCGGGGCACTGGGCGGACAGCCGGCTCACCACGAAAATGCTGAGGAATCCGAGCACCACCGCGGGCGAACGGGGATTCGACCCGGCGGCGCGGGGCCTCGCCAAGTGGCCGTGGCCGGTCGCTAGCGACGCGATTCGAAATTGCGGATCAGATAGAGGTCGGTCAGCCATTGCTGCCTCGTGCACGCCCAACGTCTGGCGTTTCCCGAGAGAGAGCACACGCCGTTGTTCTGAACGGGGATCGGGCCGATCCGGCGGGGAGCTCCTCCCGTCGCGGGGATCCGGTAAAGCCGCAAGGTAGGATCGGTAGCGGTCGCCATCCCGAAGTAGATCCCCCCGTCGTCCGACCAGGCGTATGGCCAGAACGAGACCAAGCGCAGCCGGGTGACGACCTTCAGGGTCCCAGTGGGCGCCGCCAGCTCGATCAGCGCCACCCCGACGTTGCCATCGGGGCCAACTTCGAGGGACAAGGGCTGCGTGATCGTGGCGAACGCAGACCGGTCGGGGGAGGAAATGATGGAGGGAACCCGACCGAGTGAATCGGGAATGGCGGTGTGCCACGCTTCCTGCCCTCGGGCGTCCAGCAGCCGCACGGTGTCGCCGCTGCTGTCGATTTCGATCAAGCCCCCCGCGGTTCCGGGGAAAATGTCGAACCCGGATGCCGGCCGCTCGGCGAACAGCGACGCCTCACCCGTTAGGGGGTCGTAGACGGAGATGCGGGCACGTCCGCCGTGCATGGGGGTGCCGATGAACAGACCCCGTTCGTCAGCGGTGTAGGTAAACGGATCCGCGAGCGGCGGCGTCACCGGCCGGCTCGCACCCGAATCGAACGGCGTGACGAACCACTGCACCCGCAGGGAGTCTCCGACAGGCGAGATCTGCGAATGGAACACGCGGCGGCCGTCGCGGGAAATCAGCGCGTTCATCCACTGGGAGGAGGTCGCCACCCGGCGCTGCGCCGTCCGACCCACCGTCGCCGTCCACACGGTGGATTCTCCAGCCTTGTTCGATTCGTACACCAACGATCGCCCGTCTTCGGAAAGATCGTAGACGGTGGACGAGGAGGCGCCCGGCATGATGACCAGGGTGTCCTGCCGACCGAACCGGCCCGAGGCATCCACGGCGATGCGGAGCAGCGCCGCCTCGCTGCGCTCCTCGATGAAAAGCGGCAGGAGGATCGCCCGGGCATCCACCGACCACCGGAACAAGTTTCCGTACGGCGTCGGCAAGCTGTCGGTTCGCCTCCCGCCCCGATCATGCAGCGTGATGAGGCCGCCTCCCCACATGGGGCCCGTCCACCCGATCGCCAGCCACTGGCCAGGCCGGGGAACTCGGATCGCCGCCAGCTGGTGCTCGCCACCGGGAGGGTCGATCGCGACGCTGTCGGTCGGCTGGCGCCAAGGTGGGGCGAAGAATTGGAGGTGGATCGGCGCTCTAGCCGTCGCTGTCGCCGTGGCGATGGACCCGGTGACCACCGTGTCCCCCTGGGGGAGGAAGTTGGACACCTTATTGCCCAGGTAGGTCAACGGACCGCCGAGCCGCGAGACGACGTAGTGGCCGAAGGGCTTGTCGCGCCCATCGCCGGTGAACATCAGCCACAACCCATCGCGGCTCCATTGATAGGGGAAAGCGTAGTCCAGCCCCTCTACGATAGGGCGTTCGACATCGCTCGCGGTTTCGCGAACCATGAGGCGCCAGGTGCAACTGCCGTCTTCCGAACACTCGCGCGCCGCATATGCCACTTGGGACCCGTCGGGCGAGATGACCGGCGTAAACGCCTGACCGCTCGTCGTCAGGCGGATCGGAGTGAACGCAGCGGCATTTTCATGGCCGCGTCCGACGCGACCCCCGCCACGCACGACCCAGGTGGCAACGGCGCCCAGGGCCACCACCCCGGCCCCGGCAAGCCATGCACGGGCCGGCCACCCCCTGCCACGCCGGAACCGGGTGACGGCAGCCGCCGGCGGGACCGGTTGCAGCAGGGCGGCCGCGAATGCCGCAGCGGTCGCGAACCGATCTGCCGGGACCTTGGCCAATGCCTTGGCCACGGCCGCGTCGATCGGATCGGATACCGTTTCCCGCAGCGTGCGCAGGCTGGTGGGCCGCTCGGTCAACAGTCGCGCGATCACTGCCTGGGCGGTGGTCCCGACGTGGGGCGGCTGCCCCGCCAGCATCTCGTACACCACCGCCCCAAGCGAATAGACGTCCGACCGCGCGTCCAATCCTCGCTCGCCCGTGGCCTGCTCCGGGCTCATGTACTGCGGAGTCCCCAAGCTCAACCCGCTTGCCGTGAGACGGTCGCCCCCCGCTTCCCGCACGGCGAGGGCGATGCCGAAATCGGCGAGCAGCGCGGCGCCCTCATGCAGCAGAATGTTCTCGGGTTTGATATCGCGGTGGACGAGGCCGCGACTGTGGGCATAACTCAAGGCATCCGCCACTTCACGCGCGATCTGCAACGCGTCATCAACCGGCAGCTGTTTCTCGCGGTTCAGGCGGTCCCGCAGCGACTCCCCCTCCACAAAGGGCATGACGTAGTACAGGAAGCCTTCCGCTTCACCGGAGTCGTAGAGCGCAAGGATGTGGGGATGGTGCAGGCCAGCGGAGATGGTGATCTCCCGCAGAAACCGGGCGGCTCCGATCACAGCCGCGAGCTCAGAGCGCATGACCTTGACCGCCACGCTCCGGTCGTGCCTCAGGTCATGGGCGAGGTACACCGTGGCCATGCCGCCGGCACCGAGTTCCCGCTCGATCGCGTAGCGTCCGGCCAGGGCGGCGGTGAGGCGAGGCGTGTCTTCCAGTGGCCGCTGCTCCAAGAGGGCGCGGCTACGATAGGGCCCTTCAGAGGCGACGGCCAGAGGAGACGACGCTTGCCCGAAAACCCAAGCCTTGACGAGGAAAACCGGGGGTCGGACGGCGCAAAGGATGGCCACCGCGAGCAACCCTAGCGTCACGCCTCCCACGTGGCGTGCGGGCCACACTCTTGCCTAACTCCTCACCGAACCGTACGTTAGCACCCCCTCTCATGACGCAGGCGCTGGTGGTGTTGACCACGCTCGGCAATGAGGCCGATGCGCGCAGCTTCATCACCGGGCTGTTGGAGGCGCGATTGATCGGTTGCGGGACGATGCTCCCCGGCGCGCGCTCCTGGTATCGCTGGGAGGGAACGCAGCAGGAAGAGAGCGAAGTCGTGGTGCTGTTGAAGACCGAGGCGGCGAAATGGGACGCGTTGCGCAGCGCGATCGAGCAACGCCATCCCTATCAGGTCCCGGAGCTGCTGGCGCTCCCAGCGGTACACGGCCTGGACCGCTACCTCTCGTGGCTCGCGAGCGAGGTGACGACATGATGCGACGGTACATGCGCGGTCAAACAAAAGAGGATCGCGCCCGCGTCGCCGCCGAGCTGTCGCGCGAAGCCGAAGAATTGCTGCTCACTTCGAGCGGGGAGCACGAAACCCCCGCGCGCCCGAACGCCGCTACGGCCGCGACCGCATCTTCCCCAGCCGTCCTGCGGACGACCGACGGCGAGCGCGCGCTCGCCGCGTTGGACCGGGCGCTGGCCGAGCAGGCCGACAGCGTGCCGTTGCGCCTCGAGCGGGCAGCGCTGTTGGCCGCGACCGGCCGTTACGCCGCCGCGCAACGGGACATTGGGGAAGCGATGACCCTGGCCCCCGAAGACCAGAATGCCCGGCTCGCGCTGGGTCTCCTCCTGATGCGTCGTGGGTTATGGGGGGAGGCGGTGCCGCAGCTGCGTCAGGTGCTGGCCAGCGACGGCGCCCACGCCGCCACCTGGTTCCACCTTGGGGAAGCCTTGAATCACATCGACGACCTGCAGGGCGCTCTCGCCGCTTACGGGCGCGCCGTGGAGATCGACCCGCAGCATGCCAAGGCCCTGTTCGGACTCGGCGTCGTCTACGATCGACTGCGCCGGCCCAACGATGCGACCGCCGCATACCGCCGGGCCCGGGAGGCCTCGCGACGGTGATGCGAGTGGTCGTGGACGACCTCGCGTTCCTTCCCGCTGACGCGATCGTCCGACCCGCCACCACCGACCTCGCCCCCACGACCCCCGCCCTCCGGCGCCTCGAACAGATGGGCGGGGCGGAGTTCATTCGACATACCCGCTCGAGCATCGAGCTCGCCGTCGGCGCCGCCGTCGTCACCGCGGCGGGCGGCGACCTCCCCGCGGAATTCGTCATCCATGCGATCATCCTGGGACGCGAAGAGGCGGTCTCCCCGACCGGGGTCCGCCGGGCCTGGCATGCCGCGCTGGCCCAGGCGCGAGAATGGGGGTTCGGCCGCCTCAGCGTGCCCCCCATCGGCATCGGGGCCGGCAACCTGACGCTCGAAACCGCGGCGGAGATCCTCGTCTCCGTATTCCTCGAGGAGGCCACCACCTCGGCACTGCCCGAGGTGACCGTGGTGGTGGAAACCGAGGAGGAGCGAGAGGTGTTTGCAGGAGTGCTGCGTCGCTTGACCGCGAGGTACTCCTGACCCGGCGCCATTGGGCCGTCGCGATCCTCACCGTCTGGGCGCTGGCGTTGGGGTGGCTTATCAAGCGGGAGTACTTCCGTTCAACCGGTGCCCGGCTCGCCGAGGCGGCCCTGGCGGTCCCACCGGGCGCCGTGTTCTATCGGCTGCAGCTGGGTGCCCAGCAGGCCGGCTACGCCTCGACCACCGTGGACACGCTGGGTGACTCGATCAGCGTGGAGGACGTGCTCGTGGTGGACGTCCCGGCGCTGGGGAAGCTCTACCGCACGAGCGGGCGCAGCCTGGCCATCGTGGACCGGGCCCTGCGCCTCCGCTCCGTCGTCACGACGGTGGATGCCGCGGGACACCGCTTCGATGCGAGGGCCACTGTGAGTGAGGACAGCGTCCTCCACTTGACCATCATCAGCGCGGCGGATAGCCAGCGCTCTTCCGTCAAGCTGACACGTCCGATCGTCCCGCCATCCCTGTTGCCGTTGCGATTGGCCTTTGGGGGCGAGCTCCGGATAGGAAAGTCCTATTCCACGCGGCTGTTCGATCCCCTGACGCTGGCCGAGCGAGACGTGACGGTCCAGGTGACCGCCGAATCGAGCCTCATCGTGGCCGACAGCGCGGACTACGACTCGACGACCATGGCGTGGGTGCCGGTCCACTTCGACACGCTCCGCGCTTTCCGTCTGGGGGTCACCGGCGACGCGCCGGGCCTCGAGGCGTGGATCGACGGCCAGGGCCACATTGTGCGCGCGCAGAGCCCGCTCGGCCTCACGATGGAGCGCACGGCGTTCGAGCTCGCGTACGAGAACTTCCGCCATCGCGACACGGCGCGCGTGGCCGCGGCGAGCGCGGCACCGGCTCAGGGCGACATCATCGCCGCGACGGCGATCGCCTCCAATGTCCAGCTCATGCCCGAGCAGAGAACCACGCTGCGGGTGCGGTTCTCGGGAGTTCCCCTGGCGGGCTTCGACCTGGGCGCCGGCCGTCAGGCGCTCGTTGGCGACACGCTGACGGTCCGCCGCGAATCGGTCACCACCCTCACGGCTGAATACCGGCTGCCCGCGAGCGACACCGCACTGCAGCGGTTCGTCCGGCCTGAGCCGTTGATTCAAAGCACCGACCCGCGGGTCGTGGCGCAGGCCCGTCGCATCGCCGCCGGGGAGCGCGACCCCCGGAAGGTGGCGGAATTGCTGGTGCATTGGGTGTTCCAGAATCTCAAGGCGGAGATCTCACCGGGTGTGCCGAGCGCCGTCGCCGTGCTCAATTCCCGGCGGGGAGACTGCAATGAGCACACCGTTCTCTACGTGGCGCTGGCCCGCGCCCTCGGTCTCCCGGCGCGAACCGCGGCCGGCCTCGTGTACCTGCGGGGGCGCTTCTACTATCACGCCTGGCCCGAGGTCTATCTTGGCGACTGGGTGGCCGTGGACCCGACATTCGATCAGTTCCCGGCCGACGCCGCCCACCTGCGGTTCGCCATCGGGGGACTCGCTCGCCAGGTCGAGCTGATCCGTTTGATCGGGAGCTTGAAGCTCGAGGTACTATGATCCGGTTGGAGAACCTGACCAAGCTGTACGGGAGCTTCGTCGCCGTGGACGATATCTCTCTGCACATCCCGCGGGGCGTGCTGTACGGATTCCTGGGACCCAACGGGGCGGGAAAGACCACCACCCTGCGGATGATCGCCGGCATCCTGCGCCCCTCCAACGGCCGCGTGCTGTTGGGGGGCGACGATGTGCACGAGCGTCCCATCGCCGCCAAGATGCGGCTGGGTTTCATTCCCGACCGGCCCTTTGTCTACGACAAGCTGACCGGTGCCGAGTTTCTGCGGTTCGTGGCCGGCCTGTACGGCCAGGAGGGCGCGCCCGTGGAGCGGCGCATCGCCGAGCTGCTGGAGGTCTTCGAGCTCACATCCTGGAAGGATGAGCTCGTGGAAGCCTATAGTCACGGGATGCGGCAGAAGCTGATCATCTCCAGTGCATTGATTCACCGGCCGGAGTGCATCGTCGTGGACGAACCGATGGTCGGGCTCGACCCCAAGGGAGCCCGCTTGCTCAAGGACATCTTCCGCCAGTTCGTCGAGCGGGGCGGGACCGTGCTGATGAGCACCCACACCCTGGAGGTGGCCGAGGCGATGTGCGATCAAATCGGGATCATCCAGCACGGGAAGATCGTGGCCCACGGGACGATGCCCGAGATCCGCTCTCAGCACGCCGGCGGCGACGCCAGCCTCGAGGAGCTGTTCCTGAAGCTCACCGGCGGGCACGCCGTCCGGGAGCTGGTGGAGGTGCTCGGAAAGTGAAGCAGCCAGGCCTGATCCACGTACTGACGCCGAAATGGCGGACGGCGCTGCAGCGCTTCCGCGAGGACCGCGCACGGGGAGGGATCGGGAAACTGCTGGTGCTCCTGTTCATCGGCGGCCTGTTCTGGGCGGGTGTCTTCGGCATCCTGTACAAGATCCTCAAGTACCTGCGCGGAGCCGAGGAGCTCGGGGCCCTGATCCCGGCCAAGATTCTCGGACTGGGGTTTCTTTCGTTCATCTCGATTCTCGTGCTCTCGAATATCATCACGGCGTTGTCGAGCTTCTTCCTGGCGAAGGACCTGGACCTCCTCGTGTCCGCGCCGGTCGATTGGCTCCGGCTCTATCTGGCCAAACTGGGCGAGACCCTGGTCCACTCGTCCTGGATGGTGGCGCTGATGATCATCCCGATTCTCTCCGCCTACGGTGTGGTCTACCATGGCGGGCTTCTGTTCATCCCCTACGCCGTGTTGACCATTCTGCCGATGCTGGTCGTCCCGGCCGTGATCGGCAGCGCCATCACCCTGATTCTGGTCAACGTCTTCCCGGCCCGCCGGACCCGGGACCTGCTGTCGATCATCGCGATCGGCGCCGCGGGAGGGTTGATCATGCTGCTCCGGATCATTCGGCCGGAGCGGCTCGCCCGCCCCGAGGGGTACCGCAACCTGCTCGACTATCTCATGGTGCTGCGGGCGCCGACGTCTCCGTTGCTGCCCAGTGAGTGGGCCGCCCAGGCGACGATGGGTTATCTGCATCGCTCGATCGATCCGCTCCCGCTGATCCTGCTGTGGAGCACCGCGGCGGGGTTCGTCACGGTCGGGGCGGCCCTCCACAGCCGTTTGTTCGCCACCGGGTTCACCAAGGCTCAGGAAGGCGCGGAGCGATTCATCCGCGGCGGCTTCTGGCGCTGGACCGTCGGCGGGTTGCTCCGCCCGCTTCCCGTCGCCAAGCGGGAATTCGTGCTCAAGGACGTGAAACTGTTCTTTCGCGACACCACCCAGTGGAGCCAGCTCATCCTGCTCGCCGCGCTGGTGGTGGTCTATCTGTTCAACATGAAAGCGCTCCCGCTGCATCAGGGCGAGCCGGTGGGCTTCTTTTATGTCACGCTGGTGTCGTTTCTGAACCTCGGGCTCGCGGGCTTCGTGCTGGCGTCGATCGCCGCGCGATTCATTTTTCCGGCCGTGTCGCTGGAGGGCCGGCAGATGTGGCTGCTGCGCTCGAGTCCACTCGACCTGCGCGCCCTGCTCTGGTCCAAGTACTGGGTCGGGACGGTTCCCCTCCTGGTCCTCGCGTTGCTGCTCACCGGCCTCACCAACGTGCTGCTCAAGGTCTCACCGTTCATGATGGTGATGAGCCTTGCGACGATCGTCGCCCTGACGCTGGCGATCGCCGCGCTGGCGCTGGGCTTCGGCGCGCTGTACCCGCAGTTCGAGACGGAGAATGCCGCGCAGATCCCGACCTCGTTCGGCGGCCTGATGTTCATGATGACGACGATCGTGCTCCTCGCGGCGGTGATCTTTCTGCTGTGGCAGGCGGTCTATACGTATGTGCGGGCCGTCTTCGAGGGGCGCCCCGTCACCATCGGGGGAGGGATGATCTTCTGGTTTGCGATCGCCGCGCTGCTCTGCGCGACGGCCACGGCCATCCCGCTCCGCGTGGGACTCCGGCGCATGGAAAGCTTCGAGTTCTAGGCACCCCGTCGCAGCTCCCCTTCTCGGCGAGGTGATCGAATGGGCAAGATCGATCTGAAGGGCGTCCTGGTGGGCGGCCTGGTCGCGGGAGTGGTGCTGAACGTGATCGACTATCTGGCCTACGGGGTCGTGTTCGCCAGAGATTTTCCGCTGCCCGAAGGCGGTACGTTCTTCGGCATCCCGCTGCTGGCGTGGTTCGTGGTCGTCGATATCCTGTTCGGTCTGGTGCTGGTGTATCTCTACGCCGCCATCCGGCCCCGCTTCGGTCCCGGCCCCCGCACCGCCTGCATCGCCGGGCTGCTGATGTGGGTGATCGTGGGCCTGCTGCACGCCCTCAGCGAGGCCCCCATGGGAACGACGCCGGGCCGCGTGTATGCGCTCGCCGTAGTGATCGGGTTCATCAATTTCCCGCTGGGAGCACTCGCCGGAGGACGATTCTACATCGAGCCCTGAGAGCCGCAGGCAAAAAAAAACTACCGGACGGCACGCGCCGTCCGGTAGTCGGGTATGACGATTACAGCTTGAAGTTGATCCCGCCCACGAATTCGATGCGGTCGACGTCGCTCGCGAGGATCGCCCGGAGTTCGGCAAAAGGAAGCAGACCGCTCGAGGTCTTGAACTGCCAGCCGCCGAGGAGGTTCAGGCCGACCTTCGTGTCGGAACACCCGGAGACATTGCAGTTGTTGGCGCTGACGTGAGTGAACCCGAGGCCCCCGCCCGTGTACAGCCCCGCATTCGGCATATTCAGCTTGGGCCACCACCGAATGTTGGCGTTCAGGGACCAGGCTGATGCGTCGCTGGGGAAGTAGATGAGGACCGAAGGGTAAATGTCGAAATCCTTAGCCACCTTGTAGGCGAACTGGCCACCGACGAACAAGTCGAAGGAGTTGGTGGCAAAGCCGATCTCGGGGCCAAGCAGCGGGCGGTCCGATTGCATCGTTCCGCTGCTCGAAGCCGGTGCTGCCTTCTTTTGAGCGGCGGCATTCGCTACCAAAGCGGTGCTCGCCACGAGAGCGAGCCACAGGCGCGTCGAGAGACGAATCACCACGGATCTCCTCTAGTTTAGGTCTGGGCGAACAAATACGATTGTGGCCGCCGGAAATCAACCCCGCCCAGCGATGAAATCCAAGGGGGGTGTGATCGCTCTCACACCCCCCCGTGGGCATCCTCCGGCCGTCAGACCGGGGTCATTCGATGACGTACGGAATGCCCCACTCATTCGCCCTGTAGTTGTCGGGGGTCCCGAGGACAATGGTAGCGGCGTCGAGGGCGTCCACGATGAGGCGATCCCGCCCGCTGTGCCGCACGATGAACGTGCGCTTCCAGGTCCCGTCCCCCTGGTCGTTCATCTTGACCCGTCTCCAGTCCACGTCGTTGGGATCGGCGTGCCGCACGTGCAGGAAAACGAAGGTGGCCGGAGTGAAGTCTCCCCCGGTCGTATTCCCCACCTGCGCCACCACCGTTACGGTGTCGCCCACATGAAAGTGCGGGCAGCTCGTGTCCACGTCGAACAACGAATCGGGGTTGTCGATCTGAAGCTTGAGCGCGCCGTTCCGGTACACCTGGACCTGCTGAATGGCGACGGTCCGCCGGTCCTCGGCCGTGGTGGTCCAATCGACCGGTGAGAGACTGACGAGCTTCCACCCGTGCCGCTCCCCGCTGCGGCGCACCAGAACCGCCTTTTGGGCCGCCCCGTCGGCGAGTGGCTTGCTGGTCGGATTGAAGACGCCGTCGTCGCTCGTGTCCGTGAGGAAGATGCCCTGATACTGCGCACCGCGGGTCACCCACGCCGTGTCACCCTGTACCACGATGTCCTTCGTCAGAATGGGGCGAGGGCCGCCGGGCACGACCCGCTCCCGGCCCCAGAATCCCGGCACAATCGCCGTATCCGCGAGAATCGCGCTCGGGCTGCCCGCCAGAGTGGCCGTGGCGACCGCCCCGCTGGCGCCGAAATCCATGTCGCCCATCGCGCCGATCTGATCCTGGAAGGCGGCGCTGACCATCGTCTGATCGGTGGAGGCGCTCGTGCCCGCGTCGCTGCACCCCACACCTATCAGGGCGGCGATCACGACGGTGGCGCCGGTCCAATGTCTTGTCCGCATAATCTCGACTCCCGTTTGGAGTGAAACTCGATTCGCTCGGTTCGATTTGCGTGTGGAACGTCGCGGGGTCAGACGGGGTGAGGCGGGAGGTGTTAACGGTGCAGCGGTGTGATGCCTATCACGGGGATAGCGGTCGGCGGGCGGTCAGGCCGCGACGGCGCGACCACAGCTGGAGCAGAATTGCGCGCCCTTCTCCAAAGGACTGCCGCAACGGGCACAGACCCCCGACGCCGGACTTTCCAGCCGGCGACCGCACTCGGAACAGAACTGCGCATCGGACTCGGGGCGCTTGCCATGGGTGGGGCAAACGGGGGCCGAGACTGGGGAGCGGGGGGCGGCGGAGCGTGACTCCGCCTTGCGTTCACGCTTCTCGCCCGCGGCGGCCTGATCCTCGACGCGCAGCGCGACGAGCGCCTCGGCCGTGTATTGACCCTTCAGCGCCTGGTAGTCGGGGTCGGAGAGCTTGCCGGTGGCGCGGTCGAACTCGATCTCCTTCAGCGCCCGCAGCGCCACCGCGCGCGGCGACAGGTCCTCGCCCGGCTCCTCCCCTTCCTGCCCGAACGCCGCGTCGGTATCGGCCGCGGTGACGGTGGCGGGATTGAGGATCGGGCGCAACACGAAATACAGTGCCGCGACGGCGCAGCACGCCCCGATCGAGAGCTCGAGAACGGGGTTCATGCGTCGATCTGGTCGAGCTCGTGCTGCAGCCGCGCCAGCTCCTCAGGTGAGCCCCCCACAGAGGCCACGGTGGGCCCTGTCGAGGCTGCGGCGGGAGTCCGGGTCCAGCGCCGCAAGGCGAGCGTGAGAAGGATACCCGCTCCCAGAATCAAGGCCGACGGCACGAAGTAGCCGGCCAGGTTGAACCCATGCTTGGGCGGCGCCATCAGGATCGATTCGCCGTTCTCTTTGACGAAGGCCGCGATGATCTGGTCGGCGTTCATGCCGGCATCCTGCAAAGCCTCCACCCGCTTGTGCATCGCCGGGCTGGTCGTGCAGGTGAAGTCTGTCGTGCGACAGGTATACACGTCGAGGCCGCACCCGCAGGTGCAGCGCAGTCGCTTTTCGATGGTCTGGAGATACGCATCGTTGTCGCGGGCCGTGGTGGGCGGCAGGGGGCGCCCCGCCCGATCCGGGTCCCACAGCCGGCCAGACTGTCCGGTGCCGGGGAGGGAGTCTTGTCCCTGTTGCGCGAGACGTCGGGACGACGGTACGACGGTAAGAAGCCCGGCCCCCAGCGCCAGGAACTCGCGTCGTCCCACAGCCCCTCGTGTCACGAAGCCTTCCCTACCAGCTTCACCGCGTACCCCGCCTGTGCCCGGCGCACCGCCGGCGCGCCGCCGGGCCACATGACGATCACGCCGCCCAGGGCGACGACCATGCCGCCGTACCAGACCCACCACACGAGGGGGTTGATGGTGAAGCGGTACACCGCCTGCTCGGTGCCGTTTACCACGCCGCCCAGCACGATGTAGATGTCCTCACGCAGGTCGCTGCGGATGCCGACTGCGGTGGACGGCTCGAAGGTGGGCCGCTTGAAGGCGTCCACGTGCTGGCGTTTTTCAGTCGTGAGCAACCCGATGCGCTTGCCGTCGCGCGCGATCTCCACGGTGCCGGCGGTGACCTCACGGTTCAAGGCGTCGTACTGGGAGATCCCGAGGTGGGTGAAGGTGTAGGTCCACCCGTACGGGCTACGCAGGGTGACCGACTCTCCCGGCCGGAGCGTCGCCTGGGTCTCCCGTTTGAAGGCCATCCCGGTGAAGGCGATGAACAACATGACGATGCCCAGGTGCACGACGTAGCCGCCGTAGCGCCGGCGGTTGCGCCCGATCAGGCGACCCACCGCGAGGACGTAGGCTTCGCCGTACTGCCGATGCCGCGCCGAGGTGCCACGCCAGAACTCCTGCACGATCGTCGCGAGTACGAAGATGCCGATCGCGATCGCCGTGATCGCCCATGCGTCCCGCATCCCGCTCACGAGCAGCACCAGGAGCGTCAAGACGCCGGCCGCTGTGGGGACCGCGAACTGCCGCCTGAGATTGGCGAGCGAAGCGCGCCGCCAGGCGATCAGCGGTCCGATGCCCGTCAGAAGCAGCAGGGCCACCCCCAACGGGACATTGACCTGATTGAAGAAGGGCGGTCCGACGGTGACTTTCGTGCCCCGCACCGCCTCCGATAGGATCGGGAACAAGGTGCCCCACAACACCGAGAACGCGATGCCGACGAGCAACAGGTTATTGAAGAGGAAACTCGCCTCACGGCTCACCATCGACTCGAGCTTGGTTTCGGCCTCCAGCAGGTTGATCCGATAGAAGTACAGGCCGAAGCTCCCGGCGGCGGCGAGGGCCAGGAATACCGCGAAGAAGGGGCCGATCCCCGACACGGTGAAGGAGTGCACCGACGAGATCACGCCGGAGCGTGTGATAAACGTGCCCAGAATGGACAGCAACCAGGACCCGATGATCAGCGCGAGGTTCCACTTGCGCAGCATCCCCCGCTTCTCCTGGACCATGACCGAATGCAGGAAGGCGGTCATCGTAAGCCACGGCAGGAACGAGGCATTCTCCACCGGATCCCACGCCCAATAGCCGCCCCAGCCGAGCTCCACGTAGGCCCACCACATCCCCAGCACGATCCCGACCGAGAGGAACAGCCACGACAACAGCGTCCACTTCCGGATCGCCACCAGCCAGTCGTTATCGAGTCGCTTGGTGATGAGCGCCGCCATGGCGAACGCGAATGGAATCGTGATCGAGATGTAGCCCAGGTACAGCATCGGCGGGTGGAACACCATCCCGGGGTTCTGCAGTTGCGGATTCAGACCGCGGCCGTCGAGCGGCGTGTAGGGGAGGCGTTCGAACGGATTGGCCGTGAACAGCATCACGCTCACGAAGAACGTGACGACGATGCTCGTGATGGCGCCGACATACGGGAGATAGGCGCGGTGGCGTCGAGCGGTGAACACCTGCGCCAGTGAGGCGAAGATCGAGAGCACGCTGGCCCAGAACAACAGGCTGCCCTTTTGTCCCGCGTAGAGCGCCGACCAGGTGTAGAAAATCGGCAGGTTGCGGCTGGTGTAGGCGGCGACGTACTCGACGTTGAAGTCGTGCTGAAACAAGGCGTACTCGAGCGACACGACCGCGGCGAGCAAGGCGCCGCACATGGCGAAGACGGCATGGCGACTGCTCTGGATCAGGTCGGCCCGCTGCTTCCATCCGCCGGCAAAGCCCGTGACGACGGCCCAGATCCCAAGGAGGAATGCGAGCCACAGCGCGAGACTACCAAGCAGCGTCACAGGCTCAGGCCTTGGGAACCGACTCGTACCGCGAGCCGCACTTGGCGAGGACGTCGGTCGCGTGAATCACGCCGTCCTTCTGCAGGCGACCCTCGACCACGACCTCCACCGAGTCGGTGAACGTATCGGGCGGCAGCCCCTTGAAGATGACGGGGTACGTGGCGCCGCCATCGGTGATCTGAAACGTGAGCGTCTGGCTCGCGACGTCCTTCTTCACGCTCCCCGGCACCACGTGCGCGCCGACTTTCATGCCGACGTCGTAAAAGTTGGGATCCCCCGCCACCTTCTGCGACAGCTCGCTCGGCGTAAAGAAGTACTGTCCGGTCTGTTTGATGCCGGAGGCCATCAGATACCCCACCGAGCCTACGATCAGCACCGCCCCCAGGGCGAACTTCATACCGGCGTTCATAGTCGGGATTATACCGCCTTTCGTCATTCGGGCTTGCAGCACCCCCGGACAAGATGGTAAGCGAATATGAAGGTGAAATGAAGAGCGCCGGACCGGTCCTTAACATCCGATGACTTCGGGCAGTTGTGGGTGTAAGAGGCGACGTCCGGCTTCAGCTTCCCCTCCCCTGGGTGGCCCAATGCAACGCCGCGGTGATCGCGCGTTGCCAGTCCCCGCGGCGCGCCCGGACCCCCTCAGCCTCGGGCCCCGGGAGAAACCGCGTGAAGCGACGATGCGCGAGAAACGCCTCCCCGCTCGCCCAGACCCCCGCCGCCAAGCCGGCGAGCCCGGCCGCCCCGAGCGCCGTCGTCTCGATCAAGTCGGGACGCGCCACCGGCACACCCACAAGATCCGCCTGGAACTGCATCAGCCAGTCGTTCGCCGCGGCGCCGCCATCGACCTGGAGCGCGGTGGGCGACACGCCCGCGTCGGCGGTCATGGCATCCAGCACTTCCTGAGTGGAGAACGCCATCGCCTCGAGCGCCGCCCGCACGAGGTGGGCCCGCCGCGTACCCCGGGTGAGCCCGACGATCGTCCCGCGCGCATCGGCCTCCCAGTGCGGGGCCCCCAGGCCGACGAACGCCGGCACGAAATAGACGCCACCGGTGTCGGTGACCTCGCGGGCAAGCCGCTCGGTCTCCGCGGCGTGAGTGATGATCTCCAGACCATCGCGCAGCCATTGCACCGCCGCGCCGGCGATGAAGACGCTCCCCTCGAGCGCGTACGCCGCCTCACCGGACGGGCCGCACGCCACGGTGGTCAGCAAACCGCGCGTGGAGTCGGCGCGTCGGGCACCGGTGTTGAGCAGGAGGAACGCGCCGGTCCCGTAGGTGTTCTTCGCCTGCCCGGCCTGCCAGCACCCCTGTCCGAAGAGCGCGGCTTGCTGATCACCGGCGATACCGGTGACGGGCGCCGCCACGCCGAAATGGGCGGCGTCGGCGACGCCGAACTCGCCGCTCGAGCGACGGACTTCTGGGAGGGCATGCCGTGGCACCCCGAAGAGACCGAGCAGGTCATCATCCCAGCGGCCGGCCCCGATGTCGTACAACATGGTGCGTGAGGCGTTGGTGGGATCGGTGGCGAAGCTCCGACCGTTCGTCAGGCGATAGAGCAACCAGGCATCGACGGTCCCGAAGACCGCGTCCCCCGCGCTGACGCGGGGCGCGAGGCCGGGGACATGGTCGAGCAGCCACTCGATCTTCGTCGCCGAAAAATACGGATCGATCACGAGTCCCGTGCGGGCATGAATGAGCTGGCGACGCCCCGTCTTGGCGAGCTCCACGCAGCGCGGGGCGGTGCGCCGGTCCTGCCAGACGATCGCGCGATGCAAAGGCCTGCCGGTGCCCCGCTCCCACACGCACACGGTCTCACGCTGGTTGGTGATCCCGATGGCGGCCGGGGTGACCGCCGCCTGGCCGAGCGCCTCCCGCGCGGCCGCGAGTGTCACGTGGAGGATGTCCTCGAGATCATGCTCGACCCAACCGGGTTCCGGGAAGTGCTGCGGCAGCTCCCGGTACCCACGGCCAAGGACCCGGCCGTCCGCGCCGATGACGAGGGCCGTGGAGCCGGTGGTCCCCTGGTCGAGGGTGAGGACGGCTCTCATGTGTTGAACGGCGGGTGGAGGATCCCGCGATCGGTCAGGTGCCCCGTCACGAATCGGGCCGGTGTGACGTCGAACGCCGGGTTGAAGGCCGCCACGCTCGAGGGAGCCACAGGGCGACCACCCCAGGACTTCAGCTCGTCGTCGTCGCGCTCCTCGATTCGGATCGCATCACCGTCCGGGATGGTCGGATCGATGGTGGAGGCGGGGGCCGCGCAATGAAACGGGACCCCGTGATGGCGCGCCAGCACCGCGAGCGCATAGGTCCCGATCTTGTTGGCGAAGTCGCCGTTCCGGGCGATGCAGTCCGCTCCGACGAGAACGAGGTCCACCCGGGCGGCTCGGAAGAGGGAGCCGGCGGCGCTGTCGGCGATCAGGGTGCACGGAACGCCCTCGTGCGAAAGCTCCCACGCCGTCAGCCGCGCGCCCTGCAGCAACGGCCGGGTTTCGCACACGAAGACATGAACCCGCCGACCGGCCTCATGGGCCAGATAGACCGGCGCGAGCGCCGTCCCGATCCCTCCCGTGGCGAGCGCCCCGGCGTTGCAGTGGGTCAGCACGTTGGCGCCCTCGGGAAGCAGTGGAAGTCCCTGTTCCCCAATGCGGCGGCACATGGCCCGGTCTTCTTCCCAGATCGCGGTCGCCTCGGCGTGCAACCGCTCCCACACCGCTCCCCCATCGCCGGCCGTCGCCCGCGCCGTGCGCAACATGCGGTCGGTC
>Ga0335083_10004482_pt1 | contig 17767 bp, 17 predicted proteins | sample Lox_Sample_42_FD_206716 | JGI IMG/M metagenome (GOLD analysis project Ga0335083, IMG submission 206716) | Soil microbial communities from Loxahatchee National Wildlife Refuge, Florida, United States - Lox_Sample_4.2 | ecosystem: Environmental > Terrestrial > Soil > Wetlands | place: USA...
TCAGCTCGGCGAGCCGCGCGAGCACAGGCAGCGCCCGCTCGCCGAGCAGCGCGTGCGCGGCGCCGCCAAGCGGGACAAGCCGCGAGCCGAGGCAGTACCGGCGGTCGGGCAGCTGGCGGAGGTAGCCACGGCCGGCCAGCGTCGCGGCGAGCCGGTGCAGCGTCGGCAGCGGCAGGCCGCAGGCAGCCGCCAGGTCGCTGAGCGAGGCCGTGCCGCCGGCCGCCGACAGTGCCTCGAGCACGTCGAGCGCACGGTGCAGCGACTGCACGCCGCCGCCTGCTTGACGGCCGGTCTCGGTCAACGCTCCCCCGTTCACATGGCTCCGGTCGCTTGACGATACTGGCCGTTGACGACAATGGCCGTTGACGGCGCTGTCCGCCTGACGGCCCATCCCCTTGACGGCGGGGCACGCCGCAGCCTATGGTCCAGCCAGTATTTCATCATACGAACGCAAGATTTCGCAATACGAAATTTGCTCGCATGTCCCGCCCGAAGACAGGACCCAAGACAGAGGTGATACCCGTGACTGACCGAATCCCGGCCGGCGCGCTCCAGGTCGCGCGCAGCCTGCACGCGTTCATCGAGGAGGAGGCGCTGCCCGCGGCGGGCATCACCGACGCGGCCGGCTTCTGGGCGGGCGTGTCGCGCATCGTCGCCGATCTGACGCCGGCCAACAGGGCGCTGCTCGCACGGCGCGACGAGCTGCAGGGAACGATCGACGACTGGCACCGGGCGCACGCCGGCCAGCCACGGGACGCGGCTGCCTACCGTGCGTTCCTCACCGAGATCGGCTACCTGCTGCCGGACCCTGGTCCGTTCCAGGTGACCACGGAGAACGTCGACGCGGAGATCGCGACGCTCGCCGGACCGCAGCTCGTGGTGCCGGTCAGCAACGGGCGGTTCGCGCTCAACGCGGCCAACGCCCGGTGGGGCTCGCTGTATGACGCGCTGTACGGGACCGACGCGATCGGCGAGGACGGCGGCGCGACCAGGCAGGGCGGCTACAACCCGGTCCGCGGCCAGCGGGTGATCGACACGGTGCGCGACTTCCTCGATGAGGTGGTGCCGCTCGGCGGCGCGTCGCACCGGGACGTGACCGGCTACACGGTGAGCGCCGCGGGGCTCGCCGCCCGAATCACAGACGGCATGGCCGCCGACGGCACGGCCAAGCTCGCCGATCCCGCCGTATTCGCCGGGTACGCAGGCGACCCGGGAGCGCCGTCCGCGATCCTGCTGCGCCACCACGGCCTGCACATCGAGATCGCGATCGACCGCACGGGCCGCATCGGCTCAGCAGACCCGGCCGGCGTGCAGGACGTCATCGTGGAGGCCGCCATCACCACGATCGTCGACTTCGAGGACTCGGTCGCCGCGGTCGACGCCGAGGACAAGGTCGCCGCCTACCGCAACTGGCTTGGCCTGAACACCGGCGAGCTGACCGCGCCGGTGGAGAAGGGCGGCCGGACGTTCACCCGCCGCCTCGAGCCCGACCGCGGCTACACCGACCCGGCCGGCGCACCGTTCGCCCTGACCGGCCGGTCGCTGCTGCTCGTCAGGAACGTCGGCCACCTGATGACCACCGACGCGATCCTCGACGCCGACGGCGCGGAGATCCAGGAGGGCATTCTCGACGCGATCGTGACCAGCCTGACGGCGCTGCCCGGCTTGCGCGCGGACTCGCCGTGGCGCAACGGCACCCAGGGCTCGGTGTACATCGTCAAGCCCAAGCAGCACGGGCCCGAGGAGGTGGCGTTCACCGTCACCCTGTTCGGCCGGGTGGAGGAACTGCTCGGCCTCGCGCCCCGGACACTCAAGATCGGGCTGATGGACGAGGAGCGGCGGACGTCGGTGAACCTCGCCGCGTGCGTCAAGGCGGCGGGCGACAGGATCGTGTTCATCAACACCGGCTTCCTCGACCGCTCAGGCGACGAGATGCACACCTCGTTCGAGGCGGGCCCGATGGTCCGCAAGGCCGCGATGAAGACCCAGCCGTGGATCCTCGCCTACGAGGACAGCAACGTGGACGTCGGCCTCGCGCACGGGCTCGCCGGACGGGCGCAGATCGGCAAGGGCATGTGGACCATGCCGGACCTGATGGCCGACATGCTGGCGCAGAAGATCGCGCACCCGCGGGCGGGGGCGAGCACCGCCTGGGTCCCCTCCCCCACCGCCGCCACCCTGCACGCGCTGCACTACCACCAGGTTGACGTCGCGCAGCGGCAGCGCGAGCTGGCCGGCCGCCCGCCGGTCAAGCTCGACGACCTGCTGCACCTGCCGCTCGGCGACCCGGCGAGCTGGACCGAGCAGGACAAGCAGGCGGAGGTCGACACCAACGTCCAGTCGATACTCGGCTACGTGGTCCGCTGGGTCGACCAGGGCATCGGCTGCTCCAAGGTTCCCGACATCAACGACGTGGCGCTCATGGAGGACCGGGCGACGCTGCGCATCTCCAGCCAGCTGCTCGCCAACTGGCTGCGGCACGGCGTGGTGAGCGCCGAGCAGGTGACCGAGAGCCTGCGCCGGCTCGCCGCCGTCGTCGACGCGCAGAACGCGGGCGACCCCGCCTACCGCCCGATGGCACCCGACTTCGACGCCAGCATCGCGTTCGCCGCCGCGAGCGACCTCATCTTCCAGGGCGCCAGCCAGCCGAACGGCTACACCGAGCCGATCCTGCACCGCCGCCGCCGGGAGGCCAAGGCTGTGTACGCCTGACCGGGCACGGCTGACCGGCAGCCGCCAGTCCCGGCGGCCGCGGTGCGGCTGCCGGGACCAGTCGGGTCGGCGCGGCACTGGTAGCGTCGTGGTCGTCATGAATCAGCTGAGCGACCTGGACCAGCTCGGGAACCGGTACTTCGGCATGCGGCATGGGGAGAGCAAGGCGAACGTGGCCGGGCTCATCGTCAGCCGGATCGAGACCGACAGGAGCGGCGACTACGGCCTGTCGGACCGCGGCCGCCTGCAGGCGGCCGAGGCGGCGCGGTGCTGCGATCTCGGCGCACAGACGGTCATCCGCTCCTCGGACTTCGCCCGCGCGTGGCAGACGGCGCAGATCGTCCGCGAACGGCTCGGCGCGGCGGAGGTGGTCGCCGCCGCGGAGCTGCGCGAACGTAACTTCGGCGAGCTGGACGGTTCGCCGGCCACCGGGTACACCCGGGTCTGGGCCGCCGACCGGGCCGCCGACCGGGCCGACGAGGGAGCCGACGACGGGGCCGACGCGGGGGTCGCAAGCGCGGCGCGCGGGCCGGTGCCCGACGGGGTCGAGCCCGTGACGGCGGTCCTCGACCGGACCGTCGCGCTCATCACGGAACTTGAGCGCCTGCATACCGGGCGGGACATCCTGCTGGTGTCTCACGGGGACACGCTGGCGATCCTTGCGGCGGGCTTCCTCGGGGTGGCGCCGTCGCAGCACCGGAGCGTGCCGGCGTTCGGCACCGCCGAGATCCGGCCGCTGCGGCCGCGCGACGACGGCACGCGGCCCTGAGAACGGACGAGGGCCGCACCGGCGCGTGGTTCACCACGGGAGGGATCGGGCGCAGCCACGAACCCGTTCGGGATGACGCAATTGCGACGCGTCGCAAACCGTTGCGGACCGGGGACCTGCCACCAGCCGCAAAGCCAGGGTTAGTGTGGGGCGATGCGATCGTGGCACGTGGACCAGCCTGGGCCGGTGGGTGGGGGCGGAAGCGGCGGGGGGCCGCTGGTGGCGCGGGAGGTCCCGGTGCCCGAGCCGGGTCCTGGCGAACTGCTGCTGCGGGTGCTCGCGTGCGGGGTGTGCCGGACCGACCTGCATGTGACCGAGGGCGACCTGCCAGTGCACCGGCCGGGGGTGACGCCGGGGCACGAGGTGGTCGGCGAGGTGGTGGCGACCGGGCCGGGCGACGTGGCCGGTTTCGCCGTGGGCGACCGCGCGGGCGCCGCGTGGCTACGCTGGACGGACGGCACCTGCCGGTACTGCCTGCGCGGCGCGGAGAACCTGTGCCCCTCCTCGGCGTACACCGGCTGGGACGCCGACGGCGGCTACGCCGAATACCTCACGGTTCCCGGCGCGTACGCGCACCCGCTGCCCTCCGGTTACTCAGACCTGGAGCTTGCGCCGCTGCTGTGCGCCGGCATCATCGGCTACCGCTCGCTGAAGCGGGCCGCGCTGCCGCCCGGCGGCCGGCTGGGCCTTTACGGCTTCGGCGGCAGCGCGCATCTCGCCGCCCAGGTCGCACTCGCGCAGGGCGCGACCGTGTCGGTGATGACCCGCGGCGAGCAGGCGCGCGAGCTCGCCAGGTCGCTCGGCGCGGCCTTCGTCGGCGGGCCCGCCGACATGCCGCCAGAGCCGCTCGACGCCGCGATCATGTTCGCGCCCGTGGGTGACCTGGTGCCGCCCGCGCTCGCCGCGCTCGACCGGGGCGGCACCCTCGCCATCGCCGGCATCTACCTGACCGATATCCCGCCGCTCAACTACGGGACGCACCTGTTCCAGGAGCGCCAGCTGCGCAGCGTCACATCGAACACCCGCCAGGACGCACGCGAGTTCCTCGCCTTCGCCGCCGCGCACAAGCTCGCGGTCACCACGCACCCGTACCCGCTCGGCGCCGCGGACCGCGCGCTGGCCGACCTCAAGGCCGGCCGCTTCGACGGCGCCGCCGTTCTCGTCCCGTAGCCGGCGTTAAATCACCATCCAGAACGGGTTCGTGGCTCCGCCTGTCCCCTCCGCTTTCCTCGACTGAGCCCCTCTAGTTTGGGTCGGGCTAGTTCGGCTCGGGCTAGTTCGGCTCGGGCTAGTTCGGCTCGGGCAGGGGGGTGAGGCCCGCGCCGGTGAGCAGGACGCTGCCCGCCTCGGCAGCGGCGCCGGCCAGCAGATCGGTGACCGCCTTGCCCGCGTGCTCCGGTGCGAGCACCTGGCCGAGGTTCTCCCGGTATTCGGCCACGCTGATGCCGCCCCTGGCGGCGTAGGCGGCGACCGCCTGCGCGCCGAGCTCGGTCTCCGGCGTGATCTGCGGCAGCACGGCGACGAACCTGATGCCGAGGTTCGCGCGCCGCGACTCGTCGGCCGCGTACGAGGTCAGCCACCTGATGGTCGACTTGGCGCCGGCGTAGCCGCCGGACAGCGGCGAGCCCTTCACCGCGGCGCCGCTGGACAGCGCGATCACCGTGCTGCCGGGGTCGAGCGGCGCGAGGAGCGCCTCGCGGGTCCAGTGGAAGGCGTGCTTGACGTCCACCTCCCAGTTGCGGGAAAACGTCTCCCAGGTGTGCCGGTGCAGCGGCCTTGGCAGCGGCGGCGCCCCGGCGTTCAGCACCAGGACGGCGGGCCGGTAGGCGTCGATGAGCTCGCCCGCGGCGACCGGGTCGGTGGCGTCCGCCTTCACCGGCGTGAACGCCTCGCCCAGTTCAGCGTGCAGTTCGGCAAGCGCGCCTTGGTCGCGGGCCACCCCGACCACCCGGTAACCGGCGCCGGCCAGGGCGATGGCGATGCCCCGGCCGAGTCCCCTGCTCGCGCCCGTGACCAGGGCGGTCTTGGGCTGTGTAGCTGTCATCTCAGTCCTCCTTCTGCTGGCCGTTTACGCGCTGTGCCCGTTATGCGCTGTGCCCGTTTACGCTGGGCTCGCCGGCGAGCAGGCCGCGCAGGCTGCTGGCGATGTAGTGCTGCCAGGCGGGCTCGCAGGACTCGTAGCACTCCTCGGCGGGGACCAGGCCCACGTGGGTGAAGCGGACCTCGGTCGCCCCGTCCCGCGGCGTGATGTCGAAGGTGATCTCGGTGCCGGTCCACTCGTCGTGCTTCTCGATGAAGGACAGGTGGCTGTCCTCCACGTGCCAGGCGACCCGCCGGCCGGGCACGAGCTCGCTGACCCGCTGCACGCTGCGGTGCATGTCCTGGTAGCGGTAGGTGAAGGCGGCGCCGAGTTCGTCGGCGGGCCCATCGAAGTCGCCGGACCACCAGGCGCGCGGGTCGGTGATCGCGGCGAAGACCTCCGCCGGCGTGCGGTCCACGGTGAAGGCGATGGTGAGGCTGTCGGTGCCCATGGTGCTCTGCATGCTGTTCTCCCGGTCTAGTTGCTGGCTTTCACCTGAACTGATCCGGAGCGCAGCGGAAACTGGTCGGCTGGCGCGCGGTCAATTTCGCGCGCGGGGAACTCCTGCCATGTCGTCGCGGCGGCGACGACGGCGGTCGGCCTAGACGTGACATCCGTGAGGCTCACCTCGTAGTCCACCAGGCCATCATCGCCCCGCGGTGCACATCCCGTCACGCGAAGTCGTTGTTCGCGCGGACAGCCGGCCGCGGTATGGCGTTGTCCGCCAGGCCATGGAGGTCCCGCCGCCACGGAAAGACCATGAGGAGGTCACCAGCCGTTCACGCAGGGAGGCCGTCATGGCCCTGGAAACTGGCCTCGGAGAAGCACTTCGCACCGATTACTTGAACCTCATCGTCGGCCGGGACATCACCGGCCTGTCCGCCTTCGGCGCGCGAGGAGCGTGAACCGCCGTGACCAACCTGGCCCTTGACCTGCGCGAGGCCGCGCAGATGTACCCGGACCGCCCCGCCGTCCGGCTCGACGACCTGACCCTGTCCTACGCACAGCTCGACGACCTCAGCGCACGGGCCGCCGGGTGGCTGCGCTCGCGCGGCCTCGGGCCTGGAGGCGCGGTGGGCATCATGCTGCCCAACGTGCCGCAATTCCCCGTCTTCTACTACGGCGCGCTGCGCGCCGGCTGCGCGATCGTCCCGATGAACCCGCTGCTCAAGGCCCGAGAGGTGGCCCACTACCTGGGCGACTCCGGAGCCGGCCTTGTCCTCGCCTGGGAAACCGCGGCAGGCGAGGCCGCCGCGGGCGCGGCGACTGCCGGGGTTGCGGCGGTCAGCATCGGCGCCGCGACGCTCGACGAGATCGCCGCCTGCGAACCCGTCACGGGCGTGACCCCGCGTGCCGACGAGGACACCGCCGTGATCCTGTACACCTCGGGCACGACGGGAACGCCGAAGGGCGCGGAGCTGACGCACGCCAACATGCGCCGCAACGCCCTGGTCACCGCGACCTCCCTGCTCGGCCTCGGACCGGACGACGTCGTGATGGGCTGCCTGCCGCTGTTCCACAGCTTCGGGCAGACCTGCGGTCTCAACGCGGCGATGCTGTCCGGTGCCTGCCTGACGCTGATACCGCGGTTCAGCGCGGCGGCGGCGCTGAGGGTGATCGAACGGGACCGGGTCACGGTGTTCGAGGGGGTGCCGACCATGTACGTCGGCCTGCTCGGCGAGGGTGACGCCGTAGCGGACACCACGTCGCTCCGGGTGTGCGTCTCCGGCGGCGCCGCGCTGCCCGTCGAGGTGCTGCACGGATTCGAGAAGACGTTCGCGACCGTGGTCCTCGAAGGCTACGGGCTGTCGGAGACCTCCCCGGTGGCCACGTTCAACCGCTATGACCGCCGCAAGCCGGGCTCGATCGGCCTGCCGATCGAGGGCGTGGAGCTGCGGCTGGTGCACGGCGACGACGGCGACGAGCTGGCCGGCCCCGGCGAGGTCGGCGAGATCGCGATCCGCGGGCACAACGTGATGAAGGGCTACAGGAACCGGCCGGAGGCGACTGCGGCGGCCATCCGCGGCGGCTGGTTCCGCACCGGCGACCTGGCCCGTGCCGACGAGGACGGCTTCTACTACATCGTCGACCGCAAGAAGGACATGATCATCCGCGGCGGCTACAACGTGTACCCGCGGGAGATCGAGGAGGTGCTCTACGAGCACCCCGCGGTGCTCGAGGCCGCGGTGATCGGCGTCCCGCATGCCTCGCTCGGCGAGGAGGTGGGCGCCGCGATCACCCTGCGGCCCGGGCAGGCGGCCACCGTCGGCGAACTGCGCGATTTCGTGAAGCAGCGCGTCGCCGCCTACAAGTACCCGCGACACGTGTGGCTGACCGACGAGCTGCCGAAGGGACCCACCGGCAAGATACTCAAGCGCGAGATCGTGATCCCGGCGGACGTCGCGGACACGGCGGGGGGACGGCCATGACCGCGGCATCCGCTCGTTCCGCGTCCGCGTCCGGATCCGCCGCCGCGTCCGCCGATGGCGCGCCGGACGTGGCCGGCGCGCTCGACATGCTCCTCATCCAGGCGGCGCTCGGCTCTGGCCGCCGGTTCTTCCCCGGCCGGCCCGCGCTGCGGCTGGCCCGGGCGCTGGCCGGCCGGCCCGGCATGGTGGCGGCACGGGCCCAGAGCCTGGCCGGCGAGCTGGCCAGCATCGCCCGCGGCACCTCGGGCATCGCCCCGGCGGCGAAAGACCGCCGGTTCGCCGACCCGGCCTGGGCGGGCAATCCCGCGCTCCGCCGGGTCATGCAGGCCTACCTGGCCACGGGCGACGCGGCGCTCGGCCTTCTCGACGCGGCGGCGCTTGACTGGCGAGACGACCAGCGGCTGCGTTTCGCGCTGAGCAGCCTCGTGGACGCGCTGGCCCCGAGCAACAACGCGCTGCTGTCCCCCGAGGCGTGGAAGGCGGCGATCGACTCCGGCGGCGGCAGCGTGCTGGCCGGAACCAGGCACCTGCTCGGCGACCTCGCCAGCCCGCCGCGGGTGCCGTCCATGGTGCCGCCAGGCGCCTACACGGTGGGCGCCGACGTTGCGGTCACCCCCGGCGGCGTGGTGCTGCGCACCCCTGTCTTCGAACTCATCCAGTACTCGCCGTCGACCGAGACGGTCCGTGAACGCCCCCTGCTGATCGTCCCGCCGACGATCAACAAGTACTACATCCTCGACCTCGCTCCCGGGCGGTCCCTGGTCGAGTACCTGGTCGGCCAGGGCCAGCAGGTGTTCGTCATGTCCTGGCGCAATCCGGACGCGCGGCACGCCTCCTGGGGGTTCGACGCCTACGTTCAGTCGGTACTCGACGCCGTGGACGCGGTCGCGGAGATCAGCGGGGCGGACGCGGTTCACCTGCTCGGCGGCTGCTCCGGAGGCATCCTCGCCAGCCTCGCCGCCGCGGTCTGCGCCGCCCCGGACGCCGGACGGCGGCTGGCCAGCCTGACGCTGCTCGTCACCATGCTCGACCAGTCGCGCACCGACGCCGTCGGCGCCCTGGTGGACGAGTCGATGGCCGACGCCGCGATCGCCGCCTCGGCCCGTCAGGGATACCTGGACGGACGCAGGCTCGCCGAGATCTTCGCCTGGCTGCGCCCCAACGACCTCATCTGGAACTACTGGGTCAACAACTACCTGCTCGGCAAGGAGCCCGCGCGGTTCGACATCCTGTTCTGGAACGCCGACACCACCCGGATGACCGCGGGACTGCACCGCGACTTCGTCCGCGCCGCCGCGGGCAACGCGCTGGCTCAGCCCGGCGCGCTCACCGTGCTCGGCCGCGAGGTCGAACTCGGCCAGGTCGACCTCGACAGTTACGTGGTCGCCGGGGTGGCCGACCACATCTGCCCCTGGCAGTCCTGCTACCGCAGCGGTCAGCTGCTCGGCGGCAAGAGCCGGTTCGTGCTGTCGACGAGCGGGCATATCGCGGCGCTGGTCAACCCGCCCGACGGCAAGAAGTCCCGCTATCAGGCGGGCGATGACGTCACCGCCGACCCTGGCGACTGGCAGCAGGCGGCGCAGGCCAGGCAGGGATCGTGGTGGCCGGACTACGCCGCCTGGCTGGCGGAGCGGTCCGGTGACCTGGTGCCAGCCCCGGCCGGTCCGGGTAACGGCCGCTTCCGCGTCATCGAGCCCGCCCCCGGCTCATACGTGCGGGCCGCATGAGACGGATGAGGCGAGGCCAGCACGCGGAGCGGGGAGCGGATCAGGTCACCATGGTGACCGTCGAGGGCCGTCGCCTGCGTGTCGCGATCCGCCGCGGCACCGGTGACGGTCCCCCGCTGCTGGTGTGCAACGGCATCGGCACCCCGCTTGAGGCTCTCGGGCCGTTCACCGGCGCCCTCGACCCGGCGATCACGGTCGTCAGGTTCGACGTGCCCGGCGCGGGCGGCTCGCCCGCGACGGCGGTCCCCTATTCGGTTCCCTGGCTGGCCTGGCTGGCGGGCCGGATGATGAGCGAGCTCGGGTACGGGCGCTTCGACGTCCTCGGGATCTCCTGGGGCGGCGGCCTCGCACAGCAGCTCGCGCTGCGCTATCCGCGGCGGTGCCGGCGGCTGGTGCTCGTCGCCACCTCGACGGGCGCCCTGATGATCCCGGCGCGGCCGCGCGTCCTGCTGCACTTGTCGTCGCCGCGCAGGCACCGCGATCCGGCGCACGCCGCCCGCATCGCCGGGGACATCTACGGCGGCACGCTCCGCCGACGGCCCGACCTGGCGACGCCGCTCGCCCGGGCCTATCCGGCGCCGGCCTCCCGGCGCGGCTACCTGTATCAGCTGCTGGCGTCCGCGTGCTGGACCAGCCTGCCCTGGCTGCGGCTGATCAGGCAGCCGGCGCTGATCCTGGCCGGCGACGACGACCCGATCATTCCGCTCGCCAACGCCCGGCTGATGGCCGCGCTGCTGCCCGCCGCCCGGCTGCATGTCTACCCCGACGGGCATCTCGGCCTGCTCACCAGGGCCACCGAGCTCGCCCCGGTGGTCAGCGATTTCCTGCTCGCCGCCCGGCCACCCGTTGAACCGGGCGCCGGTCACGCGGTGCAATGGCTGGCATGACCACATCAGCGCCGATGAGTCACCACGAGGCGGCCGCGAGCATCGTCGCCGCCGTCAGGACCGGCCTGCCCGGGCTGACGGAGCGGGTCGTCACCCGCATCCGCGCCGAGATCCCGTTCTACGCCACCAACGACGTGGTGACCCCGGATGATCTGCGCGCCTCGGTGAACGCCAACGTCGGCTACATCCTGGACAGCCTCACCGGGACCGCGACGGCCAACCTGAGCGCGCCGCACGCCACCGGCCGGGCCCGGGCGGCCCAGGGGGTGCCGCTCGCGGAAATGCTCACCGCCTACCGGGTGGGCGTCGCGGAGGTATGGTCGGCGCTCGTCGGCGCCGCCCGCGGGCTGCCGGGTGTCCGTGCCGACGACGTCATCGACCTCGCAGGCGCGGTCTTCGCGGTGCAGAACACCTACAGCGATGCCGCGCTCGAGGCCTACCGCGACGAGGCCAGGGAGATTCTGCGCGCCAGGGAGCGCGAGCGGGCCGCGCTCGTCGAGGTGATCCTCACCGGCACCACCGCGAAGGGCGCCCTGTGGGAGGTGGCCAACGCCCTGCGGTTGCCGCTCGACGGCGCCTTCCTGGTGATAGCGGCCGAGACCGAGCCGGGCCACGACCCGATCCCCCGCGCGGAATCGGCGCTCGCCGTCATCGACGTCCGGTCGGTCTGGCGCCTTGACGCCGAGGTGTCGCTCGGCGTGCTCTCGCTGCCCGACCGGTCGCGCAACGGCGCCGTGCTCGGCGTGCTCAACAGGCACGCGACGAGCCGGATCGGCGCCAGCCCGGTGTTCGCGGAACTGCACCAGGCCGGCTGGGGACTGCAGCTCGCCCGGCTGGCGCTCGGCAGCCATTCCGAGGGCACCGGGGTGGCGCAGTTCAGGGACAGCCCGATCGACCTGCTCGTGGCCGCCGCACCGCACGCCGCGCTAGAGGCGGCCCGCGCCGTGCTCGGCTCACTGCTCACGCTGCCCGCGGAGGAGCTGGAGTTGCTGCTCAGCACCTTCGAGGCCTGGGTGCGGGCAAACGGCTCGGCTACCGTCGCGGGCGCGGAACTCTACTGTCACCCCAACACCGTCCGCTACCGGCTGCGCCGCATCGAATCGGCCACCGGCCGCACGCTGGCTAACCCCGGCGAAGTCGCCGAACTTGTCACCGCCGTCCGCGCCTGGCGCGAACTCCCCCATCCGTGATCCGCGGCACTTGCCCACGCCTGGGCAACGGGAAACCACTGCGAGAATGTCCGTATGGACGTACTCGCGTGCCCCTGCGGCCTCGGCGACGACTACGACTCCTGCTGCGGGCGGCTGCACGCCGGCGCCCCGGCACTGACCGCCGAGTCGCTGATGCGCGCCAGGTACACCGCGTTCGCCGTCGGCGACGCCGGCTACCTGCTGCGCACCTGGCACCCGTCACGCCGTCCGCAGAAACTCACGCTCGACCCGGCGCTGCGGTGGACCCGTCTGGCGGTGCTCCAGACCGAGGGCGGCGGGATGTTCGACAACACGGGCACGGTGCGGTTCCGCGCCGTCTACAACAAGGAAGGGCAGCGCGGTGTCCTGGCGGAGACCAGCAGGTTCATCCGCCAGGACGGCCGGTGGAGCTATCTCTGCCCCGTCGACTTACGGCGCTACCGTTTTCCTGGCCGCCATCGCGGACCTGAAGCAGCTCAAGACCTGGGTGGCTCGCGCCGCTACCGCCGAGAAGACCAGCGACGTCTTCGACTGAGCCTTCGCAGGGGCGGCAGTCCCTGCGGTGACGATGCTGGTGCTCACCGGGAGGCCGCCGGCCGGAACATCACCGTGATGTCCAGTCCGCCCTGGGGTCTGGCCCGCACCGCGAGATCGGCATCGTGTGCGCCCGCGACCGCCGCGATGATGGCCAGGCCAAGCCCGTGACCGCCGCCGCGGCCAGTCCGCTCCCCGTTGAGCTGCTGGAACGGCTCGAGCAGCCGCTCCACCTCGGCTGGGGGGATCACCGGGCCGCTGTTAGAGATGGACAAATACGGGCCGCTGGAACTTGCCCCAGTCTCGACCCGCACCTCACCGTCTGGCACGTTATGCCGCAGTGCGTTGTCCACCAAGTTGGCCACCAGGCTCTCGGCAAGATGCGGGGCTCCCAAGACACTGGCGGGGTCAAGGCTGATCGCCACGCGGACGTTGAGCCGGTCGGCTTCCGATTGGCGGCCGGTCACCACGCGGGCGGCGACCTCGGCCAGGTCAAAGGGTTCTCTGCACGGTAGGCCGCTTTGGCTGGTAGCCAGCGTGAGCAACGCATCGACGAGGAGTTCCTGCTGTTCCCCGAGTTCGAGCACTTGCCGGCAGGCGGCTCGTAGCGACTCCGCGCTCGCGCCGGGATCGGCGAGTGCCACCTGCAGCACAGTCCGCTCCGCGGCCAGCGGGGTGCGCAGTTCGTGGGACGCGTTCGCGACGAAGTGCCGCTGTGACTCGAACGCCGCTTCCAGCCGGCCGAACAGTCCGTTGAGTGTGTCGCCGAGCTCACGGAACTCCGTGTACCCGCCGGTCAGGCTCAGCCGCTCACCGAGGCTGCTCGCGGAGACGGTGCGCGCGGCGCGGGTGATGGCCCGCAGCGGCCGTACCGCCCGGTCGGCGACCAGCCAGCCCAGGGCGACGGCCGCCACGGCGAGAACGGGGAGCGCGATCGCCGAATAGCCGAGGACTTCCGGCAGATCGGTCCAGGACCTGGACGGGACGGTCCTGGCGCCGCTGCCACCGGGGACATGCTCCTGGACTTGGCCGAACCTGAGCAACGGCAAGTCGGCGAGGACCAGCAGGACCAGCCCGGAGCCAAGCAGCAAGGCGGCGTACAGCACCGTGAGGCGCCTGCGAAGATGCCTGTCGTGATTCACGGGATTCCGATCCGGTAGCCGGCTTCGCGGACTGTTTCGATGACGGGCGGGTCGCCCAGCTTGCCGCGCAGCCGCCGGACCGTCGTCTTTACCGTGGTGGTGAACGGGTCGGCCGCCTCGTCCCACACCCGGTCAAGCAGTTCTTCCGCCGAGACCACCCGTCCGGCGACGGCCAGCAGGCACTCAAGAAGCGCGAACTCTTTCGGGCTCAGTTCCAGTCGAGCGCCAGCGCGGAAGGCGACGTGCCTGCCGGGGTCCAGGGAAATGTCGCCGCACTCCAGGACCGGCGGCACGGCGGGCGCCGAGCGGCGGGCAAGTGCCCGGACCCGGGCGACGAGTTCGGCGAAGTCGAACGGCTTGGCGAGGTAGTCGTCGGCGCCAAGCCCGAGTCCGTCGACCTTGTCGCGGACGGTGCCGGAGGCTGTCAGCATCAGCACCCGGCTGCCAGAGCCCCCGGCGACGATCCGGCGGCACACCTCATCGCCGTGCACGACAGGCAGGTCACGGTCCAGGATGATGACGTCATAACGGGTACCGCTGACACGGTCGAGTGCCTCTTGACCGTCCAGGGCTAGGTCAACCGCCATGCCAGCGCGGCGCAGCCCGGTGACGATCGCGGTGGCGAGCACGCAGTGATCTTCTACGACCAGCAGTCTCATCGCAACCAGGATGCCAGGGTCCGGGTGCCAGCCAGGTGTCAGCGGCTGGCACCGTGCTGGCACCGGCGCGGGCGTAGATCTGTGCACCGTGGACTATGCGATCGAAGCGAACGGGCTTGGCAAGCGGTACGGACGACGCTGGGCGCTGGCGGACTGCACGCTCGCGGTGCCGGCCGGACAGGTCGTAGGGCTGGTCGGGCCGAACGGGGCGGGCAAGACGACATTCATGGAACTGGCGGTCGGGCTGCTGCGGCCGACGAGCGGAACGATCAAGGTCCGGCAGCGAACCGGGTTCGTCGCGCAGGGCGCGCCGGTGTACGACGGCCTGTCGGTCGCCGACCACCTGCGCATGGGGCAGGCGCTCAACACCCGCTGGGACGCCGGTTTCGCCCGGCGCCGGGTTCGTGAGGCCGGCCTGGACCCGCGACAGCAGGCCGGGCGGCTGTCCGGCGGCCAGCGGGCGCAGCTCGCGCTGACGCTCGCCGTTGCCAAGCGACCGGAACTGCTGATTCTCGACGAGCCAGTCGCCAACCTGGATCCGCTGGCCCGGCGCGAGTTCCTGGATTCCGTCGCCCACGCGGCCACCGCCTCGGGCGACGGCGTGACGGTGCTCTTCTCTTCGCACCTGATCGCCGACCTGGAACGCACCTGCGGCTACCTGATCCTGCTCGCCGCCTCCCGGGTCCGGCTCGCCGGAACGGTGGAGTCCCTGCTGGCGGGCGGGCAGTCCCTCGACGACCTAGTGGTCTCCTGCCTGCGGGAGGCCGCCCGATGATCTGGCTCGCCTGGCGGCAGGCCCGCGTCCAGGTCGCGATCGCCCTCACCATGACACTCGCCGTGGCGGTCACCGTCCTGGCCGCGCACCGCGCCGACAGCACCCTCAGGCAGTGGCTGTCGGTTCTCGTCATCGTCGTTCCTGGGCTGCTGGGGGCGTTCTGGGGAGCGCCGCTCGTCGCCCGCGAGCTCGAATCCGGCTCGTTCCGGCTCGCATGGACGCAGGACACCTCAAGGACCCGCTGGCTGGCGCTGCGGCTAACGGTCACCGTAGCGGCGAGCATCGCGGTGACGGGGCTGCTGAGCTGGCTCGTCACCTGGTGGGCCGGTCCCCTCGACCATGCGAGCCTCGATCAGTTCGGGTCGTTCGACGCGCGGGACATCGTGTCGGCCGGGTACGCCGCGTTCGCTCTCACGCTCGGCGTCCTGCTTGGCGCGCTGCTAAAGCGGACGGTGCCCGCGATAGCGGCGACGCTCCTGGTGTTCACCGCGGCCCGCGTCGCGTTCCGGCTGCTCGCCCGCCCGTCTCTGCTGTCCCCGGTGACGAGGGCACTGGCACTCAATCCCGCGACCACCGGCTACGGATCGTCCGGGTTCCTCCCTCTGATGCCAGCGCCGGCCTTGCAGCCGGCCGCGCCCGACCTGCCGAACGCGTGGGTCACGTCCATCGCGGTCGTCAACGGGCGAGGCAACGGACTGTCGGCGAGCGAACTGGCGGCCACCTGCCCTGATATCGGCCATCGCGGCGCGGGCGGCGGCGGCCATGTGCAGGCGCCGCCGAGCGTGGTGAACGCGACGCAGGAGTGCGTGGCGCGGCTCGCGGCCACATATCACGAGGTGCTGACCTACCAGCCGGCGAGCCGGTACTGGCCGCTGCAATGGTCCGAACTGTGCGTGTTCCTGACGGTCGCCCTGTTGCTTGCCGGGGCATGCGCGTGGCAGGTTTGGCGGATCGAGTGACGAGCCGTCAGAGCGATGATCCGCCGCCGTGCTCAATCCGACTCGGTGACCTGGCCGTCCGCGACGGACAGGCGACGGGTGACCTGGACCGACTCAAGCATCCGGCGGTCGTGGGTGACCAGGAGGAACGTGCCCGGGTAGGACGCCAGTGCGTCCTCAAGCTGTTCGATTGCTGGCAGGTCAAGGTGGTTGGTCGGCTCGTCAAGTACCAGCAGGTTCACGCCGCGGGCCTGGAGCAGGGCGAGGGCGGCGCGGGTCCGCTCCCCCGGTGACAGCGAGGCGGCCGGGCGGAGCACGTGGTCCGCCTTGAGTCCGTACTTGGCGAGCAGCGTCCTGATTTCCTCGGGGAGCAGGCCGGGAACCTGAGCAGCGAAGGCGTCGATGAGCGGCTGCGAGCCGCCGAACAGGCTGCGGGCCTGGTCAACCTCGCCGACCTGGATACCGCTGCCGAGCGAGGCATGACCCGAGGTCAGCGGCAGCCGTCCGAGCAGCGCGGCGATGAGGGTGGACTTGCCAGAACCGTTCGGTCCGGTGATCGCGATCCGGTCGGCCCAGTTCACCTGGAGGCTGACCGGGCCGAGGCGGAAACCGGCGCGTTCGACGACCGCTTCGCGCAGCGTGGCCGCCACCGTGCCAGAGCGGGGCGCGGCGGCGATCTCCATCTTTAGCTGCCACTCCTTGCGCGGCTCTTCGATGACGTCGAGCCGTTCGAGCATCCGTTCCGTCGCCTTGACCTTGCCTGCCAGCTTCTCCGAGCGGCTCACCTGCCGTTGCAGTATGTGCTTGTCGTTATCCGTGGCCTTGGACTTGGCTTCGCGGACGCCCTTGTCGGCCCAGGAGATCTGGGTGCGCATCCGCTGCTGCAGGCCGGCCTTCGTGTCGGCGTACTTCTCGTAGGCGTCCCTGGCATGCTGCCTGGCGATCTGCCGCTCCTCCAGGTAGGCGAGGTAGCCGCCGCCGTACAGCCGGATCCGCTGCTGCGGCAGGTCCAGTTCGAGTACCCGGTGCACCGTGCGCTCGAGGAACGCGCGATCGTGACTGATCAGGACGGCGCCCGCGCGCAGGTGCGTGACGAAGTCCTCGAGGATCTCAAGGCCGGCGATGTCCAGGTCGTTGGTCGGCTCGTCGAGCAGGAAGACGTCGTACCGGGACAGCAGCAGCGAGGCGAGGTTGGCGCGGGCCGCCTGACCGCCGGACAGGCTGGCCATCGGCTGCCGCTCGGCGCCGTCGCGCAGCCCGAGCGTCGCGAAGACCTGGGCGGTGCGGTCCTCCAGGTCGGCGCCGCCGAGTGCGAGCCAGCGGTCGAGCGCGACGGCGTAGGCGTCGTCCGCGCCCGCGCGCTCCTCGACGAGAAGCTGTGTGGCATCGTCCAGGTCGCGCTGTGCTCCGGCGACACCGGTACGGCGGGCGATGAAATCGCCGACCGTCTCACCCGCGCGGCGCTCCGGCTCCTGGGAGAGGTAGCCAACGGTGGCGGTCGGCGGGCTGAGCGAGACATCGCCGGCGTCCGGCGGCCGCAGGCCGGCCAGGATGCGCAGCAGCGTGGACTTGCCCGCGCCGTTCACCCCGACAAGGCCGGTGATCTCGCCCGGCGCGACCACCAGGTCGAGGCCGGAGAACAGGGTACGGTCGGCATGCCCGGCGGCTAGGCCCTTGGCGGTCAGTATGGCGCTCATCGCGGGTTCATTTTAGTGAGCCCGCCGCAGGCCCTTGTCATTGCCAGGCCGCACCGCACGGGAGAACCTCTTCCAGCTGGTGAACTCGCTGCCCGTGCCCTGGGTCGAGCCCGCGGACATCAGCAACGCCGTGCTGTTCCTCGCCTCGGACGAGGCACGGTACATCACCGGCGTCACCCTCCCCGTCGACGCCGGCGCCCTCCTCAAGTAATCCGCAATGGTTCGCGC
>Ga0335083_10004484_pt1 | contig 17761 bp, 16 predicted proteins | sample Lox_Sample_42_FD_206716 | JGI IMG/M metagenome (GOLD analysis project Ga0335083, IMG submission 206716) | Soil microbial communities from Loxahatchee National Wildlife Refuge, Florida, United States - Lox_Sample_4.2 | ecosystem: Environmental > Terrestrial > Soil > Wetlands | place: USA...
CATTGAACAGGATATACCACTGGGTGCCCAGCGCCATCAGCAGCACGCTGCCGATGTCGATGGGGACGTGCGCGGCGATGAAGAACGCGACGATGAACGGGAACGTCATGTTGACGGGGAACGAAGCTGCGATCTGGGCCAGCGGCTGGGCGATTCGCGCCACCGGGGGCCGCAGGCCGATCCAAACGCCGATCGGCGTCCAGATCAAAGTGGCCAGGACCGTCATGGCGGCAACGCGAAGCAGCGTGAGCACCCCCAACCACACGACGTGCAGCATCTGCGCGCGTGTCATCTCCGTCTTGATCTCCTGGCCGACACGGATCGCATCCCAGGCGAGCCACGCGAGCAGCGCCGCGATCGCGATCCAGACCAGCACGCGCAGTGCCACCCGCATTTGGCTGGGAGCGCGCGTTGCCAGCGTCCCCGTCATATCGGAGGCTACGCCAGAGGCGCGCCAGGCGATCCGCCCCAGTGCGCCGCCCACGTGCTCGGAGAGCCATGCGAGCAGATATGAGCGTCGCAGCAGGCTCAGCACCCAAGAGGTGGCCGTGTCTTTCGCCTCCGTCTGCTCCAGCTTGAATTTTTCGGCCCAGGCGACCAGCGGGCGCCACACGAGCTGATCGATGAGCAGGATGGTCGCGATCATGGCTGCGATCGCGGACAGGGCCGCGGTCATGTCGCCCGCCTCGACCGCCGTGGCCATGTACGAGCCCAGGCCCGGCAGCTTGATGTTCTTGTTCAGCACCGTGATCGCTTCGCTCTGGGCGACGAAGAACCATCCGCCGCCGAAGCTCATCATCGAGTTCCACATGAGCCCGATGGCGGAGGCGGGCAGTTCGACCTTGCCGAATCGCTGCCACCAGTTGAGATGGTAGACGCGTGCGGCCTCTTGCAGCTCGGCGGGAATGGTCACCAGCGAGTGGTAGAAACCGAAGGTCATGTTCCACGCCTGGGCGGTGAAGATCGCGAAGATCGCCGCGCACTCGACCCCGAGCAGGCTGCCGGGAAACAGAGCCAGGAATCCGGTGACCGTGATCGACAGAAAGCCGAGCACGGGGACCGACTGCAGGATGTCCAGCGCGGGCAGCATGATCTTCCGGGCGCGCGTGCTCTTGGCCGCGACATAGCCCCAGACGAAGGTGAACAGCAGCGACGCGCCAAACGCGATGGACATGCGCAGCACCGTGCGCGCGGTGTAGTACGGGATGTACTTGATGTCCAGCGGGAGCGGGGGCGGGTTCAGCGCGTCGAACCGCACACGCATCTCCCCGCCCAGAGACAGGATCATGTAGAGCAGGGCCAGAATGAACAGCGCGACGGCCACGTCGACCCAGCCGAAGCGCCAGCCGCGCTCCACTTGTTGCGCGGTGGTGTCCGGATAGGCGCGTACGGCCATAAAGGAGGGTCAGCGAGCCGCGAGCGCGAGGCAACCCCGCTCGATGGCCGCTCGGCCTTCACGGCAGCCGATGCCCAGGTCTGTGCGCAACGGGGTGAGTACGGTGCTGCGATGCGAGCCCGCGTCTCCGATCAGAGGCGGCCCCATTCGGACAACAACCGGTGCACCTCCAGCGGATCCGCGGTGCTTCGTAGCCGCTGCCGGAAGCTCGCGTCTCCGAAGATCTCCGCGACCTCGCCCAGCAGCCGCAGATGCTGTTGGGCGGCCTGTTCCGGAACCAGCAGCACGATCAGGTCGGAGACGGGTTTACCGTCCGGCGCATCGAACGGGATCGGCAGCCGGGTACGGACGTAGACGCCCACAGGCCGCGCCAGGCCCTTGATCCGGGCGTGCGGGATCGCCACACCGTGGCCGATGCCGGTCGAACCGCAGGCTTCGCGTGCCACGAGGCTGTCGACCAACTGGGCTTGCGCGAAGCCGCAACGCGGCTGCAGCAGGCGTCCAACCGCATCGAACACGCGCTCTTTGCTTGAGGCTTCGACGCCGAGCAGGATGTCGTTCGGCGACAAGAGCTCGCCAATCAGGCTCATGCGTCCCGGTGGGATGGATGTCTGGAGGGGTGCGATCGATCGGTTGCGAGGGTACTCGAAATCGGTCCCCGGCGCTCGCTCTTCGCGCCCCCGAGGCACGTAGGCACGGGGGTCAGGCCTGCATAATTGTATATTCCGCTGTCTGCCAGAGGCGCGTTTGCAACGTTGCCTCTTGTCTTGCTGCGATTCAAGATTCAAGATCTGACCCCATGTACCCTGTGATTCAAGATTCAAGATCTGACCCCATGTACGGTGTGACCCCATACGCGTGTGCGGTGGGGCGTGATTCAAGATTCAAGATCTGACCCCATGTGCGGTGGGGCGGGGAAGCTCACCAGGGGCCCGAGCACGCGCTCCAGGCACAGCCTTCAAATTGGCGCTGTCGCATCATCGCGGTGCGCACCTGCCGCTCTTTCGCGTTGATCATCTCGTTCGCTTTCTCCAGCGAGAGCGTACCGTGTTGCACGCGTTGCATCACACGGATGGCATATGCATAGAAGCTCATCGCCTTGGGATCGGGGCCGTAGACGCGTACGAACGCGTCGCGCAGATCCTCCAGCTCCTCGACAGGCATCAACTTGCCACTCTGGGCTTTCTGATGGATCTCCTCGCTCGCCTGCATCCACTGCCGCTCTTGACTGCTCGGCACGTCGGCGCAGGCACCGAGCGCCAGAGCGCAGGCGACTGCCACTACGATGCGCATCCGATCCTCCTTCCGCTCGAGATCGTCGTGCAATGGCGGGCAATTCTGTCCGACATCTCCTCCGGTGGCAATTCAGTGAGGCACCGCCGTGCCGGCCCACGTTCGACATTGGCCAGCGCCAGGGCGGGTGCCTGTGCGAGTGCCCCGCGAATGATCACCGAGCGCAATCGTTGCAGTATGCTCCGTGCGGCAGTTCGTGACAAACGCCGGGGAGATGTCCGATCGGGATGACCCTGCGCGCCGTCGAGTGACGGCTAGACCAGGGTTTGCGCGAACCACACCACACCTGGCGCGAGCAGATCGAGCTCGAAGCGAGGAGTGGAAAGCGGTGGTACCCTGACAGCACGGACGCACCCAGCGGCACACTCCATCCGATCCCTGGGGGAGAAAGCTCCGATGCTGATCTTCCGACAACTGATCGACCCACAATCGTCCACCTACACTTACCTCCTCGGCGACAGCAAGTCCGGCGAAGCGGTGCTGATCGACCCGGTGTTCGAGCAAGTGCGCCGCGACGCGGCTTTGCTCGACGAGCTCGCGCTGCGCTTGACCTACACGCTGGAAACGCACGTGCACGCCGATCACGTGACGGGCGCGTGGCTGCTCAAGCGCCGTTTCGGCAGCGAAATCGGGATCGCCAAGGCGAGCGGCGCCGTGGGCGCAGACCGCTACCTGGAACAGGGCGACCGGGTCGCCTTCGGCGCCCGAGACCTCCAGGTGCGCGCCACGCCCGGCCACACCGACGGTTGCCTGACCTATGTCCTCGACGACGAGGGCATGGCGTTCACCGGCGATTGTCTCCTGATCCGTGGCAGCGGGCGCACGGACTTCCAGCGAGGCAATCCGCATGTCATGTACCGCTCGGTGCACAGCGAGATCTTCCGCCTGCCGGAAAGCTGTCTGCTCTATCCTGCGCACGACTACCGCGGGCTGACCGTCACCAGCGTGGGCGAGGAGCGGCGCTTCAACCCGCGCTTGGGCGGTGAGATCAGCGAAGACGATTTCGCGGGATATATGAACAACATGCATCTGCCTCATCCGCGGCAGATCGACATCGCGGTGCCCGCCAACCTGCGCTGCGGCCGGCCGGAAAACGACGCTGCAGCGCTCACCGAACCGAGCTGGGCGCCGCTGACCTATACCTTTGCCGGCATGTGGGAGTTGTCGCCGGAGTCGCTGGAGGAGGTCGCGGGCAGCGTGCAGATCCTCGACGTGCGCGAGCCGAGCGAGTTCCACGGCGCGCTCGGTCACATCCGCGACGCGAAGCTGATCCCGCTGGGCGAGCTGTCGCAGCGTGCCAGCGAGCTGGATCGCGACCGTCCGGTCGTCGCGGTGTGCCGGTCCGGCGGGCGCTCCGCGCAAGCCGTCACGATCTTGCAGAAGGCCGGATTCGGCCAGGCCGCCAACCTCGCGGGCGGGATGCTGCGGTGGCGCGCTGAGGGCCACCCGGTAATCGGAGGGCGCGAGTAGGCGAGGCCCTCGCGCTTGCGCTCTGCGCTCAGGGCAGCGTTGGAGAGACGCCCGCTGTGCGCAGGAAGACGCGGGGACGGACGTCGAGAGGCCATCCTCGCATCGCTGTGCGCTCCGTGCGGAGTCGCAACAAGTTGCGGTGCCGACCCCTGAGCGGCACCTGCAAGAGATCGACCGCTTGCTCAGGCGCGATCCGGGGTGCGATCCTAGGCCTTCGACCCTGCGGGTAGTCAAGGCCGGCACGCCAACCGAAAGAGCGCGCATGGCCCGCTTGTTACTTCGGCTTCGAGCCCGATGTCGATTCGGCGCGCCGCCATTCGACTACTGAAAGGGGAGCACGGCCACACGCGGATCGCGATATCTGTGACGCCGGCCGCCGCCCGAGTCGCTCGATCGTCTTTCTACAGGAGCAGCCATGCAAAAGATCACTCCTTTTCTCTGGTATTCCACGCAGGCCGAGGAAGCCGCGGCATTCTATGCTTCCATCTTTCCCGACTCCCAGGTCACCCGCGTAACGTCGCTGCCCAGCGAGTCGCCTAGCGGCCCGCCCGGGTCGGTGAAGGTCGTCGAGTTCGTTCTCTTCGGCCAGCCCTTGGTCGCCATGAGCGCCGGGCCGCTCGATCCGTTCAACCACGCGATCTCGTTCGTGGTCAACTGCGAGGATCAGGCCGAGCTCGATCGCTACTGGAACGCGCTCCTCGAGGGCGGCTCCGCGGAGCAGTGCGGCTGGCTGAAAGATCGCTTCGGCCTGTCGTGGCAGATCGTGCCGAGCGTTCTCGGCGAGATGATGGCCGGCCCCGATCGAGCCAAAGCCAAGCGGGCGTCGGATGCGATGATGAAGATGGTGAAGTTCGACATCGCAGCGTTACAGGCAGCGTTTGCGGGATCTGCCAGAGCATGATCCGCGGCCTGCTGATCCCGCAGGCCTGCGGTCTCTACGCCGAACAAACCAGGCCGGCGTGGCGTTCCCACACCGCGGCGACCCCAACTCTCAGGTCTTCTCCGGGATCTGTCGCGTCGCTTCCGAGGCGCACGCGGCGCCAGTCTGGAATATGCAAATTCGAAAAAGTCATATCCTGAACCCGATCCATCCCTCGGTCCGGCTGGTATCCTTGCGCGTTCCATTCCCAACGTTCCGAGGAGCAGGCCATGGCCACGACCACAAGCGAGAAATCAGTCAACAACGGCGTGAACGTCGAAGCGCTGCTCGGCGCGCGCGAGGCACTCACCCAGGCGCCGGAGGCAGCCGCATTCAAGTGGAGGGCGACGTGCAACTGGGTGAACGGCACGCACAGCCGCTCCACCGTTGAGGGCTTCTACGGGCTCGGCGACGAGCAGAAGCACAAGACGCTGTTCACGTTCGACTCCGATCATCCGGAGGTGTTCGCGTCGGAAGACAAGGGCGCGACACCGGTGGAGATCGTGCTGGCAGGCTTGGCCGGCTGCCTCACTGCAGGCATCGCCGCTGTGGCGCAGTTGCGCGAAATCCAGTTGCGGTCTGTCTCGGCAACGCTCGAGGCCGGGATGGACATTCGGGGGATCCTCGGCGCCGACGGAGACGTGCGCAACGGCTTCGACGGCATCAAGGTGACCTACAAGATCGACGCCGACGCCTCGCCCGACGACATCAAGGCGCTCGTGGCGCAGTCGCAGAAGCGCTCCGCGGTCTACGACATCATCACGAACCCGACCAACGTCACGGTCGAGGTCAAGTAACGCCGCTGCGCGGCCTCTCTGCATGCGCACCACGACAGTCATCATCGGTGCTGGCCAGGCCGGACTGGCCATGGCCTGGTGGCTCGCCAAGCGCTCGATCGACCACGTGGTGCTCGAGCGCGGCGAGGTGGCCAACTCGTGGCGTACCGAGCGGTGGGATTCGCTGCGCCTGCTCACGCCCAACTGGCAAAGCCGGCTGCCCGGCTACGGCTACCTGGGAACCGATCCCGACGGGTTTCGCACGATGCCGGAGACGATCGACTTTCTGGAGCGATATGCCAAGGTGATCGCAGCGCCCGTGCGCAGTCACACGAACGTTACCTCGGTGCGCAGCAATGCCAGCGGCTACGAGATCGTCACGCACGACGGGAGCTGGCAGTGCGAGGCGGTCGTGATCGCGACAGGCGCGTGCAACATCCCCCAGGTGCCGGCGCTGGCTCAGGCGGTGCCGGCGGCGATCACCACGCTCACGCCGATGCAGTACCGCAATCCAGGTCAGCTCGAGCAGAGCGGCGTCCTGGTTGTCGGCGCATCGGCCACCGGCGCGCAGATCGCCGACGAGATCCACCGGTCCGGCCGCCCCGTGACGCTGGCGGTGGGCGAGCACGTGCGCGTGCCCCGCATCTACCGCGGCAAGGACATCCAGTGGTGGATGGATGCCATCGGCCTGCTCGACGAGCGCTACGACGAGGTCGACGATCTCGTCCGCGCGCGGAACGTGCCGTCACTGCAGCTCGCGGGTTTCTCCGACCGCCGCACGATCGATCTCAACTCGCTGACCGCCATCGGCGTCAAGCTCGTCGGCCGTCTCGCCGGCATCGTCGACGGCAGGGCGCAGTTCTCGGGGTCGCTGCGAAACATGTGCGCGCTGGCCGACCTCAAGATGAACCGGCTGCTCGACGCGATCGACGAATGGGCCGGCGAACACGCCATCGACGGCGATGTCGAGCCACCGCACCGCTTCGAGCCCACCACCGTCGAAGCCTCGCCCCCGCTGGGGCTCGATCTCACGCGTGGGCAGATCAAGACGATCATCTGGGCGACCGGCTTTCGTCCCGACTATTCCTGGCTCGACGTGCCGGTCGTGGACCGCAAAGGCTTCATCCGCCACGACGGCGGGATCGTCGAGACGCCGGGCATGTATTTGCTGGGGATGCCGTTCCTGCGGCGCCGGAAGTCGAGTCTCATCGACGGCGCAGGCGACGACGCCCGTGACTTGAGCGCTCACCTGCTGTCCTATCTCTCCGAGCAGACCGTCGCGTCTCGCCCCGTGAGGCGCGCGCTGAGCCGGTGAGCCGGCACGGAAGCCGCTGCAGGGCCAAGGTCCCGGGTTAAGCGCTCGGATCGAAACGCACGCTGCCGGTCGGGCTCGCGGCGCAGTTTGCACGATCACACCGCTCGAACGCGGTCGCGGCCGTGCTTCCCGGATCGTAAGCGCGGTCGGAGCCGGTTGGCCAAGCCCGTTACCCCCAAACGGGCGGCGCTCTTCGCCAACCCGCTCCGGTGCTGCTATCCTGATACCCCGTACTGTTGCGATGATCGGAGCATCTATGAAGGCTGCCTTCTTTATGCGACACGGGGGTCCCGAGGTCTTCCAGTACGGCGACGTCCCCGACCCCGTGGCTGGTCCGGGCCAACTCCTCGTGGACATCCATGCTGCGAGCGTGAATGCGGCCGACTGGAAGATGCGCGCGGGCAGCTATGCCCCCGTCTCGCGGTTCCCGTACGTGCCCGGCCGGGACTTCTCCGGCGTCGTGGCGGCACTCGGCGAAGGGGTGCGCGACTTCAAGGTGGGGGACCCCGTCTTCGGGGTTTGCGACATGGGCCAGGAGGGCGCGTACGCGGAGAAGATCGCGATCCAGGCGGCGATCGTGGCGGCCAAACCCGAGGCGCTCTCGCATGCGGAATGCGCCGCGCTGGCGCTCACCGGGTTGACGGCTCTGGTGTCGATCGAAGACACGCTGCAGCTCGCGCGTGGCGAAACGATTTTGATCCAGGGCGGTGCAGGCGGCGTAGCGGGTTTTGCCATCCAGCTCGCGAAGCATATCGGCGCCCGTGTGATCACCACCGCAAGCGCCGCGAACCATGCCTATGTGCGCGGGCTCGGCGCGGACGAGGTCATCGACTATCGCGCCGAGGACTTCACCCGCAAGGTATCGGGCTGCGATGCGGTGTTCGACACCGTGGGAGGCGAGGTGGCGTTGAAGTCGTTCGCTGTGCTGCGGTCCGGTGGTCGCGCCGCCTTCATCGCCTCGGGCACAACGGCGCCGACCCCGCCGCGGGCGGACATTCGCGCGTACCGCCCGCAGGTCGGGCGCGATCGCCGTCATCTGGAGCGCATCGTCGCTCTCGCGCTCTCCGGTGCGGTGCGTCCCCCCGAGATCAGACACTATCCACTGTCGCAGGCTGCCGCGGCCCACGCTGTGAGCGAAGCCCGGCATTTTCGCGGGAAGCTGGTATTCGACGTGCGCTGAAGCGCAGGCGTTCGACGTAGAGCGCGCCGCAGCTTGCCTCGGGTCAGGACATCACCCAGCGCAAATTGGAGTTCTTCTACACGGGAGTTGCTTTCTTGAGGCCACGCGCGAGGACCGGGGACGGCGAAGGCGCGCATTGGATTCTCCGGCTTTGAGCCTAGCCTCGTCACCGGCGCAGGATCCGATCGATGTCCTGCGCAGAGCATGGTGGAAGATGAAAGTCGGTGGCCTGACTTCTGTGGCCCTGCTGTGCGCGGGCTGCGTCAGCACGGCACCATCGTCCGGGTATGCCAATGTCCAGCGCCCGGTGCCGGAGGAAGTGTGGTCCGCAGTCATTCGGCCGATGCCGATGAGCCCGGACACCGTCAAGAACGTGGACAACCTGACAGTGACGGACGCGCCTTCGCTGTTTGCCGGCTACGTGAAAGACGCCTTGGCGCTCAAGCAGCCGGCCTGGGAGATCAAGGTGTCCGATCAGCAAGGCGCTGCGCACGATGAAGACCTCACGATCACCACCGAGCTGGTCGAGATCGACGGCGGCAGCGCGGCTCTCAGGTTCTGGATCGGTTCGAACACCGGAGCGAGTCTCTCTCGGGTGAGGGTCTCGGTTCTGGACAAAGCCGGGGCCGACGTGGCTTCCGCCGAGATCTCTGCGAGCACGGAGTGTCCAGCCGGGGCCTGCACGGGATCCAACGAGGCCACGGTGCAACGAAACCTCAAGAAGCTCGCCGAGGAGGTGGCCGAGTTCGTCGTGGACCCGGGGGGCTATGACAAGAAGAGGAAATCGAGGCCCTCGGCGCAAGATCGATAGCATGGGGAACCGGGTCGAGACGGCGCGCAAGTTGCCTCGAATGCATGCCAGGGCGCGCCCTCGAGACGGTCGCCCGCAGGATGGGAGTCCGAGTCGTTGATCGACCGGAGAAGACCGGGGCGCGTGCGCGATCGACATCCCACAGCCAGGAAAGAGCAGATGAGTCCGATAGACAGCGGTAGCGAAGTCTCCAGCCACTACAGCCGAGGCGATCTTCTCGCGCGACTGAACGCGGCCTTGATCGATGACGGCGCCGATCCCGCGCATCCAACGATCACGACGCTGGCGCCCTACGACCAGTTCCATGGCCGCGGCATGGAGGCGACGGAAGAGGTCGCCGGCCTGATGCACTGCGGCGCCTCCGATCATATCCTCGACATCGGCAGCGGAATCGGCGGGCCTGCGCGCTACTTCGCTAACCGGCTCGGCTGCCGGATCACGGGGATCGATCTGACTCCTGAGTTCTGCGACGTTGCTCGGCACCTTACACGCTTGCTCGGTCTCGAGCAAAGAGTCGGCTTCGAGGTCGGCGATGCGACGGCGATGCCGTTCGCCCCCGCCAGCTTCGACGGCGCTTACTCGATGAACGTTTCGATGAATATCGCCGACAAGGGCGGGTTCTATCGCGAGATCCACCGTGTGCTCAAGCCGGGTGCATGGCTGGTGCTCTCGGAGCTCGCGAAAGGCGACGGCGGGGATCTGGAGTATCCAACGCCCTGGGCGAGCAGCTCCCGCACCAGCTTCCTGTCGACGGCGGCAGATACGCGGGATGGCCTGGCCGCGGCGGGGTTCGATGTCGTTCGCTTGGAGAGCACTCTCGACAAAGCACTCGCATTCGGCGCGCGCTCGCGCGCGATGGTGGAGCGCGGGGAGAAACCGCTGCATCGCGCGGTAATGCTGATCCACGGCGACCTCGCGGCCCAAGCGATGGCGAACACGGCGCGCGGGCTTTTCGAGGGACGCATCGTTCCGATCGAACTTCTGGCCCGGAAGCGGTGATAGCATCCACATACGCTCGGCGCGTGCGTGGCCGGCTCGAGCCGGGAGTCGCGGGCCGCAGCTGCGCGTCATGAGCTCCCTAAGCGGAACCGACTCTCGGCGCAAAGCGCTCAAGCGGCTAGCGCAGCAGGGTCGAGCGATTCGAGCCAGGGCGGAGCGGACATGAAGACGCAAAGCTGTACTTGCCAAGGCCGGAACCGATGAATAACGAGAATCTCTCTCAGCCCGAGCTTCCGAACCAACCGGACGGTTCTCGAGCTCTGTGGCTCTGGATCGGCGCGAGCGCGATCGGCGCGTTGGCGGGCGCCCGGTTGGCTCTGATCCTGTTCCCAAGCGCTGCGTTCGCGCGCAATCCTCTAGGCCAGTATGACTGGAAGCTTGTCGGTTTCGCCTTCAGTGTCGCCATCCCGTTGGCGATAGCGCAATGGCTGGCACTGCGCCACGCCCTGAGAGGCCGCACAGCGGCGCAGAGCGTATTCGTCTTCCTGTGGATCCCGGTGACGAGCATCGGCATCGCAGTCATGATCCTGCCGCTTTGGGCGTGGAACGCCGAAGAGTTTGCTATCCTGCCTTGGCTGGTGGCGCTCCCGATGTTGCCGGGGATGATCTGCTTGGGTCTGGGCCAATGGTTGTTGCTCTATCGGCTGATCTCAGCCAGAGCCATCTGGGCGCTGCTCACCATCATGGGAGCTGCGATCGGCGCCATCTTGGGATTGGTCGCCGCCTTCTTTCTTCAGCCGATTCGCTTGGAGCTGACGTGGGCCTTTATGACCGGGGCGGGCATCGGTGCACTTCAGGCGATCGAGCTCGTTGCGGCCTTGGAGGTCGATCGCAGCGGACAGAAGCAGCGGATCGCGTTGCCGATCATCGTGCTTGGGTCCGTTCTCGGGTTGCTCCTTCTGTATTTCGTCTACGCTTATTTCGCCAGCCAAGCATATCGCGCGTTCTGAGGATGGGGCTTTCCGAGGATCCGACGCGCGGCCGGCCTCGACGCGGAGGCGCGCCAGTCGACCAGCGTGACGATCCGCAACAGCGAAAGCCATCTAAACTTTCCCAGCCTCGCAGGGGTCACATGAAGTGAATGCGGTGCGGAAACCGGACGCTGCAGCAGGGCTCGCACTGCTTCGAAGATCATGGAGGCGAACGATGAAGATCATGCATGTGGTGATGGGGATCTGTGCAGTGTCGGCGTTGCAAACGGCGCAAGCGGCCCAAACGCAATCCGGAGTGGTGCTGCCGCATGAGCATCACAGGAACGGCATCGCATGGATGAGCGGTGGGATCGGAAAGGCCGAGGCCGACGCGATGCGCGCTCAGGCATCGCGGTACGACTTGAGGCTTGTGTTGGCGGAAGCGCGCAAGCCGCGCGCTGCGTTTCTCGGACAGGCAACGGTGAAGATCACGGATGCACGAGGAAAGGCGACGAGCATCCGCACCGATGGACCGCTGCTGTTTCTAAAGCTTCCGCCGGGTCACTACAGCGTCATGGCCGACGTCGAGGGCCACCGCCTGACCAGATCGGTGACCGTGACTCCGAAAGCCCCGGTTCAGGCCACGCTGCTATGGCCTAAGAGCGTCGGCTAGCCTTCGAGCTCCGTGCGGCCGCCCGCGCGCCTTCGCAGCGCGCGGGGTTTGCCGTTACGGTTCCAGCACCGTGGCGTGGGCCAGCGCTGTCGGCCACGGCCAGTAATCCGCCGCCACCGGCGACGTTTCCAGCGCAGACCGGCACCGCCGCAGCGTGGTCAAATGACTGGAGAGCTTCTCCGAGCGCTCCGCGTGCTCTGGCTGGGACAGGACCTTGCGCGCGCGCAGCACCTCGAGCTGGCGTGCGAACGCTGCATATTGGATCGTGAGGAACTCGAGTAGGGCGAGTTTATGGGGGAGCGGAAGCGTGCTCAGGAAACTCGTCACCTTGCGCTCGAATTCCGCGGGTTTGAGCTCCTGATCATCCGGGGGGAAGATGTACCACAGCCTCGACAGATTGACTCTACCCATCATCGACCTCCAATCGTCTACGGTCCACCGGGAGTCGCGACGCGTTCGATGATCGCGCAGCGGCCCCGCTGCTGAGGCAACCGGCATGAGCGTGCGTTTGCTATGACGGTGTCGCGATGTAGCAACAGCCTGCGCGTGAGCGCCGCCTTCGGACGACGGGCGCTGCCTCAAGATAGGCGAAGGATAACGCAACTGACTGTCATGGCAATTACCTCGAACACAAAAGCTACGCGCAGCCGCATCTCGCAGCGGGTTGCGTGATCCTCGCTCCAGGTTCGAAGGCGGGCAGCTCATCCGGGACACACGACTTCATCGACACGGCATCGAGGGCGCTGTCACCGCACTCAATCGTCGGCGCTGTGATCGGGTGTGCGTTGCGGCGTCTCACGCTGTCGCAGCTGCGCAAGCTCCCATTGCAGTCGAATCAGTTCTCGCTGGGTCTGCCGCAGCCGCTGCTCGAGCTGCAACGCTCGCATCGCGAGAGCGCTCAGGAATCGGGGCCGCGCTTTCATCGCACGGCGGACCATAGCGGCGACTTTGGCATCCATCCGCTCCGGCGGAGCCTCCAGCAGAGCATTGATGAACTTCTCGATCTCGGCGAGCTCGGCCTCGGTGGCCGAGCACGGCTCCTCGGCGCCAGCCGACGGTTCGGGAAGCAGTGTCGAAACGTCCTCGGGGATCTGGTGTTGACTCACGGTCGGAGAGAAATCGCTTAGGGGCGGCCGGGATCGGGTCGGTCCTGCGCAGCGCCACCACACGCGTCCGGGCTCGGTAGACGCGGAACGCACTCGCGCGAGCATGAAGTCCCAACGGGCAGCGCCCATCGTTCTTGACTCGGCGTTCGCGCAGCTCACCGCGCCTGCTTGTCGCACTCGGACGATCCGGTCTTTCTCTACACTGAGCGCAGCGTCTTATGCCAGACTTAAGTCGGGTCTCGCGACCGCGAGAACCGATGGCTGTAGCCAATGCGTCCAATCGCTGTGGGTCTAAGCACTGGATCGTCGCCGGCGAGTTGACAAGCCGCCGCTCCCACCGCGCTCGATGACAAGGCTATGGGCGCCGCAGCCGCTACGGTGCATCGATACACGTGTAGACCATCGAGCCGCTCGCCAAGTTCTGTGGAGCCAAGCGACGTGATCAAGCGTCGCGTAGCGGCTTGGCGTCAGTTTCCGTTGCGCGCGCTTCCGGTAGGGCCGTCTTGGGGACGCACGAAACTCGTGCCGCTCGGCCCGTATCCGACGATCTGGATCACGACCTCTTCACCCTTCGCGCCGTCGAAGTGGTGGCTCCCGGCCGGCTGCTTCATGTAGCTGCCCGCCGGGAGCGGTACCGTCTTGTCCGGATCGAACGTGTCGCCCGCGCCCGCCCACCACGTGCCCGAGATCACCAGCACGTGGCGATCTTCGGGGTGAAAGTGCGGGCGCGTCATCAGCCACGGTGGGAATTTCACCCGGATCACGTACATCCCCGGCTTCGTCGGATCGCCGCTCAGCACGGCCCCTTGCATGCCGTGAAATCCGGGTAATGCCCTCCACGGCACCTCCGCGGGAGTGAGGCGAACGAACCCCGCTTCGCCGTCTTCGCCACGAGCGGCTGGCGCGAGCAGCAAGGATGCTGCCATCACACCAGCCGCTAAAGTCACCAAAGGCGTTGCGCTCAGAGCGCTGCACCGGACCCGCCCGGAGCCGTCAGGGGGCAAGCGGCCCGCGCCGCCTGCAGTCACTTGCGCATCGCTTTCGCAAACATCTGATCCGACTCTCTGCTTGCCTTGTTGGCCGAGGTGATCGCTTGCTCGGCCATGTCCTTCGCCTGTTGCGCCGTCTGAGTGGCAGTGTTGGCCGTCTCCAAGGCCTTCTGCGCGGTGTCGTTTGCGCCGGGCTTCATGGCAGCGAGGATCTGGTCGAGCTTAGCGCGGTTGTTGCGCACCTCTGCGAGCGCGGCGTCCGAGGACGCGCGTGCTGCCTTGGCCTCTTGCAGAGCATTTTGTGCTGCAGCGAGCGCTTCGGCCGCTTTATCGGGCGTCGTTCCTGCGCTCGAGCCGCTGCTCGTGGCACAGCCGTACACGAACAGGACCGGTACGATCGTCGACAGCGTGGTGAGCGTGATCGACCTCAGGCTCATCGTCGTGCTCTCCCTTAGTTTTGCTTTCTGGCGTTGACGGTGACCTCTACGCGACGATCCGGCTGCAGACAGGAGATCGTTTTCGCGGTGCGCAGCCCGCCGCACGCCTCGTAGCTGGCGAACTCTTCTGTCTCGCCGCGTCCTTCGACTTGGATCCTCTCGGTGGCGATCCCCAGCTGCGCCAAATACGCCTTGACGGCCATCGCACGCCGCTCGGACAGCAGCTGGTTGTACATGGCGGTTCCGATCGGGTCCGCATATCCGACGGCCACGATCTGTCCGTAGTTGACGTCTTTCAGCTCCTTCGCCAGCTGATCGAGCTTCGTCTGCGAATCCGAGCGGATGCCGTACCGATTGAAGTCGAACAGCGGTTCTGCCTCCACGGTGATCGTGACCGGGAGGATGGTGACTGGGCGGGGCATCTCAGTGCCAGACTGCGTGTTGCTCTCCTCGGCACGGGCGATCTCTTGCTTGGACATCGCCGACGAGCTGGCTCCCTCTTCGGGCATCGTCGGCGTGGTGCCCACGCCGCCTGTTTGCCCGCCCATAGCCGCCCCCTGCGTCTGACCAGCAGCCCCACCGCCCGCGAGTTGCTGCCCAGCGGTCGGGCTCTCGCCGTTTGCATTTCCCTGCCCCGTGCCGAACTGCCTCGTCACGGTGATGCCGCTGCTGCTGGGTGCGCCGTTCTCTTCTTGGTAGTACCGGCTCTGTCCGATGATGCCCGACGTCTTAGGCGCGCCGTTCTCCTCTGGATAGTACCGGTTCTGCCCCAGGATGCCCGACGCCTTAGGCGCACCGTTCTCCTCCTGGTAGTAGCGGCTCTGTCCGATGATGCCGGACTCGTTGGGGGCGCCTTTCTCTTCCTGGTACGTGTTGTTCGCGCCGACGTTAGCAGATCCCGTCGATGCGCCGTTTTGTACTCGGCCGTTTGCGCTCTGTGCGGCATTGGCGAGTTCAGACGACTCCGTGCCGGCGCCGGTGTTGTAGACCCTGCGAGCGAGGATGCCCTCGCGCGTGGATGGTTGCGTCGTCTCGCCCGGCAGCGCGGACGTGCTGCCGCTCACGCGATTGCCTCGCGTGCCCGGCACCGCGGCGATGGAAGAGGAGGCGGCGGACTTGGCGGTGACCGGTAGCCCGGAGGCGCCCTGCGATCCTGTTGATCCGGTTGATCCGGTTGCCCCGGTCGTCCCGGCCTTGGCCAGCGACTGCTTCGTGGCGGCTTTCGCCTGCGCGGTCTGAGTCTGCTTCGGTGCCGCCGCGAACAGGTCGGGGTCGCACGCGGGGGTCGCATCTTGCGGGGTCCACTGGCCGGTGTAGATGCAATTGCCCACCAACGACGCTCGCGATTCGCGCCCGAAGCTGTCGTAGACGTATTGTCCTCGCGTAGGCGCAAGCGACGGATCCCGCTTCGGCGTGTCGCCGGTAGCGGCCGATCCGACCGTAGAGAACATGACCGCGCCGAAAACGCCTAGAAAGCTGACTGCGAGCCTGAGCGAAATCCGCATAGCGCCTCCCTCCATGTTGGTCGTGACCCGGAACGCGACGCCCGCCCGTGGAGCACCCAGGTCGCAGGCGCTGTCGGCGAGCGACGTCACTTGTTCTTGACCTTGCGAGATTTGGCTTGGTTCCCTCCCTCGCGCGAAATCGCACCAGAGCAGTCACCTCGCATGAGCATGCTCGACCTCTTGCAAGCGATCGGGTCGTCGCAGCCTCGCCTCTGCGCCAGTGGATGGCCGCCCCGACCATGCAATCGGCAACGCATGGGTGGCTCGATCCGTCAGCAACGCGTAAGCGTGGCGGCTCGTCCACATGTCGTTAGCCTTTATTGCCGATGGCATTGCCTTTGGTCGCATGCAGCGTCATAGGGAAGAGCGTGCATCTGCGCGCAGGCTGTGTCGCGACGCGGTGGCATCGATGCTTTCGTACAGCTTTCGGCGCAACGACTTCTTCGGGATCGGTTTGCGCATTGCGGCATGCCCGATCCGGATGTCGGACGAGATGCGGGTGGCGCTATGGAGATGCTCTGCAGCATGACGCGGCGTTGTCTGCGCGTCGCCTAGTGCGCGCGGTTGCGTTGGCCGGCGGAGAGCGGACCTAATCCGCAGTGGCGCCGTCGCTTCCGCGTGATCGGGCCGCGAACAAGAGGTCGTGTATGGGTGCGGCAGACCGCCGCTGGAACTCCTGGAGGGCGGGTGCCGATGCGAAGAAGACGAGATGCGTCTCACACAGGCAGTCGCTGGCCCCGAAGCGTCGCAGCGCCACGCTCGACCCGGGCATCCCGAGAAGCATCCCCGCCCAGTCATGCTCGCGGCGAACGGCGTCGAGGCAGTACCATAGGCCGACCGGCCGAGCGACGCGCCTCAGGTAGTCGAGGTGCCAATGCGGACGTCGAGTGACCCGCAGGTGGTGGCTGAGCCTGCCGCGGAGCCCGCCCGGTCCGAGCGCACTGCCTACGTAGACATAGCAGCCTGTGCGCACAGCAAGCTTCCCTAGACTGCCCACCTGGATCCGACGCGGGCCGGATGCGCTGAGGATCAACGCATAAGTCCCGGGTTCGGATGGGATGGCGTCCAAGGTCAATCGTCGCTCCTCCGATGGGTGATCGCTGTCGAGTAGAGAAGGCTCGCCGGCGCGCGCGTGGCACCCATACAATGTGTGCGTGCGCGCACGACGGCCCCACCGTCGTCAGCGTGCAGTGGGACAGCGAGCACGGTCATGCCGATCTCAGTCAGACATGCATCCCCTCCGCGCGCCCGTCGAATGCTTCCGGTGACGTTTCGCAGATCGTCTATGGTGCGCTGCGCGTTCGTCGCGGCTCTATTTCTCGGCGGCTTTGGCGCGGCGCTCGTACACGCAGCCGATGCCTCTACGGCGGAGGTTCCCGGCCGGATGGCAGCGGACGCAACGCGCTCCGAACAACCTTCCGCTCCCGAACGCGTGCCCACCGAGCAACCGGTCAAAACGCCGGCATACTCGGGGCTGCGCCTGCGCCAGAATCCGGAAGGCGTAGTGGTCAGCGGAGTCCTGCCCGGCCCGCTGGCCGGAGACGGCTTCCAGTCGGCCTCGATCTGGCGCGGCGATCTCATCGTCTCCCTCAATGGTCAGGCACTCGACGTAGCCGGATATCGACAGCTGCTGAGCTCGCTCGCCGCAGGCGACACGCTCCGAGTCGTCTATCGCCGGAGCTCGAACTCCGATCCCCACGCAGCGCTGCCGCGAGGCGACCCTGGCGGCGAAGAGCGCAGCATCGAGATCGTACTGGAGGATGCCGCGAGATGGCGCGGAACCATCGGTCAGGGACTTGCGCCGGGGCACGTCGTCGATCCTGCGAAACCGGGCGAGTTCGAAGATTTTCTGCTCACGAACGCGGAAGAGCTCGGGCTGCGGAGCGCGCCCGGCGGAGTGGGCCCTCTGCTCGCACATCTATCCGGGCTGCAACAGAGCCTCCTTGCGCCGAATTCTCTGCCGGCCGTAGTGCAAGCGCTC
>Ga0335083_10004486_pt1 | contig 17759 bp, 17 predicted proteins | sample Lox_Sample_42_FD_206716 | JGI IMG/M metagenome (GOLD analysis project Ga0335083, IMG submission 206716) | Soil microbial communities from Loxahatchee National Wildlife Refuge, Florida, United States - Lox_Sample_4.2 | ecosystem: Environmental > Terrestrial > Soil > Wetlands | place: USA...
GGATGACGCTCCAGGCGCGCAGAGTGCGCTCGTCCTTCGTCTTCCCGGGGTCGTACTCGAGTCGCCAGGCGAACGCGGCTCGATCGCCGGCCGTGAGCAGCACGCCTCGGTCGCCTCCCCAGCCCGCGCTCAGGTCGGCGGCGGTCTTGGGGTCGGTCCACTCTTCCAGCGCGAGGCGCAGCCCGAGCTCGCCTTCGGAGTCTTCGTCGCTCACCTTCCAGCCGGGTCCGAGCGTGGCGAACGACGGCGCCGGCACCTTCACCGGCTGCTCGTGCGCAAGCCACTTGTCGACGTGGAGGATCTGCTCGGTCGTCGTAGGCGCGTCGTCCCACGCGCGGTTGACGGCCGTCCACGCGCCCTGCCGACGAAGTGCGTGCACGAACAGCGTGCCGTAGATGTACGGCGCCGCCAGCGACGTGCGCATGACGTGCGGGGCCTTCGCGCTCGGTCCCTCGTTCATTCCAGCGCGGATCTGCTCCGCGAACACGTCGTCCGGGAGGTCCACCGCGGACTTGCCGCTCCCGGGCGCCGCGCGCGCGATCATCACGTCGAACATCGCGCTCGTCGCATCCCCCTCGGCGAGCGCGCTGACCGCCTCGGAGCGATCGCCGTCGCCGGGGCGGTACTTGGAGCGGTCGCCCAGGTCCCAGCGCTGGTCCTGCAGCGCGTGCACGAGCTCGTGAGCGAGCGTCGCCTCCGCCTCCTGATCGGGGAGGTCGCTCGCCATGTACATCGTCCCGTCGGCAGGCTCGTAGTAGCCGGCCAGCTGATCCTGCAGCAGCGCGTACTCCGCCGACTCGTAGTCGAACTTCGTGGGGATGAAGCCGAACAGCGCGAGCTCGAGTCCCTCGTCGCGGATGGCCTCCGGTGGGAGCTCCTTGCCGACGTGCGCCTTCACTTGCGCGATGAGGTCCGGCCGCTGGAGCATGACGCCCGGGACCGCCTTCTTCGACTCCAGGCCGCGCGCGCTCTCGACTCGACGGAGCATGCGCGCGATGAGCCGGTTCTCGTGGTCCGATGGCTCCGCAGCGCTCGAGGCCGGGGGCGCGACCGTGCTGGCGGAAGGCGAGGGCTGCGCGGTCGTCGCGGGCGCTACGGACTGAGATGGCGCCGCCGCCCCGGAGCCGCAGGACGCGACGGAGAGCGCGAGGAGCAGACGCAGGGAGCGACTCAAGCGCCCCTCGTCCCTTGCTCCGCATCCGCGCGGATGGCCCCAATCGCTTGCGCGTAGTCAGGCTGCGTGAACACGGCGTTGCCGGCGACGAGGACGTCGGCGCCCGCGGCCACGGCCCTCGAGGCCGTTCCGACCGCGATGCCCCCGTCGATCTCGAGCCGGATGGCCCGGCCCTGCGCGTCGATCATCTTCCGGATCGCCCTCACCTTCGGCAGGACCTCCGGGATGAACGACTGGCCCCCGAATCCCGGGTTCACGCTCATCACGAGAACCAGGTCGGCGACGGGAAGGGCGTATTCGATCGTGCACTCGTGCGTGGCCGGGTTCAGGACCACGCCCGCGCGCTTGCCGAGGTGACGGATGTGCTGGAGCGTCCGGTAGATGTGCGGGCACGTCTCGACGTGCACGGTCATCCCGTCGGCGCCGGCCGCTGCGAAGTCCTCGAGGTACTTCTCCGGCTCGACGATCATGAGGTGCACGTCGATCGGCAAGCGCGTCGCTGCGCGGATCGCCTTCACGACCGCCGGTCCGATGGTGATGTTGGGCACGAAGCGCCCATCCATCACGTCGACGTGAACCCAGTCGGCGCCCGCGCGCTCGACCGCCCGCACCTCCTCGGCCAGTCGCCCGAAGTCGGCGGAGAGGATCGACGGGGCGATCAGCACGGGCGTGGCCACAGCAACCACGTCGCAGCATCGCGGGGTGTCGTCAAGCCGGGCGCGCGGCGTTTCGGTTGCGCTCCAACCCGAAAGCGAGGAGATTCGTTCCCCCGACGATGGACGCGCGCCGTATCACGAAGGCCGATTTCGACCGCATCGTCGAAGTCATCGACCACTGGTGGGGGGGGCCCATCGGCACCTTCGCGCACCCCATCTTCTTCTACGAGCTCGGCAACCACGCGCTCGTCGTCGAGCAGGGCGGCGAGTTGATCGGTTTCCTGCTCGGCTTCCCGGTGGAGCCGCCCGACGGGAAGCGCACCGGGTACGTCCATCTCGTCGGCATCCACCCCGACCACAGGCGCCGCGGCGTCGGCCGGCTTCTCTACGACCGCTTCATCCAGGAGTGCCGCGCCGCCGGCTGCGTCCGCATGAAGGCCATCACGACGCCCGGGAACGACGGGTCGATCCGCTTTCACGTCGCCCTGGGGTGGAACGTGCTCGAGGTGGACGACTACGCCGGCCCCGGCCGTCGACGCATCGTGTTCACCAAGCCGTTGGTCGTTTGAGTCCGCTTCGGACCCCCGGCGGCGTATACTTTCACGCGATGATCACGAACGCGCGCGAGCAGCGTGATCCGCCGCTGTCTCCCGCTCTGCTGCGAGACATCGGTCTGTTCGGTGCTCTGAGCGACGAGGTCCTCGACCACCTCGCGCGCAGCCTCGAGACCACCCGAGTGGCGCCCGGCGAAAGCATCTTCCGCGAGGGCGATGGCGAGGCCCGCGAGATGTTCGTCGTGCTCGAGGGCGAGATGGAGGTGTCGAAGCGCAGCCGTCGCGGGCGCGACATGCGCGTGGCCATCCTCGGCCCGGGCGACTGGTTCGGCGAGATGAGCGTGCTCGACATGCAGGCGCGTTCGGCGAGCGTGCGGGCGCTCGCGCCGTCACGGCTCGTCCGGTTCACGAGCGAGGACATGGACGCTCTCTACCGGTTCGATCTGAAGTCGTACGCGCTGATCGTGCTCAACATCGCGCGTGACCTGTCGCGGCGGCTTCGTGTGACCGACGGCATCCTCGCCGACTTCACCGCGAACGTGCTCGACGAGTACGTCGCGGGCAGCCGGCGCTGACGCGAGCTAGTCCCCAGTAGCTTCCGCGTCCCCAGCTTCCGAGCCAGTCTCGCTGGGCGCGTCCCCGGTGGGCGCGTCGGAGGCATCCTTCGCTCCGTCGAGGCCCGCTTCGCTACCACCCGCGTCGAGGCCGGAGGGTGCGTCCGCCGCCGCGTCGGCGGCGGCGCCGCCCGAGCTGCTGCCTGACCCGCTTCCGCCGCTGCTGCCGCTGCCACTGCTGCTTCCGCTGCTGCTGCCGGTGTTGCCCCCGCTGCTGCCGCCGCTCGTGCTGCCCCCGCTGCCGCCCCCACTGCTGCTGCTCGCGCCGTTGTACGGCGCGCCGGCCTCGCTCTGATCTCCAGGCGGAAGCGGTTGGGGATTCAGGCTGCACGCCGCCCCGGCCAGCGTCGCGGTACCGGCGAGAAAGCCGCACAAGCAGAGCCACCGCTTCATTCTCCGTCCTCGCTTCCGCCGTCGGTCGGGCCGTCATACGGGCCGTCGGAGCCGCCCTCGCCGGGCCCGTCCCCGGGCGCATCGGACTCGGCGTCTCCGGCGTCCGCGCCGGGAACGGAGGGTAACGCATCCATGCTCGCGTCCAGCCTTCCGCCGCCGGCGTCACCACTCCCGAAGCCTGCCGAGCCGTCCCCGTTCCCCGCAGTCGCGTCCAGGGACTGACTCCCGCCCCCGGCATCGGGCCCCTCGCCGGGAGGCAGGGGCTGGGGATTGAGGCTGCACCCACACGTCGCCCCGAAGGCCAGCACGACCCCCAGGCGCATCACGGGTTGCAGCAGATCGGCGAGCATCTGTCCCCAAAGGCTGGGCTGCACGGTGGGTGCCAAGCCTCATTGTCGCCGTTGAAACAGCCCTCTGGCAAACGGCTGCCGGTCGCGCCGATCGTGGTCGGCGCAATGTGGCACAGCCTCCCCAGCTCGTTACGGGGGCTTCGGTCCCGGCCCTCGCCGGGCGGGCCTCGCCGGGTCAGGCGGGGTCAGTTCGCGACGAAGATCGCTTCGATCTCGGCCTTGACCTGCTCCTCGGTCTGGTGACGAGCGATCGCGATCTCCTTGACGATCAGCGTTCGCGCCGTATCCAGCATCCGCCGCTCACCGAAGCTGAGCTGCTTGTCGGTCTTCAGGCGGTAGAGGTCACGCAAGACCTCGGCAACGTCGTAGATCGAGCCCGTCTTGATCTTGTCCATGAACCCGCGGTAGCGGCGGTTCCACGTCTGGTTGTCGAACGCGATCGTGCGCTCCCGCAGGATGTCGAAGATCTCGCGGATCTCCTGCTCGCTGATCACCTGGCGCAGACCCACGGCTCCGGCGTTCGCCACCGGGACCATGATCTTCCGGTCCGTATCCAGGATGCGGAGGACGTAAAACTTCTGCCGGCTGCCCGCGATGTCCTTCTCTTCGATGCGGATGACTTCCGCGACCCCCTGTGCGGGATACACGGCCTTGTCGCCCACCTTGAATTTGACGTCGGTAGCAGCTTGCATAGCGTCTCCTTCTACTGATATGCCGGGTAAAACATTCCCGGCGAGAGCACCTCGAGCGGAAAGGTACCCCCCGAATAGACGTGCCGTTCGGGTCGCTGGAGCTTCGGCCCGGGGTGAGCCGAGGTCAGACGAACAGGCACGCGCACTCTAGTGGGTGAACCCCCCACTTGTCAAGCCGGTTCTAGCAAAAGCCGCTCTGCCAGGCCCCAGCGCACGCCGCGATCCGAGACGACGACCGAGTCACTGTGCCAGAGCGCGAGGAGCGTCTGGACGATGACGCCTCCCGCCACGATCACGTCCGAGCGGGCTGGTTCCATCCCCGGGACACGCCGACGTGCCTCGATGTCCATTTCCGCGAGCTCGCGCACGACGCGCCGGACTTCGACTGCCGGCATCACGTGGCCGTGCACGCGCGCGCCGTCGTACGGCGAGAGGCCGAGCGAGACGGCGGCCAGCGTCGTCATCGTCCCCGCCACGCCGACCGGCGCGTGCGCGGAGGGCAGGTCGGGCAAGCCCACCAGCGCGGTCCGCACGGCGGTCTCGATCTCGGCCATCCGCTCGCCGTGCCGTTCGGTCAATCGAACGGACCCGATGTCGAAGCTCCGCGCGAACCGGGGTGCTTCGGCGCCCCGAACCCTGCCGATCACGACTTCGGTGCTTCCACCACCGACGTCGAAAACGGTCGCTTCGTCTTCCGCGGGGAGAGCGAGTCCCCCCACGGCGCCTGCGAAGGTCAGGTGCGCTTCCTCGTCCCCGGTGAGCACGCGCGCTTCGACGCCGAACATCGCGGCGATGCTCGACTGCAGCTCGGCGCCACCGCGCGCGTCGCGCATCGCGCTCGTGCCCACGATGGCGACTCGCTCGACCCCTGCGCCCGAGATCTCCCCCGCGTAGCCCTCCAGGCAGACGCGTGTTCGCTCGATCGCGTCGGCGGCGAGCGCACCGGACGCGTCGACACCCTGGCCCAGCCGGGTGATCGTCGCCCGCTCGAGGACGGGGCGCAGGCGCTTCGCCCCGGCGGTCCCGCTCTCCTCGGCGACGAGGAGCAGGACCGTGTTCGTGCCGATGTCGATCGCTGCGACGCGCCTGCCCGGCAACGCGTCAGCTCCCGGTGAGCTCCTTGAGGTTCAGCATCTCGGCGACGTCGGGCTGGAGCACGAGCTCGACGCGACGGTTGTGCTTCTCCTGGTCCGGCGTCTGCGTGTCGACGGTTCCCTCGGCGGGATCCATCGCTCCGTAGCCGGCTGCCGCGAAGTGCAGCGGGTCGAGAGATCCGCCCGACGGCATGCCGCGCGCGTCGGGCCCCTTGTCGGGCGCGACGAGGAAGGCGAGCACCGTGCGCGCGCGCATGAGGCTCAGGCCCCAGTTGTCGACGAACTGGCCGCTGTACGGCTCCTTGTCGGTGTGTCCCGCGACCTGGAAGTCACGCTGGTTCAACGTCGTGTCGCCGTGGATGATGTCGGCCACCTGCTTGAGGATCTTCTTGCCCTCGGGCTTGAGGGAGTCCTTGCCCGAGTCGAAGAGCACGTCGCCGGGGAGCTGGATGACCATCTTGTTGTGGCGAATGAGGACGTTGAGGCCCGCGCCGGTCAGCTTGTCGAGGCGCGACTTGAGGTCCTTGAACTTCGCCTTCATGTCGTCGAGCTGCTTGAGGCGCGCTTCGTACTCCGCCATCGCGGTCTTCAGCTTGGACTTCTCTTCCTCGCTCTTCGAGAGGCCCACGCCCAGATCCTTGAGCTTCGCCTGCAGGTCCTGGATGGTCTGCTGATCCTGCGCGTACTGCGCCTCGTCGTCCTGGTGACGCTTGTTGGACGCGTCCAGGTCCGCCTTGAGCTTCGCGATGTCGCGCTGCGCCTGCTGCCACTCGTCCTCGCTGTGGCCACACCCGCCCAGCACGAGCGCAGCGAAGAGCACGGAGACCAGAAGCGAAATGCGCATTCTCAGGTTCGTCATCGCGGGCCGACGGTAACGAGGCGCTCCGGGTGGGTCAAGCCAGGCAAGCCTGGGGAAGGAATCGGAGAACTCGGATGGAGCCGCCGGTCGGTCCGACAATGGCAGCCTCAGCCCGCGTCCGTTTTCTGTTGACTCATGGACGTACGTGACCATATACGTCACTCAGACGTCCTCATTCAGGAGGGACCGGGATGGCTGCGAAGAAGGGCAAGAAGAAGGGCGGCGCAAAGAAGACGAAGACTGCCAAGCGCGCCGCCCCGAAGACCGCGAAGCGCAAGGCTGCCAAGCGTCCTGCCAAGAAGGCCGCCGCCAGGAAGCCCGCACGCAAGGCGGCGCCCCGGCCCGCAGCGAAGAAGCCCGCGGCGGCTCCGAAGCCCGCCGTGAAGGCCGCTCCGCCGGTCGGCGTGCCGTCGATGCTCGGCGGCGCTCCCACGTCGAGCCACGGGCTCGACGACGGCGAGGAGTAGCGTCCGCTTCCTCGGCAACACGCCGGGTATGCATGCAGGGCGTGTCCCCTCAGGGGGCGCGCCCTTCGTGTTTTGTGGAGCGCCTCGGCCAGCCCGGTGATCAGTCGCCGAGGTAGAGCCTGAGCTCATCGGCGGCTGCGCGACGGTCGAAGTCGATCCCGACGAGCTCTTCGCGACCGCTGATCGCGTCGAACAGCGCCGAGAGGAACGCGTGGAAGCGCTCCGCCTCCGCGACGGCGCGCGCGAGGCCCGCCGGGTCGAGCAGATCCGCGTCGCGCAGGTTCGTCATGGCCGCGAGAAACGCATCGACGTTCGGATAGTCGGCTGCGCGCAAGAGCGGGTATCCCATCGCGCGGAAGTAGGACATGAACTCGCGCACGAAGCCGAGGGGCGACGAGCCCGCCCATCGCTCCTGCCCGGACGCGTCGACGTTTCGCGCCTTCATCGCGAACGCGCGAACGATCTGAGCGAACATCCAGACATCGCGACGAAGGCGCTCGCTGAGCACGCGCTGCGCCGCTCGATCGTCGAACACACCAGCCGCATCGAGGCGGGCGCCGCGCGAGCGGCCGAGGAACATGATGACGTTCTGCAGGGCGGGCCGCAGGTTCGCGGCCACTCGCGCCACGGCCGCGGCCAGCTCGTCGAGCGACGGAGCGGCCTCCAGCGGCAGGAACTCTCGCTCGAAGGCGCGCCGCATCTCGAGACGCAAGTTGGCTGCCGCGCCCTCGAGCGTCGCCTTGACGTCGCGCAGCTCGGCGCCTCGCGCGCGCAGGCCATCGTAGGCGCCGGACATCTCGTGCGCAGGCACCCGCAGCACCTCTGCCTCGAAGCCCGCGCCGAGCAGCGGGCCACTCCGCCGGCGCAGGTAGCCGGACAGCGCGCGCGCGTCGCTTCGCAGCACGCTGAGCACCAGGTACACCACCGCCACCGAGCGCCGGGGGCTGTCGGTCGGCTCGCGAGCCACGCGCTCGACCAGACCGAGGTAACGCAGCATGCGAAAGAGGGAGAGCACCGTCAGCGCGACGAGGCGGCGCGCCGCCTCGCCGGGCACGCCGCGAATGAGCTCGAGCATCTGCGGGTTCGTGATGCGATCGAACTCGGGGCGGAACTCCAGCGCGTGCAGCGGGTTGAAGTAGGCGCACGCGGCGACCTCGCGCTGCGCGACCCCGAGGAGCGCGTAGAAGAGCCGGTAGGGCACGCGCTGCAGGCGCGTGGCGCCGGCTACCACCTCGTAGAGGTTCGTCATCGCGTGCCGCAGCACGAACAGAGACTGCTCGGGCGTCTCCTGCGCGCCGGCGTCGCCGACGAGCCGTGTTCGCGCGCGGTCGTCGGGCAGCACGGTCTCGAGGTATCGCTGGAACACGAACGCGCGCTCCCGGTCGGCGAGCAGCGTGCGGCACGACTGGACGATCCGGCCGAGCGCTTCGCGCGCGAGCGCCGTGTGCTCGCGGAAGTCCTGGGCGACGATGGGCGTCCTGCGGGGCGGGCCGGGGTGATTGCGCGGGTTGGCGAAGCACGCGAGGCCCTTGAGCAGGATCTCCAGCTCGAAGAGGAGCTCGACCTTCCGCTCCAGCGGGAGTCGCGCGAGCCACGCTTCGCGAGCCGCGGCGTGCTCGCGCCGCAGACCGCGCGTGTCGCGCAGGAGATCGTCGTAGACGTCGCGCTCGTCCGTTGCCGGAGAAATCGCCTCGCCTGGCGGGGCGATGGACCGCGGGAGCCCGGCCATCACGGGCCGATCCTACCGCGATGCGCGCTTCGCGAGCAGCGTATCGAGCCGGCCCACCCTGTGGCCCAGCATGCGCGCCATCACGTGCTCGACGTCCCGCTTCTGCCGCTGCGCCAGCAGCGTGATGTCGAGCGCGACCTGCGAGGTCGCCACCTCGGCGATGGCGGGCGTCTCGCTGACGACCCCGCCATCCTTGTCGGTGGCCTCGGTCGCCGCGATGAGCGTGCGAACGTCGTCCGCCACGACGATGAGGCGGTGCTTCCAGAAGCTCTCGAGGGCGTGCTGCTCGAGCCCGTAGCTGAAGGTCTCGCCCGGCAGCTTGGGAAGCACGGCGTGCGAGAAGACGACGATGTACACGCGCCGCTTGGCCGCACGCTTGAGCTCCGGCGCGAGGCGCTCGAGCTCCCGTGGCCATCCGCTCAGGACCAGGCGCTCCTCGGCGCTCGCCACCAGGCGCTCGGCCTCCTCGACGATCCGCTCGTACCCGCGCACGCTGAAGGCGTCCGGTGTCGGCGGCGTGACATCGAGGGAACGAACCGCGTCCTCGAGCGCGTCCGCCTGCCCGTCGAACCGCTTGCGGAGCAGCGTGAGCACCTCGCCCGGCGGGGCCGCCGCGAAGCGCTCCGGGCGACCGGCGATGGCGCGCGCCGCGCCCACGGACACGAGCCGCCGGAGCACCCCGTACACCGCCGAACGCGGGATCTGCGCCCGGACTCCCACTTCGTATCCGGTCGCGGGACTCTCCAGCAGCAGCGCACGATAAGCGCGCGATTCATTCAGACTGAATCCCAGCGCCACGAGCGCCGCGACCAGCTCCGGCTCAGCCATGGGCCCTTTTCCCACGTGTCGGGCCCGCTGGCGCGAAAAAAACACTTTGCGGCAGCGGAACCGTCTGTACTCTTGCGCCGTACGCAACATTGCTCCTCGAGGAGGAGCGAGGAGAAACCATGAACATCGCGAAGACCTTGGCAGTCACGGCAGTGGCGGGAATCCTCATGAGCGGCGCGGTCGCGTGCGGCGGCGCGGCTCCCGCGGTTCCGGACCCGAACGCCCCGGCGGCGGGCGCGGGCGGCAAGAGCTCGTGCAGCGCGGGCGGCGCAGCGGCCCCGGCGAGCAGCGGCAAGTCGTCCTGCAGCGCCGGCGGCGGCGCGGCCCCGGCTGCCCCGAAGTACTGAGCAACATGCGGCTGGACGCCGGGTCGCGTTTGCGCGGCCCGGCGTTCGCCTTTAACCACCCGGGAAGCAAATGGGCTGGCGGCAGCGGAACGCGATTCCCGACCTCGGCGTCGGCGTGGGGTTCCGCACCCCGCACGTGACGCACGTGCTGTCGCAGCGGCCGCCCATGGAGTGGTTCGAGATCATCAGCGAGAACTACTTCGCCGAGGGCGGCATCCAGAGGGCGAACCTCGAGCGGCTCGCGAGCGCCTACAGGGTGGTGCCGCACGGCGTGTCGCTGTCGATCGGCGGGACGGATGCGCTCGACACGAAGTACCTCGCGCGGCTGCGCGACCTCGTGCAGCGGCTGGATGCGCCGTGGTGCAGCGACCACCTCTGCTTCACGGGGTGGGGCGGGGTAGACGTGCACGATCTGCTGCCGATGCCGATGACGCGCGAGAGCCTCGCGCACGTCGTCGAGCGCGTGAAGCGCGTGCAGGGCACCATCGAGCGCCCGTTCGCGCTCGAGAACGCGTCGTCCTACCTCGAGTGGCGGGGCAGCACGATGGCGGAGCACGACTTCCTCGCCGAGATCGCCGAGCGCGCCGACTGCGGGATCCTGCTCGACGTGAACAACGTGTACGTCAGCGCGTACAACCACGGGTTCGACGCGCGGGCGTACGTCGACGCGATCCCGGCGGACCGCGTGGCGCAGATTCACGTCGCGGGGCACACCGACAAGGGCGGGTACCTGCTCGACACGCACAGCGCGCACGTGCGCGACGAGGTGTGGGACCTGTATCGCCGCGCGCTGCGGCGGGCGGGGCCGACGTCGACGCTCGTCGAGTGGGACGAGGACATCCCCGCGTGGGACGTGCTGGCGGCCGAGGCGGAGCGGACGCGCGCCGTGCGCGCAGAGGCGCTCGGAGGCGCCGCAGCCGCGCGCAAGGAGGGCGAGTGGGTGACGGCCAGCTAGAGCAGCTGCAGCGGTTCGTCGTGGACGCGATCCGCGGCGGCCCGTCGCCCGTGGAGCCGGAGCACGTGCGCGAGAGCGCGCGCGGCATGACGCCGGCCGAGCGCGTCGAGGTGTACCGCGAGCAGTACCGGATCCGGCACCACAAGAACCTCGCGGACGACTACCCGACGCTCGCCTGGGCGATCGGGGGCGCCGAGCCGTTCACGGGCCTCGTGGACGAGTATCTCGCGGCGCACCCTCCGCGCACCTGGGACCTGCAGCGGCTCGGGGCCGACATGCCCGAGTTCGTCGGGAACCACGCGAAGTGGGGCTCCAGCGCGCGCGCGTGCGACGCCGCGCGCCTCGACTGGGCGTTCATGGAGATCTTCGACGCGCCCGACGCGCCGCCGTTCGACACGTCGGTGCTGGCGAGCACGCCCGAGGACCGCTGGCCCGAGGCGCGCATCGAGCTCCTGCCGGCGCTGCGCCTGGTCGCGATGCAGTCGGCGCTTCAACAGGTCCGCGATGCCCTCCGCGCTGGCCATCAACCCGCGGAGCCGCCGCAAGCGGAGACGCGCGTCGTCGTCTGGCGCGACAAGGCGTGCTTCCTCCGCCACGTCGCGGTGGACCCGGGCGCCTACGATCTGCTCGCGCGCCTGCGAGCGGGCGACCCCCTCGGGCCCGCATGCGAGGCGGCCGCTCGTGCGGCCGGCGAAGACGCGGCGCGATTCGGTGAACGCGTGGGCGCATGGTTCGCGCAGTGGACCGCGAACGCCTGGATCGCGCGCGTTCACGTCTGAGCCCCGCCCGCATCTCTCGCGCAGCCGATTGCAACCGTCGCAATCGTGTCCGCGAAGCTCGCAGACGACCCAGCGAGTCTTGCAATCCTCTCTGCAACGCTCGCGATCCCCTTTGCAAGGCGTGCAATCGAAGCTGCGACGCTCGCGGAGGCGACCGCATTCGTCGCACATCCGGCCGCAATGCTTGCGGGAGAGATTCCAGGCCTCGCAATCACGCTTGCATCGCTTGCGGACGCTTCCGCAAAGTTCGCGAAGGTCCCTGCATCCGTTGCACTCGCCTCCGCAACGGAGCCGGAGCTCGTTCGCGAGCTCCGATGTCATGTCGCGTGACATGACATGGGCATCGGGGCGGGCCGCGACAGAGGTGCGCCGCCGAACAATCGACCGGGACGCGTACGATTTTGTCCGCGGGAGCGCGGAATCGGCCCCTCGAGCTCGGCATACCTCTTTGGAAGGGGAAGAAGGCCAAAGACACGGCCCCCGGTCCCGCTCTGGAACCGGAGGTCTCGCCAGCGAAGGCGGGTGGTGCGCCCCGGCCAGAAAGGAATGCCGACTACCATGACCAGTACAACGTCGAGAAACAAGGCGGATGCCTTGGCGCAAGTGCAGGCGCTCATCGCAGGCACGGCGAAGCACTTCCCGAACGCGCAGTTCACGCTCGGGAAGGTCGCGTACACGACCGCGTCGCTCACGCAGCTCCTCCAGGGGCTCGTGAACGCGATCAACGTCGTCGTCGCGGCGCACGCCAGCGTCACGGACGCGCTCCGGGCCCTCGCGCAGGTCGATGCTCAAGTCTGGCCGGTCATCCGGCTCTACAAGCGCTACGTCCTGTCGATGTTCGGAGATGCGACGCAGGATCTCGCCGACTTCGGGATGACGCCGCCCAAGCAGCGCAAACCGAAGACCGGTGAAGAGACTGCGGCCGCCGCGGCGAAGGCCAAGGCCACGCGTGAAGCCCGCAGCACCAAGAGTGCAAAGGCCAAGCTCGCGATCAAGGGCGACGTGACGGGAGTGACCATCACGCCCGTCACGAGCTCCCAGGCTGCGGCCGCCGCCGCGACGAGCGCGCCTTCGCAGACGGCGTCGAGTACTTCTACCGCGCCCGCCAGCGCGCTGAAGTAGGCCGACGCCACGCAGGGGCCCAGCCAGCCCCGACCCAGGGACCGGGAAGCGCCGCCGCCTTCGAAGAGGGGGAGAGGTGGCGCTTCCCGGCGCCCGCTTTCTCGTGCACATCGGAGCCAGGGGAGGACGATTGCGATTCTTCAGGGCCGACGAAGCCTCCGCGGCGGCAGCGCGTCGAGCGCGGCTCAGAGCCCGTTCAGCCAGCAGTCCCCTTCGTTCGGCGCGCAGGGGCAAACCTGCAGCGCGAGGTGCGGGACGTGGCAGGTCGCGTAGACGTTCTTGCAAAGGCACTCACTCGAGGCGTTGTCGGCGGCTTCCAGGCAGCGCTGGTAGTTCGACTGGCACTGGCAGTTCACGCCGCAGGTCAGATCCTCCGACTCCTTCACCGTCGACTCGCCGGTGCCTCCTCCCTCGCCCGTGCCTCCGCAAGCGAGGATCATCGTCCCGAAAAATGCCGCTGCGCCGAGCCACTGAATCGCTTTCATGTTCTCCTCCGTGGGTTCGCACGGGCAGAGAGCACGGGGCATACCGCGCACAATCGCCGACAAATCGCGAGGACCGGTCACGCCGGGTGAAGCGCGGCGCGCTACACGTGTTGCTCGCGGCGATACGGGGTCGCCGGAGTTCGCCGGCCGGCCGGCGGCTTGCGGCTCGCGGGCTAGACTGCACGCGTGCCGAGACGGGACGACGATCCGAGCCGGGTGACCGTCCGCCTCGACGTCGAGAACGCCGCGGTGGCGAGGCGTCCGGCTTCCCCCGACGGCGCTGGCGAGGACCGCGCGACCGGCGCTCCGCGCGCCGACGCGACCGGGTACCCCGACTACACGGTGATCGGCGAGGAGGCGCGGGGCGGACTCGGCCGCGTGCTCCGGGCGCGTGACCGGCGGCTCGATCGCCCCGTCGCGCTGAAGGAGCTGCTCGCCGACGGCGCGGACGCCCGAGCGCGCTTTCTCCGCGAGGCGCGCCTCACCGCGCGGCTGCAGCACCCGTCGATCGTGCCGGTCTACGAGATCGGCCTCCGCGCCGACGGTGCGCCCTTCTACGCGATGAAGCTCATCGAGGGAGAGCCGTTCGACCGCGTCATCGGGCGCACGCGCACGCTCGACGAGCGACTCGCGCTCTTGCCGAACGTCATCGCCGTCGCCGAGGCCATCGCCTACGCGCACGAGCGGCGGATCATCCACCGCGACCTCAAGCCGTCGAACGTCGTCGTGGGAGGGTTCGGCGAGACGATGGTCGTCGACTGGGGGCTCGCCAAAGATCTCGACGAGGCGGACGGTCTCGGCACGAACGGAGGATCCGGCCCCCCGCCCGCCGAGGAGGCCGAGGGGGTCGCCGCGATCGACGCGCTCGGCAGCGGTCTGCGGACCCGGGCTGGCGATGCGATGGGGACGCTCGCGTACATGTCGCCGGAGCAGCTCCGGTGCGAGACGGTGGACGAGCGGACCGACGTGTTCGCGCTCGGCGCGTTCCTCTATCACACGCTCACCGGCACGGCGCCCTACGCGGGGCTCTCGGAGGTCGAGCGACACCAGCGCATCCGAAGGGCCGAGCCCGAGCCGATCGCCTCGCGCGAGCCCGGAGTTCCCGTGGAGCTGGCGGCGATCGTGCGCAAGGCGATGGCGGCGGCGCCCGACGGTCGCTACGCGAGCGCGAAGGAGCTCGCCGCGGATCTGAGGCGCCTGCAGACGGGGCAGCTCGTCAGTGCGCACGTGTACTCGCGGCGTGTCCTCTTCGTCCGCTGGCTCTCGCGCAACCGGCGTCGGGTCGCGGCGGGCGTCCTCTTCCTCGCCGCGCTCGGAGCCGTCGCGGGGGTCAGCACGCGGCGCATCCTCCGCGAGCGCGACCGCGCGGAGCAAGAGCGGGCTCGCGCGGACACGCGCGCCCAGCAGCTCACGCTCGTCCAGGCGCGCACCTCGCTCGATCGCGATCCCACCGCGAGCCTGGCGTGGCTCAAGACGTCGTCGCTCGACGCGGCCTACTGGAGCGAGATCGCCTCGATAGCCGCCGACGCACGCGCGCGCGGGGTGGCGCGCCACGTCGTGCCGGTGAAGCCCACCGCAGGGATCGGAAACGCGTTCATCGCGCCCGACGGCATCACCGGCGTCGGGAGCCTCGATTCGAGCGGGGTCTTCGCCGTCGATCTGAGGAGCGGGCGGATCATCGGACGCTGGCCGACGTCGTCCCGGGTCGCGACGACCCGCGCGTCGTTCACGGCTGACGGTGCGCATCTGGTCGTGGGCAGCGAGGGAGGAGACGTCGCCGACCTCGCCCTCGGGTCGCGCTCGATGCGCATGCTCGAGGGGCACCATGGCGCGAGCGCCGTCGCCGTCGCACCGCTGGGGCATACCGCGGCCTCGTGCGGCGAGGACGGCACGGTGCGGACGTGGAACCTCGACTCGGGAGAGATGCGTCTCCTCGCGACGCTCGACGCCCCGTGCGAAGCGCTCGCCTACGGAGCCGGGGGGAGCGAGCTCGCGACCGTCGGCCGCGACCACCGGCTGCGCATCTGGGACTTGCAGGCGGGCACCGCGCGCGTCTTCCCGCTCGCCGAAGGCAAGGAAGGCGAGAGCGTGACGTGGTCGGCGAGCGGCAAGACGATCGTGACCATGGAGGCGTCCAACGAGTTCCGTGCGTGGGACGCGGTCGAAGGTCGGCCGAGGCTGTTGGCGCCCGCGAGCGCGAGGCTGCGAGACGGCAGATTCTTCGGCGATGGCGGGCGATTCACGGCCTGGAGCTGGGACGGCAGCGTGCACCTCTGGGACTTCAACGGGGGCGGCGAGCGCGTCCTCAAGGGTCACACGGCTCCGGTCGAGCACGTCGAGGTGTCGAAGGACGGGTCGCTCCTCGTCAGCTGCAGCGAAGACGCGACGGTCCGTCTGTGGGATCTGCGAACCTTCGTCGCCCGCGTTTTTCGCGGTCACACCGGTCCGGTCATGGAGTGCTCGATCTCACCCGACCGGCGGACCCTGTTGACGGCAGGCCTCGACTCGACGGTGCGCATCTGGGACATCGGCGACGAGCGCTTCGAGCGCGCGCTGCCCGAGCCCGACGACGATCTGTACGCGGTCGCCTTCTCGCCGGACGGCTCGCGGATCGCCACGGCGGGCGACGAGACGGTGGTGCGCGTCTTCCTCACGACCACGGGAGAGGTGACGCTGCTCGAGGGGCACACCGGCAGCACCGACCGCCTCGCGTTTCTCGGTGACGGATCGCACCTCGCCTCGGCGAGCTACGATCACACGGTTCGCGTCTGGGACCTGGCGACGCGCACCTCGGTCGTCCTGCCACACGAAGGGCGCGTCATGTCGATCGCCCCGACGCGCGACGGGAGCTCGATCGTCACCGGCAGCGAAGGGGGCCTCGTGCGCGTCTGGGACGTGGCGCGTCGCGAGGCCATCACGATGACGGGGCACACCGGACGCGTCGACTCCGTCGTGCTTTCCCCCGACGAGCAGCTCGTCGCCTCTGCGGGTCTGGACGGGACGACGCGCGTCTGGGATCGCAAGAGCGGGGCCCCGCTGCGCGTTCTCGGGGGCGACGCCGGCCCGGTGATGACCGTGACGTTCGCGGGCGACGGCTCACTGGTGGCTTCAGCCGCGGCCGATGGCAAGGTGCGTGTCTGGGACGGTGCGGGCAACCTTGCGCGCGTCTTCGAAGGCCACCACGCTCGCGTTCGATCGATCGTCGCATCGCCGGACGGACAGCGCCTGCTCACGGCGAGCGACGACCACGACGTGACCATCTGGAGCCTCTCTCGGGGCGAGCCTCTGGTCCTCGCCGGGCACACCGATCAGGTGCGCCACGCCGTCTTCTCCAGCGATGGTCGCTTCGTCGTCTCGGCGAGCTACGACCTGACGACGCGACTCTGGGACGCGCAGACCGGCCGCCTCCTCGACCTCTTCCGCGCCGGAGACCCGGTCATGCGCGCGGCGATCGCACCCGACGACGGGCGCGTCGCCTTCGTGGGCTGGGACCGCCTGCTGCATCTCCCGAGCGTGGATCCCGCGAGGTTCCTCCCCGGTGAGGCCGGCGGGATGCGCGCCTGGCTGGAGACGGCCACGAGCGCGGAGGTCGTCGAAGGGACCACGATTGCGTCGCTCGCCGGGGAAGTCACCCGGTAGCATGCGAAGTAACGGACGCGAGAGTGAGGCCATGGTCGACGAACGAGGGGTGACGACGCACCAGCTTCCGGAGCCGTCGGGGGGGGATCTGGTCCTCGACTGCTTCCGGCTCCGCGTCGTCGAAGGACCGGACACGGGCCGGACCTTCACGTCCACGGATGCGCGCACGGTGATCGGCACGGGCGAATCGGCGGATCTGCGGCTCACCGATTCCACCGTGTCGCGCTTCCACTGCGAGCTCGTGGTGAGCGAGGCCGGGGTCTTCCTGCGCGATCTCGGCAGCACGAACGCGACCGTCGTGAGCGGCGTCACCGTTCGAGAGGCGCGTCTCGATCCTCGCGCGATGATCCGCCTCGGGCGCACGCAGGTGTGCTTCGAGCCCGACGCCGTGTCGATGAAGGTGAGACTCTCCGGCCGGGAGCGATTCGGCAACATGGTGGGGCGCTCGGTGGCCTCGCGGCGTGCGTTTGCCCTCCTGGAGCAGGCCGCGGCGAGCGACGCCACCGTGCTGCTGCAGGGCGAGACGGGTACGGGCAAGGAGGTCGCCGCCGAGTCGATTCACCTCGAGAGCGCGCGGCGCGATGGGCCGTTCGTCGTCGTCGACTGCGGATCCATCCCGTCCAATCTCCTCGAGAGCGAGCTGTTCGGCCACGCACGCGGCGCGTTCACGGGCGCCGACCGCCCGCGTGAAGGCGCCTTCGAGGCGGCCAACGGCGGGACGATCTTCCTCGACGAGATCGGCGAGCTCGATGCCGACCTGCAGCCAAAGCTCCTCCGCGTGCTGGAGAAGCGGACGGTGAAGCCGGTCGGGAGCAACCAGGTCGTGCCTCTCGACGTGCGCGTCATCGCGGCGACGAACCGCGACCTTCGCGTGGAGGTGAACTCCAAGGCGTTTCGCGCCGACCTCTACTTCCGCCTCGCGGTGCTCCAGGTCGTGCTGCCACCCTTGCGCGACCGCGCGGAGGACGTGCCGCTCCTCGTGTCGCACCTGGTCGACGCGCTGGGGGCCGCCGGTCGCCCCG
>Ga0335083_10004487_pt1 | contig 17756 bp, 12 predicted proteins | sample Lox_Sample_42_FD_206716 | JGI IMG/M metagenome (GOLD analysis project Ga0335083, IMG submission 206716) | Soil microbial communities from Loxahatchee National Wildlife Refuge, Florida, United States - Lox_Sample_4.2 | ecosystem: Environmental > Terrestrial > Soil > Wetlands | place: USA...
ATCGATGCTTTGGCCGCCGACGGCCACAAGTGGATGCTAGGGCCGGAAGGCTGCGGAATTTTGTTCGTGCGCAAGGAGCGCCAGGATTCGATTTTTCCGCGCGAGTTTGGTTGGACCAACGTGGCCGGCTACAACGATTACGCCTCCCGCGACATGACGCTGCGTCCCGACGCCGGGAGGTACGAGTGCGGAACGCTGAACACGGTGGGCTGTTACGGCCTCCGTGCATCGCTGGATTTTTTGCTGGGGATTGGGATCGAGCGCATTGGGTCGGCGGTAGAGTCGCTGGCGGACCAGTTGGCCGAAGGCGCGCAACGCAAAGGTTACAGCTTGCTGGGGGAACGGACGCCGGAGACGGGAGCGGGCATCGTGACCATACAGAAAATCGGCGTGGACAGCCGGGCGGTGGTACGCGAGCTGAAGAATAAAGGGATCGTGAGCGCGGCGCGGCAGGGGTGGGTGCGGTTGTCGCCCCATTTTTATATCAGTCCGGAAGAGATCGAGCGGGTGATCGACGCGCTGCCGTAAGGGCCCCAATGGTGTACAATAGTACACAGGCAGAATGGTCGAGTGGGACTCTGTCAAAGCGAGGGCGAACCTCCGTAAAGATGGTGTTCGCTTCGCCGACGCGGTGATTGCGCTCGAAGACGGGAGTGCAATAACGGTGCGCGAGGAACGGGAAGACGAGGACCGTTTAATTACCATTGGCATGGATGGTTTAGCTCGCATACTTGTGGTTGTTTACACCTGGCGGGGCGAGACGATCCGGCTGATTTCCGCTCGGCTTGCTACCGCAACAGAAAGACGTCAATACGAAAGGGGCGCATGAAGAAAGAGTACGATTTCAGCAAGGGCCGTCGCGGAGCTGTGATCAGAGTGCCTCCGGAAAAGACCAGGGTCACGATCCGGCTGGATAGCGACCTGTTGGAGTGGTTCCGGGAGCGGGTGGACGAAGCTGGACACGGAAACTACCAAACCTTGATCAACGCTGCGCTGCGCACCTTCGTGAAGCAGAAGCAGGAACCGTTGGAGGCCACGCTGCGGCGCGTGATTCGCGACGAATTGCGAAGGACGGGTTAGTTAGCGGCTATAAATTACTTGGCTCACGTGAGTGTGGTGGAGTTACCGGATGCTGCCCTTGCCAACTGAAGCTCGCACGTTTTTGCTGGCGTTTCTGCCGCACTGGCAGAGCTTCAGAAGACCTCGAAGCGTTAAGGTCGGGAGCTAAGGCGGTCTATGTTGCAGGAACCATCAAATACAGATTCAGTGGAAAAACGCATTTTACTAATTTTTGCGGCGTCGGAAGAGCCGTGGTCAATTCGATCATCAATTGTTTCAAGCACAATAATCGGACCTAGCTTGGCTTTGCCATTTGGGGGCCGCGCGCCAGGGAGTGGTCTGTGAGCACATCATGCCAAAGCGGGCCACCTTTCCTTTCGGGCCCGATCGGGCTTGTATTTCCGGGATCTGACGATCCACTCTCGGCGCAACAAGTGGAAGAACGCACCTGGATCGATCCTGACGGGACTTCGACTACCGAAACCGCGCCGAGCCAGATCTACCGCGACAGTGCGGGGCGATAGCCGATTACGTCGTCAAGCCGCATTTGGACTCGGGGCCATTCAACGTTGGATTTGTGGCCGTCGGCTTCGAGCTGCCGTCTGGGAAACGGCAAATGAAGAAGGAAGGGCTTGGTACGCGTATGATCGACGGCATTGAAGCTGAGGGCGAACGGACCGTCCAGACTTCGGAGGATCAGCCGTTGCTGATTGCCACAAGGGAAATCTGGTGGTCGCGAGCGCTCCGCGTTACGTTCTCGGAGGAGGCGTCGGGCCCAAACTGGAAGCATACGGCCAAGCTTCAGAATCTGGACCGTCACGAACCGGGTCCCGAGCTGTTCGTTATCCCTGCCGACTAGACGATCCGTAATCGTTGGCGATACCTTGCGGAGATCACCCGCCGGGCCGGCGCGCCGGCATAAACACCTTCAACAGTGGGTTGCCGGCTGTCTCGGGCCAGATGGTCTTAGAGTGCGATTTGTCATCCACGCAGGTTTCGTAGATTTGCTTGACACCCTCGATCTTTCGCTCTTCGGCCTCAGCTTGCTCCCGAGTAGTTGGTCCATCGAGCCGGAACACGCCATCCAGGCGCGTGAACGGACATTGGAAAGCCGCACCGGCGATGGTGAAATAAGGGCAGGCGTTCTTGGGCGCGCTTCTCGTAGTCTGCGGCGCGTTCGGTGGCGGATCCTTGCGCAGCCGCATGCCGACCTCTGGAATGCGCGGGTCGCCGCTCGAATCGGATACCTTGTGAAAGTTCTGCACTACTTGCGCCGCGAACGACGAACCCGTGGTGGCGTCGGCGAAAGACTTCAGAGTCTGGAAGCATCCGTCGGCGATGGACCGCCGGATCTTGGCCGGCTGCATGCCCAGGGAAGCGCAGAATTCAAAGGTGCCGTTCAAATGATCGGGGCTGGACGGAAAGACCGGCAGGACCGCGGAATCCACGATGCTATCCAGTAGCTTTTCCGATTCGGCGGTGACAGCCGCGCCCGGAGAGTTCAGTAATCCGAGCAGTTCGCCCAATCTGGAGTGCACGGCTTCCGACGCGTTTTCGAAGCTGCGGATCTTCTGATTATTTTCGAGCAGCTTGGTCCGGGCGTTGATGGCGAAGATGGTTTCAAAAGGGCTGTTCTTTTTCCCATCATCGCTGGGGTCGTCCTCCGGGTTCACATTCAGCGATCCGGCCAGGAACAGATCGGGCCAGGCGTGGCGGTGCGCCAGGAAATCGCGCGGGCTGATGGAGGTAGTTTTACGATATTCCGTCTGTACTTCAGATAGGATATCGATGGCGGGAAGGAAGGGCAGGTTATCGAACATGCCGCCGTCGGAATATCGCACGTCGATGGCGCCCTGGCCGGGCACGACGTCGCTCTGGCGGCGGGGAGCAAATACGCACGGAAAGGCGCTCGAAGACAATCCCGCCTCTACGAAATCGTACGGGACGGCATGGTCGGCGGGGCGCCGGCCGAGCAAGTGCGGGGTCTTGCTGCCCAAGTCGGTGGTGGTGGCGAAGAACGCAATGTCCTGGCCGGCCTTCACGCCCTGGTAGGGCTGTACACAATTCAGATTGAGAAGCGGTGCGCCCAAAAGTTGGCGGGCGGTTTGTTCCAGCAGCGAAGCGCCCATGATGGCGTAGCGAATATCCAAGCGCAGCAGGCTCTCCTTGCGGAGTTGATAGAGGAACGAATAGGTGGCTTTGGTAACGTGTCCGGAGATCAGTTCGGCGGCGATGGAAGCGGTCCTGCGATGGGGAATCATGAAAATGTCGGAGATCGCATCCACCACGGCTGGGGGCGCGCCGGAGACGGCGAATCCGGGGTCGGAGCGCGCTCCTTTTCGCACCACCCGCCGGATCTGGGCCGGGGAGAGCTTTACGGAGCGGCCGCGCACGCCCAGCTCGCGCGTGGCGCTCTTCAGCGTCTTGGTGAACGCAACTTTCTCGTCGACATGCAGGAACACATCGGTGAGCGTGGCCAGCAGTCCCCATTTCTGATCGTCCGGCACATTGAACAACGCGCCCAGCGCTCCGCCCATCAGGGTTCCGACCGATGCGCCTACGATGACATCCGGCCGGATTTTCGCCTGCACCAGCGCGGCGATCATGCCGATGTGGAAGGCTCCGCGGAAGACGCCGCCGCTGGCGACGAAGACGATACGCGGGTGCTCGGACGACAACTGCGGGAAGCGTTGGAGCATGGTTCTATCGCCGGGCTCGAGTGGGTCTTCGTTGCGTGAAACGGAGCTGGTCTTGAACCAATCTCCCAACTCCTGCTGGCTGGGGCGGATTAACTCGCCGGTACAGCGCGCGCAGACCTCGGGGAGCCCGCAGGCCTGCGCCGCAGGCGCCGCGCCGCCACGAAGCTCCACCAACTGTTTGAGGAAGTCCTTGCAACTCACCTTGCTTCCAGCCGCGCCGCCGGCCGCGAGCGTCCGGCGGTACAGGGTCTGCAGCGTATGCCGGCAGCCAGAGGCAACCGCGTCGAGCGATTCGGTGCGGGTTGGGTTGATGGGATTGTCGAATGCCAGATCATCATCAGGCGCGATTTCGTCGGCGAAGATGGAAAAAAATTTCTTAGTGGCCACGTGAGCCGAGGCCTGCGGCGGCCTGGGCTTCGTGCCAGGCGAGTTAGGAGACGGGACCGGCTGCGGTTCTAATGCCGCGGCCGACCCAGTGGAAGCCTGCGCCACCGATCCGGCTCCGGCAGCGGCCGCCGCGGCCTTGGAAATGGCCTCCTGCCGGTCGCGAATTTCCTTCTCCACGCGGCTCATGAAGTTGGTCTGCATAACCTCAAGTTGTGTGTCCCGGCGTTTGGCCAGTTTGAGGCTGGCCATGCCGACGCTGACAATGTCCGTGCTCTGCTCGGCGATGGACTGATTGCCCTGAGCGCTCGGCAGTGGAACGCTGTAGACCACATGGATGGACGGCTCATTCCCGTTGGAAGATAGCGTCTCGGCCAGCGGTTCGCGCAATCGAAGAAAGGAAAAAAGCGCGGGCAGCGGATTCTCGCGCACGGCGCTGCCATCCACCAAGTCCAACACTTTGGGCGGGACGGCTCTGCCTATCGGCTCGACATCCCGTTTCACCCATTGCATGATGTCCTCGGGCTTAGTCAGGCGTGTCGGCTCGAAGATAGGAACCTTGGTCAAAGCAGTTTTGAGAGAGTCCACCAGCGGCGATCCGTTGGCGGCCCAGCGCTGGTCGGAACGGAGCGCTTTCCCGGTGCGGTCGCGGAGGGTATTCAACCAGGCGGATACCAGCAGGATCTCCATGGGGTCCTTGCCGATGCTACGGCGCTGGCCGTCCGGCTCGAAGATCTCGGTCAGCTTGCGGCGCAGGTGAAAATCGTCGATCACTGATTTCGTCAAACCGGTATTCTGCAGCAAGAGGTTCAGTAGCGCGGTCCCGTTTGTGGCGATCAGCACGCCTGCGAAGAGGAAGACGGCGGTTTCGACTATGAAAAACGCCACGGCCAGAAGCAGGGATGGAATGAATTCGAGTGCCGGCCAAAAGACGTTGATGTTTTTGAGGAAGGGTTGGATGGGCTCCCAGAGCTGCTTGGAATTGATAATATTCGCTGCCGGCGCCGCCAGTGCGACGATCAGCGCGGCCAGGCCCAGCACGACGATCAGGAGCGGGATGAACGACAGCAGCCAGATCTTCCAGCCGAACAGCGGCCTGAACCACCACCGGATGCGCTGCTTCCACGGTTCCAGCTCGTAGCGGTAGGAGAAGAACTGCGGCGCGAAGGTGACGTGGCGCGCGATCCCGCCCACCAGGCGCACGGCCCAGAAGGCGAACATGATCCTACGGAGTAGCCGCGGTCCGGGATAATTTTCTTTTGCCCGGACCCACATCACCATGGTGCTGGTGGCGGTTCTGACCTTAACCGGCAGGCCCGCGATCCACTGGCCGAGCTTAACCAGCAAATATCGGCGGCGCCGCGCTTCCTTCTCGGCAGCCTGCAAGTTTTCGGGCGTGGAGGCGTCCAGAATGGGTGGAAAATCGGCGAAAAAATCCGATTGGTCCGGAATCGCGTCCCAGAAGATACTCAACGGCTGATCGGACAATGCGGTCAGGTAGCGGCGAAACCAAGCCCAGCGCGCGGACTCCTCTTGTCCAACCTTAGCGGACTGAAGCTCCTGATAGCAGCGCTGCATGGCGGCCGCCGAGAGCGCCCCCATGGAAATGCCGGCCGCCACCTGGGGGTTGCTTCGACGGGCCGCAAGGTAGGCGTGAATGGTCCCGGCGCCGAACAGCGCGCCCGAGAATCCGGCGGTGAAGCAGACTGCATCTTTGCCCTCGCCGGCCAGTGTGTCTTTGAGTGCCGAATCGTCAGCCATCGGGGCACCTCGATATTTAACTTATTTCAGAATTCTACTCGAAAAGATAATAAAAAAGAAGCCAATAATGTGCCTTAAAATGGCGAGGCGAGTGTTTAACTATCCAGGCCCAGGGGCTTCTTGGGCACTTGGTCGCGCTGCTTGCGCCACTTCTGCTGCATCCCGGTGATCTCCACGAACACTACCACCAGCAGCAGGATCGACAGAATAATGCTGCCGGCCAGCCACATTCCGGACAGATCGCGCCAATTGCTCGCCGCGCGAGACCACAGCACGGCGATGATCACCAGGCTGAGAACAATCCGCAAAATGCGGCGAGGCGATAGGCGCATAGGGTCGCGCGAGCCAGGGCGCGAATAAAGGAATGATAGCAAGGCCCCGGGCTATAATTGAGATCAGCCGGGGAGGACAGATGACCAAGATCTATTACACCGTTGGTGCGGCGGTGGTGGCTGCGGGCTGGCTGCTGGCGGCGGAGCTAGGCAAGGTGGACAGCAAAAATTTGCTGACCGGCCAGAGCGCGTTCGCCGATGCCCAGTCACTGAAGCCAGGCACATTCCACAAGATCACCGCCGACGATCTGCCCAAGCCCTTCGACACCAAGTCCACGCCCAATTTCCCGCGCGTGATTGCGCGGCCCGCGGACGCCTGGCCGCAGGCTCCGGCCGGATTCAAGGTGGATTTGTACGCTACCGGCTTCAACGAGCCTCGCCAGATTCGCGTTGCGCCCAATGGGGATTTCTTCATTGCCGAGAGCCGAGCGGGACAAATCAAAGTGGTTCGCGGCCGCGACAAAGATGGGAAGGCCGAGCAAATTTCGACCTTCGCCACTGGCCTGAGGCAGCCGTTTGGAGTGAATTTTTATCCCGCCGGGCCCAATCCGCAATGGGTTTATGTGGGCAATACCAACTCGGTGGTGCGCTTTCACTATCACAACGGCGATCTCCAAGCGACCGGACCGGCTGAAACTCTGATCAGCGACCTGCCCGCCGGAGGTAACCACTGGACGCGCGATCTGGTGTTCTCCAAAGACGGCCAGCGCCTGTTCGTGGCGGTTGGTTCGAACTCCAACATCGACGATCCGGATACACACGAGTCGGAATTTCATCGCGCCAATATTCTGGAATATACGCCTGAAGGAAAATTCGTCGGCGTCTATGCGTCGGGAATTCGCAATCCGGTGGGACTCGGCGTGAATCCGGCCACCGGCGAGTTGTGGTGTTCGGTGAACGAGCGCGATGCGCTAGGCGACAACCTGGTTCCCGATTACATCACGCACGTCCAGCAGGGTGGTTTCTATGGCTGGCCGTTTTACTATATCGGTGGGCATCCGGATCCTCGGCTGAATGGCAAGCATCCGGAGCTGAAAGACAAAGTCATCGTGCCGGATGTGCTGTTGCAGCCGCACAACGCATCTCTCGGCCTCACGTTCTACGAAGCCGAGCAGTTCCCCAAGGAATATCGCGGCGATCTTTTTGCCAGCGAGCATGGATCCTGGAATCGCGCGGTGCGGTCCGGCTACGAAGTAGTGCGCGTGCCGCTGGAGAACGGCCACGCGAGTGGCATTTACGAAGACTTTCTGACTGGGTTTGTTACGCCCGACGGACAAGCCTGGGGACGTCCGGTGGGTGTGGCGGCCGGCAAGGATGGCGCGCTGTATGTCACCGACGACGGCTCGCGGTCTGTGTGGCGGGTCAGCTATACCGGCAAGTAAAGCCGCCGACGCGGGCGGCCGCTGCGCATGAACAGCCTGCACGAATTACAGCTCGTCAATACGCTAGGCCATTGCGCCGGCGCCATTATTTTCGGAATTTTCCTGTACTTGCTGCTGCGTGACCGGGCCGGTACGCGTTTGCGCGGCAGTTGGCTTTCCGTCACCGCCGCCAGCCTGGCTTTTCTTTGGAACGTTGGGTCGCTGGCAGTTTTGATTACGCCTTCGGATCGTCCCGACGAGACCAGCCTGATCGTGTTTTTCAGCTTTTCGGTGCTTAGTCTTTTGCCGGCGGTGCTGTTGCATCTTTCATTGACCGATGGTTTCGATCCGGTAGTGGCGGCGGGCTACGGGACCAGTGCGGTCGCCATCGGCATGCATCTGTGGGAATTGCTGCATCCCGGCGTGGGGTACCAGCGGCGGGCGCTGTTACTGATTACGGCTGGCTTTTCGGTGTTAACGGCGGTCGCGGTCGTGAAGGTCGCGCTCCAGGCCACCCCGCAACGGCGCGCCAAAGCGTCTCGGATCATCGGAGCCATGTGCTCGGCTCTGTTTGCCATTTCTTTCGTGCATTTCGGATCCGGGCATCCATCGGAAGTCTGGTCGAAGGAACTGGTGTTCCACCACGCCGGGATTCCGCTGGCTCTGTTCGTGCTGCTGCAGGACTACCGATTCGTACTGTTGGACGCTTTTGTGCGGTTCCTGGCGAACGCGCTGCTGGCGGGACTCGCGGTATTTCTCGCGGTCCGTCTAGCGCTCGGTTGGGTCAGCGTGGGTCCGCGGCTATCCGGCAATCCGCTTTACGAAGCGCTCTTACTAGTGGGTTTTTGCTTGCTGCTGATCGCCTTCGCGCTGCTACGTTCGGTGGCGCAGCGCTGGCTCACGAAGGTTGTATTTCGCCGGGCGGACCTGGAGCGCAGGATTCGCGATATACAATCGCGCGCGCCGCTGTTTCGCGAAGAGCCTGAGTTTCTGGAGTGGTCTACCCGAGAGCTGGCGGAATTCATGAGCGCCGAGCGCGTCGCGGAGGTTCCACGCGAGCGGCTGGAGTTGGTGCTGGAAGGCCGGGATCCGCTGTATCCGGCGCCCGCGTCGGACGTTCCCAGGCTGCGCCATCTGACCGAATACGAATGGGTGGAAGCCATCGTCCCGTTGCGCCTGGCGCATTCCAATGTGCGCTACGTTTTGCTGGGGCGGCGCCGCGGCGGCCGCCGGTACTTGAGCGAGGATCTGGCGTCCATCGGCCGCCTGGCTGCCGCGATCGTCGAACAAGTGGAACGCTTCCGCGACACCGAGATGCGGCGGCTGGTCTCGCAAGCGGAATTGCGCGCGCTGCAATCGCAAATCAATCCGCATTTTCTTTTTAACGCGCTGAACACGCTGTATGGCGTGATCCCGCGCGATGCTCCCCAAGCGCGCCAGACGGTGCTCAACCTGGCGGACATTTTCCGCTATTTTCTGCAGTCCGAGAAAACATTTATTCCGCTGTCCGAGGAGTTGGAGATCGTGAAGGCCTATCTGGATATCGAGCGCTTACGGCTGGGGCCGCGCCTGGAGACTCGCATCGCGATCGATGAATCCGCACTGGCCGTGCCGATCCCCATTCTCTCGATTCAACCGCTGGTGGAAAACGCGGTGAAGCACGGCTTGGCAGCCAAGGCCACTCCGGGGGTTCTGCATTTGACCGCGGCGGCGGCTGGAAACCAGGTGATCATCACGGTGCGCGACACCGGGCCGGGCATGAACGCCGGAGGGAACGGATCGAGTGTAAACGGCTCGGGCGTAGGACTGGCAAATGTCAGACGCCGGCTGCAGCTGTGCTTTGGCCCCGAGGCGGACCTGGCTATTCAATCCTCACCGGAAGGCACGCAAGTGAAGTTCGCAGTCCCGCTGGCTCGCGCGGCGGCCAGCGCCTGACGCTTGATAAATCGCGGCTTAGGCCGGTCTGTTAATTATAGTTTACTATCGATAGGAATACATAGTAAACTGAGCGGGTGACGATCCGCACGAGCTATTTGCTGGCGAGCTTAGTGGCCTGCATCGGTTCTCCTAATCGCGTTGCCGCCCAAGGCGAGACCACTAGCGCCATCGCGGGAACCGTGACCGATCCTACTGGAGCCGCGATCGAGAAGGCGGCCGTGACAATCAGCAGCACGGAAACCGGCTCCCGGCGCAGCACGCTCACCGATGCCAGCGGTCATTTCAACTTTCCGCAGTTGAAACCCGGGCCGTACAGCGTCAGGGCCGAAGCGACGGGCTTCGAGCCCCAGGTCCGGCAGGCGGTCTTGGCGGCGCTGGGTCAAACGCAGGCTGTGACCTTCGCGCTGAAACTCGCGTCTGCCAGAACCGAGGTGGTGGTGAGCGGCGATGTGCAGCTCGTCAACCCGGAAAATGCCAACACCGCTACCTCCCTGAACGCATCGGCGCTGGAGAACCTGCCGAATCCGGGCGGTGACATGACTTACCCGCTGCAGTTCGCGCCAGGTGCGTTGATGAATACAGCCGGAAGCGGCAACGATTTTGTCGGAGGCACGAACGGTTACGGCAACGTCCAGTTCAACGGACTGCCGTCGCTGGCGAACGGCTATATCGTGGATGGTCTTGAAACCAACGATCCCCTGACGAATCTGAACAGCGGCCTCTCGACCAACTTGGTATTAGGCTTGAACTCGATCTCGGAGGTCACAGTGAACACGTTGTCCTATCGGGTGGATCAAGGCCGGTATGGAGCTTCGCAAGTCGACTACGTGACGAAATCGGGGACCAATCGGATGCACGGTAATCTCTACGAGCTCTGGAACGGATCGAGGTTCAACGCAGCGGATTTTTTCACCAATGCCACGCCCGGCGGCCGCAAGCCGCGCTCCAACGTGAACCACTTCGGAGGGAGCCTGGGCGGCCCGATCGTACGCGACAAGCTGTTTTTCTTCTTCGACAGCGAATGGGTACGGATTGCGCTGCCAATCGTGTCGGCCACCACCGTTCCATCGGCCGCTTTTGAGCAATACGTTTTCAAGCAACTTCCGCTGGGCGGAAAGGACGCCGTGACCGGCTCGGTTTACCCGGCGGCGCCTCAGATGGTTCCCTTCTACCAGAAGTTGTTCGGTTTGTATCAAAACACCGCCGGAACTCCGCTGTCGGTTTTGGGCTGCCCGTTCAACAGTGACGGCAGCGCGGCGGCCGGTGCGCCGCCTAACGGCAACGGTTGCGCCAATCGCCAGAGCGTCTCGCATTCGAGCGACGATCGCGAGCAGGTCCAGACCGGCCGGATCGACTACAACATCGATGAGAAGAACACCGCATGGTTTCGATTTCAGGCCGACACCGGCTTGCAGGCGGCTTACACGGACCCGATCAACCCTCTGTTTGACGCGCTCTCGCCCCAGCCGCTTTATTCCTTTGCGGCCGGCTACACGCATATCTTTTCCGCGAAGGTGGTGAACTACTTCAATCCGGCGTTCTCGTGGTACGAGAGCCTGTTCGGGCCGTCGGATTTTCAGAAGACGCTGGCGGCGTTTCCGATCGTGCTCGAGGGCAGCGGAGCGAACGCGCCGTTTACAACCCTGGGAGGATTGGACAACACCTGGGTGCAGGGGCGTCGCGCCAGCCGATTCTTTATCAACGACAATCTGGTTTGGAGCAGCGGCTCGCACGAGCTGCGCTTTGGCACCAACACGCGCATTTTGCGGCTGAATGATTACGACTTCGGCGAAGGCGTGGTGCCACTGGTCACTTACACGACGCTCGCGCAGTTCATCCATGGTGTGGCATCCACCGCGTCGAAGACGTTTCCGCTGGCGAATTCACAGCCCTACAATTTTCTGAATCTGGATCTCTACGCGCAAGACACCTGGAGGGTCACTTCCAAATTGACCTGGACTCTTGGTTTGCGCGTGACGGATAATTCCGATCCGTTGAACCCACACGATGCGGTGGCGCGGCTGGCAGGTTCTTTTGGCTCGATCCTACACGATCCGAACCAGCCGCTGAACGCCGCGTTGCGCACGGGTCTGGGAAACATCTTCGATTCCACGCCGCTCGCGATCCTGCAGCCTCGGACGGCGCTGGCCTGGCAGATCGCGCCGAAAACGGTTTTGCGGACTGGGTTCGGTCTTTTTAGCGACCTGCTGCCGGGAAGCATCGTCGATCTCGTGGGCGTCAATCCGCCGTACTCGGAGACTTTTCAAGGCGGCCTGCTGGGTACCGTGGGAGGAACCGCCATTGCTCCCGGGGTTCCTGGCAGCGCGATCGACGCGACGGTCACCGCGAATCAGGTTTTCCGATCCGGCTTCGCGCAGGGACAACTGTCGTGCGCCGCATCGTCGTCGAACCCGAGCAGTTGTCTCCAGCCTGTGGCAATTACCGCGGTGCCGGACGGGAAATTACGCGCGCCCTATTTCATGGAATGGAGTTTCGGCCTGGAGCAGCAGATCGGCAATACGATCAATCTGCGCGCCCAGTACGTCGGCACGCGCGCGGTGAACCAGCCGTACACTACACAGGTGAACGGTTACCAAACCGCGTGCCAGGGCTGCTTTGCGCCCTTTCCTTATGGCGCGCCGGCGGATGCGAGATTCGGCGCCGTCACCGAACTCAACACGGGCGCCAATAGTCACTACAACGGACTTCAAACCACCGCCGAGAAGCGCCTCGGGCACGGTCTGCAGCTCCAAGCGAACTACACTTGGAGCCACTGCATCGACACCGTTTCAAACGGTGGGTTACTGCCATTCGCCGCGGGAGGAATTTTGTCGCCGATCCCTGGCGATCTCGAGCGTGATCGCGGCCCGTGCGACTACGATGTACGCCACAACGTTACCGCCAGCTATGCTTACCGACTCCCGATCAAGCTACGTGGCCGCCCGGGTGTCGCTCTGAACGGATGGCAGGTGTCCGGGTCCTTTTTCTGGCGCAGTGGACTGCCGTTTTCGGTCCTGAGCACGCCTTATTCGGCCAATGGAAACGGCATTGTCAACGGCAGCGGCCCGCAATTCGCCAGTGTCGTACCTGGCGTGCCATTGTACGAACACAATCCGATCCCCGGGGTCACGCAGCCGGGCACGCTGCAATGGCTGAATCCTGACGCCTTCGTCTCAACCGTGGATCCGAGCACGGGCGCCTGCATAGGCGGCGACAATCCAGCGACCTGCCAGTTCGGAAATCTTGGCCGCAACGCGCTCCGCGGCCCGGACTTTACCTGGAGCGACCTGTATCTCACGAAATGGTTCGCGCTAGGGGAGCGCTTGAAACTGCGCATCGAGGGCCAGTTTTTCAACTTGTTCAATCACCCCAATTTCGGCCTGCCAGTATTGGCTTATGCCGGAGTGCCGGGCAGACCCTCAACGCAGACGGGTTTCGGCTCACTGACGTACACCACTTCACCGCCCACAGGACTGCTGGGAGTTGGATTGGGAGGCGACAGTTCCCCGCGCATGATTGCGTTCCAGGCCCGGCTTGAATTCTGAGTCTTCCGTACCCGTATCATAAGGAATAGGCCGCCCGTGATTTGTTCAGCCGTTCTGTTATGAAGACTCTCATCGTCGATGACGAACCCATCGCGCGCCGCGTGCTGCGCGAGGAGCTGGAGCTTCTTCCCGACGTCGCGGTGGTGGGCGAGGCCGCGGATGGACACGAAGCGCTCCAGCAGATCGCCAAACTGAAACCCGATCTGGTGTTCCTCGATCTGCAGATGCCGGTTATCGGCGGCTTTGAAGTGGTGCGGCGTCTGGAAGGCCGTTCGCTGCCGGTGGTGGTGATCGTCACCGCCTTCGACCAGCACGCGATCCAGGCTTTCGAGGCCGGCGCCATCGACTATTTGCTCAAGCCGATCCGGCGCGAGCGGCTGGAAAAAGCGGTAGAGCGCGCCCGCAAGCTGCGCAGCCGGCCCAGAGCCGTGGCCGAGAACATCGCCCGGATTGCGTCCGCGCCCGACGAGGGGCAAGCCTCGCTCGGCCGGCGCATCGTGGGCAAGAGCGGCGCCGAATATTTTCTCCTGGACCCCAAGGATGTGCTGGCGTTTCAGGCCGAAGGCGAACTGGTATGGATCGTCACCGCCAAACACCGCTTTCTGGCTGCGCAATCACTGCGCACGGTGGAAGCGCGGCTGGAAAAATCGCAATTCCAGCGCGTGCACCGGAACGCGATCGTCAACGTGAATCATGTGCGCAAGATGAGCCCCATGACCAGCCAGCGCTGGCTGCTGACCCTGACCAACCAGCAGGAGCTCATCGTCAGCAAGCGGCAGGCCCACAATATTCGCAGCATTTTGCAGTGGTAAGCTAACGCCGCTCTTCCTCCCGCGCGCGAAAGGATGTAGCATAATCTGGAAGACCCGACTAGGAGGGAAATATGGATCGTCGTTCAGCGCCCAGGCGCTGGTTGCAAATCACGTTTGCTGTTTCGGTGTGCGCGTGGCTCGGCGCGGTGAAGGCGAGCGATTTGAATCCCGCGGCCATCAACATCAAGTTGCCGGACCAGATCAAATGGACCGGCAATCCCCAGGTTTCAGAGCAGGCTATTTTGTACGGCGATCCCAGCAAGCCGGGGCTGTACATCGTGCTGACCAAGTGGCACGCGCATCACATGAGCCATCCGCATTTTCATCCCAACGACCGATTCATCACGGTCCTGTCCGGCACCTGGTGGGTGGGAACCGGGACCAAGTACGATCCCGACAGCACGGTGGCCATCCCGGCCGGCAGCTTCGTGACGCATTACGGCAAGCAGATCCACTACGACGGCGCGAAAGACGGCGACGCGCTGCTGGAGATTCTGGGAGAAGGTCCAGCCACGTCGACGCCCGCGGAAGTTAAGTAGGGCGATCCCGCTCGCCATCCTGGACGCCCCGGCTGCGGCGAAACTCTGCTCGCCCGCCATCTTTCGCTGGTTTAGAGAAGCTTTCCGGATTATTCTGGCGCATGGCAGACTGAAGATAGGTCTGCCCGCAGCCGGGAGTGTGAGGCGTGCAGCCAGTTGAAGCCAGTACGACGGCGGAAACATCCCCGCATCAAATCACGGCGGACTCCCAGCACTCAGAATCCGGACATTCGTTTGAATGGATCGACTACGCGCGCGTGGCCCTGGTCGCGGTGGCAGCGCTGATCGCCTGGACCGGCGCCGGCTTCAAATTCCGGGGATTCGATCTGGTGGCGATGGGCGCGGCGCTGGTTGGCGGCTTCCCGGTTTGGGAAGAAGCCATCTCCAATCTTTTGGCGTGCCGCATGACGATGGAGCTTTCCATGTCCATCGCCTTGGTGGCCGCGTTCGCGATCCGCGAAGCCTTCACCGGCCTGATCATTCTGTTGTTCGTGCTGGTGGCGGAGATGCTGGAGGAAATGACCGTCGACCGCGGCCGGCGCGCCATCCAGACCCTGCTCCAACTGCTGCCCAAGCGCGCCACTGTCCGGCAGGCCGGCGGCCTGGTGGAACTATCCATCCAGCAAATCGAACCCGGAGACATCGTCGTCGTTAAGCCGGGCGAAGAAATCGCCGTGGATGGAACCGTGACGCACGGTCAATCCTTCGTCGACCAGGCCAGCATCACCGGCGAATCCACTCCAGCCGAAAAAATCATGGGCGGAACCGTGTTCGCCGGGACCACCAATCTTTCCGGCTGGCTCGATATCAGCGCTACCAAGATCGGGCGCGACACGGTGTTTGGCAAGATCGTGGAAGCCGTGGAGCAGGCGGAACGGTCCCGCGCGCCGGTGCAAAAAACCGCCGATAGGCTGGCCGGATACCTGGTGTATTTCGCGCTGGCCGCGGCAGTGGTGACGTTCCTGATCACCCACAACATCCGTTCCACCATTTCGGTGATCATCGTGGCCGGCGCTTGCGGTATCGCCGCTGGAACGCCGCTGGCGATTCTGGGCGCCATCGGACGGGCGGCACGGCGCGGCTCCATCATCAAGGGCGGTTTGTACCTGGAGACGCTGAGCCAAGTGGACACGGTGGTCCTTGATAAGACCGGCACGCTGACATTCGGCGACCCGGAAGTGGAGGAAATTTACCCGGCACCCGGGATTGGCGAGGAGGAAGTGATCGAGGCTGCCGCTATCGCCGAGCGCCCATCCGAGCACCCCTTGGCGAAGGCGATTTTGAAAGAGGCCGCGCGCCGCTCGCTGCCGATAGTTGAGCCGGAGCATTTCGAGTACTCGCCCGGTAAAGGGATTTTCAGTTCGTCACCGCGCGGGATGATCGCGGTGGGTAGCCGAACCTTATTGCTCGAAAAAGGCGTGCCTGGGGCCCAACTGGCTCGATTGGGAGACAACATCGGAACCATCCTGGTGGCGCGCAATGGGCGCTTGCTCGGCTCGATCCGCACCGAGGATCAACTCCGGCCGGAAGCCGCCTCGGCGGTGCGCGAGATGCGGAAGATGAAATTGCGAGTAGAGCTTGTGACCGGTGACTCCATCGGACCGGCCAATGCCGTCGCGGCGAAATTAGGTGTGGACAACGTGGTGGCTGAGCTGCTCCCGCATCAGAAGCTGGAGCGCATCGCGGTGCTGCGCGGAGCCGGCCAGGTGATCGCGATGGTGGGCGATGGCGTCAACGATGCGCCCGCCCTGGCCAAAGCCAACGTGGGTGTCGCCATGGGATCGGGAACCGACGTTGCACGGCAGAGCGCCAACGTGCTGCTGCTCGGAAACAACTTAATGGATTTTGTCGAGACCTTGCGAATCGCTCGGCGATGCCGCCGCGTCATCATGACCAATTTCTACGGCACGCTGGCGGTGGATACGGTGGGCATGGGCTTAGCTGCGGTGGGGATGCTCAACCCGCTGCTGGCCGCTTTTATCCATGTGGCTTCGGAGATGACGTTCATTCTGAATTCGGCGCGGTTGATTCCTGCCTTGTCGCGCCAGCCTGGCGGGAGGACGAGCACGGCATAAGGGCCGGAACGCTCGGCCAGCCCGCTCGCGGCCGGTAACGGTCCACTGGCCGACGGGCGGAATCCGCTCGTGATTTTTCGCTCCCCGTTTTTCGCTAACCGGGTAAACGATGAAGGATGGCCCGGGTCCTCAAGACCTTAATCGCCGACGATGAGGAAATCGGCCGCAAGGTCCTGCGGGAAGAAATCGAGCTTTTGCCGGAGTTGACCATTGTCGGCGAGGCCGCCAACGGCGCCGAAGCGTTGCGGCAGATCCGTGAACTTCAGCCCGATCTGGTGTTCCTGGACATTCAGATGCCGCTCATGGGCGGGTTGGAAGTGGTGCGGAACCTGAACGGCTCGCATCTCCCGGTAATCGTAATCGTAACCGCTTATCAGGAACACGCCATCGATGCGTTCGAGTCGGGAGCCGTTGACTACCTGTTGAAGCCGGTAAGCTCCGCGCGGCTCAAGAGGGCCGTGGAACGAGCGTGTAAACTGGCCAACAAGCCCCTGGATGTGGCCGAAAATCTGGCCAAGATCGCCTCGACGCCGGAGAGCGGCCGATCGTCTACGCCCCGCAAACTGGTAGGACGTACGGGGCGCGACTACTTCCTGCTCGACATCGATGAAGTGCTGGCCGTGCAGGTGGAGCGCGAACTGGTTTGGCTGGTGACTGCCGAGCGGCGCTTCCTCTCCAGCCAACCCTTACGCACCCTGGAAGCAGCTCTTCGCAATTCCCCCTTTCAGCGCGTGCATCGAAACGCATTGGTCAACGTGAATCACGTGCGCAAAATCAGCCCGGTTACCAGCCGGCGCTGGATTCTCACGCTGAGCAACGACACGCAATTGGTGGTCAGCAAGCGCCAGGTCCACAACATACGGCAACTCTTGACCCAGTGATTGCCGTGGCCGCTGGCGGCTGTCTCTGGCCCGCTCGCGTCATTGACTCGGCCATCGATCAAATACTATTAGGCCTAAGCTCTTACCCCACCGCACAATCGGAGGATGATGAAACTCGCTTCAGTCGAGCGGTTAGGTCTTGCCTTGTTGTTCGCTTCGAGCGTGTTGTGTTACGCCCAGTCCAGCGGAACGATTCACGGAACCGTTCTCGATCCGTCGGGCGCGGTGATTGCCGGAGCCACGGTCGAAATCCAGAACCCGGTGTCGCACTACAGCCAAAGCGTCAAAACGGATACGCAGGGAAACTTCAATTTCGCCAATGTTCCATTCAATCCCTACCATCTCACCGCTTCGGCGTCCGGTTTCCAGT
>Ga0335083_10004488_pt1 | contig 17756 bp, 15 predicted proteins | sample Lox_Sample_42_FD_206716 | JGI IMG/M metagenome (GOLD analysis project Ga0335083, IMG submission 206716) | Soil microbial communities from Loxahatchee National Wildlife Refuge, Florida, United States - Lox_Sample_4.2 | ecosystem: Environmental > Terrestrial > Soil > Wetlands | place: USA...
GGTTGACTGCAGGAGGGAGACCCGCACCGGCCGTGTGTGGGAACCCCTCCGGTGCGGGCGCACCATCCGTGGATCTCCCGACGGAGGTCAGGGCGATGGCGACGACGAAGCGTGGCCTGCAGGCGTTCGAACCCGGGCTCTGGGCGCACTATGCGGCTGCGCTCCTCGGGGCCTGGTTCTTCATGTCCTCGGTGGTCTTCCACGACGGGATGGTGGTGGGGAGCCTGGACTGGATCCTCGGCCTCCTCGCGGTCGGAGCCTCGGTGATGGCGCTCCGGCAGTCCCGGCGCCACTGGGCGATCTCGGCCATCGGCGGAGTGCTCATCGTGCTCAGCGTCGTGCTGCCCCACGCGAGCGAGCTCACCCTCTGGAACGAGCGGGTGGTCGGAGTGCTCCTGGTGCTCCTCGGTCTGGTCGCCGGAGGGCAGCTCCCGGAACACGACACCTGAGCACCCTCGAACCCTAGAGCCGGACGGTGATCGTTCCGCGGAACTGGATCGGCTCCGAGGGGTGGACCATGAAGTCCCAGATTCCGTCGGGGTACTGAGCCGGCGATTCATTCTTCAGGCGCGACTGATAGTAGTAGGTGATGTCGTTCGCCTTGAGATTGAGCAGGTTCAGGACCTCGAGCGTCAACCCGACATTCTTCGTCAGCTGATACGACACCTGGCCATTCAAGAGCGTGCTCGAGGTCGAGTAGATGGCCGTCCCGTTGGCGGGCCCTCCGGTTCCACCGCAGGTCCCCTCGGTGCAAAGTACCCTCGGGCCGAAATAGCGTACGAACAGGCTCGCGGACCACGGACCGAGCTGGTGGATGGTGACGCCGCCGGCCAGGGTCCAGGCGATGGCCTCGGGTACGGGCTGACCCTTGAGCTCACCGGTGGTCGGGTCGTCCGCGGTGAAGACTGCTTGTGACCACGCGATGTTCAGGTCGAGAAGCAGCCACGGCAACGGCTGGTAGCTGTTCGACCACTCCACGCCGAAGCGGCGCGTCGGAGCCGAGGGAGCGGTGGTGCCTTCGTCGGCGTCCCAGACCAGCTCGGAGTCGAAGTCGAGGATCCACGCGTCGAGGGAGCTCTGGAGGTGGGGAAGGATCTCCGTCCTGAGCCCGACTTCCCCCCCCAACGATCTCGGCAGGGCGGTCACCCGGGCGACGTGCTCCCCGGTCTTGGCGTCGACGGTGGCAGTGACTCCACGGGCGTCGTTGGAGTGATACCCCTCGCCGAAGTTGAGGAAGAACTCGGTCTGCGCCCATGGGCCGAAGGTCAGCGTCGCCTTCGGCAGCAGGAGCCCGGCGCTGGCCGTTCCAGAGTTCAGCGGGTTGTTCGATTTCACGTCGAAGTAGTAGACGGTTCCCCGTAGCCCAAGAATCGCTCGGAACCAGGGGGTGATCCGGGCTCCGACCTGACCCCAGAGCGCCCCGCTGGCCTGGAGCACGTTGTCGAGGCTGAAAGTGCCCAGGCGGCTCCGGTCGAGGGTGGGAAACAGACCGAGCGGATCGACGTGATCGAGCCGGGCATCCCAGCCAGCATCCCAGGACACGTCCATGCCTGCGATCGATGAGCTCCAACTCCAGTGGCCCGAGGTTCCCTCGAACCAGCGGCGTTCCATCTGCTCCATCTGGTCGCCGTTCACGGGATCCGAGAGGGAAAAGGTGAAGTTGGAGAAGAGGTCGAGCCCATAGTTGACCGCGTAGACCCGCGCGCTCAATCGCCCCCCCGCCGCCTCGCCTTCCCATCCTACCGAGAGGTTGAAGCGGTGCGACCAGCCGCCGTCGGACGGGCTCAGGGAGCCGAAGTATCCAATCTCACCCGAGTCGATGGCGCGCTGGGGGACTTGGTTCGTCGCGTTCCATTGCCCCCAGTACCCCGTGCCCAGAAGGGTCAGGGTGCCGTTCCCAAGGGGGCGGGTCCATCTCAGCACGCCGTTGACCTTCCAGAAGGCTTCCGGGACCTCCCAGGGACCATCTTGATGCGCTCCCTCGAGGGCGAGGAGGAGCCTCCCGCCGCCAACCTCGGGTGACAACGCCGCCAGAGCCCGGGCGTAGTTGTACGAGCCATACGTTCCGAGGAAGAGCGTCTGCGGGAGCTCGCTCGCGTAGTAGATCCTCTCCGCGCCCGCGGAGGAGAAGTCGCCGTTTTCGGCGTAGTACGGCCCCTTCGAGTAGTCCGCGCGGGAGATCAGCTCCGGGATGAGCCAGTTGAGATCCATGTATCCCTGGCCGTGTGCGTGGCTCGGAAGGTTCACCGGGATGCCCTCGACATAGCTTGCGAAGTCCGTCCCGTGGTCGAGGTTGAAGCCGCGCAGGAAGTACTGGTTGGCCTTCCCCGCTCCGCTGTGCTGGGTGACGATGAGCCCGGGAACGAGCTCCAGCACCTCCGCCGGCCGCAGCAGCGGACGGTCCTCGATGAGCTCGCGGGTATAGGTGCCCGCGCTGGCCGAGGTCGAGGTGCCGACCTGGTTGAGGTAGTGGCCCACGACCTCGATCTCCTCGCCGACGAGCGTCGGCTGTGGCGGCACCGCGCGGGCGGGCTCCCGCCCTGCCGTTCCCCCGTCGGGGGAGAGGGCCGCAGCCGGGGCGCTCGTCTCCGCGGACGGCTGCGCCAGCGCTGGCGCGCGGAGGACGAGCAGGACGAGCGCGAGGCTCGCCCGAGAGAGTCGGGACACCGGGTTCCCCCTTCGGGGTGAGAGCGGACGGACGGCACCTGGACGGCGTCGGGGCTGACCCCCCGGCGCTCAGGGTGCCTGCGGCTGCTCCTGCGACCACCGGCGGGGAAGCGCCACCGCGCGAGCGGGCGCGAGCGGCGGAGAACGGAACGCCCGCACCACGGTCCGGAACACGAGGACCAGCGCCGCGGGCAGGAAGGGGATCTTGAGGTGCTCGGGCGCCCCGGGCGCGTGGCGGTGCTCGCCCGGAAGCGCAGGGGCGGCCGGCGGGTGGCCCGACGTCCGGTGGTGGACCCAGCCCTCGTCCGCGCTCTGGCGGAGAAACGGAGCTCCGTGCGCGAGGAGGGGGTGGGCGAGCGGTGCGATCGCGAGGACCCAGACCGCGAGGACGAGGGCGACCGGCGCGGCCTCGCTCCGGCGCTGCGCGTGCCTGGATCGCCCCGGGAACATGGGTCTGACTGGCGGAGTACGGCCGAGCGTCCCGACCGGATTCAAGCGAAATCGATGTCCGCTCCACCGCCCGGGCCCGCTAGGGTCGGGCGCCCCGATGCGCCCGGCCCGGTCCTCCGTCGCCCTGATGCTGCTCGCCGTGCTCGTTCCGGAGCCGGCCCGGGCACATGCCCTGCGGCTGTCCACCGGCGACGTCCACGTCGACGGGCGCACGGTGACCGCCGTGCTCCAGTTCGCCCGGGTGGAGCTCGACCAGCTCCGGCCCGAGGACGTGGCGGCGACGGTCGAGGTCTCGGCCGACGGCGCCCCCTGCGCCCTCTCGGGCAGCTCGGTCGCGCCGGTCCAGGAGGACGGCGTGGCGGTCACCGCCCGCTGGGACTGTCCGCGCCCGCCGGTGCGGCTCCGGATGCGCCTGGGGTTCCTGGACCGGCTCCCCGACGGTCACCTGCACGTCGCGCTCCTGCGCCTGCCGGGAGCGACGGTGCAGCGGACCGCCCGCGCCGCCGCGGCGGTCATCGAGGTGGAGGCGCAGCCGGGGGCCTGGGCCGGGGCAGGAAGGTTCCTCTGCCTCGGGGCGGAGCACATCTTCCAGGGCAGTGACCACATCGCGTTCCTCCTCGGGGTCCTGCTCCTGGGAGGCACGTTTCGGCAGCTCCTGGCCATCGTCACGGCGTTCACCGTCGCCCACTCCCTGACCCTGGCCGTGGCGACCCTGGGGTGGCTCGTTCCACCACCGAGGGTGGTCGAGCCGCTGATCGCCCTCAGCATCGTGGCGGTGGCGGTGGAGAACCTGGTCGCCCTGCGCCCGCCGCTCTCCGCGGAGCGGGTGCGCGGTGCCATCGCCCACCGGTGGCGGCTCACCTTCGGCTTCGGGCTGGTCCACGGTTTCGGGTTCGCCGGCGCCCTGAGGGCGCTCGAGCTGCCGCGCGCGCTGCTCGCACCGAGCCTCCTGACCTTCAACCTCGGCGTCGAGCTGGGGCAGCTGGTCATCGTCGCTCTGGCCTGGCCGCTCCTCCGCTGGCTCCGGGGCATCCGGGGCGTCTGGCCGGGAGGGGCTCGCTGGGCCTCGACGGCGGTGGGCGCGCTGGGGACGTTCTGGCTGGTCCAGCGTCTGCTCGGCGGATGACCGAGGTTCCCGTCCGGAGTGTCAGCTGATCGCCGATCCGACGGAAGTCGCCTGGCTCCGGAGGCCCGACCCGGCTGGACTCGCCGTCCACTGCATCCATCCGCTGGAGGTCCGACCGCCATGGGCAACAAGGGGAGCTTCGCCACCGACATCGCCGCCATCCGCAGGCGGGCGCGCGAGAAGCTGGAGATGGGTGCGGTCACCGAGAACTACGGCGGCGACGTGCAGACCGCCATCGCCTTGCTCAACGAGGCGCTGGCGACGGAGATCGTCTGCGTCCTCCGCTACAAGTCGCACGCGGTCGCGGCCACCGGCCTCGCCAGCGAGAGCGTGAAGGAGGAGTTCGCCCAGCACGCCCGCGAGGAGGGGGAGCACATGGACCTCATCGCCGAGCGCATCAACCAGCTCGGCGGGCGGCCCAACTTCGACCCCGACGGGCTCACCAGCCGCGCCGCCTCGCAGTACGATGAGGGCGAGAACCTGGTGGACATGATCCGCGAGAACCTGGTGGCCGAGCGGATCGCCATCGAGCACTACCGGGACCTCATCCGGTACTTCGCCGACAAGGACCCGACCACGAGGACCCTTCTCGAGCGCGTGCTGGCCCAGGAGGAGGAGCACGCCAACGACATGCACGACCTCCTGGTCACCCACGAGGGCAAGCCGATGCTGAAGCGCTGAGGCCCTCCGGGCGCGCAGCTCCAACGCCGTGGCGGGTGGGGGCTTAACTCCAACGGCATGGCGGGTGTTTGAATCTGGCCCCATGCCCGATTCCGACGCGCCTCCCCGCGGCCGCCGACGCCTGGTCTGGGCCTCCGCGCTCGTCCTGTTCCTGGTCGTCAGCCTGGTGGTCTGGAGGGTGGCGCGGCGTCCCCCGCCGCTCATCTACACGACCGCCGTCGCGGGCAAAGGCCCCGTGGTGGCGAGGGTCACGGCCACGGGCTTGCTCTCGGCCGTGGTGACGGTCCAGGTCGGGAGCCAGGTCAGCGGCAGGATCGCCCGGCTCCTCGCGGACTGGAATGACACGGTGAAGAAGGGAGCGCTGATCGCCGAGATCGATCCGGCCCTCTTCCAGGCCAACCTCGAGCAGCAGAAGGCCAACGTCCTCCAGGCCGAAGGGCAGCTCAAGCAGGCCGAGGCGAACGTGCTCGCCGCCAAGAGGGCCTACGACCGGAACAAGCCCCTCCGGTCGGGCAACCTCATTGCCCAGGCGGACCTCGACATCTCCGAGACCACCTACCTCGCCGCCCAGGCTGCCGTGGTGGCCGCCCGCGGCAACCTGGCCCAGGCCCGGGCCCAGCTGAACCAGGCCCAGGTGAACCTCGACTACACGAAGATCAACTCACCGATCGACGGCACGGTCATCTCCCGCAGCGTGGACGTCGGCCAGACGGTCGCCGCCTCGCTGCAGGCCCCGACCATCTTCACCCTCGCCGGCGACCTGCGGGTGATGCAGGTGGACACCAGCGTCGCCGAGGCCGACGTGGGCAAGCTCGCCGCGGGGATGGACGCCACCTTCGTCGTGGACGCCTTCCCGGACGATCGGTTCCATGGAACCATCCGCCAGATCCGCAACGCGCCCCAGACGCAGCAGAACGTGGTCACCTACGACGCCGTGATCGACGTGAAGAACCCGGACCTCAAGCTCCGACCGGGAATGACCGCCAACGTCACGGTGATCTACGCCGACCGGGAGAACGTCCTCCGAGTGCCCAACGCGGCGCTTCGGTTCCGTCCGCCGCCGGAGATGCTCGCCGTCCTCGGTGCGGGTGATGGCGGTGGGTTCGGGGTCGCTGGGGCTGCCCGGGCCGCGACTCGACCGGGTGGTCAGGGCGGTGGTGGGCGTGGAGGCGGAGCGCAGGGAGCTGCGCCGCCTGGGACGCGCGGCATCTGGGTCTTGCGGGACGGGCGGCCGTCGCCAGCGCAGGTCACGGTGGGCGTCTCGGACGGGACCCTCACCGAGGTGCTCACCGGGCCGCTCCAGCCCGGCGACAAGGTCATCACCGGCGTCGAGACCGGGGGCAACGGAGCCAAGCCCGCGGGAGCTCCGACGGGTCCGGGGGGACCGGCGCGCCGGCCGTTCTAGCCATGGCCGCTCCGCTGATCTCGATCCAGAACGTCACCAAGGTCTTCGAGATGGGGGACGTCCAGGTTCGGGCGCTCCGCGGGGTGAGCCTGGACGTCCAGACCGGCGAGTTCGTGGCCATCCGCGGCCCGTCGGGGAGCGGGAAGTCCACCCTGATGAACATCATCGGGTGCCTCGACCGGCCCACCACGGGCAAGTACCTGCTCGACGGGAAGGACGTGGCGCCGCTCGACCGGGACGCCCTGGCGAGAATCCGCAACCGGCTCCTGGGGTTCGTCTTCCAGAGCTTCAACCTCCTGCCCCGGACCAGCGCGCTGGAGAACGTGGAGCTGCCGCTCCTCTACTCTGGCGCGCCGCGGGCGGAACGCCACCGGCGGGCGGCCGGGGCGCTGGAGCGGGTGGGGCTCGCGGACCGGATGGACCACACCCCGAACCGCCTCTCCGGTGGCCAGCAGCAGCGGGTGGCGATCGCCCGGGCCCTGGTGAGCGAGCCCAAGCTCATCCTCGCCGATGAGCCCACCGGCAACCTCGACTCGAGGACCAGCGTGGAGCTGATGGCGCTCTTCCAGGAGCTGGGGCGGAGCGGCATCACCATCGTCCTGGTGACGCACGAGCCGGACATCGCCACCTTCGTCGGCCGGCAGATCGTCGTCCGCGACGGGCACATCGCCAGCGACCGCCGCCAGACGCCGGTGAGGGCCGATCCGAACAACATCCCCGCCGAGGACGTGGCGTGAACGGGCTGGAGACGCTGCGGGTGGCCTTCCGGGCCCTGCTGAGGAACAAGCTCCGCTCCTTCCTCACCACCCTGGGGATGATCTTCGGCGTCGGGGCGGTGGTGGCCACGGTGGCCATCGGCGAGGGGGCGCGCTCGGCGGTCGAGGAGGCCTTCGCCTCGATGGGCACCAACCTCCTGGTGGTGTTGCCCGGCTCGGCCAACACCGGCGGGGCGCGCGGTGGGTTCGGCTCCCAGCCCACCCTCACCTGGGAGGACCTGAAGGCCATCCGCGCCGAGGTGCCGAGCGTGCGCTACGCGGTTCCCTACCTCCGCAGCTCCTCGCAGGTGCTGAGCGAGGAGCAGAACTGGACCACCCAGATCGCGGGCACCGAGCCGGATTACTTCGAGATCCGCAACTGGCCCATGGCGCTCGGCACCCGCTTCACCGACTCGGACGTGGACACCGGGACCAAGGTGGTGGTCCTGGGAGCGACGGTCGCGGAGAAGCTCTTCGGCCCCAACTCCAATCCGGTCGGGATGACGGTGCGGATCCGGAACATCCCCTTCCAGGTGGTGGCCGTCGCCGGGAAGAAGGGGCAGACGCCCACCGGTCAGGATTCGGACGACGTAGTCTTCATCCCGCGAACCACGTTCCAGGCGAAGATCCAGGGAGGACTGGGGAAGTTCCTCCAGGGCGCCATCTTCATCAGCGCCACCAACGCCGCCCTCGGCGAGCGCCAGGTGACCGAGCTCCTCCGTGACCGACACCGGATCGGCGGCCCGACCGACGACGACTTCCAGATCCGCAACCTCGCCGAGGTGGCCAGCGCCCAGGAGGAGAGCAGCCGCACGGTGACGCTGTTCCTCGCCATCGTCGCTGCGGTGTCGCTCCTCGTGGGCGGAATCGGGATCATGAACATCATGCTGGTGAGCGTCACCGAGCGGACCCGGGAGATCGGCACCCGCATCGCCGTCGGCGCGCGCGGGCGGGACATCCTCCGCCAGTTCCTCGGCGAGGCGGTGGTGCTGGCCGTGGCCGGAGGGCTCCTGGGCCTGACCGCGGGGGTGGTCACCGCGCGGTGGCTCACCGCGGCCTTCCACTGGCCGGTCGCGTTCCGGCCGGACGTGATGGTCCTCGCGGTCGTCTTCAGCGGAGCGGTCGGGGTGGTGTTCGGGCTCTACCCGGCGCGGAAGGCCAGCCAGCTCGATCCCATCGACGCACTCCGCTACGAGTGAGGGTCGGAGGCCCGGGTCGCCGTCGGCCCCAAGATCCGAGCCCCATCTCCCGCAATCGTTGCGTTCTCCCCGGGCCGACGCGCAGCGAATGCGCAAGTTTGGCGCTCCCCCGTCGGGGGCAGGCCGTGGCTCGGCCCTTGCTCCCGGCACTCGCCTCGAGATTTCGGAGGGCCGTCATGCAGCAGGGCCGGCGGATCGAGGTCGTGGGCACCGTCCAGGGCGTCGGCTTCCGCCCCTGGGTGTACCGCGTCGCGACGCAGCTGGGCATCGCCGGACAGGTGCGGAACGACGTGGGCGGCGTGACGGTGGAAGCCTTCGGCGAGCCCTCGGCGCTCGACGGCCTGGTGCGCGCGCTGCGGTCGGAGCATCCCCCGGCAGCGGAGATCCGCTCGCTGCGGTGGCAGGAGATTCCGCCCCGGGACGTCGTCGACTTCGTCATCGCCCCCAGCCAGCCCGGCACCGAGCGCCGGGTGTCGATTCCCGCCGACCTGGCGACCTGTCGGGCGTGCGTGCAGGAGATCTTCGACCCGTCCAATCGCCGGTACCGGTACGCCTTCACCAACTGCACCGACTGCGGCCCGCGGTTCACCATCGCCACCGATGCCCCCTACGACCGTCCGGTGACCTCGATGGCCGGCTTCGCCATGTGCGAGGCCTGCCTTCGGGAGTACGAGGACCCGCGCGACCGCCGCTTCCATGCCCAGCCCAACGCCTGCCCGCGCTGCGGACCCCGCCTGCGGCTCATGGGCTCCACCGGGAAGGAGCTGGCCTCGGCCGATCCGCTGCACGAGGCGGCGATCGCGCTCCGTGCCGGGAGCGTCGTGGTGGTGAAGGGGCTCGGCGGCTTCCACCTGGCCGCAGACGCCACCTCCAGCGTCGCGGTGCGGCTCCTGCGCGAGCGCAAGAGGCGCGACGCCAAGCCTTTCGCGGTGATGGTCCGCGACCTCCGCGAGGCGCGGAGGCTGGCCGTCCTTTCCAGCTCGGAGATCAAGCTGCTCGAATCCGTGGAGCGGCCCATCGTGCTGGTTCGGCGGAAGCGGGTGGGGAACGCGGTGGTCCAGGAGGTCGCCCCGGACAACCCGCTCCTCGGGCTGATGCTGCCCTACAGCCCGCTCCACCACCTGCTGCTCGCCGAGGTGGATCGGCCGCTGGTGATGACCTCGGGCAACGTCTCGGACGAGCCGATGGTCTTCGAGGACGCCGAGGCGCTCGAGCGGCTGGGTCCCATCGCCGACCTGTTCCTCGTCCACGACCGGCCCATCGTCACCCGCTGCGACGACTCGATCGCGCGGGTGGTGGGCGGCGCGCCGGTCCTGCTGCGGCGCTCGCGCGGCTACGTGCCCCGGCCCATCCCGCTCGCACGGCCGGTCGCGCGCCCGGTGCTCGCCTGCGGCGCCCAGCTGAAGAACACCTTCTGCCTCGCCGCCGGGGACGTGGCGGTGCTCGGGCCACACGTCGGCGACCTCGACCAGCTCGAGGTCCACCGCTCCTACGAGGAGTCGATCGATCGGATGCAGCGCTTCCTCGGCTGCCGGCCCGAGGTCATCGCCTACGATCTCCACCCCGACTACGCCTCCACCCGCTACGCCCTGGATCGACCGGAGCCCCTGAAGGTCGCCGTCCAGCACCACCATGCCCACGTGGCCAGCGCCATCGCCGAGCACGGCCTGGACGAGCCGGTGATCGGCGTGGTCTTCGACGGTGCCGGCTACGGAACGGACGGCAGCTCCTGGGGAGGCGAGATCCTGGTGGCGTCGACGGGGGCCTTCCAGCGCTCCGCCACCCTCCGACCGGTGGCGCTCGCCGGAGGAGAGCGGGCCATCCGCGAGCCCTGGCGCATCGCGCTGGCGCTCCTCCTCGACGCGTACGACGGTGATCCGCCCGGGCTCTGGAACTTCCCGGTGATCCCCGAGGACGCCGCGGTGCTGGTCCGCCAGGCCCTGACCCTGGGGATCAACGCGCCGAAGGCGCACGGGATGGGCCGGCTCTTCGACGGCATCGGCGCGCTCGTCCTCGGGCGGGGCAAGTCCCGGTTCGAGGGCGAGGTGGCGCTGGCCTGGAACCTGGCCGCGGACGCCGGCGGGCACGGCCGCTACCCCTTCGGCATCGACGGCCACGGCTCGGTGCTCGAGCTCGATTTCCGTCCGATGGTCCGTGCGCTGGTGGAGGAGCACCTGGTGGGCGTGCCGGCGCGGCGCCTGTCGGCGAAGTTCCACGACACCGTGGCCCACGCCACCGCCTCGGTGGTGGGGATGGTGCGGGAACGCGCCGGGAACCTCCCGGTGGTCCTCACCGGCGGCTGCTTCCAGAACGCGCGCCTGGCCGAGGGCCTCTCGGCAGAGCTCGCGCCGGAGTTCAAGGTCCACCTCCACCGTCAGGTCCCCCCGGGGGATGGGGGCATCGCCCTGGGCCAGGTGCTGGTGGCGGACGCGACCACCCGAAGCTGAAGGAGGAGCCATGTGCCTCGGAGTTCCAGGACGGGTGGTGGAGGTCGACGGGATGGTGGCCACGGTCGACTTCTGGGGGCTCCGCAAGCAGGTCCGTCTCGACGTGGTGGACGCCCCGGTCACGCCGGGGGACTACGTGCTGAACCACGTGGGCTTCGCCATCCGGCGCATTCCCGCCAGCGAGGCCGAGGAGACCCTCGCGCTCTACGCCGAGCTGCTGGCGAAGGAGACCCCCGGGGACCTCATGGCCGCGGACGTGCGGGGTGAGCTCGACGCCACCGCCCGGAGCAGACGATGAACGGCGTTGCCGGCGATGCGGCGCAGCTCAAGTTCCGCGATCCGGCGGCCGCGCGGGCGCTCGGGGCGGCGATCGATCGGGTGACCCGGGAGATCGGCCGCGAGCCGGTGTCGGTGATGCACGTCTGCGGCAGCCACGAGCAGGCCATCGCCCGGTTCGGCCTCCGGGCGGCGTTCCCGCCGGCGCTGGACGTCATCATGGGCCCGGGTTGCCCGGTGTGCATCACCGACGTCCCCGAGGTCGACGAGGGCGTGGCGCTCGCTCGCCAGGGAATCCGGGTGGCCACCTACGGAGACATGCTCCGGGTGCCCGGCTCCGCCGGCTCGCTGGCCGACGCCCGGGCCGCCGGCGCGACGGTGGACGTGGTCTACGGCATCTCGCAGGCGGTGGAGCTCGCCCGGCAGGTCCAGGAAGAGGTGGTGTTCTTCGCCACCGGATTCGAGACCACGGCGGTGGCCACCGCGGCGGAGATCCTCCGTGGCCCGCCCGAGAACTTCTCGGTCCTCTCGGCGCACAAGTACATCCCCCCGGTGATGGAGATCGTCGCCGAGATGCCGGGGAGCCGCGTGGAGGGCTTCCTCGCCGCCGGCCACGCGGCGACCATCACCGGCTGGGCGGTCTTCGAGCCCTTCGTCGAGCGGCATGGCCTGCCGGTCGTGGTGGCGGGATTCGAGCCTCTGGACATCCTCGCCGGGCTGCTCCGGCTGGTGGAGCTGATCCGGGACGGCACTCCCCGGGTGGACAACCTCTATCCCCGCTGCGTGACCCGGGAGGGCAACCTCGCCGCCCAGGAGCAGCTGTGGAAGGTGTTCCGTCCGCTGGGCGGGCGGTGGCGGGGGATCGCCCACGTGCCCAACGGGAACCTCCGCCTCCGGGACGACTGGGCGCACCTCGACGCCCGCCGTCGCTTCGACATCGACGTGAAGGCGCTCTGGGACTTCGCCCCACCGTCGCTCGTCCAGCAGTGCATCTGCGGGGAGATCATGTCCGGCCGCGAGTCGCCCACCTCCTGCCGGCTGTTCGGAAAGGAGTGCCAGCCCGAGACTCCGGTCGGTGCGTGCATGGTGTCCACCGAGGGAACCTGCCGGATCTGGCACCAGTACGGCGGACACCCGCAGCTCGGCCGCGTGGCGGTGGGAGAGGATCGATGAGGGCGGCACTTCCCCTGGGGACCGCGGTGAGCCTGAAGCACGGTGCCGGCGGCCGGGCGATGCGGGCGTTGATCGAGCAGCTCTTCGCCGAGGGCGCAGAGCAGCCCCCCGGCTCGATCGGGCTCGCGGAGATGGACGATGGCGCCGCCTTCCCGCTCGGCGATCGCTGGCTGGTGCTCACCACCGACTCCCACGTCGTCGCCCCGCGGTTCTTCCCTGGCGGTGACGTGGGGCGGCTCTCCATCTCCGGGACGGTGAACGATCTGGCGATGATGGGCGCCACCGAGGTGCTGGGGCTGACCTGCGCGGTGGTGATCGAGGATGGCTTCCCCATCGCCGAGCTGGAGCGGATCCACGCCTCGATGCGCGACACCTCGCGCGAGGCGGCTGCGCCGGTCGTCACTGGCGACACCAAGGTGATGGGGCGAGGCGAGCTGGACGGCCTGGTGATCAACACCACCGGCGTCGCGCTCACCGGACGTCTGGTCCGGGACAATGGCCTGCGCCCCGGGGACCGAATCGTGGTCACCGGCACCATCGGCGACCACGGTTTCGCCGTGCTCGCCGCCCGGCAGAAGCTCGAGCTCCAGGGCGACCTCCGCTCCGACGTGGCCCCGCTGAACGGGCTGGTGCGCCAGGTGCTCCGCGCCGCCGGCGAGGGGGTGACGGCGATGAAGGACCCGACCCGCGGCGGCCTCGCCAGCGCCCTGCACGAGATGGTGGAGAAGAGCGGGGTGGGCGTGGTCCTCGAGGAGCGGGCGGTGCCCCTCTCGGACGAGGTGCGCGCCGCCTCGGAGATCCTCGGCATCGACCCGCTGCACGTGGCCAACGAGGGCAAGGCCGTGCTCGGGGTCCGGCCCGAGGCGCTGGACCGGGTGATGGCCGCCCTCGACGGCCACCCCCTGGGGCGCAGGGCGGCGGTGGTGGGCACCTGCATCGCGGAGCACCGCGGGCGCATCGTGCTCGACACCGGCCTCGGGCGGCGGCTCCTCGCCGAGCCCGAGGGCGAGCCGATGCCCCGGATCTGCTGAGGGGACGGTGGGCGCGACGACGCACATCCGGACATCGAGCGAGCGCGGAGTGGGCGTGCTGACCATCGATCGACCCGAGCGCTTCAACTCGCTCGACGTCGCGACCGCGCGGGACCTCCGCAAGGCCGGGTTGCAGCTGGCGCGGGATCCGGCGGTGCGGGTGGTGATCCTCCGCGGGGGGCCGGGCATGTTCTGCAGCGGCGCCGACCTCAAGTACATCCGCGCCGGGGGCGATTCCTCCGACCTCGCCTATCTCACGCCCGGCGCGCGCCCCGTGCCGCTCGGTCCCGGGGAGATCTTCAAGCAGATCCTCGAGTACCTCCACGCCACCATCTCGGAGATCCGCCGGGCGCCGAAGCCCTTCATCGCCGCGGTGGACGGCGCCTGTGCCGCCGGCGGGCTCGGCCTGGCGATGGCCTGCGACCTGGTCTTCGCCTCGGAGCGGGCGACCTTCGAGTGGGCCTACACGAAGACCGGTCTCTCCGGCGCGGAGAGCTCGACCTTCTTCGTTCCCCGGCTGGTCGGGCTGCGCTTCGCCGCCGAGATGCTGCTCCTCAACCCCCGCCTGGATGCCCCGGCCGCACGGAGCGCAGGCCTGGTGAACGGAGTCCTGGCCGTGGATGGCTTCGACGCCCAGGTGGAGGCCTTCGCCCGGCGGATCGCCTCGGGCCCTGCCGCCGCCCACGCCGCGGCCAAGCAGCTCTTCAACGAGGCGATGGGCGTGGACCGGCTCGACCATCACCTCGATCGCGAGCTCGAGGCGCTGGTCCGCAGCGCCGACTCGCCGGAGTTCGCCGAGGGGATCGACGCGTTCTTCGGCCGCCGGCCTCCGCGTTTCCCCGGCACCGGCTGAGGCCCCCATGAGCCCGTCCCTCGGGCTCGAGTGCGCACAGCTTGCGCGCCGGCACGGCGTCCACGCAGGTCCTGCCCCCCCGCGCGCCGTTCGTCTCCCTTCGGAAACACGGGGCTTATCTCTTGCAAGCCGACCGTAAGCCGCGGCGGCGACCCCCTCAGGTGTGAATTCTGGCCGCACGCCCCGAGACGGAGGGTGTCATGGCGAGTCGGGAAGGCTGGCTGTCCGAGGAGCTCCGCCGGCGCGGAATCAGCCGCCGCGAGCTCCTCTTCTTCTGCGCCGGGGTGGCCGGCACGTTCGGGCTGCCGGCATCCGCGGCGACGCAGATCGCCAGCGCCCTCACCAAGGCGAAGAAGCCGATCCTGGTCTGGCTCGAGTTCCAGGACTGTTGCGGAAACACCGAATCGTTCCTCCGCTCCAGCGCACCCTCGGTGGGAGAGGTGGTCCTCGATCTCCTCAGCGTCGACTACCACGAGACGATCATGGCGGCCGCCGGCACCCAGGCGGAGGAGGCGCTCCACGGGGTGGTGAAGGACTCCGCCAACCAGTTCATCGCCGTCGTCGAGGGAAGCATCCCCACCGGCGCCGACGGTGCCTACTGCACCATCGGAGGGCGCTCGGCGCTGGACCTCGCCCGCGAAGTCTGTGGCAAGGCCGCGGCCACCATCGCCGTCGGGACCTGCGCCACGTACGGAGGCCTGCCGGCAGCGGCGCCCAACCCCACCGGGGCGCTGGGCGTGGCCGACGCGGTGCCGGGGGTGAAGAACCTCATCAACCTCTCGGCCTGCCCGGTCAACGCCGCCAACCTCGCCGCGCTGCTGGTCTACCACCTGACCTACAAGCGCTGGCCCCCGCTCGACGGCTTCCGCCGCCCGCTCTTCGCCTACGGCAAGACCATCCACGACAACTGCGAGCGCCGGGCGCACTTCGACGCCGGTCAGTACGTCGAGATCTGGGGAGACGACGCGCACCGCTCCGGCGCCTGCCTCTACAAGATGGGCTGCAAGGGGCCGGTCACCTACCAGAACTGCCCCACCGTCCGCTGGAACGACGGGACGAACTGGCCCATCGGCTGCGGCCACCCGTGCATCGGCTGCGCCGAGCCCGACTTCTGGGACCGGATGACGCCGTTCTACAAGCACCTGCCGGCCGTGGCGGGGTTCGGAGCCGGCTCGGGCGTGGACACCGTGGGCGCCTGGCTCACCGTGGGCACGGCCGCCGCCTACGTCGGGCACGGGGTGCTGAAGGGCGTCCAGAACTCCGGGAAGAAGCACAAGGAGGGCGCCGGTCCGCCCGGTGACGGGGGCGCGTCGGGCAAGGCAGGGAGCCAGCCATGAGTCACGTCGTCGTGGATCCGGTCACCCGGATCGAGGGGCATCTTAGGATCGAGGCAGAGGTCGATGGCGGCCAGGTTCAGGACGCCTGGTCGTCGAGCACGATGTTCCGCGGCATCGAGCTCATCCTCAAAGGTCGCGATCCACGGGATGCCTGGGCCTTCACCCAGCGCATCTGCGGTGTGTGCACCACGGTGCATGCCATCGCCTCGATTCGAGCCGTGGAGAGCGCGATCGGGGCCAAGCCTCCGCCCAACGCGCGGGTGCTGCGCAACCTCATCATGGCCGCGCAGTGCATCCAGGACCACGTCATCCACTTCTACCACCTGCACGCGCTCGACTGGGTGGACGTGGTCTCCGCGCTCAAGGCCGATCCGGAGAAGACCTCGGCTCTGGCGCAGTCGATCTCCGACTGGCCGCTGTCGAGCACGAAGTACTTCGCCGGCATCAAGGGGCGCCTGAAGGACTTCGTCGATCGCGGACAGCTCGGGCCCTTCGCCAACGCCTACTGGGGGCACCCGGCCTACAAGCTGCCGCCGGAGGCCAACCTCCTGGCGGTCGCGCACTACCTCGAGGCGCTCGACTGGCAGCGGGACTTCATCAAGATGCACGCCATCCTCGGCGGCAAGAACCCCCACCTCCAGTCCTTCCTGGTGGGCGGGATGGCCACGCCGGTGGATCCGGATCGCCAGGCCTCGATCAACATGGGATCGGTCGCGCGGATGAAGGAGCTGACCCACCGCGCGAAGGACTTCGTCAACAAGGTGTACCTGCCCGACGTCCTGGCGGTGGCGAGCTTCTACAAGGATTGGGCAGGGGTGGGGGGCGGAGTCGGAAACTATCTGGTCTACGGCGAGTACCCCGAGACCGATGACGACAAGCCACCTCTCTTCCTGCCCTCCGGAGTCATCCGGAACAAGAACCTGGGGAAGGTCGAGCCCCTCGACCCGGCGAAGATCACCGAGTCGGTGAAGCACAGCTGGTACGAGGATGGTGGCGGGAAAGCCCTTCATCCCCGCGAGGGGGAGACCCGGCCCAGGTACACCGGGCCCAAGCCGCCGTACGAGCGCCTGGAGACGGCAGCGAAGTACAGCTGGCTCAAGTCGCCTCGCTACGACGGCGAGCCGATGGAGGTGGGCCCGCTGTCCCGGATGCTGGTGGCCTACGGCTCCGGACACAAGCGGGTGCAGGAGCTGGTGGGCACGGTGCTCACGTCGCTGGGCGTCGGCCCGGAGGCGCTCTTCTCGACCCTGGGGCGCATCGCGGCCCGATGCGTGGAGACTGTGCTCCTGGCCGAGAAGATCGACAGCTGGGTCGACGCCCTCGCGGCGAACATGGAGAAGGGAGACCTCCGGATCCACGACACCGGGAAGTGGGATCCCTCCTCCTGGCCGAAGGAGGCCTTCGGCGCGGGGTTCCACGAGGCGCCCCGGGGCGCGCTGGGCCACTGGGTGCACATCAAGGACGGCGCCATCGAGAACTACCAGTGCATCGTCCCCAGCACCTGGAACGCAGGGCCGCGCGACGGCTCGGAGAAGCGCGGGCCATACGAGGCGGCGCTGCTCAAGACCCCGGTGGCGGACCCGAAGCAGCCGCTGGAGATCCTCCGCACGGTCCACTCCTTCGACCCCTGCATGGCCTGCGGGGTCCACGTGGTGGACGTCGAGCGACGGGAGCTGGTCACGGTGAGGACGCCATGAGAGCGGTCGCCACCCATCCGCCGGAGGGGATCCCGCATCCGGCGGCGCGGGGCACGCGCGTCCGGATCTACGTCTGGGACCTGGTGGTGCGGAACACGCACTGGGTCATCGCGCTGGCGATGGTCATCCTCATCACCACCGGGCTCTACATCGCCCATCCCTTCGGTTTCCCCGGAGGGACGCCGGGCCCCCATTTCCTGATGGGCTGGATCCGGGTGGTGCACTTCTACGCGGCCATCTTCTTCACCCTGGCGGTGCTGGTGCGGATCGTCTGGTTCTTCGCCTCGCCGGTGCCCTACGCCCGCTGGAAACAGTTCGTCCCCTGGCAGCGGTACCGGCGCCGCGAGCTGCTGAACGCCATCAAGTTCTACTCGTTCTTCCGTGCCCGGCCGCCGGACGTCATCGGCCACAACCCGCTCGCCGGCCTCTCCTACCTGGCGGTCTTCCTTCTCTACTTGGTGATGATCACCTCGGGTCTGGCGCTCTACGCGGGGAGCAGGGTCCCCGGCGAGTACATGAAGGCCTTCCAGTTCCTCATCCCCATCTACGGAAGCCTGCAGACGGCCCGGTTCATCCACCACCTGGTGATGTGGGTGCTGATCCTCTTCGTCACCCTGCACGTCTACGCCAATGCGCTGACCTCGGCGCTGGAGGAGAAC
>Ga0335083_10004489_pt1 | contig 17751 bp, 14 predicted proteins | sample Lox_Sample_42_FD_206716 | JGI IMG/M metagenome (GOLD analysis project Ga0335083, IMG submission 206716) | Soil microbial communities from Loxahatchee National Wildlife Refuge, Florida, United States - Lox_Sample_4.2 | ecosystem: Environmental > Terrestrial > Soil > Wetlands | place: USA...
GCCGTCGCGCGACTCGAGCAGGTCTATCGCTCGGTCACACGGCGGTGATCGGCGAGCTGGAATCCCGGCCCGCGACCGCCGACGATCTTCCGGCGATCATCGAGCTGCTCGCCCAATCGATGGGCCGCGCCGACGACGCGCGGTTCGACGCGCTGTTCCGGTGGAAGCACCTCGAGAACGTGTTCGGGCCCTCACCGATGTGGGTCGCATGCGACCGCGACCGGATCGTCGGCCTGCGCGTGTTCATGCGCTGGGAGTTCGAGCGGGCCGGCCGGATCGTCCGTTGCGTTCGGGCCGTCGACACCGCCACGCATCCCGACTACCAGGGCCGCGGCATCTTCAGGCGGCTGACCCTCGACGCGCTCGCACCGATGGAGGCCGATGGTGTGGAGTTCGTGTTCAACACTCCGAACTCGCAGAGCCGCCCCGGCTACCTGAAGATGGGCTGGCACGAGGTCGGTCGGGCGCGGGCCTGCGTACGGCCCCTCAGCCTCGGGGGAGCAGTTCGGCTCGCGCGCAGCCGGGTGCCGGCTTCGCACTGGTCCGAGCCGCTCAGCGGCGGGCGGCCCGTCGCAGACGTCATCGCGGATCCCGCCCTCGGCGAACTCCTCGCGAGGCGCGGGCGAGAGCCCGAGGTGTTCTGCACCCGAGTGGATGTGCCTTTTCTCGCGTGGAGGTACGGCACCCCCCTTCTCGACTACCGCGCCGTCATCGCGCCCGGCGGCCTCACGCAGGGCGTCGCCTTCGTCCGGCTGCGTACCCGCGGCCGCGCGCGGGAGGTCGTCCTGGCCGGGCTCGTGACCCCCTCGCCGGCCCCGCCCCGCGGGCTCGTTCGCGAGGTCGTGGGGTCGCTGCGGGGGCAGGCCGACTACGTGCTCGGCGTGGGCCGGCTGCCCGGATGCGTGCGCGTCCCGACCTTCGGGCCCGTCGTGACGACCCGCGACGTCGTCACGAGCGCGCCCCGCGAGATCGGGGCGTTCGCGTTTTCGCTGGGGGACCTCGAGCTGTTCTGACGGTACTGCCGCGAAACGGGCACAGGCCGCGAAGGCCCCGTTGTCAAGAACTGACAGCGTCACTACGATCGCCCCTCGGGAGGCGGCCCGCGTTGCTGCGGGCGCCCGTCTCGGGGGAGGTCAACTGGTGGGATCCGCACCGGCGGGGCGGGTTCGTAACTCGTTCCGTAGTCGCGCGCAGAGTGTGCTGAAGCGCGCGGCGGGTGCGAGCGATCGCCTGAGGAGCCAGTCGCCCGGGATCGTCGTCCTGGCGTACCACCGCGTCGGCGGCCGGTCGGATGCAAACGAGATCGATCTGCCCCAGGCTTGCTTCGCGGAGCAGATGGCGCACGTCGCGACCTGGTCGGATCCGGTCGGTCTCGACGATGCCCTCCTTGCGCTCGACACCGGCAGGGCCGGTCAGCGCGATCGCGTCGTCGTCACCTTCGACGACGGCACCGCCGACTTCGTCGACGTCGTCATGCCCGTCCTCGAGCGCTTCCGGGTGCCGGCCACGATCTACATCGCCACCGACTTCGTCGAGCGCGGGCTCGCGTTTCCGGCCGGCGGCCGCCCCGTGTCGTGGGCCGGCCTGTGCGATGCGCTGAGCACAGGACTCGTCACGATCGGTTCGCACACGCACACGCACTGCCTGCTCGACCGCGTCGATGCCGCGACCGCAGCCGGAGAGCTGCGGCGTTCCAATGAGCTGATCGCCGAGCGCACCGGAGTGCGGGCCGAGCACTTCGCGTATCCCAAGGCGCTCGTCGGGTCGCGCGGCGTGGATGAGGTCGTGCGAGCCACCTACCGGTCGGCCGCGCTCGCCGGAACGCGGGCGAACCCGTACGGCCGGACCGACCCGTGGCGTCTCGCCCGGTCGCCGGTGCAGCGCGCGGACGGCATGAAGTACTTCGAGCAGAAGCTCACCGGCGGGCTGCGGCTCGAGGACGACGTACGCCGGATGGTGAACCGCGTGAGGTATCTCGGGGCGAGCACGTGATCCGGACACCGAGCGGCGCGGCGCCGCGCGTCGTGCACGTCACGACCACCGACATCAGTCTCGCCCTGCTGCTCGGGCCGCAGCTCGCGGCCTTCCGCGCCGCGGGGTACGACGTCATCGGCGTTTCCGCGGCCGGGCCGTACGTGTCGCAGCTCGAGGGACTCGGTATCCACCACGTCGCGTTGCGCAACGCGACCCGTTCCGTGGCGCCACTCAAGGACCTCGGCGCGCTCGGGGAGTTGCGGCGCGTTTTCACCGAGCTGCGGCCCGACATCGTGCACACGCACAATCCGAAGCCCGGCGTGTACGGGCGCATCGCCGCGCGCTGGGCGCATGTCCCGATCGTGGTGAACACCGTGCACGGCCTGTACGCGCAACCCGACGATGCCTGGACCCGGCGAGCTGCCGTCTACGGCCTCGAACGGATCGCGGCGAAGTGCTCCGATGCAGAGCTCTTACAGAACGTCGAGGACATGCCGGTCCTCCGCCGGCTCGGTGTGCCGGCCGCCAAGCTCCATCTGCTCGGCAACGGCATCGATCTCGACCGGTTCGATCCCCGGCGCATCGCGCCCGGGACGCGCAAGGAGCTGCGCCGCGGTTGGGGTCTCGCGGACGACGCGGTCGTCTGCGGTGTGGTCGGCCGCCTCGTCTGGGAGAAGGGGTACCGGGAAGTGATCGAGGCGGCGGGCATGCTGCGCGCCGAGGCGCCGGGCGTGCAGATCGTGGTCGTCGGTCCCCGCGACGACGCCAAGGCCGAAGCCCTGGGCCCCGCCGACATCGCGCGGGCGGAGGCGCTCGGAAACATCCATTTCGTCGGGGAGCGCGCCGACGTCGAGGCGTGCTACGCCGCGTTCGACCTCTACGCGCTCGCGTCCTACCGCGAGGGGTTTCCCCGCTCGGCGATGGAAGCGTCCGCGATGGGGCTGCCCGTCGTCGCAACCGACATACGCGGTTGCCGCCAGGTCGTCGACGACGGCCGCACCGGCCGGCTGGTCCCGGCGCGCGACGCTCGCCGTCTCGCGGACGCGATCCGTGATCTCGCGCTCGACGCCGCCACGCGGAGAGAGATGTCCGGCGCCGCGCGCGAGCGGGCGAAGGCGGAGTTCGATGAGCAACGCTGCATCGACGTGACGCTCGAGGTGTACGCGTCGTTGCTCGGGATGCGAGCCCACGGGGTGGCGGCGTGAACGAACATCCCGCCGCCAACTCCTCGACCGGTTCGCTGCGGTTCGCGGAGCTCGACGATGCGTGGCGTCTCGCCGACATGCACGCGCGCCGCATCAACGAGGGTTTTCTCGCTTCGCTCGGGCCCGTGTTCCTTGGCCGCCTCTACCGGCGCGTGGTGCATTCGCCGCGCGCGTTCGCGGTCGTCGCGGAGGACGGCGGGCGGATCGTCGCATTCTGCGCGGCGGCCGAGAACGTCGGTCGGCTCTACCGTGAGTTCGTCCTTCGCGACGGGATCGCCGTCGGGGTGAGATCGGCGCCGCGTCTGTTCCGGTCGATCCCGCACGTCGTCGAGACGCTCCGGTATCCCGCGTCCACGGAGCGGCTGCCCGACGCCGAGATCCTCGCGGTCGTCACCGACGCATCCGCGGCGAGCAAGGGCTGGGGATCGCTCGTCCTGCACGAGACGCTCGCGGAGCTCGAGCGCCGGGGCTGCAACTCGGTGAAGGTCGTCACGGGCGCGTCCAACGACGCCGCGCTCCGCCTGTACCGGCGCTGCGGCTTCGCCGGCGCGCAGTCCATCTCGATCCACGACGACGTCCCGTCGGAGGTGCTGGTATGGGCCTCCTCCTAGCCTTCGCCGCCGCGCTCGCCGCCGCGCTCGTCCTCACGCCCCTGGCGAAGCGCGTGTCGTTCGCGCTCGGCGTGCTCGACCACCCCGGACCGCTCAAGGTCCAGCGTCAACCCGTGGCGTACCTCGGCGGTATCGCGGTGCTCGGCGCACTCGCCGTCGGCATCGCCCCCAGCCACGCCGCCTGGCTCATCCCGCTCGCGCTCGCGACCGCCCTCGGTGTGGCCGACGACGTGCGCGCGATCTCACCGCAGATCCGCCTCGTCGCGCAGTTCTCGATCGGTTGCGTCGCAGGCATCGTCGATCCGGCCCCCGGCCGGCTCGGGTTCCTCGTCACGGCGCTCGGCGTCGTGCTCCTCGTCAACGCGGTCAATCTCATCGACGGCATGGATGGTTTGGCCGCGAGCGTCGTCGCCATCTCCGCGATCGGCTTCGCGCTCCTCGGCGCGCACGTGGCGCTGCCGGCCCTTGCGCTGTGTGGGGCGCTGCTCGGATTCCTCGTGTACAACCGACCGCCGGCACGCATATATCTCGGCGACGGCGGCTCCTATCTCCTCGGAACGGCCCTCGCGCTCCTCGCCGCGCGCGCGCTCGGAGGCCAGGGAGGCGCGGCGTGGATCGCGCTCCCGCTGCTGGTCGGGCTACCACTCGCCGACACCGCGATCACCATCGTGCGCCGGGCGCGTAACGGCAAGCCGCTGCTCGCCGGTGATCGCAGCCATGTGTACGACCAACTCGCCGACCGCAAGTGGTCGTGTGTCCGGGTGTTGATCGTCTGCTGCGCGATCCAGGCCGCGGCGGTTGGCGCCGGGGTCGCGAGCTGGCGCCTCGACATCGCGGCCGCGGCGACCCTCGCGGTGGCATGCGTGGCCGTCGCCGTCGCGGCCGTCTGGAAGTTCGGCCTGGTCACCGAAAGGGCAGTCGCATGACGCAGCTAGCGCTCTTGGGAGGGACACCCGCGTTCCCGCAGGGGATCCCGTTCGTGAAGCCGCCCGCGCCACCGCTGGCGCGGGTCGCGGAGATCCTCACACCGTCTTGGGACCGCGGTTTCCTCACCAACGGGCCGCTCGTCGCCGAGCTCGAACGCCGCGCCGCCGACGTCCTGCAGGTTCGGCACGTGGTGGCCGTGTCGTCGTGCACGACCGGGCTCATGCTGGCGCTGCGCGCGCTCGCGATCGAGGGTTCGGTGGTACTGCCCTCGTTCACCTTCTCGGCATCGGCGCATGCCGTCGCGTGGAACGGGCTGGCACCCCGGTTCGCCGAGTGCGACCCCGCGTCCTTCCAGCTTTCGCCGGCGGACGCGAAGGATCGGCTCGACGGCGCGGCCGCGTTGCTGGCGACGCACGTCTTCGGCGCGCCGTGCTCTCCGAAGGAAGTGGAGGACGTCGCGCGGCTGGCCGGAGTACCGGTCGTGTTCGATGCCGCGCACGCCTTCGGTGCGATCCACGCGGGCGTTCCGGTCGGAGGCTTCGGTGACGCGGAGGTCTTCAGCCTCACGCCGACGAAGCCGCTCGTCGCGGGTGAGGGCGGTCTCGTCGCGACGTCGCGCGACGATGTCGCGCACGGCGTCCGTATCGGCCGCGACTATGCCAACCCGGGCGACTACGACACGCAGTTCGTCGGCCTCAACGGTCGCATGTCGGAGATGCACGCCGCGACCGCGCTCGCCTCGCTCGAGACGTACGAAGCCAATCAGGCCCGGCGGTTCGAGCTCGTCGAGCGCTACCGCGCCCGGCTTGCCGCGATCCCCGGGATTCGAGTGCAGGCCGTCGCGGCCACGGACCGGTCCTCGTGGAAGGACTTCACGATCGCCGTCGACGACGAATACGGGGTGGATCGCGACGCCCTGCGGCGCGTTCTCTCGGCCGAAGGCGTCGACACGCGCACCTATTTCGATCCGCCCGTGCACCGTCAGCAGGCCTATCGGGGCGCCACTGAGGGCGTGCTCGCGGTGACGGACGACGTCAGCCGGCGCGTCCTCAGCCTGCCGATCTACCCGGCGCTCGACGACGGGGTCGTCGACGGGATCACGCAGGTGATTGCCGCGGTCGCTGACAAATCCGACCAAATCGCCCAGACGGTCTCGGCGTGACATCGCCCCTCGTCAGAAGGTTTTTGCGCGGGTCCCTTGCGGTGCGTCCGTCTGTATTCCAAAATCTGCCAATCACAGGGGCCGGGGGGACCGAGTGGTAGCAGGGTTCTTGGGGGGAGTAGCGCGGCGACCGACTCACGGTCGACGGTTCTCGCAGGCAGTCATCGACTCCGCTGCGTGGGCGATCGCGCTCGTGTTGTGCTCGGTGCTTCGCCTGGGCACCCACGGGCTCGCATGGTGGCGACTCTTCCCGCTCGTACCGCTCGTCGTCATCGCACAGCTCGCGGCCGGGTCGTACTTCGGGCTGTATCGCGGCCGGTGGGTGTTCGGTTCGGTCGAGGAAGTCGGCGCGGTCGCGAAGTCGTTCTTCGTCGCCGCGCTCGGTCTTCTCATCGTCGACGCCTCGATCATGTACGACCGCCCGCTTCCGATCTCGGCGGTGCTCGCGGGCGGGACGATGGCCGTGTTGATCATGGTGTCGGCGCGCTTTTGGTGGCGGATGGATCACGACCGCCAATTGCGCCGCAGCCTGAAGGCACGCGGCTGCGAGCGTGTCATCGTCTTCGGTGCCGGTAGCGGTGGTCGCGCGGCGATCTCGGCGATGCTCGCCGATCGCGAGAGTCCCTACATCGCGGTCGCGCTGCTCGACGACGATCCGCGTGTGCGCGGGATGACCGCACGCGGCGTGAAGGTCGTCGGCGACCGCTACGACATGCAACGCGTCGCGGCGGAGCACAACGCGAGCGCAGTGATCATCGCCGTGCCCAGTGCCAGCAGCTCGGTTGTCCTCGAGCTCTCGGAGCTCGCGACGAAGGCAGGTCTCGCGGTGCGGGTGCTCCCTTCGGTTCGGGAGCTGCTCGACGGGCGCGTGCGCGTCGTCGACATTCGCGAACCCACCGAGCGCGACCTGATGGGTCGCCACTCGATCGAGACCGATCTCGAGCAAGCGGCTTCGTATCTCCGCGACAAGCGCGTCGTGGTCACCGGCGCGGGCGGATCGATCGGGTCCGAGCTCTGCCGACAGATCGCCCAGTTCGCGCCGGCGGAGCTCATCATGCTCGACCGCGACGAATCTGCGCTGCACGCGGTGCAGCTGTCGATCGAGGGGCGCGCGCTGCTCGACACACCCGACCTCGTGTTGCTCGACATCCGCGATCGGGAACGGGTGAAGCGGCTGTTCTGCGAGCGGCGTCCGGAGGTTGTGTTCCACGCCGCGGCCCTGAAGCATCTCCCGCTCCTCGAGTCGCACCCCGTCGAAGGGTTCAAGACGAACGTGTGGGGCTCGCTCGCGGTGCTCGAAGCCGCCGAGCTCTCGGGAGTCGAGTGCTTCGTGAACGTCTCGACCGACAAGGCGGCCGACCCGTGCAGCATGCTCGGCTACTCGAAGCGGGTGGCCGAAGGCCTGACCGCAGGGGTCGACGCCCGTGCACGCGGCCGCTTCATCTCCGTTCGGTTCGGCAACGTGCTCGGCAGTCGTGGATCGGTCCTCACCGCGTTCCAGAAGCAGCTCGAGTTCGGTGGGCCGCTCACGGTCACGCATCCGGAAGCGACCCGCTTCTTCATGACGGTCGAAGAGTCGGTCCAGCTCGTCCTGCAGGCGGGCGCGATCGGTGACGGCGGCCAGGTGCTCGTGCTCGACATGGGCGAACCGGTGAACATCGCCGAGGTCGCCGAGCAGCTGGCTCAGACCGTCAAGCCGCCCTGCCCGATCGAGTTCGTCGGACTCCGGCGGGGCGAGAAGCTCCACGAGGAGCTGTTCGGCACGACCGAGACTCCCGCCCCGACCGTCCACCCGATGATCCGGTCGGTGCCGGTGCCGCCCCTCGACGGCGACCGGGTACGTCACTTCCCGACGACGCTGAGCTCCGACCTGGCCGGCGAGGCTCTCATCGACCTCTGTGCCTCGATGGCGTTGCAGACGGTCGGCGCCGATCGAGAAGACTTCCCGTATGATTGGGGGGCTGTCGCGGGAGGTGCCTGAAGCCCACGACGGAACTGGGCCGGGCAATTGAAGGCAATTGAATAAGTGCGGGTAGGGGTGCGACGACGACGGAGCGTTCGAGCATGAACCCGCCGGACGCGCTGTCCGGTGCTGTTTCGCTCGCGCCCAAGATCGTCAGCGAGGTGCACGAGCTGCACGAGCGCAACGTCTCGCTGTCTCACAACTCCGGCGCACTGCGCGGCCGTCGCGGGCGCCGCGAACGCCGCGAGGCGCGAGATGCCGAGCGTGACCTCCTGCGCGTTCTCGGCTTCGACAGCTACGAGGAGTTCGTGGCGCGCACCAACCCGGCCGCGCCGGTCGCGGCCCCGCCTGCCGACCCCGGTCTCGTGCTCGTGACCGACGGCACCGGCAATGGCAGCGGGAATGGCAGCGGGAACGGCGATGGTGCCGGCGCGGACGGCGCAAGCGTGAGCAGCATCTCGGAGGCGCAGGAGACCGAAGCGGCCTTGCTCCGGGTGTTGCGCGCCGAAGGCCGCGCGAGTGCCGCGGCGGAGCCTACGGCGACCCCGGGGCCGCTCTGGGTCGCCGACGTGCATGCTCGCCTCTCCGCGTGCGAGGAAGAGCTCGCCGAAACGCGTTTCGAGCTGATGCAGGTGCGCGACAAGATGCGCGGCGAGCGCGCCGGCCGCACCGAGCCCGACTCCGCGGTGCCGTCCGCGGCCGCCGCGCTGGTCGAGGCCGCCGCGGAGTTGCGGTCGCTGTGCGAGCTGTTGCGCCAGGAGCGCGCCGAGCTCGCGACGCTGGGCTCGCAGGCGCGTGCACAGGCGGCCGAGGTCCTCGAAACCGCGCGGTCCGACGCGCAGGCTGTACGCGACGCAGCGGCAGCCGAAGCGAGGGCGGCGCTCGACCGCGCCAGTGCCGACGCGGTGGCCCTCACTCGCAACGCGCTCTCCACCGTCGACGGCTTGCGACGGCTCGCGGCCGAGGACGGGTCAGACGAGCGTCCGTAGCCACTCGACGGTGCGGGTGAGCCCGTCGTCGAGCCCGATCGTGCACCGGAACGAGAGGTCGCGCGCGGCGGCCGATGCGTCGGCCAAGCTGTGGCGGACGTCGCCGGCTCGCGGCGCGACGAACGCGGGCGCGGGGTTGACGCCGAGGATGCGTCCGAGGCTGCCCAGGATGTCGAGGAGCGACGCGGACGATCCGGGCGCGATGTTGTACGCGTGTCCGGCGCAGGCGCCCGCAGGCGCGACCGCGGCTGCGAGGTTCGCGTCCACGACGTCGGCGATGTAGGTGAAGTCGCGCGACTGGAGGCCGTCGCCGTGTATCTCGGGTGCCCGGCCGTGCAGGAGGGCGTCGACGAACAGGGGGATGACGGCCGCATACGTGGCGTCGGGGCGCTGGCGCGGCCCATAGACGTTGAAGTACCGGAGCGCGACCGTCTCGAGCCCGTACAGCTCGGTGAAGACCCGGCAATAGTGCTCCGCCGCGAGCTTGGTGACTGCGTAGGGCGACCGTGGAACGAGCGGTGCGGATTCGGGCGTCGGCAAGGTCTGGGCGCCCCCGTAGATGCTGCTCGACGACGCGTGGACCACGCGGCGCACTCCGGCGTCGGCGGCCGCCTTCAGGATCGAGAGCGTTCCGTGCGTGTTCGCGGTGTCGGTGGTGAGCGGGCGTTCGACGGAGCGCAGGACGGCCTTGTGGGCCGCCTCGTGGAACACCAGCTCGCAGCCCGCCACCGCGCGCGACGCGACCGATTCGTCGGCGACCGAACCCTCGATCAGCGTCGCGGCGGGGTGGATGTTGGCGCCGAAGCCCGTGCTCAGGTCGTCGAGGACGACGACGTCGTCGCCGCGGCCCACGAGCGCGTCGACCAGGTGCGATCCGATGAATCCCGCGCCCCCTGTCACCAACACCCGCATGGCCGGCGAGCTTACCGAGCCCCCGAATTGCGCGATCGGTATCGTTGCGACACTGCCGGCCGGGAGTGTCGCATGCCGATCCATTACGAGGCCGACGCCGATCACGTCGTCGTCATCACCATCGACCGGCCCGAAGCGCGCAACTCGTGCGACATGGAGCACTTCAAGCTCTTGCGCGAAGCGTGGGAACGGTTCGCGGCCGACGACTTCGCGTGGGTCGCGATCGTCACCGGTGTCGGAGAGGCGTTCTTCTCGGGCGCGGACCTGAAGAAGTACATCCCGGAGATCACGAAGTTCCAGACTGAGATCGCCGAGCAAGGGCTCACGGAGATCAACGGCTTTCGCCTCGACGACGGAACGCGTGCCGTGCTCCGAAACTGGCCCTTGTACAAGCCGGTCATCGCGGCCGTGAACGGCTTCTGTACGGCGGGCGGCATGGAGATGCTCGGCGGATGCGACATACGCGTCGCGTGCCCGGAGGCGAGCTTCGCCGTCATGGAGCCGAAGCGGGGCCTCTTCGCCGGCGGCGGGACGACGGTGCGGCTGCCGCGCCAGATCCCGTGGCCGCAGGCCATGGAGTTCTTGTTGTGCGCCGATCTCGTGCCCGCGGGTCGCGCGCTCGAGATGGGTCTCCTGAATGCAATCGTGCCCCGCGAGCAGCTGCTCGACGCGGCGCGCGACTACGCATCCCGAATCATCGCCAACGCTCCGCTGGCGGTACAGGCGACGAAGCAGAGCGCGCTGCAGGGTCTCTATTTCGACGAGGATCTCACGCACCAGCTCCGCGCCGCGGTGCGAGAGCTGCGAGAGGCAGTCGCGGACGGCGCCGATGCAGCCGCGGCGGCGGAGGTCCTGGAACGGCTCGGCCACGAGATGCGCTCCCCGTTCGAGAAGGAGTCGCGTCTCTCCGGCGTCATCTTCCGGACCGAAGACGCGAAGGAAGGCCCGAAGGCGTTCGCGGAGAAACGCGCACCAGTGTGGAAGTCGCGGTGACCCGCGCCGGTTCGGCGGCATGATCGATCCGCGCACACCGTGCATCATCGGCGTCGCCGCGCGCACATGGCACCCCACCGACGTCGGCGCCGCCGGAGCGCCCGAGCCGCTGCTGATGTGGGAAGAGATGGCTCGCGCGGCCGCGGCCGACACCGGCCGGCCGGCACTGCTGCAACAGCTCCAGAGCTTGCAGATCGTGTACTGCCAGACGTGCCAGTACGACGACGCCGTCGCGCGTCTCGCGAAGCGCCTCGGCGCGGAACCGCGCCACTGTCACTATTCGGGCATCGGCGGCACGACGACCCAACAGCTCGTCGACGCGACCGCGGCGCGCATGTTGCGCGGCGAGCTCGACCTCGCGTTGGTCGCGAGCGCGGAGGCGTTGGCAACCAAACGCGCGTGGAAACGCCGCGGCGTCCGGTACGCGTACTCGCACCCGCCCGACGAGGTGCCGGCGTACCCGTGGGAGTCGCCGCCCGACCCGGTCGAGGTCGCGCACGAGGTGATGCAGGCCTGGCTCACGTTCGCGTTGTTCGACAACGCGCGGCGCGCCCGGCTCGGTGTTGCCCTCGACGCGTACCGTGCGGGCATCGGGGAGATGCTCGCACCGATGACGGCGATCGCGGCCGGCAACCCGCACGCGTGGTTCCGCACCGCGCGGAGTGCCGGCGAGATCTGCGACGCCCGGCCCGAGAACCGCATGATCGGCTACCCGTACACGAAGTACATGGTCGCGGTCATGGACGTCGACATGGCCGCCGCGCTCGTCGTCGCCACACACGAGCGCGCCGACGCGCTGGGAGTTCCCGCCGATCGTCGCGTCTACCTGCGCGGATGGGGGAGTGCAGAGGATCCTGTCATCGTCGCCGCGCACCCCGACCCCACGCGCTCACCCGCGATGACAGCCGCGAGCGGCCGGGCGCTCGCCGGTGCCGGCGCGGGCATCGACGACATCGCGCACCTCGACCTCTATTCGTGCTTTCCGAGCGCTCTGCATTTCGCCCGCGAGACGCTCGGCATCGCGGCGGGTGATGCGAGAGCACTGACCGTCACTGGTGGGCTCGCGTATCACGGCGGGCCGGCCAGCGGGTATCTCACGCACTCGATCGCGGCCATGGTCGAGCGACTTCGTGCCGACGCGGGCTCGTTCGGCCTTGTCAGCGGCGTCGGCATGCACATGACGAAGCACGTGTTCGGTGTCTACTCGACCGAACCGGGACCGCTGGCGTCGCCGGCACCCGCTCCCGCGGCCGACGGGATCCCGGTCGTCGCGAGTCACGAGGGGCCGGCCACGGTCGCGGCCTATTCCGTGGTCCACGACCGCGACGGCCATCCGGCGCGCGGCCTGGTGATATGCGACCTGCCGGGCGGCGCGCGGACGTACGCGAACCTGAGCAGCATCGAGGCGTGCTCGGAAGCCGAAGTGACCGAGCTCGTCGGCAAACGGGTCGTGCTCGCGAACGGCGAGGTCGACGGTCCCTTCGGTCGGGCGTTGGTCAACATCGCCCGTATGCCGGGATGAGCACGGTCGAGCCGCCGGTGGACCGTGATTGACAAGCCGCGAACCCATCCGTAGGTTCCCCCGTTACACTCGAACCCGTGTGACCTGTGTCACACTTCCGGAAGTTTCGGAGTTATTCAGTTTGGTGACGTCGGAGCCCGGCTTCGGCTGGAATCGGGGGGAAAAACGTGAATCGGAGTCGCAGGTCGCGAGCTCTTTCGGCCGTCGCAGTCGTCGCCACGATTGCGGTCATCGCTTCGGCATGCGGGAGCAGCAGCAAGCAAGGCGGCTCCAACACCAACAACGGTCCCGCGACGACCGCCGGGATCCACGACGACTCCGCCGGCGGAACGCCCGTACGAGGGGGATCGCTCACGTACGCGCTCGAAGCCGACACCAGCGGCGGCTTCTGCCTCTACAAGGCACAGCTCGCGATCTCCGGGATCATGATCGCCCGCACGATCTACGACACGCTGACCATGCCGGGCGCCGACGGCAAGATCCACCCTTACCTCGCGCAATCGGTGACCGGTAGCGCGAACAACACGGTCTGGACGATCAAGCTCCGGCCGAACATCAAGTTCCACGACGGTTCCGCACTCGACGCGGCGACGGTCAAGGAAAACCTCGACCACTACCGCTTCGACAATCCGCTCTTCACCTTCGTGTTCAAGGACGTGAAGGCGATCAGCGTCGTCGATCCGCTCACCGTCAAGGTCACGACCACGGTGCCCTGGAGTGCGTTCCCGTGGTTCCTGTGGAGCAGCAGCCGCCTCGGCATCATGGCGAAGGCGCAGATGGAATCGCCCGACTGCAACACCAAGCTGATCGGCACCGGCCCCTTCGAGTTCGTGTCGTGGAAGTTCAACGACAAGTTCGTCGCCAAGCGGAACCCGAACTACTGGTACCACGACCCGAAGACGGGGGCGCAGCTCCCTTACCTCGACCAGATCACATTCGTCCCGCAGCCCGACGGTTCCAAGCGCACGTCGTCGCTCGAGGCGGGCGACTTCACCGTGATCCACCAGTCCGACGCGCTCGAGATCGTGAAGATCCGCAAGGACGTCGCCGCGGGCCGGTTGAAGGACACCGAGTCGGACCAGTTCCCCGAGCTCGGGTACCTGCTGCTCAACGCGACGAAGCCGCCCTTCAACAACCTGTCGGCGCGCCAGGCGCTGGCCTACGGCATCGACCGCGACGTGTACAACCAGCTCCGCAACGGCGGGATCCTCCAGAACGCGACCGGCCCGTTCGGTCCCGGTGTCGACGCGAACCTTGCCGACACCGGCTTGCCGAACTTCGACCCCACGAAGGCGAAAGCGGCCGCGGCGCAGTACAAGACCGAGACCGGCAAGGATCTCACGTTCACGCTCGACTACCAGGCCGACCCGTCGACGACCCAGGACGCGCTCTTGGTCCAGCAGATGCTCCAGCAGAACGTGGGCATCAAGGTGCAGATCAACGCGGTGCCCGACCAGAGCACCCTCATCAACATTGCGATCGGCCGCCAGTACGACGCGACGCTCTGGCGTAACAACCCCGGTGCCGACGACGACACGCAGTACGTGTGGTGGCACTGCGGCAACTCGCCGCCGCTCGGCACGAACCCGAACGGCGCCGCCCCGTGCGACAACCCGGTCAACTTCGGCGGCTTCAACGATCCGATCATCAACCACGACCTCGACAAGGCCCGCTCGATGCCGCTCGGTTCGGCTCGCACGAAGGTGTACGAGGACATCAACCTCGAGTTCGCCAAGCAGCTCTGGAACCTGTGGTCGCAGTACACATTGTGGGCGGTTGCCTACCAGCCCACCGTCCACGGGATTCTCGGGCCCGACCTCCCCGACGGGACTGCGCCGTTCCCGGGTCTCCCGACCGGGCACCCGGTGGACGGAATGTGGTGCACGGGCGGCAAGTGCTGATCGCGGCGGGAGCCGGCTGAGAAGGGGCGGGAGCAGGGAGGAGGACGACACGTGCAGGTGGTCGCTCGACGACTCATCCAGCTCGTCGTCGTGCTGCTCGTCGTCACGTTCTTCACGTCCATCCTCACCGCGCTCTTGCCCGGCGATCCGGTCACGACGATTGCTCCGTTCTCGTCGGCGCAGGACCGCGCCACGCTGCGCCAGCAGCTGCACCTGAACGAGAACGTCGTCGAGCGCTACGGCCAGTGGCTCGCCAACTTCGCGACCGGCAACATGGGCCGCGAGTACGCGGGCAACGGAATTCGCGGCACCGACATCTGGGGCCGCATCAAGGACACGTTGCCGCGCTCGCTGACCTTGATGCTGTACGTGCAGATCCTGACGTTGTTGATCGCCGTACCGTTAGGCGTCTATACGGCGTATCGCGCCGGCAGCCGGGTCGACGACGTCGCGAACGGTATTGCCTTCTTCTTGCTGAGTATCCCGATCTACGTGGCGGCGACGCTCATGTTGCTGTTCTTGAGCGTCCAACATCACTTGTTACCCAGCGAAGGCTGGGTGTCGATCACGACCAATCCGGTCGAGCACTTCAAGCACCTCGTGATGCCCGTGCTCGCGATCACCCTCGGCCAGATCGCGGTGTACGCGCGGCTGCTTCGTACCGACATGGTCGCGACGTTGCAGGAGGATTTCATCCTCATGGCCAAGAGCAAGGGGATCAGTGAGCGCCGCGTGCTCTGGCGGCACGCGCTCCGCCCATCGAGCCTCACATTGCTCACGGTCGCGGGCCTGAATGTCGGAACCCTGATCGGCGGCGCGCTCATCGTCGAGGTCATCTTCCATCTGAACGGCCTCGGTTTCGCCATCTACGATGCGATCAGCCGGCGGCAGTACATTGCCCTGCAGGACTACATTGCGGTCATCGCGATCGTGTACGTGCTCGTGAACTTCGCGGTCGACGCCCTGTATCACGTGCTCGACCCAAGGATCCGTGGTGCTCGAATCGGCTGATCCGAAGGTCGCTCCCAATGCGATTGCCGCCGCGGTCGAGGCGGAGACGCCGAGCGAAGAGACTTACAAGAAGCGCGGGATCGGCGTCTTTGCCTGGATCAGCATTGGGTGGATCGTCTTCATCGTCGTCATCGCGTTCCTCGCACCCGTCCTCCCGCTCAAGTCGCCGATGATCGGCGACTACGCGCATCCCAATGCCGCGGCGTTCTCTCCGGGCCACCTCTTGGGCTCGGACGCATCCGGGCGAGACGTCCTGAGCCGTGTGATCTGGGGTGCGCGGGCCTCGCTGTTGCTCGCGGTCGGCTCGGTGCTGTTCGGCGTGCTCATCGGCGGGTTGCTCGGCCTCATCGCCGGTTTCCGCGGCCGCACCACCGACACCGTCCTGAGCGGGGGCTTCAACATCCTCCTGGCGTTCCCGCAACTCGTGCTCGCGCTCACGCTCGTATCGGTGCTCGCCCCCCTCAAGACGGAGAGCAACGGCGCGCCCCCCGCACCCCACGAATGGGCCCACCGCATCCTCGTCGTGATCCTCGCGGTCGGGATCGTCTCGATACCAATTCTGGCACGCATCACCCGGGCGAGTGCGATCTCGTGGACACAACGCGAGTTCGTCATGGCGGCGCGCGCGCAGGGCGCGTCGGAGCGACGCGTGATGTTTCGAGAAGTGTTACCGAACGTCCTGCCGGCCATGCTGTCGATTGCGCTCCTCGGCGTCGCGATCGTCTTGGTTCTCGAAGGTGCGCTGGCCGTGTTCGGGGTGAGCATCCAAGAACCGAACCCCTCATGGGGCAACATGATCTACTCGCAGCTCAGCGACCTGAGTGCGTCGCCTGCGGTGTGGATAGTTCCGTCGCTGCTCATCTTCTTGACGGTCCTGGCGCTGAATTATCTCGGTGACGTCGTGCGGTCCCGTTTCGACGTGCGGGAGAGCGTGTTGTGATCCGACGCAAACGCCCGGCCGCGCCGGGAACCGAGCGCTTCGCCGACGCGCCGCTCGACGGCTCGCTGCTCGAGATCGACGACGTGAAGACGCAGTTCCAGACCGAGCGCGGGCTCGTACATGCCGTCGACGGAGTGTCGTTCTCGCTCGAACGGGGCAAGACGATCGGCATCGTCGGGGAGTCCGGATGCGGCAAGTCCGTGCTCTCACGTTCGATCATGGGCCTGCTCCCGAGCAACGTGGTGCGCCACGGAAGTATTCGTTTCGAAGGACACGAGATCGGCTCCGCCACGGGCAATCAGATGCGTCCCTACTGGGGTACGCAGATGGCAATGGTCTTCCAGGATCCGATGACCTCGCTGAACCCGGTCATGCGGATCGGGAATCAGATCACCGAGTCGCTGCGCGTCCACTTCGACGTCACGAAGGAGTACGCCGAGGAGACCGCGCTGTCGCTGTTGACATCGGTCGGGATCCCCGAGGCCGAGCGCCGGTTGCGTGAGTACCCGCATCAGCTCTCGGGCGGAATGCGGCAGCGCGTCATGATCGCGATCGCGCTCGCGTGCGGTCCCAAGCTTCTGTTCGCCGACGAGCCGACCACGGCGCTCGACGTAACGGTGCAGGCGCAGATCCTCGATCTGCTCAAGCAGCAGCAGCAAGAGCGGTACATGGCGATGGTGCTCGTCACCCACGACCTCGGAGTGGTCGCCGGCCGCACCGACGACATCGCGGTGATGTATGCGGGCCGCATCGTCGAACGGGCCCCGACCCGTTCGCTGTTCGAGCAGACGCGCCATCCCTATACCGAGGCGTTGCTGAAGTCGATCCCGAAGCTCGCCATGCCGAGTCACTCGCGCCTCGACGCGATTGCCGGGCGTCCGCCCGACCTCGTGAAGGTGCCGCCCGGCTGCAAGTTCGCGGCGCGGTGCCCGTACGCGCAACCGAAGTGCCTCACCGACGAGCCGCCGTTGATCGACCCCGATGTCCCCGGCCATTCGTACCGCTGCTTCTTCCCGGTCGGGAGCCAGGCGGGCGCCGACGCCTTGGGCCGCAATCTCGCCGCGGGCGAGACGGCAACCGGGCTTCCGGTACGCAAGGAGGGCGAGGCCGTCCTCACCGGAGTCGCGGTCTGATGGCCGGAACCGGTACCGCGCATCTCCGCGCGCCGGACGAGACGTTGTTGCGGGTCGAAGACCTCGTCGTCGAATTCAAAGCCGGACGCAGCGGGCTGCGGGTGCACGCGGTCTCGAACATCAGCCTCGACGTGAAGGAAGGCGAGACACTCGGGCTCGTCGGCGAGTCGGGTTGCGGCAAGTCGACGACGGGCAAGGCCATCATGCAGCTGCCTCCGCCGACCGCGGGCCAGGTCATGTTCCAAGGACGCGACCTGACGCACCTGTCCGGCGAGGAGCTTCGCCGAACGCGCACCGCGATGAAGATGATCTTCCAGGACCCGATCTCGTCGCTCAACCCGCGGCGCAAGGTGGAAGACATTATCGGCGAGGGACTGCGGGTCTGGAAGGTCGGGTCCAAGGACGAGCAGGCGGCGAAGGTCGACGAGATGATGCTCGCCGTCGGCCTCGACCCGGCGTTGCAACGCGGCCGGCGGCCGCACCAGTTCTCCGGCGGCCAGTGCCAGCG